>JACXTT010007149.1_pt1 | contig 15800 bp, 8 predicted proteins | sample 9270951 | NCBI WGS metagenome assembly JACXTT01 (sample SAMN15532306, study PRJNA645909) | rock metagenome | isolation source: weathered quartz diorite | place: Puerto Rico | collected 2017-06-21 | reverse complement strand
GTTACCTTGGCTGGGGGAGCGGGGGCGGCGCCCTTCGGGGCTCTCTTGGCCTCGTAGGGGAGCTGATGGAAGAGATAGGCGAGCGTCTCGCCGTGCATGAGGCGATGCTCGATCGCCATGTGGAGGATTTCTTCCAGCCCGTTTCCCGCAAGCGGGTCCCGCCCGCCGCGGAGGGCCTCGTCGATTCTTCCGCGCACCTCCTCGTTGTAGCTCCGCACGGCGGACTCAGGGGGCCAATCGGACGCGGGCTCGTTGGGAAGGCCGCCACCGATCGGATCGATCCCGAACGCGAAGAGCTTGTCGAAATCCGGCCGGCGCGATTCCAGCGAGAACACCTGTCGGATGAGGTTCCAGTCGAAAGCCTCCAGGTGCCCGAGGTAGAAGATCAGCCGGTGCCGCTCGGGAATGGGCCGCTCGTAGAGGGCGTCCGGGGTGAGGATCGAGAAGAGCGCGTCGGTGGCGGCTCGCGCGTCGGCCAGCATGGCCCGGAGCGCGGGTCGGGTTTCCGTGAGGATGGTGGTGTTCGGCATGTCGGTCTCCGGCGTGGGAAATGGGCGCTGCCGCTGCTTCATGATGACCCAGATCGTGCGCGCCGGTCCACATTTGGCGACACGTCTGGTTTTGACGCCGCGAGGACGCCGGGCGGTTCGGACTAACGCGCCGGGGGAGGCAGCCTCAGCCCGCGAGGGACGGCCACCCGGTCCAGGAGATCGAACGCCCTCTGGACGAGGAGCGCCAGGAGCGCGGCAGGCACCGCGCCCTGAAGAATGAGGGAGCCCTTGCGGAGCTGGATTCCGGAGAGGATGGGCTCTCCCAGCCCTCCTGCCCCGATCAGCGCCGCGAGGGTGGCCGTCCCGACGTTGATCACCGCACTCGTCTTGATCCCCGCCATGATCGCGGGAGAGGCCATGGGAAGTCGCACGCGAAAGAGCTGCGCCCTGGGGGAAAGGCCGATCGCCGCGGCCGCCTCGGCCAGCGGTCCCGGGACCGTCGTCAGCCCGACGTAGGTATTCCGCACGATCGGAAGGAGGCTGTACAGGAAGAGCGCGATGAGGGCCGGCACGGCTCCGATGCCGAAGAGCGGAATGAGCGCCGCGAGGAGCGCGAGCGACGGAATAGTCTGGAGAATCCCGGTGGCGGAGAGGATCGCGCCGCCGAGCCAGGCGGACCGGGTCGCGAGCACCCCCAGGGGGATGCCCACCAGCACCGCGAGAAGGAGCGAGAGGGACACGAGCTTCAGATGCTGGGCGGTGTTCCTCAGAATCGCGCTCCAGGCTGTGCCCCCGATGTCTCGGGTCCGTTCCGCGGCGCTTGCCTGCAACTCTTCGAGCAGGGAATCCGCGGATTCCTGATAGCTCCCGTGTCCCAGGACGACGCGCGCATTCGCGCGGATCATGCGCCCTTCGTCGATTCTGCCCGCAAGGCGGCGCATCGCATCGAGCGCGCGGGGCTCGCGGCGCACGAGATCCAGGCGATACAGCCACACCGCGTCGTACCTCGGGAAGAAGCCGCGGTCGTCGCGGAGCACATGGAGACCCAGCCGCTCAATCTCCGCGTCGGTCGTGTAGATGTCGGTCGCGTCGATGCGCCCGCTCTGGAGCGCCGTGTATGCCAGCTCGTGCTGGATGCCGAGCACGTGCGGCATCGAGAGGCCGTACATCCGTACCAGGCCTGGCCAGCCGTCCGGCCTCCCCAGGAATTCGTGCGTGAGCCCCAGCCGGAGCTCGGGATGGCGCGCGAGATCGGAGATCGTCTCGACGCGGTTGCGCTCCCACACCTCCTTCGTGACCCCGAGCGCGTAGCTGTCGTTGAATCCGATCGGGTCGCTCACACCGAGGCCCTCACCCGACAGTGCTTCCTGCCGCTCGCGCGGCGTTGCCGGCGAGGCGCGGTGCAGAATCACCTGGTCGATCGTTCCCGTGTATTCGGGGTACACGTCCACACTGCCCGACCGCAGCCCCTGGTAGACGATCTCGGTGCCTCCGAGGTTGTTTCGGTGCTCCACCTTTGTCCCCTCCAACCGCATCACGCGCGCGAGCGCCTCGGAGAGGACCCAGGATTCGGGGAAGGCCTTGGACCCGACCACGACCGTGCCGGGCCGCGCGGATGCTAGGGAGATGCGGAAGAGTGCGCAGACGAGCAGGAGGGCGGTCCCCAGCGACCGCGGCGCGCGCATCATGTCCGCGTGAGATCGGGAGCGTCGAGGATGCGCTGGGCGCGGAGGAACTCGGTGACGAAGGGCGTGGCAGGGCTCCGTACCAGGTCGCGAAAGGCTCCGCGCTGGAGGATCCGCCCCGCTCGCATGATCGCGATCTCTCCCGAGATGAACGCCGCTTCCGCCACGTCGTGCGTCACGAAGAGAACCGTCTTCCGCAGGCGGCCGAACACCTGCTTCAGATCGCGCTGCAGATCCGAACGGATCATGGGATCGAGCGCGGTGAGCGGCTCGTCCAGGAGGAGCACGTCCGGGTCCAGCATGAGCGCGCGCATGAGCGCGATGCGCTGCCTTTGTCCTCCGCTGATCTGGGATGGGAACCGGTCGAGAAGCTCGCGCGGGATCTGGGTCAGCTCCAGCAGCTCCTGAACGCGCGCCTCAATCCTCGCGGCCGTCCACTCCAGATCACGCGCGACCAGCGCCACGTTCTCCCGCGCGGTGAGATGCGGGAAGAGGCCGCCCTCCTGGATCACGTAACCCATCCGGCGCTGGAGCAAAAGGCGCGTCTCGGGGCGCATGGGGGTTCCGTCGACCCGGATCGTGCCGCGGTCGGGAGTGAGAAGACCCACAACGAGCCGAAGGAGGGTGCTCTTTCCGCACCCGCTCGGGCCGATCAGCGCCAGCGTCGAGCGCGGCTCGACCCTCAGGCGATCGATGTCGAGCGCCTTGACACCATCATAGGTTTTCTCGAGCTCCTGGATCTCGATCCCCGCGCCTTCCGACAACCATGCCCCCGGGTCGAGGTGCGTTCGGAACGGATGAAGCGGACATCATGGACCGAATGGGGCGCAACGGGAAGGAGCGGCGTGGCTTGACGATGTCACGGGACCTGGGCGACTCTGGGTCGCGAATTCCCTGCAGGCCGTCCTCCTCCGATCCTCTCGAAGTCGATGAATCCACGCTCGGGATCGGTGTGGATCAGCTTGAGGCGGACGCGATTTCCGACGTCCAGCCCCGCGCTGCCCTGGGTCACGCGTCCTTCAGCGTGCGGCTCGAGGATGCGTGCCCACGTTCCCTTCACCGAGGCTCCGGTGACGATTCCCTCGAAGATCTCGCCGATCCGATTGCTCAGAAGACATGCTGCCGCGGACTTGTGGACGATGCGCTCCACCTTTTGCGCGGCATCTTCCTTCTCCGTGCAGTGGAGGGCGAGCGCTTGGAGCTGGTCCGGGCGGTAGGGAACCGCCGCGCTTGCGAGCGCGGCCCGGAGCAGGCGCTGGGTGACGAGATCGGGGTAGCGGCGGTTGGGCGCCGTCGAATGCGTGTACTCCGTGACGGCCAGCCCGAAGTGACCGAGGACGCTCTGCCCCGGAAAGCTGGCGACGTACTCGCCGCGTCCGAGCAGCTTGATGATCGAAAGGGAAAGATCGTGAAAGCGGAGCGGATCCGCCGCCTGCCGCCGGAGGAGGAATTGATTCAGCGCGCGCGGATCGGGCTGGACTGGAAGGCGCTCTCCCAGCTCCTGGGCGATCTCAACGATGCGCGGCCACCGTTCCGGGGTCCGCACCACGCGGCGGATCACCGGGAATCGCTTCCCTCCGAGATAGCGCGCGATCGTTCCGTTGGCCGCGATCATGAAATCCTCGATCAGCTCCCGCGCGCGATTCCTCCGCTCGGGCTTGAGCGCCGCGACACGGTCCCCCTCGAACTCGGCGCGCACGTCGATCGTCTCCAGCTCGAGCGCTCCCTCTTCGTGGCGGCGCGACTTGAGCGCCTGGGCGACGCGATCCTGGGCGCGCAGGTTCGCGTCGAGTCCGGGAGCCTTGCCCAGTGCCGGAGGCGCGGGCGCCGATCCTTCGAGCCAAGGTCCCACGCCGGAATACGCCAGCTTCGCCTTGTTCCGGACGGCGGCGGGGTAGACGTCCGACCGGACGATCGTGCCCTCGCCGTCGACCGTGAACTCGACCGCCATGGCGAGGCGATCCTGACCTTCCGAAAGGGAGGTGAGGTTGGTGCTGAGACGCTCCGGCAGCATGGGAAAGACCTTGGGCGGGGTATAGACCGAGGTCGTGTTCGCACCGGCGTGCTCGTCCAGCGCCGATCCGGGCGGTACCAGCGCGCACACCTGCGCCACCGCGACCAGGACGGTCGTGCCTCGGTCGCGCGAGAGATCGGCAACGGTGAGCTGGTCGAGGTCGAGCGAGTCGTCGTTGTCGATGGAGCACCAGGGAAGGGCTCGCAGATCGCGCACGCCGTCTCCCCGGGGCTCCGCCGGGCCCGGGAGCCCTTGGGCCTCGGCGATCGCGGCGGGAGAAAACTCGGGCTCGAGGCCATGCTCGAGCATGGCGCGTCGCGCGACCCTGAGGAGCAGGGCTCGATGCTGCCCTTCGGGTCCCGTCACGGCTCGGGAACGGGAGCTTCGGGCGTCTTCGACTTCGCGATGGCGGGCGCCTCCGTGGCGGGCGTCGAGCCGAGCGTCTTCTGGAGCATCTCGAGCGCGACCTTCGGATCATCCACGAAGCGGAACAGATTCAAGTCCCCCGCTTCGATCATCCCGTGGCGGACGAAGCTCTCGAAGTTCACGGTCTTTTTCCAGTATTCGCTCCCGTAGAGAAGCACGGGGATCATCCGGTCCAGCTTGTGCGTTTGGGACAGCGTGAGAAGCTCGAACAGCTCGTCCATGGTGCCGAATCCGCCGGGGAAGACGACCAGCGCGCGCGCCAGGTGCGCGAGCCACAGCTTCCGCATGAAGAAGTAGTGGAACTGGAAGCCGAGCCCGGGCGTGATGTACGCGTTGGGCCGCTGCTCGTGGGGAAGACCGATGTTCAACCCGATCGTGCGTCCCCCGGCGTCCCGCGCTCCGCGGTTCGCGGCTTCCATGATGCCGGGACCGCCTCCGGTGCATACGATGTAGCGCCGGGAAGGGCTCTTCATGCCCTCCGACCACACCGTGATGAGGCGGGCCAGCTCTCGAGCGTCGCGGTAGTAGCGTCCCAGCGGACCATCCTCGCGGACGCGCGCCGAGCCGAAGAAGACGATCGTGTCGTGGATCCGCTCCCGCTGGAAGGCGGACAGGGGCTGCAGGTATTCGGCGAGGATCCGGACCGGTCTCCCTTCCTCGCTCTCGAGGAACCGTTCGTCCCGGTAGGCGAGGGGCGGATCCAGAACCTCGGCCTTCGCGTCCTTTCGCTTCTCCATGCCTCCCGCCGCGTCCGAATCGAATGATGCCGCCCCCGGGACCTTCGACTACGATCCACGGATGCTAACCCGTCCGCGGCAGGCTCACCAAGAATTCCTCGTCGCCGCCGCACCCGTCCTCATGGCGGCGGTCCTCTGCATGCCCTGCCTCAGCCTGGGCTACTTCTGGGACGATTTCATTTTTCTCGACCGCGTCCGGACGAATCCCATCTCGTCGTTGGGTCCATTGCACGGGGCCTTCTATCGCCCGCTCTCACAGGCGCTCTACTACTGGCCTTTGGCGTGGCTGGGCTCTTCCGGGGCTCCGGTGGCGCACGCCATCAACCTGATCCTGGCCGCGATCTGCATCCTCCTTCTCGTCTCCCTGGTGACGGATCTCGCGGGGGAGCGTGCCGGAGCGGCAGCCGGCCTCGTCTTCGCCGGCCTCGCGGCTCTCCCGGGGCTCGTCGCCTGGGCCAGCGGCTCCCAGGATCTTCTCGCGATCCTGTTCGTGCTCGCGGCGCTCCACCTCAGGAATTCCGGCAGAATCCTTCCGTCCCTGGTCGCCACGGGGGCGGCCCTGCTCTCGAAGGAAACCGCGGCCTGCGCCCTGCCGGTGCTCCTGCTCTGGGACTGGATCGTGGGAAGGCGACCCGCGCGAATCCGCGAGGGCGTTCCGGCGTACGGGGCTCTCGCTCTGGGCTGGGTGTTCCTTCATCCGGGCATCCGCAAGCTCGCCTCGGAGGGTTTCGCACGACCGCCGTGGGGTCACGTCGGGTTTTCGAATCTCGCCGTCTCGGAATTCCAGGCGCGGCACTATCTCTCGGCACTCTTCAACGCGCCGTCCGACCCCGGGCCGGCCCAATGGCCACGCGGAGCGGCGGCGATGCTCGTAACGGCGCTCGCCCTGATCCCGGCGGGGGTGTGGATCACGTCGCGGCGGGAGGTGCCCCGTGAGGAAGCGCCCCGGCTCTCCTTGCCTCGCGCGGCGATTCTGGGATTCCTGCTCGCGTTGCCCGCGCTCGCGCTCCCGTCCCTCCTGATTTCCAGGTGGGTGAGCTACTTCGTCTGCATGCCGGCGCTCGGGACCTCGATCGCTCTCGGCGTCGCTCTTTCACGCCTCCCCGCGGTCCTCGCGATCGGCGCGATCGCGGTTTTCGTGGGACTGGGGTTCTGGACCCGCTATGCGGATCGGCCCCCGGGCGACGCGCTGACCGAAAATCGCTTCGTCGAAGCGAGCCGCGCCACCGGTGAGGTGGAACGCGCCTTCCGAAGGCTCCACCCGCTCTTTCCGCGCGGATCGCAGGTTCTGCTTTCGGTCGCGTCGAGCGGACCCCTCGGGATCGACTTCACCATGCAGGACGGCCAGGCGCTGCGGGCCTGGTATCGCGACCCCACGATCCTCACTCTCCGGCCCGAAAGACGCCTCCCGCACCGAGGCCCGGAATATCTGTTTCGGATCACGGAATCGCGCGACGTCGTGGAGATCGATCCCGATTCCGGAACCTTCCGCTCGAGCGGGGTCCGCCCCGACGCCGAGGAAATGAACGCGATCACGCGAACGTACGCGCGGGGCCTGACCGCTTCCGGGGAGCCTGACCGGGCGACCCGGATCTTGAGTAGACTGGCGGCCCATGACGAGCCCATGCTTCGCTCCTACGACCAGAGGCTCTCGGCGATGGCCGCGCTGATGAAGGGAGATCGAACGCGCGCCGCCGGCATTCTCGCGGATGCGCCCGTGATCCCGCGGGAATTCGCCCTCTATGCCGTCTCCAAGATTCTGGCCGAGCCGACGATGCGCGCCGACCTGGATGGCCGCGCTTACGAGGCGTTCGGGCTGTCCTCGTCCGATCCGGAAGCGCTCCGGTACCTGATGCGGGTCTTCTACGGCAGCTTGTTCGTGCCTCAGACGGTCCGGCTGGCGCGCCGCCTTCAGGAGGTCGCTCCGGGGGATTCCGAGAGCGCCGCGATCCTGGGGGCGTGGCGGTGAAGCGATCCAACCGGCCCCAGGCGCGTCCGAAGCCCGCTCCCCGGAACCGCGGCTCCATTCTCTGGCTCGGGGCGATCCTCCTCCTCACCTTCGTCGCCTATCTGCCCAGCCTCTCGAACGGCTTCATCAACTGGGACGACAACTGGTACGTCACCGAGAACCCGATGATGACGAGTCCCACCCTTCACGGGATTCTCACGACTAACGTGGGAGGCAACTACCACCCGCTCACGATGGCGTCGCTGGTTCTGAACTACAAGATCTCGGGAATGGATGCGGGCTCCTATCACTGGCTGAACCTGCTCCTCCATCTCGCGAACACCGCCATGGTCTTCTTCTTCGTCCGGATGCTCACCGGCGGAAGGCTCTGGACCTCGGTCGCGACTGCGCTCTTTTTCGGGATTCATCCGATGCACGTGGAGTCGGTGGCGTGGATCACGGAGCGGAAAGACGTTCTCTTCGCGTTCTTCTATCTCATCGCGTTGCTCGCCTACGTACGCTACCTGGACGCAAAGGGCTGGGGCTGGCTTCTGGGTGCGTGGGCGGCCTTCGTTCTCTCCTGCGCGTCCAAGCCCGCCGCGGTCGTGCTCCCGCTCACGCTCTTGGCGGTCGATTCCTTCCGGCGGCGGCCGTGGCGGGTGGATGTCTGGATCGAGAAGATCCCATTCTTCGCGGTTGCGCTCGTGGCGGGCTTTCTGACGCTGAAGGCACAGCAGACGGTGGGCGCCACGGCGGCTTCCGGGTACTGGAGCCTTCCCACGCGCGTCCTCTTCGCCTGCTACGGGACCGTGATGTACGTGGTGAAGCTTTTCGCTCCGTTCCATCTCTCCGCGGTCTATCCCTTGCCGAGCACCGCGGCGCACCGATTCCGTCCCGAGTTCTACATCGCCGCGGCGGCGATCGCGGTCATCCTCCCATTGATCCTCTATTTCTGCCGGAGGATGCGGCCGGTGATCTTCGGGATCGCATTTTTCTTCATCAACATCGTGCTGGTCCTGCAGGTGCTCACGGTGGGCGCGGCGCTCATGGCGGAACGGTACACGTATCTTCCGTACATCGGTCTCTTCTTCGCCCAGGCCTGGTGGCTGGACGAGCCCGCCGAGACGCGCGGCCGGCTTCCCTTGAGGTCGTTGGTTGCCGGCGTGTTCCTCCTGCTGCTTCCGATTTCTCTCGTCCAGACCTGGAATCGGTGCCGCGTCTGGAAGGACCCGGAGACATTCTGGGACGACACGATCGGGAAGTATCCGCGGCAGATCGTGGACGCCTACTACAACCGCGGGAATCACTACATGAGGACGGGGAGGCTCGCACAGAGCTTGGCGGACTTCGATCAGGCGATCGCCCTGAATCCGGGCATCCAGCGGATCTGGTACAACCGTGGGCTCGTCCTCGCGGAAATGAACCACGCCGACTCCGCGCTCGTCTCCTTCGACCATTCGCTGCGGATCGATCCGAAGAACGCGGACGCGCTGAACAACCGCGGCGCGATGAAATACCGGCTGGGAGACCTGGCGGGGGCCGCGGCCGACTTCACGAGCGCGATCGAGCTGAATCCGCGGTACCGGGATGCCTATTCGAATCGCGCGTTCGTCAGCTACGACATGAAGGAATACGGAAGGGCGGCCGCGGATCGCAGGAAGGCGATCGAAATCGCGCCGGGGAATCCGGCAAACGACGAGGAGTATTTCTGGCTGGGTGCGTCGCTGCAGCGGCTGGATCGGCAGCAGGAGGCGGCGGACGCGCTGTCAGAAGCAATCAGGACCGCGCGCGTGGGGAGCACGCGGGTCGGGCGGTACCACCTTTCGCGCGCCTACTCGCGCGAGGCTCTGCACGACCGCCAGGGCGCGGTCGCGGACGCACACGAGGCTCAGAGGCTCGGGGAAAAGGTGGATCCCGCGTTCCTGCGCGCGATCGGGGGCTGACGCGCGGGACTTATTTCAGGATGACCAGCCTTCCCTCGAAGGTTCCCTCTACTGAGGTGAGCCGATAGAAGAGCACGCCGGATGAAAGCGGCACCCCACGCGCATTCCGGCCGTCGAAACCAACCTCGTGATTGCCGGCCTCGAGCCGCGCGACATCGAGAAGCGTCCGAACCAGCCTGCCGTGGATGTCGAAAAGCTGCGCCTTCGCCCCTCCCGGCCGCGTCGTCGTGAAGGTCAGCTTGCTCCTGGGGTTGAGCGGGTTCGGGGCGAAGACAACCGGTAGCGATAGCCCGCCTTTCTTCACCTTCAGCTCGACTCCAGCGCAGAACGCCCTGCTGTCCAGGAGCGATCCCCTCAGCTCAGCGACGACCGTTGTGGTGCGGAGGATTCGATCGAACAGAGCATCGAAAACGGATCGCGTGAAGGTAATGCCGATCTCCGCGATCCCGTTCCGGTCGGTATCCGCTACGATCAAGCTCCTCGGAACGATGGAGTGGATCTGGCTCAGGGATCCTGTGCCCGCGGAAGAAAGCGTCACGGAGCTCAGGTCGACCTGCTCGTTCGTGTAGGAGCCTTGGATGGGCTCCAGGCGGATCTCGATACCGTCTCGATCTTCGCCCCCGAAGGCGCCTTCGAAGCCTCCCTGGTGGCTCCTGGACACGAACGCTCGAGCTTCTGCCGCCGCGATTCCCGCGGCGAAGGTGTTCAGGCGCACCATGACGACGGAACCATCGGCGGAAACCATATCCGGACGTCCATCGGAGTTCAGGTCGCCGAGAGCGATGTATTGCCCAACGAATCCTCCGAACGAAAGGGCCTTCACGAACCCCCCGGTCCCGGTTCCGAAGAAGATCCTCGTCGAGTCGAGGTCTGCGGCGACCAAGTCCGTGTTCCCGTCCCCATTTAGATCGTCTGTGGCGAGGGCGTAGGGTGCCGGAGAGGCCACCAACGTTGTCGCGGGCGAGAACGTGCCGTCACCTTGCCCCAGGAACGTGCAGGTCACGTTATTGCGAAGGTCCGTCAAGGCGAGATCGGGCTTGCTATCCCCGTTCCAGTCCCCCGTTACGAGGGAGATCACGAAGCCCGAGAACGCCGTCGGTATTGGAGTTCCGAACGTCCCGTCACCGAGTCCGGGCAGAACGACAAGGTCGGGTTGACCGGATGGCAGATCAAGCGCGATGGCCACGTCCGGTCTCCCGTCGAGATTGAAATCCGCGACCGCCAACCGCCTGGGACGAAGTCCCGCTGTGCTGTCGCGCCGTGAACGAAACGTCCCGTCGCCCGCTCCGAGAAGGACGGAGACCGTCCCTTCCTCCGGGTTCGGGCAGATCAGATCGAGAATTCCATCGCCGTTCATGTCGGCGGACGCGATGGACTCCACTCCAGGACCAATAGGGTATGAAACCGCGGGCACAAGCGTTCCGTCCCCGCGTCCCAGGAGAACGTTCAGGTGCCCGCCCGCATCCGGTACCGCGACGTCGGTGGTTCCGTTCCGATCGAAATCGCCCAGCACGAGATCGAGGGACGTGCCGCCGATGCCGTAGCTGACTCCCGGCGAGAGGTTCCCATCTCCTTGTCCAAGAAGGACGGTGATCTCGGAGCGATTCTCGTAACCCACGACGACGTCAGGCCTGCCGTCCCGGTTCAGGTCTGCAACCTGGCTCGCCCAAGCGAGCCCCGCATTGGGCGTCACATGAAGGGGCGAGCTGGGTGGAGGACTGGGTGGGAGAACACGGACCGCGACGTCTTCCGTAGTCTGGCCCACACCGTCCGACACGGAAACGCGCGCCGTCGTGGAACCGAGATCACATAGGGTGGGAGAGGCCTGCAATACCGCTGACCCGCCACCCGGTCCTGAGATCAGATCCGTCACAAGGGCGTATGCGGGTCCGGAGACCATCGCGAAATGGAGCGCGCTTCCGTCGGGATCTCCAGCGCTCAGGACCCTTCTTGCCACGCGCCCGGCCATGACGCTCATGGAGGGATTCGTCAGAAATGTCGGAGCATGATTCGGAGACGTCGATACCGTGATGCCAAACGAAGCCTGGTCCGTGTCCGTTCCATCCGAGACGCTTACGCTCGCCGTGTAGGTCCCCACGTCCGGGGGGCGTGGCGCGCGACGGATCTCACCCGTCGCGGTTCCTGATCCAACATCCGTTGTCTGGACGAACAGGAATGCGGGACCAGAAGCCTTTGCGAACGTGAGCGGCTGGCGGTCCGCATCGGTCGCGGTGATGACCTGGGTCGCGTTTTCTCCGGACAGGACCGTCATGTTGGCCAACGGAGAGAGCGAAGGTATGTGATTCCCACCTCCGCCTGCTTGGTAGGCCAATCCATCCGCGTCGAACCAATCGACCTCGAACGCAATGGTGTTCGGATACAGGGTCCCATCGCAGAAGGATCCGAACTCCGTGTACGCAGTAAAGGGGGCGTTCCACACCGTAGGCACCACCCGGATCGACGGGGTACCGCCGACAGCGTTCACGGTGAAGGTGCCCAGCAAATACCGCCCGGGGGGAAACACGATGCCGGGTGGAGTGAAGAAGGCGCCCGTGTCGAATCGTGAACTGTCGGATCGTCCGGAATAAACAGGGGAGAACCCTGCGATGCGATTCGTGAACGGGGAGAAGGCCACCGTACCGTCCGTAGCTTCCAAGGCGACCTGGTAGGAAAACACATTCAGAGGCTGTGCCGGGTTCGGCGCACAGCGCGTCGCGGACCCATCGCGGTTGTGCGCTGTGTCGAGCCAGATGTCCACCACCGTCGGCCCAGCGCCATGCAGAACGTCGGCCGACGTGTGGACCCCGTCGCCGTTCGAGTCAAGGTACATGTACTGAGCGTGGACAGAGCAGGGAAGAACGAGCAGGACCGCGAGAAGGAGGGCATGAGGACCGAACACGGGTGTCTTCATGCAAGCACCTTCCTCGGCACTTTGGCCGTCTCGGCTATCGCCCCGGGGGGAGCCGGTGCGGGAGAGTGCCCGGAGTCTACACCTTTCGGTACGGCGTTTGAATTCGAATCGACTGGAGAGTCAGCGCGGTGTTCGCGCTTTGGGTCGCGATCGCGAGACGGACGGCCGGACGACGATCGCCTCCATGGCGAAATATTCCGGCAGGCCCAGCTGATCCACGAAGCGGGCCGTCGTCTTGTTGCGCTCCTCGATCCTCTCCCAGAACTCACGCTCGTCCACGCCGGGGAAGGGCGCCCGGTCCTTCTGGCTCTGGTGCTTGAAGATCGCGCTGATCTTCCGCCGCAGCTCCTCTTCCGAGAGGGGAATCAGGATGTCCGCCTCGGCGATCGACCACTCCTGCCAAGCGCCGCGGTAGGACCAGATGTCGGGTGGAGGCTCCCCCTGGTACCGCTCGAGCGCTCGCTCGATGGCGTCGTGGCACATGCGGTGCGTTCCGTGCGGATCCGACAGGTCCCCTGCGACGAGGAGGATGTGCGGCCGGATTTCGTCGAGGAGCTTCTGGATGATCTCGATGTCGCGTTCTCCGATGGGATCCTTCCGCACCTGGCCGGTCTGGTAGAAGGGCAGGTTCAGGAAGCGCGCCTGGTCGGGCCGGAGACCCAGGGTCTGGATCGCGGAGAGCGCCTCCACCTCGCGAATCCTCCGCTTCAGCATCTGCACGGCCTCGCTGTCCACCTGCCCAGGCTCCTTCCGGGCAAGAAACTCCTCCACATCGCGAAGCAGGGGATTCAGGCGCGCGCTTCCGTAGTCGAAATCCTGCGCGGTGCGCCGCACGAAATCGAGGTAGCGGCGAACCTCGTGATCGAAGACCGCGATGTTTCCGGAGGTCTGGTAGGCCACCAGGATCTCGTTCTGGTTCTCGTGCAGCTTTCGCAGGATCCCGCCCGCGGAGATCACGTCATCGTCGGGGTGCGGAGAGAAGACGATGACCCGCTTCCCCTGCGGCAGCTTGCTCTTCCCGCGCACCTTCGCGGTGAGCGCGTTGAATACGTTTCCGTTCAGCTCTCCCGCCGAGCCGTGGCGCAGCAGGAGCGGTCCCAGGTGATGCTCGCGATAGTCCACATCCGCGAGCTTGAGCACCGACTTCTTCGTGACGCCGCTCAGCCACGCCACCGCCTCGAGCTCCATGCGGGGATCCCACGCGATCTCCCCCAGCAACCAAGGGGTCTTCCGGCGCGTCAGCTCGGCAGCCGCGGGCGCGTCCAGGTAGAAGGTCACGTTCGGATGCTGTTGCAGATACGTCGCCGCGACGGAGCGATCGACCTCTCCTTCGACCGCCCGCTTCACGACTTCGGCCTTGTGCTCGCCCGTCGCGATGAGCGCGATCTCTCTCCCTTCGAGGATCGTGCCCACCCCCATCGTGATCGCCTCGGTCGGAACGTTCTCCGCGCCGAAGAAATCCGCGGCCGCGACGCGCCGCGTGATGGAGTCCAGGACGACCAGCCTCGTGCGCGAGGCCGCGCTGGATCCGGGCTCGTTGAATCCGATGTGCCCCGTCTGGCCGATCCCCAGGATCTGGAAATCGATCCCTCCGGCCTGGGCGATCGCCTGCTCGTATTCATGCGCGTGCGCCTCGACCTTTCCGCGCGGAAGGTCCCCTCGGGGGATGTGTACGTTCTGGGGGTCGATGTTGACGTTCTCGAACAGGTTCTCCCACATGAAGCGGTGGTAGCTGTGCAGGCTCTGGGGGGACATCGGGTAGTACTCGTCGAGGTTGAAGGTCACGACCTGGGAGAAGTCAAGCCCTTCCTCGCGATGGAGGCGGATCAGCTCCCGGTAGATTCCGATCGGGGTGGAGCCGGTGGCGAGGCCCAGAACGGAGATCCTGGAAGAGGCGCTCCGCTGGAGGAGGAGATCCGCGATGCGCCGGGCGACGAGCCGGGCGATTCCGTCGTAGGTTTCCTCGATGACGACGGGCACACGCTCCGGACCTTCACGCATGGGCCTTCTATCGGTCGCGGATCGGGCTTCTGTACTTCGTTCGAGGACCGGTCGCGTCATGCGCCGGTAGGTTGGGCCAAGCCGGCCCTCACTTCAAGAGGATGATCCGTCCGTCGAACGTCCCCTCGGTGGTCTGCACGCGGTAGAAGTAGACGCTGGAAGGCAGGGTCTCTCCGCGGTCGCCTTTGCCGTCGAAGCGAACCTCGTGGGACCCGGCCGCGAGGTGCGGCGTCTGAAGCAGCGTGCGGACGCGCCGTCCCTGGATGTCGTAGAGGAAAGCCTTCGCCGCACCCTCGCTCGCCGTCGAGAAGCGGAGCCGGCTCGACGGATTGAAGGGATTCGGCGCGAAGACCGGTGCCGAGGCGAGGTGCTTGCCGTCGATGAGGAGCTCCAGGTTGGAGCAGAAGAGCCTTCCGTCCGTGGAGGAGCCGGAGAGCTCTGCGCTCACATGCCTCGTGTGCCCGAGCCGGTCGAACAGGGCCGCGACGTCCTGCGCCGGGAAACAGATGCGTGTCCCCGTCCTTCCGTTCCGGTCCTCGTCCCCGACGATCACTGCTTTTCCAGGGACCGGATGGATTTCGCCCACGGAGCCGGTGCCCTCGGATCGAAGGACGACCGTCGCCGGGTCGATCACAAGATTCGGCTCGTTCCTGCCTTCGATCGTCACGCAGAGCGCCGGGTCGCGGTCCGGACGGAATTTCCCGTTCGGCACCGACGCACTCACTTCGACGCTCGGCGGCACGGCGAAGACATTCATGAACAGGCCGATGTTCAGGGGAGACGTGCCCACGAGGTCGGGTCGGCTGTCCTGGTCCATGTCCCCGATGGCGAGCCCCTGCGCGTACCGATTTCCCAGATACCTCGGGCTCGAGAAGGTGCCGTTCCCGACTCCGAGGAGCACCACGAGGCGGACGGAATTGACGTCGCTCGTGACCAGATCCGGGATTCCATCGCCGTTCAGGTCGCCGCTTACGATCACGAAGAGATAGGAGTCCGGGTCGGTCGCGTAGGCGACCACGCCGGGATCGAACGTGCCGTCTCCATGTCCTAGAAAGACCTGCACCGTGCTGGGGCCCGAAAGGTCGATCACAGCGACGTCCATCTTTCCGTCCCCATTCCAGTCACCGGCTACGATCGAGAACGCATAGCCCCGCACGAAGGTCTGGATCCCTTCACCGAAGGTGCCGTCCCCGAGTCCGGGCAGCACGATCAGCCTGCCGTTGATTCCGCCCTGCTCGGGACCCACCACTGCGACATCGGGGCGGCCGTCCCCGTTGAAATCTCCAACCGCGAGGGCATTGGGCCGGAATCCGGCCGGAGAGTCGTGTTTCGGACCGAAGGTGCCTTTGCCGGTGCCGAGGAGGACGGAGACGGTCCCCGCTTCGCGGTTGTTGGTGATCAGGTCCAGGTGACCGTCCCGATTGAAATCCTCCACGGCGACGCTTCCGGGGCCGAACCCGGTCCCGTAGTGCTTCGCCGGAAGCAGCGTTCCGTCTCCCTTGCCCAGGAGCACGTTCACGGCCGCACCGGTTGGATCGGTGACCGCGACGTCCATCCTCCCGTCCTCATCGAAGTCTCCGACCTCGATCCCGCCATCCTCTCCTGAGACGGGGAAGGGAGTCCCGGGGCCGATGCTGCCGTTTC
>JACXTT010007148.1_pt1 | contig 15801 bp, 13 predicted proteins | sample 9270951 | NCBI WGS metagenome assembly JACXTT01 (sample SAMN15532306, study PRJNA645909) | rock metagenome | isolation source: weathered quartz diorite | place: Puerto Rico | collected 2017-06-21 | reverse complement strand
GTTTCGTGCAGGTTCTGCCACAGGGCCACGTGAGCCCACGGCAGCGATGTCGACCCTGTCGGCAATATACGAATGGGCGTGAATTTCTTGACAGGCTCATACGGCAAATTGGTCCTCACCCCTGGCCCCTGCCCCATTGCGCCGGCCGAACCCAGCCAGAGCGTATAGCCGTCTGGCGCCGCATGAAGCACGGGCTGGGAAGCCATTAGCTCCGATGCGCCAGGCTTGTTCTCAACAACCACCGGAACTTTCAGTATTTCGGTGAGCTTTGGCGCCAGCAGTCTTGCCAGACTGTCCATGCCGCCACCTGGGGAGTAGCCAATCAGGATCCGGATCGGCTTGGAAGGAAATTGCTCGGCCAAGGCAGCACCGGGGACCAGTGCGACAGTTGCGCATAGCGACAGGAATGCGCGGGCGATCTTTGAAGTAAGCATTGTCTCGAATTAGTAGTAGTTGTAATCGCATCCGCGAGTTGCGTTTGCGGATCTTCGGTAAAGCCTCCCGCAATGCGCGGGAGCCAAGCAAGACTGTCCACAACTGGCAAGAGCCCCATCACCGGCGCGCAACTCTGGCTAAACCAACTCTGGTCGCGAAACGAAACTAGGGAATTGAGAGTGGCGCTCTTGAGATTGTTGAGACTGGTGTGGCCAACCTTCAGTACGGCGGGCATAAGAGCCTCTAGGCCCCTTATGCCTGCTCACACTTTTAGTTGCTGATGTTTGCCATCTTGACCACCGGTCGCCACTTCGCCATTTCAGCTTCCAGTCCCTGCTTGGCCTCTGCAGGCGTGGTGCGCTTCGCAGCTTCCACCCCGGCGGCCAGCAAACGCGTCCGCAACTGCTCATCGGCCAGAACGTCATTCAGGGCCGCATTGACCTTCTTGACCACCTCAGCGGGGGTCCCCTTCGGCGCTGCGAGGTAGTACCAGGTACCGACCTCGACTCCGGGCACGCCCGCTTCAGCCATCGTTGGCACATCCGGCAGCGCCTTCGAGCGCTCCTTGGCGGCAACTGCCAGTGCCCTGAGACTGCCGTCCTTGATACGCGGGCCGCAAATCAGCGGAGCGCAAAACTGAAAAGTGGTCTGGCCGCCAAGCAGGTCATTGAGCGCAGCGCTCTCGCCCTTATAAGGAACATGCAGCGCGCTGGATTTGGTGACGAGGCGGAAAAGTTCGCCGCCCAAGTGCGCCGGGGCCCCCATGCCGGGCGAGCCGAACTGCACCTTGCCAGGCTGCGTCTTCATGAGGTTCACCAGTTCCTGCAGGTTGCGAATCGAAGACTGCCCACGGACCACCACGACGAGATCGATCTTGCCCAGCTTGCCAATGAACTCGAAGTCCTTCAGCACATCAAATGGCGTCTTGGTGCCCTCGATGACAGCATTTGCAGCAAGCGTCGCGGTGCCGACCAGGAGCGTATAGCCGTCCGCCTTTTCGCGAGCCACCGCCCCAGCGCCGATCGCGCCACTGGCGCCCGGCCGGTTATCGATGATGAGGGTCTGTCCCAGCTTGCGTCCTAGCTGCTCGGCGATGAGCCGGGAAGTAACGTCAGTTCCGCCACCAGCGGTGAAGGGGACAACCAGGCGGATCGGCCGCGACGGATACTCATCTGCGTTGGCTACTGCAGCGCTCAACGACAACATCATTCCGGTTGCCGCCAACAGCAAACTGCGGGTCAGTTTTTGCTTGAATGTCGTGCTGATGTGAAAAGCCGGCGAACGCCGGTTAAACGTGCTCACGTACTTGTCTCCTTGCATCTCGTATTTGCTGACAGTTTCGAGTGGTCAGCCGCCCGACTCGGCGATGGACTTAAGGAAGTCGTGCTTGTGCTTGAACCGCAACGCCTTCTGATTACCTGTGGCCTGCTCGCACAGTGCCTTGATCTGCGAGAAATAGACACGCCTGGCAGAGTTCATCGGTACGACCTCTAACATCAGGCCGAGCGCCGGCGGGGATTTGAAGTAATAGACATCGACCTCGCCAGTTGGGGCACAAATGGAGGCGACCTCTTCGAAGCCCTTCGAAACGAGATCAAGACGCGCCGCCTCCATGTCGTCGGGCCAGAAGGCAATATGGTGCGCCGCGCCGCTGCCAAAGCCTTCATGCATGACTTCGGTATAGATCGACGGCGCATCGTTCCTGGGGCAGATCAGTTCAATCTGCGTTTCACCAACGTACGACAAGGCAAGCGACAGGTCGACTGGACTGCGCTTGCCGCGGTAGACAAAGTGACGATCGCCCAGTGCATGTTCGAAAACAACGAACGGCCCAATCTTGAGTTTGTCGGTCCAGACTTCCAGCGCGGCCTCCATGTCTTTCACCAGGAAGGCCAGTTGTAGCTTGCGCCCGAGGAAGAACGGGCCATCAAAGCCGGCGGGGACTGTGTTCAAAGCTCCACTCCTTTGACGCCGATCGCCAGCGCTGTCGCGGCAGCGTTCGGTCGTGTTAATTTATCTCTCCATGTGCGATTAGTTTATACACATCGTTTGAGAACGGCAAGCTCGCGGTTGCCCAGGAAGGTGCAATGCAGGGCACTTAATGCGCAAGAACAGCACGACTTCGATGAGTAGTCGCTGCAAAAAGCCTCGACATCAGCGGGCTTTGACAATCGTCCCGCAATACGGGACAATTTTTTCGACACGCCAAAAAGACAACGGCGCGCGCCCCACCACGTTACGGAAAATACTCAGATGAAGGCCTCTACCCTCCGAGTCGCGGAAGTCAATGCTGCAGCGGTTGAACGCTATAAAGAGATGCGTTCTGTCTTGATGGCGGCTTCTGGCGAGGACCGCACATGGTGCGAGATTGTTGTGACCACCCAGCTGGGCCTCCTGGGGCATGAGGTGCCTTTCAAATTGCATGCAAAGCGTCTGTTTGAGCTCAGCATCTCCAAGGAGCGGTTGCAAAATGTGGTCCTTGCGGGGGTAGGTGTCACTTTTGTACTGCCACAGGCCGCGCTGGTTTTGGATTGGATCGATGAGGCCTACCAGCAGTATCAGCAAAGCCTTGTGCAAGGCTAAGGACGGCGAACTGCCCCTGGGTCCCCCCTAGGGCACCCTAGGGCCGGCCACTGGCAGTATTGATTACTCAATTCAGGCGCCTAACTCGCCGAAGATCATGTCAACCCGTCCCGGCCGACGGCGGCCGCGGACCCTTTTCAGGACATGTGCAGGATGTTCGTTCCAGTTCTGTCTTGAACGCTTCCATCGAGAGATGTGTACTAGTGCCATGACGTGTAACGCGGTACTTCCGGACGCTCCGGCTGTGACCAGCGTAGACATATCCCGTTTTTGCGCTTCGCGTACGCGGGCTAGGGGTTCAGCCCATGCCCAGACCACTTCGCCGAACCATTTCTCCAACATCAGTCGCAGCCGCATCGGCGATGGACCACCAAGCGGCCTTATTCCCAACCGCTGGTAGGAGAGCACCGGTATCGGACGCATGCCGCCACGCCCCCTGAACATAATCACACGCACGGATTGGAGACAAAGTGAATTACATGGAACGAAATTCAAACTTCTGGGACGACATCGTCGTCGGAGCAGGAAGCGCGGGCAGCGTTGTGGCTGCTCGCCTCAGCGAGAACAACTCGCGGCGCGTTCTCGTCCTTGAGGCCGGCCCCCGGGAGGTGTGGCTCATGAAGCCGTTCGGCCTCAGCTATTACCTTGACTTCTCGCGCTTCGAGTGGGGCTATTGGTCCCAGCCCGACTCCACACGCAATATGCGAACCGACCATTGGCGGCGTGGGCGCGTGGTGGGCGGCAGCGGCAGCATCAATGGCATGAACTACGTGCGTGGCGCCCGTGCCGACTACGATCGTTGGGCTGCCATGGGCAACGTCGGCTGGTCGGCCGATGACGTCATGCCTCTATTTCGGGACATGGAGCGTTGCGAGCCCGGCTACCACTCGCCGCCTGACTACTCAATTCGTGGCGATTCTGGTCCGCTGCCGATCCGGGAGGTGCGGCACTGCCATCCGCTCACGGAGGCGTTTCTCCAAGCTGCACAAGCGGCCGGCATTCCGCGCACACACGATTTCAACGGTGCGCAGCAAGAAGGGGTTGGCTACGGACAATTCAACCAGCGCCGAGGAATGCGAGTGAGTTCGGCCGATGCATGGCTCAAGCCGGCGTTGCGGCGCAAGAACCTGACGCTGATCACGGATGCGCTCGTACGCAAGCTGTTGGTAAAGGAAGGCAGGGTTACGGGCGTCACCTACGAGCGCGATGGCGTCGTGCACGAGGCCCGGGCTGGCCGCGTCATCTTATGCGGCGGGGCGATCAATACGCCGCAGCTTCTGATGCTATCTGGCATCGGCAATGGCGAGGAACTGCAAGCGCTTGGCATCGATGTTGTGCTGCACCAGCCTGGCGTTGGACGCAACTTGATGGAGCATCCCCTCATCAGGCCGAGTTGGCGCGTAAAGGGGGCTAGCTACAGTCCCACGAGCAACTTGTTGCGAATGGCAGGCTTTGGCGCCAAGTTCCTGTTGACGGGGCAAGGACCGCTTGCCACGATTACAGAGGCCATGGGATTCCTGAGGACTTCACCCACGGAACCCTTGCCGGATGTACACATGCTTTTCTCGGTCGCAGGCGCGGTCAACGACGACGAACTCAAGTTCTACAAAAGCCTCAAGGTGCTGCCATATCCGTCGTTCTCAATGGTGCTCGACAAGAGCTATCCCTTGAGCCGGGGCACCATCCGTCTCGCCAGCGCGGACCCTAAGGCGGCGCCGTTAATCGATCCCAACCTTCTGGGGGATTCCGGCGATGTGGAAACGCTGGTGAAAGCGATAGGAATCCTGCGTCGTATCGTCTCCAAGTCGCCGTTGGCCGATATGGTGATGGAGGAGGTAGAGCCAGGCCCACACGTTACATCCGAAGCAGCGTTGGTCGAGTACGTCAAGGCCCGCGCCGGGCTGGCGTACCACGCGTCGGGCACCTGCCGCATGGGAGTCGACGAAAAGGCAGTAGTGACACCCGACCTCAAGGTAAGAGGACTGGAGAACCTCTGGATTGCAGATGCATCGGTGATGCCGGACCTGATCAGCGGAAACATCAACGCGGCGTGCATGATGATCGGCGAGAAGCTGGGGCGGCAGCTCGGAAACTGATCGGTGCGAAAACCAAGCCAAAGCCGGCGCCGAACTGGTCGCACCAGCGGCGGTCCGTTTCATCGCGGGCAATCTGGGGCCACTTTTGTAGTGCCACAAGCTGCGTTGGTTCCGGATTGGGCCGATGAGGCCTACCAGCAGTATCAGCGAAGCCTTGTGCGAGGCTGAACACGGAGAACTGACCCTCGATCCGGCTTTGCGCGTAGCGCTCGCGTTGCGCCAAACGACGTTGCCCCGCCATGGTGGTATGGTTGCGCCATAGACACCGAGGGCCACTCAATGACCATGCAGGACAACACGCTCCGCGCTTCCTTCAGCGGGTTGATAGCGTTTATCGCGGTCGCCCGCGAGAAGAGCTTCACGCGCGCTGCAGCAAAACTCGGCTTGTCGCAATCCGCGGTAAGCCATGCGGTACGGTCGCTCGAGCAGCACCTCAGCGTGCGCTTGCTGGCGCGCAGTTCGCGCAGCGTCTCTCCGACTGAAGCCGGAGAACGCTTGCTTCGTACGGTCGCTCCGCAGTTCGAGGAAATCGATGCCGAGCTGGCGGCGGTGTCCGAGTTGCGGGATAGCGCAACCGGCTCGATACGAATCACTGCGTCGGACCATGCGATCCGGACTGTTCTTTCGCCGAAGCTCAAGACGTTCCTCCCGAAATATCCGGGGATCAAGGTCGAGTTGTTCGGCGACAGTGGCTTCGCCGATATTGCTGCCGATCGCTTCGATGCCGGTGTGCGGCTTGGCGAAGCCGTCGCCCAGGACATGATCGCCGTGCGCATTAGTCCAGACATCCGCTTTACAGTTGTCGCAACCAAGCGCTATTTCGCGCACCGTGCAATGCCCAGGAAACCAGATGATCTGATGCATCACAACTGCATCAATCTGCGTTTGGCTACGTACGGCGGGCTATGGGCCTGGGAATTCGAGAAAGGCGGCCGTCAGATCAATGTCCGCGTCGATGGACAACTCACGTACAACAATATTTTCGACTGCCTGGACGCTGCGGTCGCAGGGCTGGGGGTCGCCTACGTGCCTGCGGAACTCGCACAGCCGTTTGTCCGGGCCAAGCATCTGGTGCCTGTACTCGAGGAATGGTGCCCGCTCTGGTCCGGCTTCCACCTCTACTATCCAAGTCGGCGGCAGCCGTCGGGCGCCATGGCGCTGCTCATCTCTGCGCTGCGCCATGACTCATAAGCTGCGCGCGAAGGGAACTGGCCTTAGCTCGATCGCGCGCTTATAGTCAGCATGCCCTTCAACCGCGCTTTAGCGTGATGATAGAAAGTTCCGGCGGCACCCCGATTCGCAGCGGCAGCCAATGCCCTAGTCCCGAGGTCACGTCGAGATAGGCCGCGCCCTGCCGGTAGAGGCCGTGCATGTAATCGTAAGCCACAATCAGCGGCCGTCCAAACAGCCTGACCTGGCCGCCATGGGTATGGCCGGAGAGCGTCAGCACCGCTCCATGGGCCGCGGCGAAGCGGAAGAACTCAGGATGATGCGACAGCGCAATCATGGTTTCGCCGGGCGCTGTCCTCGCAAACGCGCGTTCAGCGAAGGCGCGCATCGCCGTATCCTGTTGCGCACGAGGTAGCATGTGCCGGCCATCGGCGGCGAGCGGATAGTCCACGCCGACGACGCGCAATGGGGTTCCGCGCGGATGCACCACCACGCTGTCATTGACAAGCAGCCGTATGCGCGGGTTACGGCTTTGCAGTGACGAGACGAATGCCGCCTCGCTCGAAATCTTGTCGTGGTTGCCAAGAATGGACAGAAGCGGCAAGGCGCGGCTGGCCTCCAGGACATCCAACGTGGCGTCAAGCTGGCTCAGGTCATCGATCAGATCGCCCGTGACGGCAAGCAGGTCGACCTGCCGACGATTGACGATGTCGATCGCCCTGGCGAGGTCAGCGGGCACGATGAACCGCCCGATGTGGACGTCGCCAATGTTGGCAATCCGCAGGCCATCGAGCGCCTCGGGCAGATCCCTCACCTGCACGGTCTCCTCTCGCACAAGCGGGGCGCCCATGCTGCCGAAGCTTGCCGCGATGCCTCCCGCCAGCGAAAGCGCGACAAATCCCAGCGGCATGCGCAGATCGGTAGCCGAACCGCGGCCGCGAAGCCTTTGCATAGTCATCAGCAGCGTCAACGGCACGATCAGGATGACGGCCGTCAGCACCGCGCCGATCCAGACGGTGACCAGCCACCGGCCGGCCTCGCCCCACTGCCCGTGCAGGTCCGGAAGGCGCCACCAGACAACGTGAATGGTCAATGCCACCGCCAGGAACGTGCCGACCAACAAGCTGCTCTTTTCCCTACTCCGTCCAATCAGCAGCAAGAAAAGGACGACGACGACGGTCAGGATGACCGAGCGCAGCAATACGAAGCCGAAACTCATCGGGAGGTCATCTCCTTGAAGCCCGTGGGCGGACGGACAAACGCAATTGCTATCACAGAAGCTTCTCCGGCGTGATCGGCAGTTCCCGGACACGTCGGCCGGTCGCATGGAAGACGGCATTGGCAATGGCCGCCGGCATGCCCACCATGCCGAGTTCTCCCATGCCTTTCACGCCCAATGGATTGACAATGGTGTCGTCTTCTTCGACGAAGACGGTCTCGATGGCCTGGATATCCGCGTTCACCGGGACGTGATAGTGCTGCAGGTTCGCATTCATGATCCGGCCGTAGCGGTGATCGATCTCCGTCGCTTCCTGCAGCGCCATGCCGATACCCCAGACCACACCGCCGATTTCCTGGCTGTGGGAGGCCAGCGGGTTGATGATCTTGCCGCATGCGGAGACCTCGACGACGCGGGTAACCCGCACCGTTCCGAGGTCTGGATCGACTTTTACCTCGACAAATTGCACGCCATGCGCGAGCGATGCGTACTTTGCACGTTCCGCCGACGGCTTGGCGTCAAAGGTCTCGGCGAGTTCGGCGGTGCCCGCCCGCTGCATGACCTCCGTGATGTTCACGGAGCGCGTGGGATCGCGCTTGAGCACCAGGCGCCCATCGACCATTGACACATCCTCAGCAGTGGCGCCTTTCAACGCAGAGGCGATATCCCGGTTGGCCAGTTGCAGCAATCTGGCCCGGATGGCGAGCGCCGCGCCCATCACGGCCGAACCCACGCTAGAGGTCGTCCAGGATCCGCCTTGCGACGGCGCCTTGGGTTGCCTGGTGTCGCCGAGTTCAAACTTCACCTGCTCAAGCCTTAGCCCGAGAAACTCGGCCGCAATCATGGTCATTACCGTATAGGTGCCCGGCCCGATATCGCTGGTGGCACTGGCGACTTGCGCGGTTCCGTCGGCGCGATAGGTAATGCGTGCGCTCGCCGGCATCTGCATCGCGCCCCATATGCCCGTTGCCATGCCCCAGCCAACCAGCAGGCGTCCGTCGCGCATCGAGCGCGGCTGGAGCTTGCGGTTCTTCCACCCGAACTTCTCGGCGCCGATGCGGTAGCACTCGCGCAGGGCTTTGCTAGAGAATGGCTTGCCACTCTCCGGATCCACTTCCGCGTAGTTGATCAGGCGCAGTTCCAGTGGGTCGACCTTGAGTGCATATGCCAGTTCATCCATCGCGCTCTCCAGCGCGAACATCCCGCTGACAGCGCCCGGCGCGCGCATCCATGTCGGGGTGGCCAGGTCTGTTGCGGCCACCTTGAGCGGTGCGTAAAGATTTGGACAGGCGTAGACCTGCTTGGTGAAACCCGTGGTGTTGTCCGAGAACGACTCAAAGGACGATGTGTTATGGAAGGCCTCATGGATCATGGCCGACAGCTTGCCGTCGCGGTGCGCTCCCAGGGCGACCTTCTGGACGGTGTAGGGCCGGTAACCATGCCCGGTGAACATTTGTGACCTCGTATAGACCACCTTGACCGGACGCTTGAGCTCGCGCGCTGCCATGGCGGTCAAGGCCGGATAGTAATTGGGCTTCAGTGAGGCGCCGAACGCTCCGCCAACAAATGGCGACACCACCCGCACGCGTTCCTCCGGAATTCTGAACGCCGAGGCCAGGTGCTTGCGGACGCTGTAGACCTCTTGCGTCTTGTCGAAGATGGTGAGGCTCTCCCCCTCCCAGAACGCAATGGCGGCGTGGGGCTCCATCGGGTTGTGATGCTCGATGGGAATGCGGTACTCGGCTTCGATCCTGACGGCCGCCGCGCCCATCGCGGCAATCGGATTGCCGCGGGGCGGCGTCGTATTCGGATCGAGCCGGGCACGGTCCAGTACGACTTCGGTATCCGTCTGGTGTTTTTCCGCCTGGCAGCTCACCTTGACCAGCCGGGCCGCGTGGCGTGCCTGCTCATAGGTTTCGGCGATCACCAGAGCCACAGGCTGGCCGTTGAAGAAGACCCGGTCGGACTGCAGCGCCCAGGGCCATTGGTCGGCGCCCGGGGCGCTGTCTGTCTGGCCCAGCTTTGGCGTATTCCGGTGCGTGAAGACGCGGATGACACCTGGTGTGCGCTCGGCCTCGCCGGTGTCGATTGCCGTGATCCTGCCCTTGGCCACGGTACTGATTACGATGAAGCCATAGGCGACATGGGGCACCTGGAACTCTGCCGCATACTTGGCCTTGCCGGTGACCTTCGCTACCCCGTCCACGCGGGGTGTCTCTTTGCCTAGATAGCGCGCCATACGGTTCTCCATTCCCCTGTCATACCAGCCGTGCCGCGCGCAAGAGCGCACGCACGACGGACCGCTTGCCGAGTTCGACCTTGTAAGCGTTATGCGACAACGCACGCGCGCCCGCCAGTGCCGCCTCGGCGGCCTGGCGGAAACTCTCCTCCGTGGCAGGACGGCCTGCCAGCGCGGCTTCGGCCTCCGCACTGCGCCATGGCTTGTGCGCGACGCCACCGAGCACGATCCGCGCCTGACGGATCCTGTTGCCGTCCAGGTGCAGCGCCGCGGCGACAGCGACCAGCGCGAAGGCATACGAGGCCCGGTCGCGCACCTTCAGGTAATGCGAGTGACGCGAAAACGCCGCCGCGGATACTGGCAGGTCGATGGCGACAATCAGTTCTCCATGCCGGAGGTTGGTCTCCTGTTGCGGCGTGTTCCCCGGCAGGCGATGGAAATCGGCAACCGGCATGGTGCGCTCCTGTCCGTCCGCTGTCCGGATGCGAACGCGCGCATCGAGGGCATACAGCGCATTGGCCATGTCGCCCGGGTAAGTGGCGACGCAAGCCTCGCTCCATCCGAGGATGGCGTGGTTCCGGTTCAATCCGTCGCGGGCACCGCAGCCGCTATCGGCGTCGCGCTTGTTGCACGGCGTCGTCAGGTCATAGAAATACTGGCAGCGGGTGCGTTGCAAGAGATTGCCACCATTCGTCGCCATATTGCGCAATTGCCCGGAGGCACCCGCGACGATGGCTTGCGTCAGCAACGGGTAGTGCTCACGGACCAGCGAATGGTTGGCGGTCTCGGCGTTGGTAGCCAGGGCGCCAATGGCGATGCCGCCTGAAGTGCGCGCGATCTGCCGCAGGGGCAAGCGCGTGATATCCACGAGCCGGTCGGGGCGCTCCAGATCCTCCTTCATCAGGTCGAGGAGATTGGTCCCCCCAGCGAGGAACCGTGCATTGGGAGCTTGCGAGAGCGCTGCACTGGCTGAGGCGGCGTCGGTAGCGCGAACGTACTCAAACGGTCTCATGGCCGCCCTCCTTCGTGGCGCGGGCGAGTTGCGCTTCGTCGGCGAAGCTCCATGTCTGCGCCGCCTGACGGCCGCTATGGATTTCCTGAATCGCAGCAACGATGCCGGGATAGGCACCGCACCGGCAGATGTTGCCGCTCATGCGTTCCCGGATCTCCGCCTCGGTGAGGCGGGGTCTTTGCTGCGCCACGTCATTCGTCACATGGCTGACGTGCCCGCGACGCGCCTCGGCAATCAACCCGACAGCGGAGCAGATCTGCCCCGGCGTGCAATAGCCGCACTGGAAGGCGTCGTGCTTGATGAAGGCTGCCTGCACGGGATGCAGCTGCTCGCCTGTTGCGAGTCCTTCGACGGTGGTCACTTCCCGCCCTTCGAGCGTCGCAGCCAAAGTGAGGCAGGACAGGACCCGCTGGCCATCCACCAACACCGTGCAGGCGCCGCACTGGCCCTGGTCGCAGCCCTTCTTCGAACCGGTCAGGGCCATGCGTTCGCGTAGCGCGTCAAGCAATACCATGCGCGAATCCACCTGCAGTGTGCGCGGCGCACCGTTGACCTGGAAGGCAACGCTGACCGAATTCGGCGTCGCGGTCATGGTGGCGGCGGCGTCGGGCGCGAGTGGCATCTGTGCCAGAGCCGACTCTTCGGCAAGCAGGCTAGCCGCAAACAGTCCCACGCCGCCCACGGCAGATTGCACCATGAAAGCGCGCCGCGACTGTCCAATGCCGCTCAGTTCCGGCATTTCCGTTAGCAGGGCTGCCTCGTCGGCGTTCAGGCCGACGGCGGGCTCATTCTCGAGTTCATCGGGCATGTCGTTATCCTTTCGAGGAACACTTAATGATGTGCCCGCCCCGTGCGGGTCAAGGCAAATCCGTGCGAGATGCAGCAGAGTGGAATTTAGCGAGCGGGACGATATGCGAGGCGCCCCGGTATTGCATGCTCCTATGAATTGGATTGATGAATCGCAGAAACGGCGCGCCGAGCCGCCAAACTGTATAGGAATCCGGTCACACTCTGCCCAGCGAAGTTGCCGATACAATGGATGCGATGCCATGCGCAGGACAGATAAATGCCTCGGGAAAGCTACAGCGAACTTCTCGCATTGATTGCAGTTGCCAGGGAACGCAGCTTCACGCGCGCGGCAGCACAGCTGGGCATCTCGCAATCCATGCTTAGCCACACGATCCGCACGCTGGAAGCGCGTCTGGGCGTGCGCCTGCTTACCCGCACCACACGCAGCGTCTCGGTGACCGAGGCCGGAGACCGACTGTTGCGGGTCGTCGTGCCGCGGTTCAATGACATAGAAGCCGAACTGAAATTCGTCGCTGAACTGAGAGACATACCCGCTGGCACCATCCGCATTACCGCGACGGAACACGCGATCGACACGGTGCTCTGGCCTAGGCTGGCAAAGGTGCTGCCTGCCTTTCCCGAGATCAAGGTGGAATTGAGCGCTGACTACGGCCTGACTGATATCGTCCGCGAGCGGTACGATTTCGGGGTACGGCTAGGCGATGAGCTGGGACATGACACTTCGGCCGTTCGTATCGGACCGGACCTGAAGTTCGTTGTCGTCGCCGCACCGTCCTATTTCACCTCTCGACCGATGCCAGCCAAGCCAGAGGATCTGGCCAGCCACGACTGCATCAACCTGCGGCTTCCGGCGCAAGGAAGCCTGTACGCCTGGGAGCTCCGCAAAGGACAGCGTGAAATGAACGTCAGGGTAGAGGGGCGGCTGGTCTTCAACGGCATTTACCAGGTGTTGAACGCCGCGCTGTCCGGCTTTGGTCTGGCTTATTTGCCTGAGGATCTGGCCAGTCCGCACCTTCAATCCGGAAAGCTGACCCCTGTACTAAAGGCCTGGTGGCGCAAGTTTCCTGGTTATCACCTCTACTACTCCAATCGACATGAAACGACGCGAGCGATGCAGGCATTGATCAATGCGCTGGGCTATAGCGGGAAGCCCTCGCCAGCCTAGACCCCGCAGCACCGGCGGAATGCGCCTGCGTCATGCCATGTCTTTCATACCGGGACAGCGCGTCTGATCCGAGCGCCATTACCAATCACCAACGCCGAAAGAACAAGGAGCGCGGCGCCGCCGGCCAATGGCGCGGCAACGGTCATGTGATCCAGCAGTTGGCCTCCAAGCGTCCCGCCGATCATGATGGCCAGCTGGATCGATGCGACCATCAGGCCGCCACCACTTTCCGGTTCGTCGGCGATCTCGCGCGCCAGCCAGGTGGACCAGCACACCGGGATGGCCGCATTCAGCGCGCCCCACCCGAACATCATGACGCCCGCTCCCCAGAAGACGTGCCCCAGCTCCATCAAGCCCAACGTGACGGCGGCCAGCGCGAGAGGGAGCCAGCGCAGCAAGCGATAAAGATGGTTCCGGTGCAGCAGCGTGCCGGCGAAGTGCGTGCCAACGAAACCGGCCAGGCCAAGACCCAGCAGCAGGAGGGAGAGTTGGCTGGAACTCGCCCGCATTTCAACCTCCAGAAACGGACGCAGATAGGTAAATGCCGCAAATGCCCCCGCGAAGGTCAGCATGACCGCGATCATGCCGACGGCCACATTGGGTCGCTTGAGCAGCGCGAACAGCCGGGTCACCGGAATCGGCGCACGCGCAGGCATGGGGGGCAGACTCCTGGCCTGCCAAACGAGGTTGATCAGGACCAGCGGGACGAGCGCCCCGAACACGAAACGCCACCCGACAATGGCGCCCAGATAGGCGCCGATCGGCGCGGCGAAAGCGGTAGCCAGGGCATTGCCCATATAGATCGTGCCGAGCGCCCTGGGTACCTTTTCCGCCGGGACCAGGCGAATGACAGTCGCTGTCGCCAGCGACCAGAATCCCCCCACCGCAAGGCCAAGGAATGCCCGGGCGATCATCAGCAGGACAAAGCTGGGAGCCATGGCAATCAGCACCAGTGACAGCAGCAACAGCGCCGTCATGCTCATCAGGACATAGCGCCGATCAAAGCGTCCGGCAATCGGGGCAATGAACAGGCTAGCCAGTACGGCGAAGAGGCCGGAAATCGAGATCGCCTGTCCCGCCATGCCCTGCGTAGCGTGCAGATCTGTCGCGATGGGGGTCAGCAGGCTGACCGGCATAAATTCGGAAGCGATCAGCATCGCCACGCAAAGCGCCAGGGAGCCGATGGCACTTCCCATCGAGCTCCTGACTGATGTTGGTGCAACAGCTAAGGATTTCATCATCTCTGGAATCGAAGGTGCCCCCACGCCAGCCTGTTAGGTATTGGCACAGGCGTGATGGAGACCAGCAGAGCCTTCTACAGCGGCTCTCGGACGGGCGCAAACGGCGCGCCCTGACAGTTACTTCAGATTGGCGCGGAAAAACGCCGTCAGCTTGTCAAACGGAATCAGGTTGACACGATCGTAAAGATCCACGTGACCTGCACCGGGCACAACGACCAATTCCTTAGGCTGACCGGCCAGCTTGTAGGCATCCTCGCTGAACTCCCTCGAATGCGCGTTCTCGCCCGTGATGAAGAGCATCGGCCGGGGAGAGATCGTCTCGATGTCTGCAAACGGGTAGAAGTTCATGAACTTGACATTGCTGGTAAGCGTCGGATGCGTTGTCAGTTCAGGCGACTGGCCTTTCGGCGTGAATTCACCCCGCTTGGTGCGATAGAAGTCATAGAACTCTCGCTCAATGGCTGTCGAATTCTCATCGAGCTGATGTACCGTACCGCTCGTGTACTTGGCCGCACCGCCGGTGAACTCCACATAGCGCTGCTCGGCTGCCGCTTCAAGGATCTTCTTGCGCTGCTCGATCGTCTGCGAGTGCCTGAGGCCGTTACGGTTGGCGGCGCCCATGTCATACATGCTGACCGTCGCAATGGCTTTCAGGCGCGGATCGATTTTCGCAGCGCTGATGACAAAGCTGCCGCTGCCGCAGATGCCGATCGCACCGATCCGGCCCCGGTCGACAAATGGCCGCGTACCGAGGAAATCCACCGCGGCACTGAAATCTTCGGCATAGATGTCCGGCGAAACGGCGTTGCGAGGCTTGCCTGCACTCTCGCCCCAGAAGGACAAGTCCAGGGACAACGTGACGAATCCCTGTTCCGCCATTTTGATGGCATACAGGTTCGCGCTTTGCTCCTTCACCGCGCCCGTCGGATGCCCGACGACGATCGCGGCATGCTTGGCCTTCCTGTCGAGATGCTTGGGAATGAACAGGTTCCCGGCGACCTCCATTTGATACTGATTCTTGAAGGTAACCCTCTGCATGGTTACCTTGTCACTCTTGTAGAAATTGGCCGCGCCATTGGACATGTCCGCGCCCATCGCGGGCAATGCGCTCATCAGCAGCCCTAACCAAAAAATTAACTTTTTCACGAGATTCCTTCTAGATCGACTGTGACCGATCAGGCCGCCAGCGTGGCGTTGTCGATCACAGAAATGGACTTCACATCCACAACCATGGGATTGCTCCTGTTCATCGGTACATGTGGCGACGGCGGAGCAGGCAGGGTTTACTATAAGTTGACTCCAGCCGATGAATGACGCGTGAGATCGCGCATTCCTATGCACCAGATTGAACAATCCGCGCAACCGGCATTGGATGGGATGAAGGGAGGGCCGCCGCAGACCCCTTTGACCCAAGAGAAAGTTCTCATCGCTGCACTATTGCACTGTCATAGCGCGATCAGTGCCATAAAAACCGGAAGATGCTTGCGCGTGAAGACTTCAGCTAGCGGTTCAATGCAAGCGATACTTTCGTCCCGCGCGTCCAGGCGGCGCCCATCCTTCTTCAGCTTTTCCCCGATCCTTTCCAGCGTCTCCCATACGAACGCGGCGATGTCGCTGGGTGATCGCAGGCCCTGCTCCAGTGCAAGGATGAAAAGCTGGCAGAGGTGAGGCACATAAATGCCGCCTCCGGTGACCGGCGAGGCCAGGTACTCCGTAAGCAGTCTTTCATCGGCGTCTATCAAATGGCAGGCTGAATGGTGATGATGTTCTCCACCTACTTCAGGAGAACATTGATGAGCGAAGCATCGCCGGAACTGAAAGTTGTCAGCAG
>JACXTT010007147.1_pt1 | contig 15804 bp, 13 predicted proteins | sample 9270951 | NCBI WGS metagenome assembly JACXTT01 (sample SAMN15532306, study PRJNA645909) | rock metagenome | isolation source: weathered quartz diorite | place: Puerto Rico | collected 2017-06-21 | reverse complement strand
AAAGCACGACGGCGGATCGCCACCCGCCGAGATCGCAAACCCGACAACTACCTCGCCTTCCTCCAGCTGGCAATGATCCTCATCCTCGTGAGGTCATTCTGAGATCAGTTCCAGACCCCTGACTGCGCCGGAAGCGTGCCGCGTCCGTGCCAATTCTCTGGCCGCAACGGATCAGCCGAGCGCCGGCGCGGTGCCGCCGGGGAGCTGCGCCGAGACCTCGACCGCGAGGTCGACGAACATCCCGGCCGTGCAGGTGCGGAGCCTGTCGCGGTGCCAAGCGATCGCGACGACCCGCGGTGGCAGCTTCGACTCGATCGGAAGCGCCACGAGCGGTTTACCTTCGACGTCGGCTGCGAGCCGCGGGATCAGGCCGCAGCCAAGGCCGGCGACAACGAAGCCGTGCAGGGTGACGGTGTCCTCGACACGCTGCGTGACTCTCGGCGTCAGCCCGTGGATCCTGAAGACGTCCTCGAGCCGAGGCTGGCCCGAGTTTCGCCGACACGTGATGAGCGGGACGTCCGCAACCTCGTCGAGCGTCAGCTCGCGACCGAGCGCGGCGTATGGATGCTCCTCGTGGACGAGCAGCAGGTATGGGTCGTCGAGGAGCGGTGACGCTTCGAGCGGTCCCGAGGGGTCCGGCAGCGGCAGCTCGGTGAACGCCACGTCGAGCTCGCCCCGCTCGAGCAGGGAGAGCAGCTCACGGTCGTCGTTCGACTCCTTGAGGTCGAACTCGACCTCGCCGGGCTCGGCGCCGAGCTCCTGCAGGATCAAGGGCAGGATCGCGGCGGCGACGCTCTGATAGGCGCCGATCCGGATCGTCGAACCGACGTCCTCGTCGGCGAGCGATTCGAGGTCGATCCGTGCCGCGGACAGTCGGGTCATGATCGACTCTGCGTGCCCCAGCAGCAGCTCGCCCGCGCGCGTGAGCGCGACCGGGCGCGAGCCGCCGGGGCGGTCGAAGAGCCTGCGGCCGACGTGACGCTCGAGCGCGGCGATCTGCTGGCTGATCGCCGACTGGGCGTAGCCGAGCTTCAGTGCGGCCGCCCCGAACGTTCCTTCCTCTGCGACGGCCCGGAGCGCTGCGAGGTGTCGTACCTCGACGCCGAGCCAGGGATCGTGGTCGGACTTGTCGCTCGAGGCGGGCACGTCGCCAATTGTTGCGCCTAGGGGCATGGACGCACAGTGGCCGCCACATTGCGTGGCGGCCGGCGGCGGCGCAGCCTCGGCACCGCGAGATGGATGTGACGCTTCGGCCTGCCGTCGGCCAGAAGCCTGCGTACCTCGGCCTCGCGCTCCCAGGTGGCGAAGTTCGACCGATACAGCTCGTACACGAGATCCGGATGCATGCCTGTGCCTCCTCTCGAATTGGGTTACCTCCATCGTCGCCTTGCGGGACAGCGCTACACCACAGCGGCTCGTGATGCAGGCGATTCGCGACTGCGATGGCTCTTCAGCGCGGCATGCGCGCGAGATACGCCTCTTCCGGCGCGTAGTCGAGCATCGGCGCGAAGAACGGGTCGTCCCGATCGGGCAGGACTCCCTCGGGGTCTCCGTCACGGTCGACGGCGACCAGCCAGTCGACCTCGTCGGCCACCGTCGCTGCGTAGTCCCCGACAGGTCTGTAGCCGAGTTCGACGGCGGCCGTCATGTCGAGCACGATCGGATAGGGCGCATCCCATGGATGCCGACCGAGCAATTCGCCCGCGTCGTCGTCGAGGAGCACCTCGTCCCAGTCGTGGTCGAGCCGCCGGGCGATCGCTCGCGAGATCTCCAACGCGCTCGGGGCAGCGGGGTCGGCGCTGTTGAGGATGCGCGCGCCGGGGTTGGCCGCGACCGTCTCGACGAGCGCCGCGAGATTGACGGCGGCCGTCGTATGGTCGACCCCTTCGCCTCGTCGTGCGAGCAACACTGCCGGCCGCCGGTCGAGGACCCGCTTGACGAAGACCCACTCACGCGGTCTGCGTGCTCCGGCACCGTGGATCTTGGAAGGGCGGAGAACGCTCACCGGCAGGCCGCTGTCGAGCAGGACGCGCTCGGCAGCGACCTTGTTCGCTCCATAGCCCTCTGCAGTCGTGTAGACCATGTCGCCCGGTGGCACCGTTTGCTGCGTCTCGCGGATGGGGCCGTCGAACTTCGGCGGCGCCTCGGAGTTGGAGTGGTTCCCGTCCGCGTCGGCGTAGACCGCCTTGCTCGAGATCATCACCGTCGAGGCGGCGTGGCCCACGAGCGGCAGGAGCCGGGTCGCATCCGCCGCGGTGTAGCAGATGCAGTCGACGAGAAGCTCGGCCCCGGCGCCGAAGGCTGCCAAGAGCCCATCGGCGTCATCGCGATCTGCCGCGACGAAACGGCCTCCTGCTCCGGCGACCGCTCGCGGCATGTGCTCCGGGCGACGTCCGACCACGTCGACGACCCATCCTCGCGCGAGCAGTCGGGCAGCGACCGCCCGCCCGACCAGTCCCGTGCCGCCGATGATGAACGCGCGAGGCAACCCCGCGAACGTACCTGGTGGATGCAACCGCGGGCTCTGGCATGGCCAGAGCCCGCGATCGTTGGATTACGAGCAGCCGGTGTTGGTGCCGCAGTCGCGGCAGGTGTAGCAGGAGCCGGTTCGCACCATGCGACCGCCGCAGCGGGCGCACTCGACCGCGTCCTCCCACGAGTTGAAGAGGGCCGTCTGACCGGGCGGCGCCGCCTCGATCGCGGACGGTGACGCCGCCTCGCCTGCCGCGTAGGCCGCCGCGAGCCGCGCCTTCACCTCGGGCGTCAGGATCCCTGCCTCCTCCTGCTGGTCGGCCGAGAGGAACTTCTTGCCCATCCAGCGGAAGATGTAGTCGACGATCGACTTCGCCATGCGGATGTCCGAGTCGTTCGTCAGCCCCGACGGCTCGAAGCGCATGTGGCTGAACTTCGAGACGTAGACCTCGAGCGGCACCCCGTACTGGAGGCCGAGCGAGACGGAGATCATGAACGAGTTCATGAGACCGGCGAGGGTCGTGCCCTCCTTCGCGATGTCCACGAAGATGTCGCCGGGCGTCCCGTCCTCGAACAGACCGACGTGGATGTAGCCCTCGTACTCGCCGACCTTGAACTTGCGGCCGACCTCGGTCCGATCCTCCGGCAGCCGGCGCCGTTGCGGATGGCCGGCGATCGCGGGCGGGAACGGCGCCAGCGCGACCGGCGCGCCGTCCTTGTCCTTCTGCCCGGAGAGCGGCTGCGCGACCTTGCAGTTGTCCCGGTAGATCGCGATCGCCTTGACGCCGAGCTGCCACGACTCGATCAGGAGCTGAGCGACCTCGTCGACGGTGACGGTCTCCGGCAGGTTGACCGTCTTCGAGATCGCACCCGAGATGAACGGCTGGACGGCGCCCATCATCTTCACGTGCCCCATGTAGTGGATGGCGCGGTCGCCGATCGCGCAGTCGAACACGGGGTAGTGCTCGGTCTTGATGTGCGGTGCACCGACGATCGTGTTCCGCTCGTCGATGAACGCGACGATCTCCTCGATCTCCCTCGGCGCGTAGCCGAGCTTCTCGAGCGCCATCGGCACCGTCTTGTTGACGATCGTGATCTCGCCGCCGCCGACCAGCTTCTTCGACTTCACCAGCGAGAAGTCGGGCTCCACACCGGTCGTGTCGCAATCCATCATGAAGCTGATCGTTCCGGTCGGCGCGAGCACGGTTGCCTGCGCGTTGCGGAAGCCCGAGACCTCGCCCAGGTCGAGCGCCTCGTCCCACGCGCGCCGCGCCGCCGAGAGCAGATCGTCCGGCACCGACGTCGCATGGTCGATGTTGCCGACCGCGGCACGGTGCTTGGCGATCACGCCGATCATCGCCGCGGCATTCTTCTTGTAACCCGCGAACGGCCCCATGCGCTTCGAGATCTCGGCGGACTTGCGATACGCACGGCCGGTCATCAGTGCCGTGATCGCCGCCGCGTAGGCGCGACCCTCGTCGGAGTCGTACGGCAACCCGCGCCCCATCAGCAGGGCGCCCAGGTTCGCGTAGCCGAGGCCGAGCTGGCGGTACGCCTTCGCGTTCTTGTCGATCTCAGGTGTCGGGTACGAGGAGTAGCCGACCGCGATCTCCTGCGCGAGGAAGACGACGTCGACCGCGTGCTGCAGGAGATCGACGTCGAGCTCGCCGTCCTCGCGGCGGAACTTCATCAGGTTGAGCGACGCGAGGTTGCACGCGCTGTCGTCAATGGACATGTACTCGCTGCACGGGTTCGAGGCCGTGATCCGGCCGGTGTTGGGGAGCGTGTGCCACGAGTTGATCGTCGTGTCGTACTGCACGCCCGGGTCGGCGCACTGCCAGGCGGCCTCGGCGATGTCGCGCATCAGCCGGCGCGCGTCGACCGTCTCGACGACCGTGCCGTCGGTGCGCGCGGTCAGGTTCCACTCCTTGTCCTCGACGACGGCCTCCATGAACGCATCGGTGACGCGCACCGAGTTGTTCGCGTTCTGGTACTGGATCGACGCCCAGTCCGGGCTGTCGAGAGACATGTCGTAGCCGGCCGCTTCGAGGACGCGAGCCTTGCGCTCCTCCTTGGCCTTGCACCAGATGAACTCCTCGATGTCCGGATGGTCGACGTCGAGGACGACCATCTTGGCGGCGCGGCGGGTCTTGCCCCCTGACTTGATCGTGCCCGCCGATGCGTCGGCGCCGCGCATGAAGCTGACGGGACCGGAGGCGTAGCCGCCCTTGGACAGTTGCTCCTTCGACGAGCGCAGCCGGGAGAGGTTGACGCCGGAGCCGGAGCCGCCGCGGAAGATCACGCCCTCACGGCGGATCCAGTCGAGGATCGACTCCATCGAGTCGTCGATGGAGAGGATGAAGCACGCCGAGCACTGAGGCTTCTCCTCGAAGCCGACGTTGAACCAGACCGGCGAGTTGAAGGAGGCGAGCTGGTTGACGAGGATCGTCTTCAGCTCGGCCTCGAAGGTCTCGGCCTCGTCGTCGTCCGCGAAGTACCCGCCCTTGCAGCCCCAGCCGCCGATGGTGCCGACGATCCGGCCGATCATCTGCTTCACCGAGCGCTCGCGCTCCGGTGAGGACAGCCGGCCGCGGAAGTACTTCTGCGCCACGATGTTGGTGGCCGTCTGCGACCAGAACTTCGGGAACTCGACCTCGCGCTGCTCGAACGCGGGTCCGCCCTTGCCCGGAATCAGGGCGTCGCGCGTCTCCCACTCGATCTCGTCGAACGGGTCGCGGTCGGGGATCGTGAACACCCGCGGCGGGGCGATGCGCGCGCCCGCATCGACGACCGTGTTCTCGACCTCCCCTACGGGTGCGGCCTCGTCGATTGTCGTCGTTGCGTCTTTCGCGGTCGCCATCTCGTCCTCCCGGGCCGTCGACATCAGCAGCTTGCGCCCAGGCGACGAGTGCGTCGTGTGAGCGGACCGAGGATGGTGGCACTCGGGTCGGACGGAATGACTCGTCCAGAAAATCCCTGCAAATACCGGAAATGCCCGTCCACCTAGTTAGTGTACCGGCCTCGTGTCACTCACCGCCGTCTGCTACCCGTGACGGCTCGGATCGAGCACGTCGCGCTGTGGACCTCGAACGGACGGCAGTCCCTCATCTTTCGCAAACCGTTGACCGGCTGACGGGACGGTTTCTTAGGAGTCCGTGGGCGGGCCGCCGTCTCGACGCGCCTGCACGCGACGCGCGACGTAGCCGGCGCCTCCGGCAATCAGCAGGAGACCGGCGAGTCCCGCCAGCACGATCAGCGGGATAGGCACCGACGATGGTCCGGCGGTGTTCGTCGACTGACCCGAGGCGAGCCCGTCAGGATTCGGCAGGGAGATCACGCTGTCGGCGGTGTTCCGGTAGGCGACCGGCTTGAGTCCGCGCGCCCCGGGGTCCGCCTCGTTCGCCTGCCGATAGGCGAGCGCCCGCAGGATCGCGTCCTGCGCGTCCGAGTAGTCCTTGATGTCGAGCGGCAGCCTGTCGATCGCCTCGCGGTAACAGTGGATCGGGTAGAGCTTGTCGACGCGCTGGTTGTCGTACCAGTCGTCGATGATCTGCTCGGCGCAGGTCTTCTGTTTGGCCATCGCCGGAGCCGACATGAGCGCGGCGACTGCCAATCCGGCCAGGACGAGCAGCGCCACGAGCGTGGCACGGCGAAGGCTGACAAGCGTCGATGGTTTCACTGAACGGTGGGTGGCGAAGGGTGCCCGACGAATTCTGGGCAGTCTCTCGGCTGGCGGTAAGCCGTTGGTGGGCGCAGGGTAAACGATTTGTGAGAGTAGCTGCCACTCCGACCGCCCTCTCGAATGGCCGTGTCACGCCCGAACACGGTGGTACGGTGGCGCCGGATGGACGGCGCAGAGCCGAGCCGGCCGGTCGGCGAATCGCGCCTGGCCCCTGCTGTTTTCGCTGTTGCCGCGTCAGTGGTGACGTTCTCCGCCGTGTTCTTCGGCGGCTCTTCGGGCGACGGCAGCGTCCTCTGGGTCGGCGGAGCCGCTGTCGCCCTCGCGGCGGTCGTGTTCTGCGCCGCCGGGATCGGGCTCGTGCGGCTCCCCGTACTCGATGGCCCCGCGCGGCTCGCGGTCGCCGCGTTCACCGGCCTCGTCGCCTGGACCGGGGTGTCGATCGTGTGGTCGATCGCAGGGGACCAGTCGTGGTCGGCTCTGAACAAGGGCATCGCGTACGTCGGGTTTCTCGTCATCGGTGTTGCTCTCGCGGCGCTCGGCACGAATACGACACGGGCGGTCGCAAGCCTGCTGGCGACCGGCATCGGCGCCGCACTCGTCTGGGCTCTCGCCGGCAAAGCGATACCCGCCCTCGCCTCGAACGATGCCTCGCGCGTCGCGCGGCTCCACAGCCCTGTCGGCTACTGGAACGGGCTCGCGCTGCTTGCCGACGCCGCACTTGCTCTCGGCCTCTGGCTGGCCGTCGTCGCCTCGGGCCGCCGAGAGGTACGGGCCGCCGGTCGCGCGCTCGTCTACCTCGCCGTTCTGTCGGGGCTTCTGACGTCGTCGCGCGCGGGCGTGCTCGGCGGGCTGCTGGCTCTTGCACTCTGGCTCCGGCTCGGGCCGCGTCGGGTGGAGAGCGCATCTGTCGCCGTTCTCGCCGCGTCGCCCGCGGTCGCCGTCGCTGCGTGGACGTTCGCGCGTCCGGCACTTGTCGACATCGGGCGGACGCACGGCGAGCGTGTCCACGACGGCGCTGTCTTCGGAGTGCTGACGCTCGCCGGGCTGGTGATCGCAGTCGCCGCGCCGCCGCTCCTCTTGCCGATGCTGGTCACAGGCAGGGAGCGCCTGGTCGCCCGGGTGCTCGTGGCCGGCGCGCTGGCCGCGATCGCGATCGGTCTCGTCGCCTTCTCGGTCGTCTCCGGCAACCCCTTCACGAAGGCCGAGCGCGGCTTCTCACGCGGCGAGTGCTCCAACACCGCAGATCGCCTGACCTGCACGAACAACAACAGGCTGAAGTGGTGGCGCGAAGCGGCGGACGTGTTCTGGGCGCGTCCGGCCGGAGGCGCGGGGGCCGGCACGTTCGAGATCGCACGCAAGCGTTATCGGCGGAGCGGCGCTCCGGTCTCGGAGCCGCACTCGGTGCCGATGCAGGTCCTCGCCGGGACAGGGATCGTCGGTGGAGCGTTGCTCGTCCTCTTCGTCGGAGGCGCTGCGGTCGCGCTCCGACGCTCGCTCGACCGGCTGGACGACGGGGAACGCACCGCGGCTGTGGCGGTCGCGGCGCTTCCGGCTGCCTACGCCCTCCATGCGCTCGTCGATTACGACGTCGATTTCCTCGCGGTCACCGCGCCCGCGGTGCTGGCAACAGGTGCACTGCTCGCTGCCGGACGGCCTCGGGTACGCGCGAACGCGGGTCTCTTGCCGATGCTTGCGGGCGTCGCCGTCGCGGCGACCGCTGTTGTCTCGCTCACGATGCCGTGGCTCTCGGCTCGCCGGGTCGACTCGTCCTATACGGCCATCGACGCGGGCCGGCTCGAGCAGGCGGCCGGCGATGCGCGCAGCGCCCGATCGTCGAACCCGCTCTCACCCGAGCCCATCTACGCGCTGGCGTCCGTCTACCAGACCGCCGGTGAGGTGCAAGGCGCGCGCGCGGAATACACGCGCGCAACGCGACTTCAGCCCGAGAACCCGGAGACCTGGTACCGGCTCGGGCTCTTCGAGTTCACGCAGGGGCATGACATGTGCGCCGCCTACCAGGCGCTCAACCACTCGTACACGCTCGACCCGCGGAACACACACTGGTTCCGCGGCAGCGAGCTCGACGTCTCTCGTAACGCCGTGAACGATCCGGTCAACCCGGCCTGCGGCCGGTCGTAGAGGTCAGGGGCCGACGATGACGACGGCCTGCGCGCCGTGGAGCTGGCGCGTCCGCATGCCGTCGAGCAGCCCGACCATGCGGATGCCGAGATCACGGGCGAGCCGCCTGCCCTCACCCTCGTAGCCCGGCCGATACATGACGAGGCTGTGGCCGTAGGTCATCCGGCCCGCATTGCCGACCAGTCGAATTCGGTAGCCGTGACGCCGGACGCGTGTCGCTACAGCCGAGGCCGCCCCCTGGCGCCCGTTGCCGTTCAGAACGACGACGCTCACCTTGCCGCGGGTGAGCCTCGGTGCCGTCACAGCGCTCATCCGGTGCGGCGCCGGGGTCGTGTGCGTGCCGGCGACAGGAGCGCGCTTCGTCTTGACCGGGGCCGCGGTCGTGCTCCCGCCTCGGAGAAGGAGCGCCGACCCGGTCACCACGAGCAAGACGAGCTCGACGGCAGCTACGACGGAGGCGACAACGGCGGCGCTGCGCCAGAAGGTCGGAGGGATCGTCGGGGAGACCGGGAGAAGAGGATGATCCACCGCGATCGTCTTTTCGGCCGCGCCCGCGCTACTCCTTCCGCAGGGATTCCCAGGTCTTGCGCAAGCCGTCGGCGAGCGACACCTCGGCCTGCCAGCGCAGCTCGCTGCGTGCGAGGGACGGGTCGACCACGCTGCGGAGGGCGTCGCCCGGCCGCGCCGGGTGGTAGAGCGGAAGCTCGGTCGATCCCGCGGTCTCGCGGCACGCTTCGTGCAGCGCGTTCACGCTCGTCTCGACGCCCGTGCCGAGGTTGAAGACCCCGCCGTCGTGTCCCTCCGCGGCGAGCACGCCGCGCACGATGTCTCCCACGTAGACGAAATCCCGCGTCTGCGTCCCGTCGCCGAAGATTGCGGTCGGTTCATGGGCCGCCAGGTGCTCGAGGAAGATGGCGATCACACCGCCCTCGAGGCTCGCGGCCTGTCTGGGCCCGTAGACGTTGGCGAAGCGGAGGGCGATGTGGCGGGACCCGTGGAGACGGTTCCAGCCGGCGAGGTACTCCTCGGCGGCGAGCTTCGCGATCCCGTACGGCGACACGGGCCGTCGCGGCGAGTCCTCGCGCGCGGGCCTGTTGCACTCACCGTAGATCGCGCCGCCAGTGGAGCTGAACACCACCTGGGTGCCGTGCGCGCGGGCCGCCTCGAGAACGGAGATCGTGCCCACCACGTTGACGTCTGCGTCGTAGGCGGGGCGCTCGACGGACGTGCCCACATCGGCCTGCGCCGCGAGATGGAAGCACACCTCGGGTGTCGCCACTTCGAAAACCTGCGCTGCGTCGGTGCGTATGTCTCGTTCGTGCAACACCGCCTGGGGGGACACGAAGTCGCGGGATCCCGTCGACAAGTTGTCGAGCACATGCACCTCGTCGCCGCGGGCGAGGAGCGCGTCGACGACGTGGGAGCCGATGAAGCCTGCTCCGCCTGTGACCAGCGCGCGCATCCGCGGAACGCTAGTGAAATCCCGCGCGGCGGCGATTGCACTACGGTTGGGGACCGATGTTCGTCACGTTCGAAGGGCTCGACGGGTCGGGCAAGACGACCCAGATCCGCCTGATCGCGCGGCGGCTCGAAGCCGATGGGCGCAGGGTGCTCGCGACGCGCGAGCCCGGCGGGACTGAGCTCGGCGAGCAGATCCGCAACCTCGTCCTCCACGGAGGTCACGTCGCGCCCTGGGCGGAGGCGGCGCTGTATGCAGCGTCGCGCGCCCAGCATGTCGAGGAGGTGATCAGGCCCGCGCTCGCCCGGGGCGAGGTCGTGCTCTGCGACCGCTACATCGACTCATCCGTCGCCTACCAGGGGGTTGCGCGCGGGCTCGGCCTCGAGCGCGTCCTCGAGCTGAACCTCGCCGTCGTGGGCGGGCTGCTTCCCGACCTCACGTTTCTGCTCGTGCTCGATCCAGATGAGGTCGCGGTTCGTCTGCCGCGCGAGCACGATCGGCTCGAGCGGGAGGCCGGCGAGTTTCACGCGCGTGCGGCCGCGGGCTACCAGGAGCTGGCGGAGCGTTTTCCGGGGCGGATCGTGGCGCTCGACGCTGCGCTCCCCCGTGACGAGCTTGCCGAGAGGATCCATGGAGCACTTCGCGACGGTTCCCGAGCAGCCTGAGGCGAAGCGGCTGCTAGGGGCGGCGCTCGCCGACGAGCCGGCGCACGCGTACCTGCTGTACGGGCCGCGCGGCGTGGGGAAGACGACGGCGGCTCGCGCGTTCGCCTCTGCCTTGCTCGGAGGCGATGCGCGCGCGGCGCGCGAGCGCCCCACGCACCCCGACCTCTATCTCCTCGAGCCGCTCGGGGAGATGATCCGCATCGACGACATCCGCGAGTTGCGCCACGACTTGCACATGCGGCCGTTCGAGGCCGACCGTCGCGTCTACGTCCTCCTCGACGCACACCTCCTGAACGAAGACGCGGCGGACGCTCTCCTCAAGGATCTGGAGGAGCCGCCCGAGTACGCGGTCATCGTGCTCGTCGCCGACGAGCTCGGCTCGCTGCCAGAGACGATTCGCTCTCGGTGTCAGCTCGTTCCCTTCAGGCGTCTTTCCGACGGGGCTCTACGCGACTGGCTGGTGGCCGAGGCTCCCGCGCTCGACGACCTGACCCGGGCAACGGTGGCCCGAAGCTCGGGCGGCCGCCTCGACCGTGCCCGGCGCCTGCTCGACCCCGATGCCGCCGAGAGGCGCGCCCGGCTCGTCGAGGCAGCCCGCTCGGTCTACCTCGATCCCGACTTTGAGCCGAGCGTTGCGGCGCGGGTGATCGGCGAGGCGATGGCCGCGGCGGGGGAGGCGGCGAAGGCACTGGAGCAGGACGAGGTCGACCGCCGCGAGCTGACCGGCCGGGACGCCGAGCAGCGCGTGCGCCGGGCGCAGAGGGGTGCGGAGCGAGAGGAGCTGCTCGCGTCGCTCGAAGGGCTTGCAGCCTGGTACCGCGACGTCGTCGTCGCCGCCGCCGGCGCCGACGACGCGGCCGTGCATGCGGACCGGCTGGAGGACCTGCGAGCTGACGTCGGCCTGGGCGCCGGCGCGCACGCGGACGAGGCGGTCGAGCTGGCACAGCAGGTATGGCGCGAGGCGGAGGAGTTCAACGTGAACGCCTCGCTGGCGCTGGAGTCGCTCTTCGTGCGGCTCCGCCGCACGCTGGTCCCTGCCCGATAGCGGGCTCCCTCGAACGAGGGTGTTCGAGCGCAGGGTTTTTGCGCGATCCTCCTCTTACACGGTGAACCGCACGCGGCACGCGTGCGTATCCCCGAGTCAGAAGGAGCCGCCTCATGAGCAGATCCAAGAAGGTTGCACTGGTCGCAGCCGTCGTCGCCGTTGCGTTGCCGGCGACCGCACATGCCGCTCGCGTCTCGGGCATCGTGATCGCCAAGAACCAGGCGCGTGGCACGTTCGTCGTCGCCGGCCGCTCCGGAGCGGCCACCACCGTACGCGCACCGCGCGCTCACCCGAGGCTCGGCGACAAGATGCTCGTGACCGGGCCGCGTCTCGCGGGTGGAACCGTGCGCGCCCGCTCGCTCCGTGTGGTGGGTCACACGCGCCACGCCAAGCTTCGCGCGGTCGTCGTCCGCCAGTTGACGCGCAAGACGTTGGTCTCGGCCGGCGGCAGCGTCCTCTCGATCTGGCGGCATTCGAGCAAGACTCGATCGCTCTCGATGGTCAGCAACCACCGCACCGGTCTCAACGCGGGCTCGGTCGCCAGCTTCGGACTGTCGATCTCGTCCAACGGCGTCACCCAGACGTCCGCGACGACCCTCGGCGTCACGTCCACCGTACAGATCGAAGGGCACCTCGTAACACTGTCTCCTCTGGTGGTGTCGGTCGAGGGCTTGCCGATCACGATCACGGTGCTCGGGGGCGTGACCGTGCCGGCCGGTCTCCAGCCCGGCGACGAGGTGCAGCTGACGGTCAGCGTCGGCGCCAACAACACGTTCACGCTCGTCTCCTTCGATGACCAGAACGCCGGTGACCAGCAGAGCGCCGGCAACCAGAACCAGGCCGGCGACGACGAGCTGGGCGACGCCAATGACGACCAGGGAGACAACAACGACGACCAGGGCGACAACAGCGACGGCTCGGGCGGCGACAGCGGTGGCAGCGGCTCGGGCGGCGGTGGCGACTAGCCCGGACTCACCGACCTGCGCGGAGCCGGAGGCGGCGAGCGCCCAGATCGGTCGTCTCTTCGAGGCCCATGGCCGGATGGTCGTGGGCCTCTGCCGGTTCCTTCTCCGCGACCCGGTCGAGGCCGAGGACGCCGCACAGCAGTCGTTCGTGGCGGCGCACCACAGCCTGCTGCGGGGATCGATCCCGCGAGACGCACCCGCGTGGCTGGCGACGATCGCCCGGAACGAATGCCGGGCGCGGATCAGGCAGCGCATGCGCGAGCCGCTGGCGCTGGTCGAGCCGGACGGTGCGGAGGGCCAGCTTCCCGACCCGTTCCAGACCGCAGTCGAGAACGCCGACCTCCAGGCGCTCCGGGTCGGCCTCGAGGCGCTCCCCGAGTCGCAGCGGAACGCCTTCGTCCTGCGGGAGTTCGCCGGGCTCTCCTACAACGAGCTCGCCGCGGCGCTCGAGGTGACGGAGCCGGCGGTCGAGTCGCTCCTCGTGCGCGCGCGCACGCGGCTACGCCTCGCCCTCTCCTACGCGAACCCCCTCGTTCTGCCGGTCGTCCTGCGCGACCAGCTCGTGCGCTTGACGACGTCCTGGGACGATAGCTCCGTCGGCGGGGTCGCCAAGATCGCCTCCTTGCCGTTCGCTGCGAAGCTGGCGGCAGCGGGAACCGGTGCAGTTCTCGTCGTCGCCGGTGGTGCAGGCGTGGAGCAGCTGGGGGACGGCCACGGCGCGACGCCCGCCCATCGGGCGAGCGGGGTGACGCACGCGACGACGGTCGTTGCGCACGAAGCCAGGTTGCACTCTAAGCCTGATACGCCTGCCGCGGCGGTCACGCGCCTGCACGACGATCGCCTCTCGCCGGATCATCATGGCGCCGCCGTACGGGGGGACGCCGTCTCCGGTCAGGCACGCGTGCGGTCCGGGCCGTCCGGGGGTGACGTGAGCGGGGACAGTCGCGACGGCGCGTCCCGGCCCGCGTCGGGCGGCGAGACGCGATCCGGCGACGACGCTGCTTCGAGCCCGGTCCCACCGACCTCGGGCGGGCCGTCGGGCTCGTCCGACGATGTCGCGTCCGGTCTGAACGAGCACGACGTGTCGGGCGCTCAGACACCTCCTGTTCAGCCCGCGACACCGAGCTCCGGGCCGGGCGACGGCGGGACGAGCGGAAGCGGGGGTGCCGAGTCGGGCGGGGACGGAATGGACGCGTCGTCCGGCGACGGCCGCAGCTCGGGCGGCGGATCGAGCGACTCCGGATCGGGAAGCGGAACGACCTCGGGCGGAAGCTGACGGCCCGCGGTCGGGCCCCTTCCCCGGTTTTCCTCAGAACACCGCCAGGCGCGGTTGGCTCGGCTCAGCTGGAGCCGAGCGGGTACGCGGCGATGGTCACTCCGGTCCGGATGTCCGTATGGAGCTGGTACAGGCGGCCGTCCCGACCGATTCGCAACGGTGAGACGAGGTTGCCCCCCAGCACGGTGCGTCCGGCGAGGGAGAACTGGGTTCCACCGCTCGCAGCCAGCTGGAGCATCACCTGCTCCCAACGTGCTCCCGCGGAGACGTCGAGCGGCACGACGAGCTCCCCGCCGGCGAGCGCGGGCGCCGCGCGCATGCCGCCGAGTTGCGTCCGGCTGGTGACGTGCCACACGCGCACGACCTGGTCGTTGTGGTCGATCAGGGCGAAGCGCGCGACCGTGTACGAGAGTTCGCTTACGAGCCGTAGACCTCGCGGCAGGGGCTCGAACGGGCTTGCGCGACGGGCGCGCTCGCTGAGCGACAGGGGCCGGCCCGTCGGTGTTGTGAGCGGCATCCAGGCGACGTTCCCGCCGAAGGGTGCGCACGTTTGGCCGCAGGCAAGAGCGGCGTAGAGCACGCCGTCGGGGCCCATCTGCAGCTGAGCGGTGGGAATCCCGAGCGGTCTTGGCGCGGTCCATCGCACCTTGCCGGCTCCCGTCAGCGCGTACAGGTGGCTCTTGTCCCTGGCCCGGCTGAGGTCACGGGTGTCGGCGGCGCGTACGTACACCGTGCCGTCGGCGCCGAGCGCGAGATCGTCGGGCTCGAGAGCCTGCGGCAGCCGGATCGAGCGGCTCGCGCCACTCGTCTTCCCGTGCTTCCAGACCAGCAGCCTCTGGTTGAGCTTGTCGAGGACCCAGATCGAACCGTCGCGGGCGATGTCGAAGGACGAGGGTCCATCGCCACCCGGAGGATCGGCGCAGCAGCTCAGTCCGACCTGCTTCGGCCCGGCATGGGCGACGATCGGGCCGGGCGCACGCAGGTGCCCGAAGCGGTGGGCGCCGAGCGAGACGTCCACGAGGTGCCTGACGATCCAGATCCGTTGCGGTCGGGCGGCCCCACCGGACGGGACGGTCGTCGTGCGTGCACCGTCGTGCAGAACGGCGTAGTAGTAGAGCCTCGAGCCCGCGACGATCCGGCCGGGCACCTGGCCGACGAGTGCCTTGCCGCAAAGCTTGTCCCGGCGCAGCGCTGCGGCGTCGACCGGATCGCCGGGGCAGTACGTGCCAGGTGCGAGGGGCAGCTGGATGAAGCTCCGCTCGAGGTCGTTACGGACATACAGGGTGCCCGTGACGCCGTCTGGGAGAAGCCCGTACGAAATCGCCAGCTGCCGACCCGGTGTGACGAGCCACGGCGGCTGGTGGTAGGCGGACAGATTCGGCGGGGCGGCGGCGGCCGACAGGGCACCCGCCACGAGCAGCGACAGCCCTGCCAAGACCCCGATCCCGCCGCGGCTGCGTTCGAAGAGCTGGAACACGTTCTCCTCCTTGGTCGATAGCCTTGCTCACCTCGAGCGTCGTCGCGAGGAGGGCTTCAGTCCATGGACCGCAAATAGCGGAACGATGGAATCTGGCTCGGAATCGCGCTCAACAGGCACATCTCTCGCCTACGATCCTCGTGCGGGGCGGCTTCTGCTCGTGAGAGACGGTGATCGGAACGAGATCCCGATTCGCGCTCAGGCCCACCGGCTCGTCCGATACATGGTCGAGCGCAACGCGGCGGCCGGCGGTGTGCCCGTGCTGTGCACGCACGACGAGCTGATGCGTGCGGTGTGGGCGGACGAGCCGATGCATACGCGCGAGGAGCTGGCGAAGCTCGTCTGGGAGCTGCGCAAGAAACTCGAGCCGTTCGACGCCGTCCGGTTGATCGAGAACGAGCGGGGCCTGGGCTACCGGCTCCACGCGGGGGAGCTCGAGGGCGAGCACGCCGCCTCTGCCTCAGTGGCGGATCCGGTGTCCACGCGAGCTCGGCTCAGCCCGCCCCGGATGGTGGTCGCTGTCGCCGTTGCCGCCCTCCTCGTCGCCGGAGGGCTCGCTCTTGCATTGACGCGAGGATCTGGAGGCGGGTCGAGTCCGCCGGCTCGGCCTGCCGAGGTGAGCGG
>JACXTT010007146.1_pt1 | contig 15805 bp, 14 predicted proteins | sample 9270951 | NCBI WGS metagenome assembly JACXTT01 (sample SAMN15532306, study PRJNA645909) | rock metagenome | isolation source: weathered quartz diorite | place: Puerto Rico | collected 2017-06-21 | reverse complement strand
TACAGGAACAGCAGGACGATGGCGCCGACCACCGAGGCGATCCAGCCGACCGCCTGGCCTGGCTGGTACCAGCCCAGCGCGCGCCCGACGTAGCCCGCGCCCAGCGAGCCCAGCACGCCGAGGACGATGGTCATGATCCAGCCCATCTTGTCGTCGCCGGGTTTGATGGCTCTGGCAAGCAGGCCCACGATCAAGCCAACGAGCAGGGTGCCGAGAAATGACATCATGATGTGCTCCGGAAGGGTTGGATCGCGGCGGGAAGTGTCCGCCGTGGCACTTATCATGCCGACGATTTTTTGCGCCTGCAACCGCTGATACAAAGTGAGGCGGGAATGGTTGCCGCTCGGGTCTTAGCCAACCCGCCGCGAGCTGACCACCGCCTCGGCCACGTTGGGCGGCGCCTCCGCGTAGTGCTTGAACTCCATCGTGAAGGTGGCGCGGCCCTGCGTCAGCGAACGCAGCGTCGTGGAGTAGCCGAACATGGTTGCCAGCGGCACCTCGGCGCGCACGAGCTTGCCGCCGCCGCCCGCCAGGTCTTCCATGCCGTGCACCATGCCGCGCCGCGAGGACAGATCGCCCATCACGTTGCCGGTGAACTCCTCGGGCGTTTCCACTTCCACGGACATCATCGGTTCCAGCAGCACCGGCCTGGCGCGGCGCATGCCTTCCTTGAAGGCAAGCGAGCCGGCCATGCGGAACGCGTTCTCGTTGGAATCGACGTCGTGGTACGAGCCGAACACCAGCGTTGCCTTGATGTCGACCACCGGGTAGCCGGCCAGCACGCCGGTCTGCAGGGTTTCGCGGATGCCCTTGTCGACCGCCGGAATGAACTCGCGCGGCACCACGCCGCCCTTGATGGCGTCGACGAACTCGTAGCCGCCGCCGTGCGGCATGGGCTCCAGGTTCAGCACCACGTGGCCATACTGGCCGCGCCCGCCGGATTGCTTGATGAACTTGCCTTCTACATCCTTGATGGACGTCTTGATTGTCTCGCGATAGGCGACCTGCGGCTTGCCGACGGACGCCTCCACGCCGAACTCGCGCCGCATGCGGTCCACCAGGATTTCCAGGTGCAACTCGCCCATGCCGGAGATGATGGTCTGACCCGATTCCTCGTCGGTCTGCACGCGGAACGACGGGTCCTCCTGGGCCAGCCGGTTCAGGGCGATGCCCATCTTTTCCTGGTCGGCCTTGGTCTTGGGTTCCACGGCCTGCGAGATCACCGGCTCGGGGAAGCTCATGCGCTCCAGGATGATGACCTTGTTGGGGTCGCACAGCGTGTCGCCGGTGGTGGCTTCCTTCAGGCCCACGGCAGCGGCAATGTCGCCTGCGCGCACTTCCTTGATCTCCTGACGCACGTTGGCGTGCATCTGCAGGATGCGCCCCAGGCGCTCGCGCTTGGCCTTGACCGGGTTGTACACGGTATCGCCGGATTCGACGACGCCCGAATAGACGCGGAAGAAAATCAGCTGGCCGACGAACGGGTCGGTCATGATCTTGAACGCGAGCGCGGAGAACGGCTCGTCGTCGTTCGGGTGGCGCTCGGCCTCGCGGTCGTCCTCGGTATGGCCCAGGATGGCGGGCACGTCGGCGGGAGAGGGCAGGTAGTCGATCACCGCGTCGAGCATGCTTTGCACGCCCTTGTTCTTGAACGCGCTGCCGCACAGCATCGGCACGATCTCGTTGGCGATCGTGCGCTTGCGCAGCCCGGCCTTGATCTCCGCTTCGGTCAGCGGTTCGCCGGACAGGTACTTCTCCAGCAGCTTTTCGTCGCCTTCCGCGGCGGCCTCGACCATCTTGTCGTGCCAAACCTGCGCGGTGGCGCGCAACTCGGGCGGAATCTCGATGTACTCGAAGCGCACGCCCTGACTGGCGTCGTCCCAGACCACCGCCTTCATCTTCACCAGGTCGACCACGCCCTGGAAATGGTCTTCCACGCCCACCGGAATCTGCACCGGCACCGCACGGCCCTTGAGCCGCTCGGCGATCTGCGCCTGCACGCGGAAGAAGTCCGCGCCAACGCGGTCCATCTTGTTGACGAATGCAATGCGCGGCACCTTGTACTTGTTGGCCTGCCGCCAGACGGTTTCCGATTGTGGCTGCACGCCGCCGACGGCGTCGTAGACCATGCACGCGCCGTCGAGCACGCGCATCGAACGCTCGACCTCGATGGTGAAGTCGACGTGCCCCGGCGTATCGATGATGTTGATCCGATGCTCGGGGTAATTGCCGGCCATGCCCTTCCAGAACGCCGTGGTGGCGGCCGAGGTAATGGTGATGCCGCGTTCCTGCTCCTGCTCCATCCAGTCCATGGTGGCGGCGCCATCGTGGACTTCGCCGAGCTTGTGGTTGACGCCCGTATAGAACAGGATGCGCTCCGTCGTCGTCGTCTTGCCGGCGTCGATATGAGCGCTGATGCCGATGTTGCGGTAGCGTTCGATGGGGGTCTTGCGGGGCACGGTGTTCTCTCCTGGTTCGGGCACCACGGGCACACGGGTAACTAGAGTAGCACCTCCGCGCGATCCCCGTATGGCCCTGCGCGCACGATGGTCATGCCGCCCGCCAGGGTGTCAGGGCCAGCTTTCGCGCGCGTACACGCCGGCGCTGGCGCGCGACTGCGCGGCGCGTTCGGCGGCGCGGCCATCGGTATAGAAGGGCGGCGATGCCAGCGGGAGTCCGTTCTCGCGCGCCGCATCGACCAGTATCTGCAGATACTCTGTCATGTGCGAGGCGGTGAAGTCGTTGGTATCGTGGAAGCTCACCACGACCGGCACCACGCCGTCGACGGCGGCGAGCCGGTGCGTCTCGACGGCGGCTTTCACCTGGGCCAGTTCGCTGGTCATGTGGGAGCGCCGCCGCAGGCTGATATGCCAGCCGTAGATCTTGCCGTCGCGCGCGTTGACGTCGGACATCAGCATGCCGAGCCGCAGCTTGCGGTAGACCGCCTGGGTCTCGTCGTTGTAGGCCCAGTTGGGTGGGCGCACCAGTTGCGCCACATCCCGGCACTGCGCCGCTATGTCGGCTTCGCCGGCGCGTAACGAAGCCTCCAGCTCCGGCGGCGTCATCCGCGTATGCGACAGGTGGCCGATGGCCAGGCCGCTGTGGACCGCCAGCCGGTGGCCGTCTTCGCAGGTGGCCCGCATCTGCGCCTTGCCGGCGTCGCCGCCGCCGCGGATGGGGTGTGCCGTCTGCACGAAGAAGATCGCCTTGATGCCGGGTGCGATCGGGTTGTCGGCCAGTTGCCGCAGGATCAGCGGCGTGCTGCCGTCGGGGCCGCTGTCCGGGCCGTCGTCGAACGTGAGCAGGAAGCGCAGCGGCGGCAACGCACGCCTGGCGGTGGCCGGCTCGGCAGTCAGGGCAACCGGGCGGACGCCGGCGAATGGCTCGGCCGGCGGCGCGGCGATGGTCGCGGCCGGGGTGGCAAGCACGCCGGCCATGCATAGGGCAATCGGGAAACGCATGCGGATTCAGGGGGCGGCCCGCCGGCCCGGTGTGCTCTGGTTGGCGCGGTGCTGGCGGAGCTGCATGGTTCATCTTGTCCGGCGCCCGGTGGCGGGTGGTCCGGCGTGCCGCCTGATCCGGCGGCATGGGGCATGACCTTACCATCGGCTGGCGGTGTTGCCGACGGTGCAGTTGTAAGCGTCTGTACCCGGGGTCGTAGTCCGAGTGATTCCTAGGAAACTTCCCACCCACATTGCAGAAACGTCGCACGCGGGCCGCCGACGGCCCTCCCTATACTCTTGCGGCGCGGCAATGCGTTCCAGACGGAGACAGCAAGGGCATGGCAACCATCCTGATCGTCGACGACCATCCGGCAATGCGGCTGGTGCTGAAGGAGCAGCTTTCGCAACGGCTCGGCACAGACCAGATCCTCGAGGCCGACAACGGGCAGGCGGCGATGGAAGCCGTGCGCAATCATTTGCCGGACATTGTCATCCTGGATCTCGATATCCCGCGCGTCAGCGGGCTGGACGTGGCGCCAAGGCTGCGCCGGATCCACCCGCGCGTGCGCATCCTGGTGCTGTCGGGGCAGGACACGGCTACGTTTGCCGCGCGCGCAAGCCTGGCCGGCGCGCATGGCTTTGTCAGCAAGACGCAGGAGATCAAGGAGATTGTCCGCTGCGTGGAGGCCGTGCTGGCGGGCTACTCGGTATTCCCGACCCTGGGCGTCGACAACGGGTCCCGCCGGGCGGCACCGGCCAATGACGAGTCGGGCCTGCACAGGCTCTCCGACAGGGAAATCGCCGTGCTCCAGTTGCTGGCGCGCGGGCACTCGCACAAGGCCATCGCAGAGATCCTGTTCATCAGCAACAAGACGGTCAGCAGCCACAAGAACCGGATCATGTGCAAGCTGCGGGTGCATACGCTGGTGGATCTGGTCGACTTCGCGCGGCGTTGCCGCCTGGTCACATGACGGCCCGACCAAGCCGGCTCCCGGCGCGGATGCCGCCCACGGAGCGGCGCTCGCTCGTGCGGGCATTGCGTGCGCTGACGGCCGGCAGTCCGAGGCTGCGCCGCGCGCTACTCGACAGCCTCATCGAGGCCAGCGTGGATGACCTCGCAGCCGTGCAGGCCGCTTGCGACGCGCGGGACTGGGAGGCGCTGCGCGGCCGTGTACATCGCCTCAAGGGTGGCGCCTGCATCCTGGGGTACCCGGCGCTGACCGAGCTGGCCGGCCAGCTCGAAGCAGCGGCCGCGGCGGGCGACGCATCTGCCGTGCTGGCGCTGGTTCCCCGTTTGGCCGGCCGTGTGGAGAGCCTGGTCGCCGTCCTGCGGGACCTGCGTGGGGACGCGTGTCCGCCGTCCGCCTGCTCCGGCGCCGGAGCAGGCCATGTTCAACAAAATTGAAGCAGCCGTGCAAGGCAGAGCGTGCACATGCAGGCCGGCGCTGGCAAACTGGCTGCCTGCCGTTGCCTCGCAGCAAGGAGGCGGCGGCCAATGACAGCTTGATCGGGGAGACTGGCGTGGGCGAGTTGCAGAGCTTGCTGGAGCACCACGGGCTGATGCTCGTGTTCTTCAATGTGCTGGCCGAGCAGGCCGGCTTGCCGGTGCCTGCCTATCCGATGCTGTTCGTCGCCGGCGCGCTTGGCGTGCAGGAAGCCGGGCCGTCCATCGGCGCGGTGCTGGCGGCCGTGATCGCCGCCTGCCTGATCGCGGACACCGCGTGGTACTTCGCGGGGCGGCGGCTGGGGCAGCCGATGCTGCGCACCATCTGCCGCGTATCGATCTCGCCGGACAGTTGCATCCGGCAGACGCAATCGCTGTATCTGCGGGTCGGGCCGCGCGCGCTGGTCTTTGCCAAGCTGCTGCCGGGCGCCGGCGCGCTGTCCACCGCCATGGCCGGCATGAGCGGTACGCCGCTGCCGGTGTTCCTGTTCTACGACGCCATCGGCGCGCTGGTGTGGGCAGGCAGCGCGCTGCTGGTGGGTGTGGTGTTCAGCGATTTCGTCGATGCCATCCTGGGCGCCTTCAGCGCCTACGGGCATGTCGCGGTCCTGGCGGTGGCCGGCGCCTTCGCGCTGTTCCTGGTCTGGCGCTGGTGGTGGCGAGTGCGGTTGTTGCGGCGCACGCGGCGCGTGCCACGCATGACCGTGGAAGAACTGGAGGCGCGACGCTCTGCTGGCTCCCTGCCGCTGGTGCTGGACGTGCGCGCGCACGGCGTCGCGCCGGTGGAGCGGATTCCCGGCGCGGTGGTGGTCGACATGCGCGCGCCGCTTGCCGTGCTGGCCGATCATCCGGAGTCCGCCGACATCGTGATCTACTGCGCCTGCCCGCATGAGCTGTCCGCCGCCATCCTCGCCGAGCGGCTCAAGGCCGCCGGCTACGGCAAGACCTGGGCGTTGGCGGGCGGTTTCGACGAATGGAAGCGGCAGCAGGCGTTGCGAGAGACGTCGTCGTCCGGCTCGCAGGACCTGGCGGCCGCGCACTGAAGCACGGAGCCGGCAATGGCCGGCCGGTCAGGCGGTCTGCTTGTTGCGGATCGCGCGGGCCGGGACGTCAATCGTGTCATCGCTGCACGCCACCCCGGCGGCATGGCTCCAGGCATCGATCCACGCACGTTGCGTGTTGCCCCACAGGCCCAGCAAGGCCGACATGTAGTGAAGCGGGGCCGACAGCAGCATGGCTTGGTAGCCTAACTGCCGCGCGTAGAGTGCCTCGGGGGCATGGGTGGTGAACAGCGACGCGTAGTCGACGTGCGATTCGCCCATCATCGAACGTGCGAAATCCGCATTGAGCCAGAACAGCTTGTGCAAATCATGCGCAAAGCCGTCCTCCAGCGTCCCGAACGCCCGCATGTCGGGAATGGCCGCCGAGAAATTCCACACGTAAGGATGGGTGCCTGGCATGGTCGAACGCTCCTGGGATCGATGTCGTCGGAAGGAGAAAACCGGGTACGGCGGTGCCCGAAGCGGCAGCCGTGGCCATGCTCACAAGGATAAGCGCTATCGGTGGCCGGTCAACTGGGGATCGGCCCTGCCCCACCCGACGGAGGGGGCGCGCGCGGCATGCGGTGTGGCGGCGATCAGACGACCCCATCGGCGGCATGGGCATTCGCGCCCGCCGGCACGTTCTGCCGGGGCTGATTACCATGGCGGACGTCGCGGGCGCCGCGTCATGCTGCGCTCCGGCTTGCCGGGGCGCAGGCCCGGCGCGATGCCGCCATCACAGGAAGACCGATGATCCCCTACTCCATGCTTGACCTGTCGCCGATCGCGGAAGGCAGCAGCGCTGGCCAGGCCATGCGCAATTCGCTGGACCTGGCGCAGCACGCCGAGCATCTTGGCTATCGCCGCTTCTGGCTCGCCGAGCACCACAACATGCCGGGCATTGCCAGCGCCGCCACGGCGGTGCTGATCGGCTACGTGGCCAACGGCACGTCCACGATCCGCGTCGGGTCCGGCGGTGTCATGTTGCCCAACCACTCGCCGCTGGTCATTGCCGAGCAGTTCGGCACGCTGGCATCGCTGTTCCCTGGCCGCATCGACCTGGGCCTCGGGCGGGCGCCGGGCACGGACCAGGCCACGGCGCGCGCGCTGCGCCGCCATCTCAGTAGTGACACCGCCGACACCTTCCCGCAGGACGTGGAGGAATTGCAGGCGTATTTCGACGAGGTGCGACCGGGCCAGCGCCTGCGCGCCGTGCCAGGAGCGGGGCTCAAGGTGCCGCTCTGGCTGCTGGGGTCGAGCCTGTTCAGCGCGCAGCTCGCGGCCGCGATGGGACTGCCGTTCGCGTTCGCTTCGCACTTCGCGCCGGGTTTCATGCGTCAGGCCGTCGATCTGTACCGCCGCACCTTCCGGCCCTCGGAGGCGCTGGCGCGGCCCTACGTGATGCTGGGGCTGAACGTGTTCGGGGCGGAATCCGAGGCGCAGGCGAGGCGCCTGATGACGTCACTGCAGCAGCAGTTCATCTTGCTGGTGCGAGGCACGCCAGGGCAGTTGCGGCCGCCGGTCGACGATATTGCGGCGTTGTGGACGGAGAGCGAGGCGGACCATATCCGCCGCTCGCTCGCCTGCACGGTGGTCGGGGACCCGGACATGGTGCGCGCCGGCATGCAGCGCTTTGTCGACGATCTGCGTCCAGACGAGCTGATGCTGACCGGGCAGATCCACGATCACGCGGCACGGCTGCGCTCGTTCGAGATTGCCGCCGACGCCGCGCGCGCCGTGTCGGCGCAGGGCGCGGACGCGGCGACGTTCTGAGCGGACTTTAGACCGCGAGACGGAACGCGGAGACCGCGCGCGTCATCGCGTGTGCCTGTTCGGCCAGCGATTCGGCGGCGGCTGCCGCCTCTTCGACGAGTGCGGCGTTTTGCTGCGTCACCGAATCCATCTGGTTGACCGCCTGGCCGACCTGCTCGATGCCGGTGCTCTGCTCGGCGGACGCGGCGCTGATCTCGCCCATGATGTCCGTCACGCGGCGCACGGCGGTGACGATCTCCTCCATGGTCTCGCCGGCGCGGCCCACGAGCGTGGAGCCGTTCTCGACCTGTGCCACGGAATTGTCGATCAGTCCCTTGATCTCCTTGGCCGCCGTGGCGGAGCGCTGCGCGAGGCTGCGCACCTCGCCGGCCACCACCGCGAAACCACGGCCCTGCTCGCCGGCGCGCGCGGCTTCCACCGCCGCGTTGAGCGCCAGGATGTTGGTCTGGAACGCGATGCCCTCGATCACGCCGATGATGTCGACGATCTGGCGCGACGCGTGATTGATCTCGCCCATGGTGGACACCACCTGGCTGACCACCTCGCCGCCGCGATGCGCGATGTCCGAGGCATTGACCGCCAGCGAGGCGGCCTGGCGCGCGTTGTCCGCGTTCTGGCGCACGATGCCGGTGAGCTCTTCCATGCTGGAGGCGGTTTGCTCCAGCGCCGAGGCCTGCTCTTCCGTGCGCTGCGACAGGTCCGTGTTGCCCGCCGAGATCTGGCTGGTGGCGGACGCGATTGAGCCGGCCGCGCCGCGGATGTCCTGCAGCGTGCCGGACAGCTTCTCCTGCATGCGCTGCATGGCGGCCAGCACGCTGCGCTCGTCGCCGGCGCGTGTGCGCACGGGCACCGTGAAGTCGCCGCCGGCGATGCGGGTGACGGCTTCCACGGCGTAGGCCGGTTCGCCGCCAAGACTCACGCGCACCGCGCGCATGATGGCCAGCATGACCGCCGACACCAGCGCGCCGATCAGCAGCGTGCTGATGAGCGCCTGGATCAGGTTGTCGCGAAAGGCGGCTTCCACGTCCTTCAGGAACACGCCGGTCGCCACGTGCCAGTCCCATGCCGGCACGTGGCGCACGAAGGTCAGCTTGCGCTCCGGCGTCTCGGTGCCGGGCATGCGGCCACGGTACGTGGTGAAGCCGTCCTCGGGACCTGCGCCCGCCCGCGCGCCGGCCTTGCCCGCATCGACGATGCTCTGGTAGACCAGCTTGCCGTCCGGGTCCTTGAAGTCGCCCACCATCTTGCCTTCCATCTGCGGCAGGCCGGGATTGAGCACCACCTGCGGCTTGGAGTTCAGCAGCAGCAGGTAGCCGTTCTCGCCATAGCGCATCTGGCGGATGGCGTCCTTGGCGGCGGTTTGCGCATCCTCCGTCGACATCTGGCCCTTGGCCGCACGTTCCGCGTACAGCTTGACGATGCCTTCGCCGGTGGCGACGATCGACTGCAGGCTTTCGCGGCGTTCGGCCATCATCACGGCCTTGGTGTGGAAGGCGTTCCATGTGCCGAGCGCCAGCAGTGCCAGCCACATGGCGGCCAGGGCTGCACAGAGTTTGGTGTGGAGCGAGATACGGTTCATGATTCTGTGAAGGGTTGAGACGCTGGCGCGGCACCGGCGGGCGGGTGCAGGACCAGTACTGGCGGGGGCCGGCGGCAGGAGGTTGCCCGCGCGAAGACGCTGCCGCGGACCTGATGTCTGAGGGTTAACGGCAATACGCCCCCGTTCTTGAGCGGACCTGCCGCGCGTACTGGCGCGGCACGGCAGCTGCAAGGACAATACGGACGATGCCTGCCGCGCCTGTGCGGCGGGGCCGCCGCCTGTTCATGCCCCTGGCCATGTCCTTCACGTTTATCGATCCCGAACCATCCGAGGCAGACCCGCTGCAGGCCGAGCTGGCACTACTCGAACATGCGGCCGCCGGCCGGCGTGTGGCCCAACTCTGGGAGGCCCCGGTTTCGCTGGTGCTGCCGCGCAGCTACCTGCGCCACGCCGGGCTGGACGCGGCGCGCGAGGCGTTTGCGCGCCGCGGCTGTCCGGTCTGGCTGCGCATGTCGGGCGGCGGGCTGGTGCCGCAGGGGCCGGGCATTCTCAACCTGAGCCTGGCCTATACGGCGGGCCGGCCGCCGGGCGAACTCACCGAGGCCGTTTACCTGCATCTGTGCGAGGTGCTGGCCGACGCGTTGCGCGGCGTCGGCGTGCATACGCACTGGCAGGCCGTGGAGGGATCGTTTTGCGACGGCCGCTACAACCTGGCGTGGGGGCCGCATGGCGCCGCGCGCAAGATCGCGGGCACGGCGCAGTACTGGCGCCGCGCGCCGGCCGCGTCGCAGGCGGCGGACGGCCTGCACCACCTGGTACTGGCACATGCCGTGCTGCTGGTGACGGCCGATCTCGTGGAGATCAACGCGCGAGCAAACGCATTTGAAGCGGCGATCGGCAGTGGCCGTCAGTATGATCCCGACAAAGTCGTCAGCGTACGGAAGGTGCTGCAGGCGATGGAGGGCGCGAGGCATGAGTCGGGCGCCAGCCTGATGGCAACGGTGTCCTCGGCGATGCGCCAGGCCGTCGCGCGGATTCCGCCGCCGGGTGTTTAGGCGGCGGTCAAAAAAAATTGCGGCCCACGGGGGGGCCGCCAATCGGGAATGCGAGGACGTCAGAATCCTCAAGAAGAGGTATCGGCGTGGCACAGGTGCATTTGACCCTACTTCGGTGGGGCGGTGCGGATGGCTAGACGCTCAACGGTGCCGGGTCATCGGCCTTGCTGCGCGCCTCGCGCTGCTTGCGCACATTGATTTCGAGTTCGTCGTGCGCGGCGTCCAGCCATTCGATGCGATGTCGCACCGGATCGTTGGCTGACAGCTCGCGCGCCGAGACTTCGCGCAGGAAATACCGGACCATGCTGCCGGCACGTGCGGGGACCGGCATCATGCCCAGGATCTGCTGCCTTGCCAGCAGGCCGCGCGCGGCTGCGTTCCGCAGTCCTGCGCAAGCCGTGCGGCCCAGGGCGATGTAGAGCGCGTCGGTGCGCATCTGCGCGAGTTGGCCAAGAAAGAGGGTCTCGAAAACCGCGCGCAGCATTGGCACGCCCAACACTTCCTCCAGCGTGCCGTCGAACGACAGGCCGCGACGCGTGGTTGCATAGGGCAGCAAGGCCAGCGGCTGGATATGCGAGAAGCCTTCGTTCCACAACGCCGCGGCATGCGGCATGCCCACCAGTTCCGGCACGCGGAAATGATCGAGCATCCGTATCAGGTTGGGCCGCATGAGACGGCCCCCAAGTTCCACGCGCCGTTTGTTCTCCCGCTGTACGACCAGTCCGGGCGCGGCGGCGCGCAACAGTTCTTCGGTTACCGTCGCCGCCAGGCGCACGTGCGTGTGCGTGGGCGTACTGCTGACCAGCACGAGCCGGGCGCCAAGGTTCCTGTGCTCGAACGGCACGTAGGTCATGCGGTAGCCGTTGTCCTGGCTGATGACGACAGGTTTGTCGATGATGGCGGCCGAGCCGTGCCCCTTGATTGCCGCGCAATACTCTACGATGTAATTCGCCAAGATGCCCCCGCCCTTCTGCGATCTGCTGCCCTATGTCTTTTTTGTTTTTTTGGTTTTTTCATGGTAAGCCAGTGCACCGATGGCTGGCAAAGCGTGCGGTGCCGCTTCCGTCCTATCGCCGCGGGACATTTGTGGGCGAGCGAACAAAGCCGTGCGGCATCTCCCGCTTGCGCGGGATGCCAAGGCAGACGGTTCTGTGCCACGCGCGCATGCCAAGGTACCGCGCGGTCTGCGTCAGGACGATGACGACGGCGGGAATGAGCGAGAGGAAGGCGGGGAGGGAAAAAGGCCGGACACCCCAGGCGTCCGGAAACCCATTTGCTGACTCAGGCGGTGTCAATACCCGAGAGTCTTGATGATAACGATTCTCATTTGCCGGGTCAACCGTCGTCCCGACTCGGCGTGGCGGGCGCCGGCATGGCCGGCAATATGATCTCGAAGCGGGCGCCGCCGGTGGCACTGCTGCCCACGGTGGCTGTGCCGCCATGGGCAGCGGCAATGCGATGGACGATGGCCAGTCCAAGCCCGAAGCCGCCCGTATGCCGGTCGCGGCTGGAATCCAGCCGCAGGAAGGGCTCGAAGATCCGGGCGCGGTCGGCGGCCGGGATGCCGGGGCCATCATCCTCGATCACCAGGCTGAGCATGCCGTCCGTGCGCGACAGGGCATCGACGGTGATGGTGCTGCGCGCATAGCGCGTGGCGTTGCGGATCAGGTTTTGCAGCGCGCGGGCGACGAGCCGGGGATCGCAGACATGATGCGCCCGGGGGGCAGCGGCCCGCACGGTCAGGGCCAGCCCGCGCTCCGCCACCTCGTCGGCGACGCTGGCCGCCACGCTGTCGAGCAGCTCGGCAAGCGACACCTGCATGACGGCCATCGGCGCCGCGCCTTGCTCGAGCTGACCAAGCGTCAATAGTTCCGTCACCAGTTCGTCAAGCTCGCGCACGTCCTTGTGCAGCGCCTCCAGCCGCTGGGTGTGGCGTTGCCGCTGCGCGTCTTCCTCGCGCGCGTCGCGTGGCGGTGGCGGTGGGGACTGCAGCAGCGCGATGCCGAACTCCAGTCGGGCGATCGGCGTCTTCAACTCGTGCGAGATGCCGTGCATCATCTCGCGCTGCTGCAGGATCGAGGCCTGGATCTGCTCGGCCATCACGTTGAACTGTTGGGCGAGCTCAAAGATGCTCGACTTCTTCGGTAGCACCGCGCGTGTGCCCAGCTTGCCATTGCCGAACTGGCGCGCGGATTCCTGCAAGCGGTAGAGGTCACGCCAGTGATACCAGACCCAGCCGACGACGGACAGCAGCGTCGCCAGCGCAACGATCAGGTAGGCGGTGACCTCCAGGCTGGTGTTGTTGACGTCGCGGTCGTGCGCATGCACGATCTGGCCGTCGCTCAGCGGCAGGTAGTAGTCGTTGATGTCCGAGCCCAGCACCAGCTTGCCGTCGCGCAGGTCCTGGCGCTGCTTCGCGTTCAGATTCGTGAGCGCGTCGACGCTCAGCAGTTGGAACTGCTCGTGCGAGTTGCGGCTCATCTTGTCGATCGCCTCCGTCCGCGCCTGGCCCTCGTAACGCTCCAGGTATTGCGACACCGCGAAGGCATAGCCACGCAGCGATTCGCGCGCGGTGCGCGTGATCTGGTCGTGGAAGAGGATCGAGAACGTGGTGTCGATCGTGATGACCGCCGCGGCCACGGCGATCACCACCAGGAAGTACAGCCTGATCAGCGACCGGATCATGACGCTTCCCAGGCGGAGGGGCTGAACAGGTAGCCGCGACCCCAGATGGTCTTGATCTTCGTGGGTTCCGGCGAAGCATCGTCAAAGCGCTTGCGCAGCCGCGAGATGCCCGAGTCGACGGTGCGATCGAGGCCGTCGAACTCGATGCCGCGCAGTTGGCGGAGGATGTCGTCGCGGCTGAGCACGGTGCCGGCGGCGCGTGCCAGGATCAGCAGCAGGTTGAACTCGGTGGTCTTCAGCTCCACCGGGTGCCCGCGCCATACCACCCGGCGGTTGGGTGGCGAGATTGACAGTTCGCCAAAGACGAGGTCATCGTCCTGATGCTGGGGCACGGCCTCCGCCAGCACGGCTCGGCGCAGCAACGCGCGGGCGCGCGCCACCAGCAGGCGCGGCTCGATCGGCTTGACGACGTAGTCGTCCGCGCCGATCTCCAGGCCGGCCACCTGGTCGTAGGTGTCCACGCGGGCGGTCAGGATCAGCACCGGCACTCGCGAGAAGGCACGAATGCGGCGGCAGACCTCCATGCCGTCCATGTGCGGCAGCATCAGGTCCAGAATGACCAGCGCCGGCATTTCCTTGGCGACTGCCGCCACCGCGATATCGCCGCGGCGGATGATCTCGACGGTGAACTCGTAATTGCCAAGGTACTCGCTGACCAATTGCGCAAGGCGATCGTCGTCCTCGATCAGCAAGACTTTGTACTTTGGCGATACGTCGCTCATTTGCCGCTCCAACGGAATACAGAAGTGCCGATTCTAGCCGCGCGACCGCCATCGTTGCGAGCCATTGAAACAACGGGACACTTCTGTACAAATGCGCACAAATTCCCGCCAGATCCCGACAGACGCGGGCGTCATTCGTTTCTAGACTTCGCTTCCATCCGGGACGCGGGCCGGGCATCCGCGGGCGTTCCATGCAGGGTCGATCCGAGGGAGATCATCATGTCCGAATGGCACGTGCCGCTGGCGGCGGCATGGCACAGCAGCGGTGAAGGTGGCGGCGCGGCGCCGCTGGGCGATGTGGGTTGTCTGGTGCTGACGGGCGCCACGGGATTCATTGGCGGCTCCGTGCTGGTGGCCGCCGTCAATGCCGGACTCGCGCGCCGGCTGCTCTGCCTGGTGCGTGCCGGGAGCCCGCAGGAAGCGCTGGCGCGCCTGCGCGCCAATGCTATCCAGAGCGGCCTCTTGCGCTCTCGTGCGGAATGGCTGACCGAGGCCAACGTGGTGGTCGGCGAGCTCGGTGGCGACTTCGAGCCAGGCGAGCTGGCGCGCCTGCGCCAGGCCACGCATCTGGTCAACTGCGCCGCGCTGGCCTCGTTCTCGTCAGACGAGAGCGTGATGCGGACCAATATCGACGACACGCTCAGCTTTGCCTCGCACTTCGTCGGTAGCGCCCGGCTGCAGCGCTTCCTGCATGTGGGGACGGCCATGGCGTGCGGCACCAATCGCGGGCCGCTCGTGGCCGAGCAGTCGGGGCGCGCGCGGGCGGACGAGCACCTGGTTCCCTATACGCGCAGCAAGCAGGAGGTCGAACGGCGACTGCGCGAATGCTGCCCCGGCCTGCCGCTGGTCGTGGCCCGGCCCTCGATCGTGGTCGGGCATACCGTGCTGGGCACGCTGCCGTCGGGCAGCATCTTCTGGTTGTTTCGCATCGTCCATCGGGTGCGTTGCTTCACCGTGCGGCCGATGAGCCGTCTCGATGTGATCGCGGTCGACGACTGCGCGCAGGGACTGCTGCGGCTGGCGGTCAAGCCGCGGCTCGCGTTCGACGAGTACCACCTGTCGGCGGGCAGTGGTGCGCCGACCATCACCCAGATCATGTCGGCGATGGACGAGGCCGTGGCCTATCGCGGACTGGCAGGTTACACGGTCTGCGCGGTGCGGGACCTGCCCGTGATTGCCCGGGACGTGGCGCGTGCGGAACGCGTGCGACATTCCCGGCTGATCGAGCGGGCGCTGCGGCTGTACGCGAGCTTTGCCAACCTCGGCTATACCTTCGACAACCAGCGCATTCGTGACGAAATCGGCTTCGAGCCGCTGTCCTTCACCGATTACGTCAGCGAATGCGTCAGGACCTCACGCGGGGTCGGGATCCTCGAACAGATGAGCTGGGACTTTCGCTGAGGGCCGGCGCCGGCTTACGAGAGTGAGGTCTCGATCGCAATCTCGCCGGACAGCGTCTTGTGTACGGGGCAACGGTTGGCCACGCGCAGCAGGTCGTCCAGGATGGCCGGAGACAGGTCGCCGGCCACGTGTACGTCACGCTTGAGCGTGTAGGTGCCACCGGCTTCCTCATGATGGATCGACACGCGGATCTCCTCCACCGCGTAGCCTTTGCGCTTGGCATATAGCTGAAGCGTCAGCGTTGTGCAGGCGGCCAGCGCAGAGTCCAGCAGTTCGTGAGGATTGGGATATGCGGTGTCGCCGCCGGCGGAGGCGTCGAGGTCGGCCTTCCAATGGGCCGTGCCGGTGGTCAGGTCGCAGATACTCGTGCCTTGGCTTGCCAGCCATGATCCCTGGATTGTCATGTGGTGTCCTTGCGGTCGCAGTGCGGTGGAATTTGGCCCGCGCCTCGGATGTCGCGCTGCCGGAATCCTGATTCTATACAGTGGGACGCGCGCAGGTTTTGGCAGGGGTTGCCTGGGGCGCTTTGGGGTGCTTCAGGGTGGGTAGCAAGTTTTTATGACAAAACACTTGCCAGCCCGGGATGTCTGGCTTAATATTCGCCCCCTCGCAACACAACGCGGCGCTGCAAGGCAGCACTGGCAAGGGTTGCGGGGTTGACGGGGCAGTGAATTGGCGCAGTTGGCCGGTTCGCTGGAAGCA
>JACXTT010007145.1_pt1 | contig 15808 bp, 8 predicted proteins | sample 9270951 | NCBI WGS metagenome assembly JACXTT01 (sample SAMN15532306, study PRJNA645909) | rock metagenome | isolation source: weathered quartz diorite | place: Puerto Rico | collected 2017-06-21 | reverse complement strand
GCAGTGCACGGCTTGATCGCGAAGCCGACCTGACGAGCGAGAACCCCGTTGCGAATGCACTGGCCTTGAATCCGGAGCAGCCCTCTCTTTTTTAGGCCGCAGAGATCGGCCTCAAAAAGCGCGCGAGCCCGGACTCTTCAATCGATGCCATCTCTGGTGAGATGGCATCGAAAGGGGAGTGCCATGAAAAACAGCGTCTCGCTGATCGCCGTGCTTGCGATTCTCCCGCAGCTCGCATTCGCGCAGGCGGCCTCACCGTTCTTGACCGGCGCCACCTCCCTTCAGAGCAACATCCTCGCTTGGCTGACCCCCATCGCCATCATTCTCGTGATGGCCTTGGGCGCGATGGCGATGGCCAACCGAATGCTTCAGAACCTGAAAACGAAGGTCCTGCTCGGTTGTGCCGACCCGGACACCGCCCGGTACTTCTCGGACGTCATCGGGGAGGAGCGAGTTTTGCGGCGCAAGAAGACCACGACGCCGGGGCGGGACTTGTCTGAGACTCGGCGCGTTTCGACGTCCTGGGAGCCGGAGATGCACCGGCTCGTCACGTACTCGGAGATCATGTGTTTGCCGGTGCGTCGGGGATATCTGCGGCTCCCGGATGGCTGCGTGCACCCGATCAAAGTGGGTCTCACGCGCCTGAGGCCGACCCTACCGGCGTTCGTGGATCGCTGACCCATGGCGCTTGCGCGCAACATAACGGCCCGGCACGCGGCGACTTACTACGAGAAGGACGATTACTACACGCGCGATCGTAGCCCCAGCGAATGGCATGGGGAGGGCGCCCGCACGCTCGGGCTTTCTGGGCCGGTCGATCGGCAGGCGTTCGCCAACCTCGTTGAGGGAAGGATTCCCGGCGGTTCGCAGCTCCACCGGGGCGGTGGCCCGCGGCGCGGCGGGACCGATTTCGAATTCTCCGCGCCCAAGTCCTTCAGCATTCAGGCGCTGGTGAACGGCGATGCACGACTGATCGACGTGCATCAGGCGGCTGTAGCGGTCGCCCGCGAGCGCCTTGGAGCAACCATCGCGACGCGGGTCACTGAGCGCGGGACCGCGCGCCTGCAGTTCACACGATCCGCGGTCATTGCGCAGTTTGAGCACGCGACCAGCCGCGCAGGGGACCCCGACCTACATAGCCACGTCGTCGTATTGAACGTGACACAACGCTCGGATGGCCAGTGGCGATCTATCGAAAACGCCGAAATGTTCAAAGAACAGCGGCTCATGTAGGAAATGTATCTGTCGGAGGTAGCGAAGGGAGCCAAGGACTTAGGGTACGACATCGCAATCGGCAAGCACGGGAATCCAGAGCTGGCTCATGTCAATCGTGAGCAGATCGAGCATTTCAGCCGGCGTTCGCGCGCGGTGACAGCGGCGCTTGAATCCGAAGGGTTCACCCGGGCGACCGCGACCGCTGCGCGGAAGCGCGTGGCGGCCTTGGCGACGCGTGAAGCAAAGAAGGAGTACGACCATGCGGCGCTGCGCGCGGGATGGATCGAGCGCGGTCGGGATGTCGGGCTCCTGGCAGAAGTGCCGGCACGTGGTCGAGGCCTGGCCGTGGAGGTTCAGAGCGATGCAGCGGCCAAGGCCGTCGAGTTTGCTGTTGAGCACTTGGGCGAGCGGGAGGCGGCATTCACACGACGGGACTTGCTCGTTCAGGCCCTCCGCGCGGGGCGCGGTGCATCGAGCAGCCGAGCCGTCACGGAAGAGGTGGACCGTGGCATCGCGAACGGGAGTCTGCTCCAAGACGCTGCAGGTGAATGGATCACGACGTCTGCGGCCGTCGAGAACGAACGGGAGATCTTGGCCATCGAGCGCCGGGGACGCGAGGCCGTGCCGGCGATTGCCGAGACCGTGTCTGGTAGTGACGGGGCCGAGCGCAATCTCAATGTCGGCCAGCGTTCGGCCGTCGAGCTAATCCTATCCACGCGGAGCAGAGTCGTCGGAGTGAATGGACTCGCCGGCACGGGCAAAACAACGACGCTGAAACTTGCTCTGAAGCGGGCGGAGCAAGAGGGATTCCAGATCGTCGGGCTTGCGCCGTCTCACAGTGCAGTGCGTGCCCTTAAGAGGGCTGGAATCCAGTCGCAGACCCTCCAGCGCTGGCTCATGAAACGCGACGCGGAACCGGCTTTGAGTTCGCGTTCCGTCGTCATACTTGATGAGGCGGGTCTCACCGGCACCGCGACGCTGCGTGCCCTGCTAGAGCGAGTTGAGCGTGGGGGTGCGCGGGCCGTTCTCGTGGGCGATATTCACCAGTATCAGTCCGTGGAAGCGGGTCGCGGCTTTGCTCAATTGCAGCAGCACGGAATGATGACCGCAGAGCTGACGGAAATGATTCGGCAGCGTAATGCCCGGCTTGCCGAGGCCGCGCGGGCATCGGTGGATGCGCCGGCACGAGCTCTGGAGCTTCTTCCAGTCGTGGAAGAGGAGGACTCGGCAACACGCCATCAGCGTATCGCGCGCGACTTTGCTTCGCTGTCCTCGACGGCGCGAGCGGAGACACTTATCTTGACTGGCTCGCACGAAGCGCGCCGCGCCATCAATGAGCGCGTTCGGGCGGAGCTTGGACTTGCGGGATCGGGACAACGCGTGCAGATATTTCGCGCGCAGGATAAGAGCGTGGCGGAGAAGAAGCAGCTCGAAACGTATCGCGCAGGGCTCACAGTCCGATTTGAGAAAGACTATCGGAGTCTAAGCGCTGAGCGCGGAGACACGGCCCTGGTTGAGCGTGGTCTCTCGGATGCGATTGTGCTGAGGGTGGCCGATGGCATGCGGCGGACCATGTCGCCGCAGAAATTAAGCGGTAAAGGCTGGTCTGTTGGCAGTGTGGAATCGCTCGAAGTCGCGGTGGGGGATAGGGTTCGGTTCACCGGCACAGACCGGCGAGCGGGCTATCGCAATGGCGAGGCAGGTGTGATCCAAGAAATCAGTCACGAGAGTATCGGAATCCGTCGGACCGATGGACGCGTGCTCCAAATCGCCCGCGCTCGGCCTATTGCGCTCGACTATAGCTACGGGGTGACCGGTCACAGCGCGCAGGGGCTGGACGCTACGCGGGTGATTTTGGAGAAGGACACACGTTCGCGAACGACGAATCACCGATCGTTCTATACAGATCTCACGCGCGCGCGGGAGGCCGCTCTCGTGGTGACAGATTCAGCGCAGCGGCTCGTGCAGCGTGTACGGTCTGACCTGCCGAAGTCTGCAGCCCTGGATATCGTGCGATCAACAGGGCGTGACGCGATCACGCTCGAACGCGAGCAGGGCTGAGTCGGGTAGCAGAAGCGGGTTTCCGGCACCCCGATGCCGATGTCCGCCACGGCGGACAAGGGACATGTGTCCCGGCGCAGCAGCCGACGATCGAGTGGATAACCATCGCTATTCCTTCTCGAACCCATGGTCCGAAAACTTCAGCGTACGACAGTTCTCAGTCACGGTGCGCACGACGTTTTCTGGCGCGCCTGCAGGAATCTCTGCTTGGAGTTCCAGTGTTACTGTTACTTCCGCACCGACCAATCCTGAGAGGTGGGCGATCACTTCCTCTGCGATGCGGCCGGCGTCGCGGCCGACCCGGGCGGTGTCGAGCGTCACGGATCCGTAAAAGCGGCGCGGTAGCGCCACTGGCTTCGGGGTTATAGAGGTTCCCGACTCGCCCGGCTTTAGCGTCGGAGTTTCCTCTCGAGCCCCATTTGCTGGAGGTGGCGCAGCCTCCGCGTCCATTTGTCGTCGTGCAACATCGGGCTTCACCAGCAACGCGCCGCTCTCGGGTGACACGCTGATCACCTGTCCCGCGCGCAGGCCGCGATAGCGACCCGCGGCCTCGTCGTAGCTCTCAGCGAATGCGAAGGTGTCCGAGTGCCAGGTGAGCAGCGACACACCGTCCCGAATCGCTTGGACTAACACCTCCGGGCCGGCCAGTCGGGGCAGGTAGAGATAGCGCCCAAAATCCTCAACCAGTTGCTTAACCGGCACATGCTCGGCGCGCCATAAGGGCACAGCATCCAAATGCTTGCGCAAGATCGTTGAGCCGAGAGTCGTCACGAGCGACTCATCATTGCGAAGTTTCTTACTCGCACGAACGGCAAGGGCGTCATTTCCGGCGAGGCGCACTGCCTGCCACTCGACGGCCGATTGCGGCGTCTTCTGCTCAGGCACCAGCAGCCACTGATAGGTTTCCGGCAACCGCGCAGTCACGGTAGCATCCGCGGCTTGTCTCTGCGTCTCAGCCTGGCGGGCTTGGTGTGGGTCGAGATTGAGGGGGTCCTTCTCCGCCACAATAGACGACCAGGCCAGATACTTGCGCAGTGACTCGTCGAGATCCTGAAGCCGCACCCGATCTGCGGCGAGGAATACGAGGGAATTGCGGCACAGGCGCGGCGTATTGCCCCGCGAATCCAGGATCGCCTTCGCAGCGGTCTCTGCAGGATTGCTGCCCTCCTTGCTGTACGAGTGCTCGGGCGGCAGCACGACGAGGCGCGCATCGAGATCGTCTGGCACGTCCGCGCCGGAATGCGGCAACGGGTGGACGCGCGAGAAGTCCCCAGTCTTTTGCAGGTTTGAGCGCAGCCGGGCCTCCAACTCCTTCGTCGTCTTGTCGGGCTCACGCTTTAACTGTTCCGCACGATCCTCCGCCAGTTTCGTCACGGTTGGCTGGGTGGCGTACCAAGCGCGCGTCCCGTCTTGGTAGAGGTAGGTCGCAGCGGCCGCCAGTCTGCGCAGTGCGTCGCCGAAGATCGCGGGTGGCTCCCCAGGCATCACGCAGCCGAGCTTCACTCGCCGGTCTTCAAGGCCCCGACGCGCGGCCGCCGCCGTCGGTGCGGAACCCAAGTAGATCGTGCGCGCCACCCGGCGTGTGGCATTCAGTTTGCCAAGGTTTGGCTGCTCACTATCGATCTTTAGCGGCAGAGAGCCGGCGCCGTCCACATCCTTCTCGATGATCGGCACCCAGTTGTCGGAGAGATAGCGCGTTAGTTCGGATTGCACACGCCCATCGTCTATCGGAATCGTTGAGGGCAGGATCAGCGGGTTGCGGTCTCCCTTTTCCCACAGGCTATGGATTACTGCGGCCATCAGCCTGAGCACGCCGCGTGTGCGCTGGAACTTCACAAGCGTGGACCAGTCCGTGTAGAGCCGATCAAAGATTTCCGGGTGGATCGGGTAGGCGGCCTGTATGCGTCTCTCGTAATCGACGTCCCTGCACTCAGGTGGGAACTCGGCTGCCTGCGCGCGATACAGGTCGGCGAACGCGCGCGCGGTCACGTCGCGCTGCTTGAAAGCATCCGCCCCCGCCAATGGCTCGAACAGGCGCCGTCGCACAATTTCGAATCCCTCCTCGGCAGTCGCCGGTCGCCAGGACGACTCGACCCGGCCCACCACGTTACGCAAGCGGTCGAGCGCCTCGCGGCCGCGGATTCCGCCCACCTCTACGTCCTCAGACTGCGTGTGCGGCGAGCCCTGCGTATCCGAGGCGGGCAGCGAGATCACGAGCAGGCAGTTGCCCGCAAGCTTGGCCGACTCCGTCAGCGCCTGCGCGAAGGTAAACTGGGTCTCGAAGATGCCTCCAGGGAGGTCGCTCTGATCGTGGAGCTGGCGCGCGTAGGCCACCCACTCGTCGATCAGGATCAAGCACGGTCCATACTCCTTGAATAGGTCGCGTAATACGTCACCGGGGTTTGTGGCCTTTTCGTCGTCGGCCTTCACGCGCGCGAAGGCCTTCTTGCCCCCGAGCTGGTAGGCCAGTTCACCCCACAAGGTGCGCACAATGGTGCCGTCGGGCTTCGTAACAGGATTGCCTGGCGAGATCTTGTTGCCCACCAGTACGACGCGCTTCGGCTTAGGAAGGTTTTTTACCCCCGCGTCAGCCAGCACTGCGTCTACGCCGGCCAACTCGCTCGGGTTCACGCCTGAGAACAGGTGGTAGAGGGCCAGCATCGAGTGGGTCTTGCCGCCTCCGAAGTTGGTTTGCAGTTGTACCACCGGATCGCCACCGTGGCCGGAAATCCGTTGCACGCCGCCCACGAGGAGGCGCTTGAGACTCTCGGTGACATAGGTACGGCGGAAAAACTCCCAGGGCTTCCTATATTCGTCCGACCCCTCGCCCAGGTGCACCTGCCAGAGGTCTGCAGCAAACTCCGCCTGCTGATAGCGACCGCTGGCCACGTCGGCATGTGGTGTGGCGACCTCGCGCCAGGGCTTGAGCGTCCCGGTCGACGCCTCTATCAACGAACCCCCAGCCTTGCGTTTCTCGCTTCGCACATGTTCGTCGAATGTGAGTCGCCGAAGCTCCATCTTCATCTTGCTGACTTCGTCCGCCTGCGCCGCCGAAATGGCGGTGAGTAGTCGCGCCATAGAGTCGAGCGCGCGGTCAGCGTCGTCACTGGAAAACGGCTCTTGATGCGCCCACTTGTTGCGCCAGTCTCGCAGCTCCTGCACGAGCGAACGCTCGGCGCGCCCGAGGGTTCGGGCGAAGACTTCGTTCCATGACTCCCACATCAGCTTGAGTAGCGCGGCCACGTCCCATCCGACGATCGGCCTCTTGCCCACGGTCCGGTCGTCGGCGAAGTAACGCCGCGCTGACTCGCCGGCGGCGTCCTTATACTGGCTCTTAAACTCGCGCTCGACGAAGGGGGCAAGACCTGTACGGAGCAGCTCCATCGCCTTGCCGACACGTTCCTGGTTGGTGATGGCCATCCTTACTCCTCGGTCTCCGCAAACAATCCGCGCTGCTCGACCTCGGGTTTGCCTCCCTCGCGCGAGAGCCGAGCGATCTCGGGCCAGCTCTGCACGAGGCCGTTGTAGGCGAGCGCCTCCGGAGCGCGCTTCTTGCGCTCGCAGAGGGTATAGAGGCGATAGGCCAGCTCGCGAGCAATCTCGGCCTTGGCGCCCAATGCGGCGACGAGTTCGGCCGCCGCAGCTTCGCCGCCGCTGGCGAGGACGCGAATCAAGTGGTGGACCATCTCCCACGCGGTGAGACGCGGATCGATGGCCGGATCCCAATCTGCGGGCAGCTCGTCGGGCTTGAGGAGCCGCACCTTGCCGCGCTTCGATTCAAGAATGCCCGCCATACCACCAACACTGGTGTTCTTGGCCTTTGAGAGTGTTTCCGCGACTCCGTACGCCCCCTCGCTAAAACCGCATTGTTCGAACCATGCGAGCGCCCAGCGGCTGTCAGCGTCGAAGTCTCCCTCCTGCTCCGCCAGGACCTGATCGAGCGTCTGGTTGATCAGCGCGAGTGCTTCACGTACTTGCAGGGGCCTACCTTCGGCGTCAAGGACCCTCGCGTATCGCGTGTAGATTTCCATGCCCGGACCAATGGCCGCCTGCGCGAGATCAACTGGTGCGATGTTGCTCCGTTGGAGACGAGCGAGAGCGCGTGGCAGTTCGAGCTTTAGTGTCGCGACAAATTCACGACGAGTGGCGGTGACCGCGTTCACCGGGCGCGGCCGGCAGACGAGTACAATGCTCGATGCTAGCGAACTTCGTGCGCGATTTCGAAACCCACCGCTTCGCTCGGTCCTGATTGGCCACGTACCGCTGACCGCAAGACCCGAGCGGAGCACAGCGTCAAGAAACGTTTCCCAGCCAGTGCTCGCCGTACCGTCATCTCCATCACTTTCGGACTGCTTGAACGCATAATAGATAGTGACGGGGAACCCTGGGTGACTCTGTGCCGCGAGGCGTTGCATCGCCCGCGTCATACCGCGGAGAAAGAATCGTTCTGCTTCCTCTTTGCTCCCGTGCCGGGCCGGAGTGGCCACCAATTCCTCGGACTTCGGAACAGCTACCGTTGTGAACAGTTCGGGAAGTACTGGCCTCAATGCACGTCGCAGCCAAACGTAAAAGAAATCCGACAGGTCGGCGTAGCCAATGTTGTCGTAATAGGGTGGGTCCGTGGAAATGACCTTTCCGACACTGATTGATTGGGTTTGCGCATCGTCCGCCAATGCGAAACCAGGCGGCGATGCTGGAATAGCCTCGGCGATGACCTTCTCGATCCACTCCAGGGCACCCGCCCAATTGCCAGTAGAAGTTGAGAATGGATTTCCCTCGGCAAAGTCCCAGACCATTGATAGTGCTTGGCGCCCAAACGTTTGCACGATGAACTCGCCACCCCATTTCGCTAGCGCTGACCAGTAATTAGCGCTCCGACCGACGCCCAAGCCCAGATAGATCGCCACGGCGTCGGAATATGCGGTTGCACCGGTGCCGCCATCGCCGAGGCCCCTTGGGTCGTCCGATAGGCCCGCGGCTAGCGCATCGCGCTTCGCGCACTTGCGTGCCTGAGACACCAGGTCCGAGAACGTCGCCAATGCTAGGAGCTGCCGGGAGGTGAAGAGATCACTCCATTTTGTCATTCCATAATTGCCTATGCGGAATCCGAGCGCCTGCTGAAAGAACTCAACATCTGGCTGCCAGTGCGGCTCCGCTTGACGGGCGACCACCTCCATCGCCTCAGTCGGTGATAGGTAAACGCGCCCCCGCTCCCCCTCAGCGAGCACCGCGAGAAGCCTCATCCCCATGCGTCCGGCTCTACCCTCAGCCATTACGTAGTCGCTCTCAATTGGTGTCTTCGACATGAGGCACTCAAAGTTGGATCCTCGCGAAGGCTTCGTTCCGTTCTTAGCAGCCTCCGCGTTCCTCGGCGTGCCGAGCTTTACAGCAAATCGATAGTTGTTCCCCTCAATCACCGGCTCGACGTAAGCCTCACTGCCAGCCTTGGTGCACAACATGAAAGTAGACGCAAGCGGTACGTGCACTCGCGCAAATGCTGGATTCGGGCTCTTTACAGTGCGGACCCACAGCCAGGCGATGACAGTCAACTTTGTGCCGACCCGTGGTTTCAGGTCAGGTCGGCTCTTCGCCATTTCGGCAGTCACCTGGACTGCTGGGTAGAGGTGCCCGATCAGCTTCTCGGCCTCGGTCCGCATCCAATTGCCGTAATAGCGCACGTCCTCAGCGAGACCCTGGGCGCGCTTCCACTCGCGGGCCAGCAAGGACATTTCCTTAAACACCTCGGGGTTCACCGGCTGCTGTGCAGCGAACTTGGGCGGAACCTCGATCATCGACTTGTTAATCAGGACCGCCACGGGGTTGAGGTCACTCGCATAGCTCTCAAGTCCCAGTCGCTGCGCTTCGAGCGGCAACGAGCCGCCGCCGGCGAACGGATCGTGGAAAGCGGGCAACTTCTTGCGGTCAAACAGCTCCTTCGCCGCAGCGTGGCCAGCGTTTTCGGCGCACGCCCGTCGCCAGCTCTGCCAGATCTCATCGCGCGCAGCCTGCATCACCGACTCGTTAGTAGTGTTCTCCCACACCACCAGATCCTCGATGACGCCGAAGAGCCTCTGCCGCTCTTGGTCGGCGAGTATCTCGTCGAGACCCGGGGCCGGACCGGGTTCCGGGACTGATAGGCTCGTCCCTTTGGTCTTCAATACCAAGTCACGCGCCTCCTCCCACAGCTTCAGACGGACCCTGAGGACGGCCTCCGCCTTGCGGCGCAGTTTCGGGTCCCCCCGGAGAACGTCGACGTAAGCAGAAGGGTCGTCTACCATCTGAGAAAAGATCACCGCGCGTGCCGCGGCGAGCGGCCGACGTGCCCACCACAGGTGAAGCGTGCTGGGATGGCCATGGCGGATTGACTTTTCCCGCGCCGAGGCCTTGTTAATGGCCTCCAGTGGAAGAGCGACCTCGATTAGCTTCTTTGCGGAACTCACTTGCGTGAAGCCTCCCGCTCAACCACGACTCCAAAGCCGCAGAGGGAATCCAAGACTTCCCTACCGTTCTTAGACAGTACAAAGAAACTTTGCGGTGGGTGATAGACCATGTGCACCGCAAGTTGATGGTGGGTCATGTCCCTCTCCGGAAAGTCGATCTCCCCGAGTCGATAGCATCCCATCCATTCCTGACTTCCGAAGTATTTGATGATTTGTTCCTCCGGCAGGTTAAGCTCGCGGCTGATCTGGAGTGCCCTCTCGCGATCGATCATCTCGACAGAAACAACCTCGGCACGTGCGCAGATGGCGCTCTTGGGCGAGTTCATGTGAAAGTACAACCAGCGTGGCTTAATACTCGTAGGCACCCGCTTGCGAATGACCGCCGTGAATCGCTTAGCGCGAAGGCTCTCATACCATTCCGCGCCGAAGGAGACGACAATCGCGTCTGATCTGGCCTCGGTGTTGACGGCCTTGGCGACCATTCTGTGGGTATTCATGAGGGCCCGCGCCCTCGCGCTAGCAGTTCTGCGAACGGAAAGTTGACGCTTGCACCATTGAAATCCGTGGTGACCCCGCTGCGCTCAAAGGGGCGACGCAGATAAGTCACTCGGTGAGAGTCTATGTCCAGGAACTCGACGAGGGCGAGGATGAAGTCATCGGGCTTATTGAGCGAGTAGAGAATTTCGTTCTTGGTGACGGTGACAGTGTCAGCGCCACTGATGCGCCCCTTTACCTCGAGGAAGCGTAGCCGTCCGCTTCCCGGCACGCGGCTTTCAATGTCATAGCCAAGCTTCTCGAGTTCGCGGTCTACGGGGTCGAACCCTAGGGTGCGCTCGACGTTCATTACGATGGCGCGCGCGCGGGCTGCACTGGCCTGGGTATCATGCGAGGTTGCGGCTGCGGCTCCACCCTTGCCGCTCATGGCTCTGATCAACCCGATGGGCACCACTAACAGACCGCCGAGCACCACGGGTGGGAGCGGTGAGAGCTGGGCTTCCAGCTTTAGTTCTTCGAGGCGCTTTTCCAGGCGGCCCTGCAGTAGATCGGCTCGCTTGCGGGCTTCGTCGGAGTTGAGCTTCGCGTTGGGCTTGCCTGCTTGCTCCTGGAGCTTGAGTTCTTCGGCGCGGTGATCCCAGTAAGTGATTTCCTTAGTCAGACGATCCTTGACTGCAGCCTCCGTTTTGGCTAATAGCCCCAGCTTCACGCCTCGGACTTCGGCCAGATGTTCAGGGACCGCATGCTCGATCGCATACCCCTGCGCCTTTTGCTCCATCTCGCGGTTGATCCATTGGCATTCGGGTCGGTCGAGGAGTGCCTCGCTTCGAGGTTCGGTCGCTGCAAGCGGACGGTAGTCGAGATAGGGTGCGTACTGTATGTTGCGGACCGCGCCGGCTGGATCCATTTCGACGTAGAGCATGCGTTTGGAGACGACGCGGCGATCTCCTGTCCGCGTGATGCTGGCGTCCTGGATTGAATGTTCGAGGTAGAACAGTACGCGAGGCGTGCTGCCGACATCGCCTTCATCCACGAGAACTGTTCCACGCTTAAGCAGGTCCCGATTACGCTCCAGGGTGAGGTCGATGACGGAATCGAGGAGCGGATGGCCGGGGCAAACGAAAGCGGCGAGCGGCTGGCCCTGCGGACCGACAAGGCTCTTCTCGAACGTGATCCGCTCGTAGCGCGGCAACACCGGTTCGCCGATACCGATGAGCCTGTCGCGATTGCGTACCGGAGCCGGAACGTGAGTAACTTCGTAGCGACGCGGCTCTCGCTGTTTGGCGCTACCGCCCAGTCTCTTGAACGCTTCGTGAAAGAACGACTCGATGTAGTGGGGCTGCAGGCGACGCGCGTCGGCGCGCTCCATGTCGGCGCGGATACGTTGCACCTTGCTAGCATCCATGGCGTCATGGACTAGCACATGTTCTTCGAGAAGGGTCTGCAAGTGACCGCGATCCAACGTCGCATCGAGCACTGTGGTGAGGAATGCCTGAACCTCAGGTCTTTCGCCGTAACGGACAGCTTCGATTAGCAATTCGCGCAAGGACTTGCCTTCGAACTCGAGCCTCCCGAGCACATCGAAGACTTGGCCGCCGAGCGCTTGACGCGCCTGCTCGAGCTTTTCCAGCAGCTTCCGGTAGACGTCACCTTCCCGGGTTTCCTCGGCCACGAGATTCCACAGGTGGCACACCTCCGTTTGTGCTATGCGGTGAATGCGTCCAAACCGCTGCTCGATCCTGTTCGGATTCCAGGGCAGGTCGTAATTCACCATGAGGTGGGCCCGCTGAAGGTTGATGCCCTCGCCAGCAGCGTCCGTGGCCAGGAGCACCTGAACCTCGGGGTCGTGTCTAAAGGACTCCTGCACCTTTAGGCGCTCCTCGCGGCCAATACCCCCGTGGATGATGACCACGGCCTCTTTGCGGCCGAGCAGAGTAGTGACGCGCTGCTCCAGGTAATTGAGGGTGTCGCGGTGCTCCGTGAAGATGACGAGCTTCTGGTGCGGGGAAGGCTTGGGCGGCGGAATCTTGCCAGCGCCATACGGGACGTCGCGTTCGCCGACATGGCCGGAGGAGGCCGGTGTGCTTATCAGTCCCGCCGGAGTAAAGATTTCACCCAGGAGACTCGCCAGCTCTCGCCACTTGGTATCGGTCCCACTCCGACGCACGGCGAGCGCGTGGGCTTCGAGTGCTTTGAGGGTCTCGATCTCAAGACGCAGCTCCGCAATCGAGCGCGCGGCGGTCGCCTGGTCGAGAATTTCTTCCTCCGCGGCTTCGACTTCGTTGTCCGGAGCTTCCTCTAAGTCTTCGATATCGTCGGCATCGAGCGCCGGCACCGAGGTCGGAGCGCTTTCACCCACTTGTCCGCCGCGTTGAAGCAATTCCAGCTCGCGCAATCGGCTTTCGAGGCGTTCGCGGCGTCGGCGCAACGATTGGTAAATCGCCTCAGGTGATGATGCCAATCGTCTCTGCAGGATGGTGAGCGCAAAGCCCACCGTGCCAGCCCGTTTGTCATTTTCGAGTGCCTCTGCGCGATTGAACTCGTCACGCACGTAGTCGGTGACGATCCGGTAGAGGTGTGCCTCCGCGTCCGAAAGCTTATAAGGCACGGTATAGGCGATGCGCTGCGGAAACAGCGGCGTGCCATCGAACTTGACCAGGCTCTCTTTCACCATGCGACGCATCAGATCGGAGTATTCCGTCGCGTGGACGCCGTCCCGATAGCGTCCCTCGAAGCGGTCGCCGTCCAGCAATGCCATAAAGAGTTGAAAGTCGGCTTCCTTACCGTTGTGCGGGGTCGCGGACATCAGCAGAAAGTGACGGGTAAGTGTCGAGAGCAGCTGTCCCAGGCGATAGCGCTTGGTGTACTTGGTTTCACCGCCAAACACGGTGGCTGACATCTTGTGCGCCTCGTCGCACACCACGATATCCCAACGACCATCCGGTGCTTGAAGTTTCAGGTGGACGTCTTCGTCTCGCGATAGCTTGTCGAGCCGCGCAATGACCAGGTTGTTTTCGAGGAACCAATTTCCGGTACGTGCCGCCTCCAGTTTATCGTTCGTGAGAATCTCGAACGGCAGGTGGAACCGGCGGTAGAGTTCGTCCTGCCATTGCTCGGCGAGGCTACCGGGGCAGACGACGAGACAGCGTTGCAGGTCGCCACGTGCGATCAATTCCTTAATCAGCAACCCTGCCATGATGGTCTTGCCGGCTCCCGGATCGTCCGCCAGCAGGAAGCGCAGCGGCTGGCGCGGCAGCATTGACTCGTAGACAGCCGTGATCTGGTGCGGCAGTGGCTCGACAACGGAGGTGTGGACCGCCAGCACCGGGTCGAATAAGTACGCCAATCGAATACGATGAGCCTCGGACACGAGGCGGAATAACGTGCCATCGCCGTCGAAGCTCCAGGGTCGACCTTGCTCAACCAATTCCAGTCGGGGCTCGTCGTGCCGGTAAAGCAGCTCGTTCGCCACCTTGCCCGCGGTAGTCTTGTAGGTGAGTTCCAGGGCCTCCGAGCCGAACCACTGAACACTGACGACCGTTACTAGTGCATCCGGAACAATGCCGCGCACGGCGGCGTTGGGTTGAAGTTGCTCGAGTTTCATGTTCTATTAATAAGCGCCCAGAGCACCGATAAGACCGATCGTTAATGCGTTAGTCCGCTTTTTCCGGAAACAACCCGGGCATCCATCGGGGGGCTAGTCCCGCGGGAAACGCTAAGCGCAGCGGCGAGCGCGCACTTTCGGATGTCAGCACATCCTTCTCGAGGAGCGCGGAAACAATGCGGCGCGCTTGCCGGTCCCCGGTGCCAACGATAGCGGCCGCATCGCCGCGTGGCAGCTCGCCGCGATAGAGAACGGCCTCGAGAACATTTCCGGACTTGGGCGGGAGACTGCCGAGCCGGATTTCTTCCTCGACCCATAGCAGAATGCGCGCGCGCAACCGATCGGGCTGTACGAGATTTTCCATGAAGCTCACCTGGTCGAGGCAGACTTCGAGAAAGAAGCGACTAAAAGACGCAAGCGCCTCCTCGCTCAAGTTGCCGCGTCCGTCCAGATCGTTGCGCCGCGGAAGGTCACAGTTGGCCAGATGCTCCTTGTAACTGGCAACATTGCGCGCAAGGCCCCGAGCGACAGACCAGATTCCTCCCGTATCTAACGTCTCAAGAAGGCTCGCGTGAGAGACAAGTCTCGCCACGCGCCCGTTTCCGTCTAGGAACGGGTGAATCCATAGGAGCCGATGATGGGCCGCGGCAGATGAAAGGATGCTGTCAGTTTTTTTTAGGCGGCTATAAACATTCTCGTAAGACGTGAGGAACCGCGGCACCGCTCCAGGACTGATTGCGATGTGCTGCCCCACCCGGACATCCCGCTGTCGCAACTCCCCAGGGACGACTCGGAGGTGCTCGCCGGTGTCTGGGTTCTCCACCCACAGCAGATCCTCGGGCAACGCTTCGCAGAAGCGTCGATGAATTTCCCGAACCGTCTCCTGCGACACCGCACGTCCCGCCACACCCCCGGCGTCGATCCATCTCTGAACTGCGATGTGCGCTACCGCCTCGCGCTGCAGGTCACGCTTGTGCGGATCGTCGCTGTAATCGTTCTTCAGAGCCCGCTCGATATCGACAGGGTGCGTGTCGTGACCTTCGATCAGATTGCTGTAGTAGCAGTTCATGGCGCGCACCAGGTCGGCCAGCGCGATCCGCACGCCGTCAGGCAAGCTGCGCCGGAACCCTGCGGATCGCGCGGCCAGGTCGAGGGTTAAATCCGTAAGCTCCCCACGGTGACGGGAGCCTTCCGGAGTCACGAGCGGCTCCATCAGGGCCGTGGCTTCCCCACGATCTACGACCGCTCTGGTGTCCGGTTTAATGTCCGCTTCTGTCCTATACATATAGTCTGATTATCATAGCCTTATTAGAACTCATCGAACTAATAAGTCCTTTATAAAGTCCGCTTATATGTCCTCAAAATGCTGCCAGCCGTTCTGGCCATTCGGTCCCGATGCGGCAGACGGGTGGTCGGTCTTGACGTTATTCACATCGCAGTTATACTGCAGTCCGACTGCAGTAGGATGACGTATGGCCCTATCCCTTACCATTCCGAACGTGAGTGTCCTGGACCCCGGCGTCTGGAAGGCGAAGCTCCCCCCGGACGACCTCAGATTTCTGGGTGGAAGCGCGACGCGACTTGGACCGGTTAGCGTCCTGCTGCTGCTGGACGCTGCGTCGTTCGACTGCACCTCTAGCACGTTGAGCTTCAGTCCGACGAATGCCCGCGTTCTTAACCTCGGCAGTACCGACAGTGCAGTCATACTGGAAAGCCCTACGTCAACACTCGGCGCTCAGCAAGCTGCACCGACTGCGCCGCAGTCGGTGCAAGCGGTTGGCGGGGATGCAGAGTTTCTGTCCGCACTACCGTCAAACCTTCGAGCGTTCGGCACCCAGCTACTGATCACCGTCCGCGCCAGCCATCCTGGAGTGCTGAGGTACTTTCCGAAATCCGGCAAGTACGTCGAGAGCCCCGATAACTTTTGGACAATCCGGATCCAGGCCCGTGATGAGTCATTCCGCATTACAGTCCGTGGTAGGCCTGAGGACTT
>JACXTT010007144.1_pt1 | contig 15809 bp, 14 predicted proteins | sample 9270951 | NCBI WGS metagenome assembly JACXTT01 (sample SAMN15532306, study PRJNA645909) | rock metagenome | isolation source: weathered quartz diorite | place: Puerto Rico | collected 2017-06-21 | reverse complement strand
GAGGCCGGGGCTGCGCGCGGCGGCCGCCGCGATGGCGGCGAAGAAGAGCAGCGAGCCGGCGGCCGCGAGGAGGAGGCGGACGGGCGAGATCGCGCGGACCGCCCGCTCCTCCGGCGCGTTGAGCAGCATGATCGCGAAGATGAAGAGGACCATGATCGCGCCCGAATAGACGATCACCTGCAGCGCGGCCACGAACGGCGCCGCGAGGAGCAGGAAGATCCCGGCGAGCGCCAGCATCATCAGCACCAGGTTGAGCGCGGCGATGACCAGGTCGCGGCGCAGCACCGCGCCCAGCGCGGCGGCGACCGCGATCCCCGCGAGCAGCCAGAAGGCGAAGTCGGCGGGCGTCATCTCAAGCGTCCTCTTCCCAAACCGAGCCGCCCCCCGCCGCTCCGATGACACGCGGATCCTCGCCGATTTTTTGGCGCGAGGTCCCGCCGATCGTGGCGCGCAATTCGTCCTTGGGGCCGTCCGGCCGCTTCGGCGCGACCTGGGCGAGCGGCAATTCCTTGCCGGGCAGATACGGCTCCTGGCGCCCCATCGCGAGCAGCGTGTCCTTGGTGAAGATCAGGGTGTCGCGACGGTAGTCGGCCAACTCGAATTTGTCCTTGAGCCAGATCGCCTCCTCGGGGCAGGCCTCCTGGCAGTAGCCGCAGAAGATGCAGCGGCCGAAGTCGACGTGGAAATAGTCCGGGAAGCGCTCCTTCCCGTCGGCGGTCTCGCCCGCCTTGATTTTGATCGCGAGGGCCGGGCAGGCGAACTCGCACATCTGGCAGGCGACGCATTTCTCGCGCCCGTCGAGGCCGGTCAGCAGGGTCGGCGCGCCGCGGTAGCCCCGAGGCAGCGTCCAGCGCTGCTCCGGGTACTGCATCGTCAGCTTCTTCCGGAACAGGTGGCGGATCGTGAGCGCGAGGCCGCGCAGGATCTCCGGGATGAAGATCTTCTCGAGGAAGCCGAGCCGGGGACGGGTGACGACTTTCGCCATGGAATTCCTCACGCCGCCCGGTGGAAAAGCAGGTGGAAGACCGCGCCGCCGGCGAGGTTCGCCATCGCGAGCGGCAGCAGCCACAGCCAGCCCAGCTTCATCAACTGGTCGTAGCGGAAGCGCGGCAGCGTCCAGCGCACCCAGATGAAGAAGAACAGGAAGCCGAACGCCTTGCCGAGGAGCACCGCGGCGCCGAACAGCGTCTGCGCCAGTTCATTGCCGAAGCGGACGCCGAACAGATCCCAGCCGCCCAGGAAGAGCACCGACATCAGCAGCGAGGCGGCGATCATGCTGGCGTATTCGGCCATGAAGAAGCTGGCGAACTTCATCCCCGAGTACTCGGTGTGATAGCCGCCCACCAGCTCCGCCTCCCCTTCCGGCAGGTCGAACGGCAGCCGGTTGGTCTCCGCGAACGAGGCGGTGAGGAAGATCAAGAAGCCGAGCAGCGGGATGCCGCTGAAGAGGAGGTTCCAGCGGCCGTTCGCCTGCTGGCGGACGATCTCGGACAATTGCAGCGAGCCGGTCTTCATGATGACCGGGATGATCGCCAGCCCCATCGCCAGTTCGTAGGAGATGATCTGCGCGGTAGAGCGCAGCCCGCCCAATTGCGGGTATTTCGAGTTCGAGGCCCAGCCCGCGAGCATGATCGCGTAGACGCCGGCGCTGGTGAGCGAGAGGACCCACAGCAGCCCGATCGAAGCGGCGGGGGCGATCGCGAACTCGACCGTCCGCTCGGCGCCGAGCAGGCTTCCGTGCCAGGCCGGCGCGAGCGGAATCACCGCGATGGTCGAGAGGCCGCACAGCACCGCGATGAGCGGCGCGAGGTTGTAGAGGAATTTGTTCGCCTCGGCCGGGATGATCTCTTCCTTGCCGATGAACTTGATCCCGTCGGCGAGGAATTGCAGCAGCCCGAAGGGGCCGACCCGGTTGGGGCCGACGCGGTCCTGCAGCCACGCCGAGACCTTGCGCTCCAGCCAAGTCATCATGCCGACCCCGAGCAGGACCGCGTTGAGGATCACCGCCACCTTGGCGAGGATCGCCGCGAGCTCGAAATGGGCGGCGATGAATTCCTTCAGCGCGTCCATGCTCAGAGGATCCCGGGAACGGGGATCCGTTCCGCTTTGGCCTGGAGGGCGGCGAGCTTCCCGGCGAGCGCCGCCTCGCCGCGCGCGGCGGCCTGCGCGCGCAGGGCGAGCCAGTCCGCCTCGAGGCGCGAGCCGAACAGCGACGCGACCCGGGCCAGCAATTCGGGCAGCGGGCGGACCTCGACCGGCGGCGCCAGCGCGGCGGTCGTCTTCTGCGCCTTCCCCTCGAAGTTGAGGTAGATCCCCTCGTGCTCGCCCTGGTGGGTGACCGGGAAGAAGTAATCGGCGAGCTCGCCGGTCGCGCTCGAACGGTCGTCGAGGACGACGATGAGCGGAACCGCCTCGAGCGCCTTGCGCAGCGCGTCGCGCTCCGCGTCGGCGGCGCAATGCTCGAACAGGTCCTCGCGGACGACCAGCAGCAGTTTCTTCTCTTTCAAATCGGCCGGCTTGAACGGCCCGGGCTGAAGCTTGAAGCCGGTCAGCTCCGCCCCCTTGCGGTTGGGGCTCTTGTCCCTGCGGATCAGCAGCGCGTCATCCTCGCCCCGCTCGTGGACGGGGGCGAGCACCGGCGCGCCCGGGAAGACCGCCGAGGCGAAGTTGGCGAGCGCCTGCTGCTCCTCGAGCGGCGAGCGCATCGAGCCGACCAGGACCGCCTGGTCGGGCGTGATCCGCGAGAGATCGCTGCGCGCGGCGAGCTTGGCCAGCGCCGCCTCGACGCCCAGCGATTCCTCGCCGTCGTCGGTGCCGGCGAGCCGGAAGCGCGGCCGGTCCGGGCGCGCGCCGGGCTGCAGCCCCTTGAAGCCGAGCCGCCCCTCGTCGCACATCCACCACTGGTTCACTTCCGCGTTGTAGCGGGGGGTGAAGCGGTAGACCTCGCCCTGCCGGGTCGCGAGGTGGATGTTGCAGCCGCGCGCGCAGCCCAAGCAGAGGTTCTCGCTTTCGCGCAAAAACCAGACCCGCGAGGCGAAGCGGAATTCGTCGAAGGTGAGCGCGCCGACCGGGCAGAGATCGACGGTGCAGACCGAGTAGGGATTGTCGAGCACCCTGCCCGGCCAGGTGCCGATGACCGCGTTCTCGCCGCGGTCGATCAGTCCCAGCTCGCCGCTCTTGGTGATCTCGCTGGTGAAGCGGACGCAGCGGGTGCACTTGATGCAGCGGTCGCCGTCGAAGACCACGTTGGGCCCCAGCTGGACCCGCTTCTCGTGCAGCACCTTCTGCTCCACCATCCGGCTTTCGCCCCGGCCGTGCTCGTAGGAATAGTCCTGCAGCCGGCACTCGCCGGCCTGGTCGCAGATCGGGCAGTCGAGCGGGTGGTTGACGAGCAGGAATTCCATCACCGACTCGCGGGCCTTGAGGACCTTGGGCGAGTTCGTCATCACCACCATGTCGAACTTGCCGTCCACCTTGCGCGGCGGCGGCGCCTCGAAGACCTGAGTCGCGCAGGCGATCGTCAGCTTCGGCATCCCCTGGACCTCGACCAGGCAGATCCGGCAATTGCCGGCGACCGAGAGGCCCGGGTGATAGCAATAATTGGGGATTTCCAGCCCGGCGTCGCGGGCCGCCTGCCAGACCGTCTGTCCGGCTTTGCACTCGATTTCCTGTCCGTCGATCTTGAGGATCGGCATCGGGGCTCCGGTTCGCTGCGCGGGGATTCGCGGTGAGCGGAAATATTGCCAGAAACGACGCGGCGATGCACCCGCGCGGGCGGGAGCCGGGACCCGGAGGCGCCGGCCGGCTCAGCCCGGCTTGCGCATGATCGAGTCGAGCATCATGAAGAGCGCCTCCTGCTGCTTCGGCTCGGTCTTGTTGATCACCGCGAGGCATTTGCCGGTGGGGATGCGGTCGTGCAGGACGTCGGCGTCGCGCGCGCTGAGGATGACGATGCGCCGCTTGTCCATCCCCTTGGCGACCGCGGCATCGATGAAGCGGCGGCCGTCGAGGATCGGCATCTCGAGGTCGACCAGCAGCAAGTGGTATTCCGGCCCGGCCATCTTGACGCCGGCGAGCGGGTCGCGCGCGAGGTCCACCTGCACCTCGCCCTCGCCGTAGCGGACGCGCAGCCTTTCGCGCAATTGTTCCGCATACGCCGGGGAATCGTCCACGATGAGAATCCGCTTCATGTGCGCCGCCGGGAAGTTTAACGCAAGAGCCCGGCGGTTCTTCGGCGCGCCGCGTGACATCCCGATAAAATCCCCCGCTCCCCATGTCCCAATCCGTCCCCGCCGCGCCCAAGCTCCGCTGGAGCGACACTTTCGAGGCCGTCGAGCGCAAATGGCAGCAGAAGTGGCACACCGCCAAGCTGTTCGCGGCGCGCGACGACGATCCCGCGCCGAAGTACTACATCCTCGACATGTTCCCCTATCCCTCGGCGGCCGGGCTGCACGTCGGCCATCCCGAGGGCTACACCGCCAGCGACATCATGGCCCGCTTCAAGCGGATGAACGGCTTCAAGGTCCTCCACCCGATGGGCTGGGACGCCTTCGGCCTGCCGGCGGAGAACCACGCGATCGCCACCGGCGTCCACCCCGCGATCGTCACCGCCAAGAACGTCGCCACCTTCAAGCGGCAATTGCAGCGGCTCGGCTTCGCGCTCGACTGGGACCGCGAGGTCGACACCACCGATCCCGGCTATTATCGCTGGACGCAGTGGATCTTCCTGCAGCTTTTCAAGCGCGGCCTCGCCTACGAGGCGGAGATGCCGATCAACTGGTGTCCCTCCTGCAAGACCGGCCTCGCCAACGAGGAGGTCTTCGAGGGGGCGTGCGAGCGCTGCGGCAGCCCGGTCGTGAAGAAGCGATTGCGCCAGTGGGTGCTGAAGATCACCGAGTACGCCGAGCGGCTGCTGAAGGACCTCGAGGGGCTCGACTGGCCCGCCTCGACGATGGCGATGCAGCGCAACTGGATCGGCCGCTCCGAGGGCGCCCACGTCAACTTCCCGCTCCAGGACGACCCCGCGCAATTCCTGCGCGTCTACACCACCCGCCCCGACACCCTCTACGGCGCCACCTACATGGTGGTCGCGCCCGAGCACCCGCTGCTGGAGAAATTGACCGGCGCGATGGAGAAGCCGGCGGTCGAGCGGTACCGCGAGCAGGCGAGCCACCGCTCCGACCGCGAGCGCAGCGACGCCGGGCGCGAGAAGAGCGGCGTCTTCACCGGCGGCTTCGTGCTCCATCCGCTCACCCGGGAACCCTTGCCGGTCTGGGTCGCCGACTACGTGCTGGGCCACTACGGCACCGGCGCGATCATGGCGGTTCCCGCCCACGACGAGCGCGACTTCGCCTTCGCCCAGAAATTCAACCTGCCGGTTCGCCCGGTGGTCGCCGGCCCCGCCGGGAAGAAGGGGAAGATCACCCCGCTCCCCTTCTGCGAGGAGGGGATCGCGATCCACTCCAACGAGCTCGACGGGCTGCCGACCGCCCAGGCGAAGACGAGGATGAACGCGCTGCTGGCCGAGAAGCGGATCGGCGAGGCGGCGGTGCAATACAAGCTGCGCGACTGGCTCTTCTCCCGCCAGCGCTATTGGGGCGAACCGATCCCGCTCGTCCACTGCGACAAGGACGGCGTGGTCGCGGTCCCCGACGAGCACTTGCCGGTCCGCCTGCCCGACGTGGAGAAATACCAGCCGACCGGCACCGGCGAATCGCCGCTCGCCTCGGTCGGGAATTGGGTGAAGACGACCTGCCCGAAATGCGGCGGCCCCGGGCGGCGCGAGACCAACACCATGCCGCAGTGGGCCGGCTCCTGCTGGTACTACCTCCGCTATCTCGCCCCCCACGACGACCGGCAGGTCTTCGAACCGCGCCTCGCCGACCACTGGCTGCCGGTCGACCTCTACGTCGGCGGCGCCGAGCACGCGGTCCTCCACCTCCTCTACGCCCGCTTCTGGCACAAGGTCCTGTTCGACCTCGGTCTCATCAAACACCCCGAGCCGTTCCTCGCCCTGCGCCATCAGGGGATGATCCTGGCGTATTCATTCATGGACGGCCACGGCGTCTACCACCACCCGGAAGCGGTCGAATTGACCGGCACCGGGCCGGTGCTCAAGGCGACCGGTGCGCCGCTCACCACCCAGATCGAGAAGATGTCGAAGGCGAAGAAGAACGTCGTCAATCCCGACGAGGTGGTGGCGAAATACGGGGCCGACGCGCTGCGCTGCTACGAGATGTTCATGGGCCCCTTCGAGGCGACCAAGCCGTGGGACACCAACGGCATCGAGGGGATCGCCCGCTTCCTCAACCGCGCCTGGCGCGCGGTGAGCGAGCACGAGCCGGGCGCCGGCGACCCCGCCGCCACCGAGACGCTCCGCCACCGCACCATCCGCAAGGTGACCGGCGACATCGGCGCGATGCACTTCAACACCGCCCTCTCGGCGCTGATGACCTACCTCAACGAATTGCCCGAGAAGCCGGCGCGCGAGGACCTCGAGATCCTCGCCCTGCTGCTCTCCCCCTTCGCGCCCCACCTCGCCGAGGAGTGCTGGGCGCGCTTGGGTCGAACCGATTTTTTGCTGAAGGAGGCGTGGCCGAAATTCGACCCCGCGAAATGCGTCGAAGCGACGATCGAGCTCCCGGTCCAGATCAACGGCAAGGTCCGCGCGACCGTCCGCGTTCCGCGCGAAGCCGACGCGGGGACGGTGCTCGGCCTCGCGAAAACCGACCCGGCCGTGCGCAAATACACCGAAGGCCGCGCGCTGGTCAAGGAAATTTTCGTCCCCGGAAGGATCGTCACGCTGGTCGTGAAATAGGCCCAGGAGTCCGCCTGCAATCGCCGCGCATGTCGCGTTTGCGGCGACCGGTCATCCCCCCGCCGTTCGCGTTCCTCCAGCATCCACCCCCGCCGGAAGCGGACGCCCCGACCGCGTCCCGCGGCGATTATTCCGCACGACAGGCTCCAGGCCGCCGACGCGCCGACCGATCCCCGGATCGCGGCGCGTCGACCCGACTTATAATTTGGATCGATGTCCGCGCCTCCGGAATTATCCCTTGACGGCAAAGCCGTCGCGCTTCAAGCCGGCGAGTCGCTGCTGGCGCTGACCCGGCGCGCGGGGGCGTCCGTGCCGTCGCTCTGCTACGACGAGCGGCTGAAGGGCTACGGCTCCTGTCGCATGTGCCTGGTGAAGGTGAACGGCCGACTCGCCGCCTCCTGCACTTTGCCGGCGGAGAATGGGCAGACGGTCGTCACCGTCGACGAGGAATTGCGCAAGCTGCGCAAGGGGCTGGGCGAGCTGACCCTCTCGCTGCTGCCCGGCGGCGACTGCCCCGCCTGCAAAATTCGCGGCGGCTGCGAGATGCACGCGGTGACCGAGTCGGTCGAGGCGCAACCGGGCCGCTTTTCGGGAATGGCCGGCGGCGTGAAGAAGGAGGACGAGAATCCTTTTCTGGGCCGCAACTACGACCTCTGCATCAACTGCTACCGCTGCGTGCGCATCTGCGACGAAATCGAGGGCGACAACGCGATCACCGCCAAAGGGCGCGGCTTCGCCTCGACCATCGCCACCTTCATGGATCGCGGGCTCGAGGATTCCTCCTGCGAATTCTGCGGCCAGTGCATCCACACCTGCCCCACCGGCGCGCTGTTCGACAAGAAGTTCTCCAACAAGATCCCGCTCGACCTCCATCCGTCGGAGATCAAGCGGGTCGATTCGACCTGCCCCTACTGCGGCACCGGCTGCGGGTTGACGCTCAACGCCGCGCGCGGCCATTTGCTGGGCGTCACGCCCCAGATGCATGCCGGCGCGTCGCAGGGCGCGCTCTGCGTGAAGGGGCAGTTCGGGGTCGACTTCATCGAGTCGCCCGAGCGGCTGACCCATCCGCTCATTCGTCAGCCGGACGGTTCATTCAAGAAAGCCACTTGGGATGAAGCCCTCGATCTTGTCACCCGGAGCCTCCTGGCGGTCAAGAGGGAGCACGGCCCCGATGCGTTCGCCGGTTGGGCGAGCTCGCGCACCACCAGCGAGTCGAACTATCTCTTCATGAAGTTCGTCCGCGGCGCGATGGGGACCGACAACCTCGACAACTGCCAGCGAACGTGACACGCGCCCACGGTCGCCGGTCTGGCGGCCCAACTCGGACGCGGGGCGATGAGCAATTCGATCGGGGAGCTGGAGAACGCCCCCTTCATCTTCGCCATCGGCACCAACACCACCGAATCCCACCCGGTCATCGCCACCCGGATCAAGAAGGCGGTGAAAAAGGGGGCGAGGTTGCTGGTCGCCGACCCGCGCCGCATCGACCTGACCCGCTTCGCCTACAAATATTTGCCGATGAAGGTCGGCTCCGATGTCGCGCTGATCAACGGGATGATGCATGTCATCTTGAAAGAAGGCTTGCAGAAGCAGGGCTACATCGACGAACGGACCGAGGGGTTCGAGGCGCTCAAAAAGCATCTTGAAGCCTGGACGCCGGAGCGCGCGGCGGCGATCACCGGCCTCTCGCCCGCCGAGATTCGCCTGGCGGCGATCGACTTCGCCTCGGCCCCCAAGGCCGCGATCTGCTACACGCTCGGCATCACCGAGCATCGTTGCGGCGTCGCCAATGTCCAGTCGCTCGGCAATCTTTCCCTGCTGACCGGCAATCTCGGCCTCGAGTCGGCCGGCGTCAACCCCTTCCGCGGCCAGAACAATGTCCAAGGAACCGGCGACATGGGCTGCATGCCCGGCTATCTCCCCGGCTATGAGAAATTGTCCAACCCGGCCGCGCGCGCGCGGGTCGAGAAGGTCTGGGGCCACGAACTGCCGAAAAACGAGGGCTACAAGAAGCCCGAGGCGATCGACGCGGTGCTGGACGGGAAGGTCAAGGCGATGTGGGTGGTCGGCGACAACACCGTCGTCGCCGACACCGATTCGGAAAAGACGCTGCGCGCCTTCCGGAAGCTCGACTTCCTCGTGGTTCAGGATCTCTTCCTCACCAAATCCGCGAGGGAAGCCCATGTCGTCCTCCCCGCCGCCGCCTTCGCCGAGGTCGACGGCACTTACGCCAACTCCGAGCGGCGCGTGCAGCGCGTCCGCAAGGCGGTCGAGCCCCCCGGCGAGGCGAAGCCCGACTGGTGGATCGTGCAGCAGGTCGCCAACCGCTTCGGCTACCCGATGAATTACCAGGACGCGGAGGCGATCTGGGACGAAGTTTCATCGCTCGCCCCCACCCTCACCGGCATCACCTACGAGCGGATCGACAAAGTCGGCATCCAGTGGCCCTGCCCGACCCCCGACCACCCCGGCACCAAATTCCTTCATGGCGACGGCTTCGCGATCGGCCGTGCGAAACTGCTGCCGATCGAGTGGGAACCGCCCGCCGAGCAGGCCGATTCGGAATACCCCTTCACCCTCACCACCGGCCGGCGCCTCTCGACCTACCACACCGGCACCCAGACCGGGCGCGCCAAACATTTCGAGCGGCTGGTCGATCAGGAATATCTCGAGCTCAACCCGCGCGACGCCGAAGCGCTGGGCGTGAAGGACGACGAGCCGGTCTCACTCGCATCGCGCCGCGGCCGCATCACCCTACCCGCCCGCATCAGCGAGCGCTCCCCCCGCGGCGTCGTCTTCTGCACCTTCCACTTCCCCGAGCAGGCGTGGGTCAACCTCCTCAGCTCGATCGCCGTCGACCCGATCACCAAGACCCCCGAATTCAAGGCTTGCGCGGTGCGGGTGGAGAAGCTTTCCGCCGGCGAAGTCGGCGGGAAGAAGGCAGCGGCGGTATAAAGATTGCAAGTTGAGTCACCCGAGCAAGGAATCCACATGTGCAACCGAGCCCATTCGTTGAGCATGGTTTTGGGGTTCGTTTTTTTCAGCGCCATCGCTCATTCCGAAGACCGGGCGTCGCTTCCTGCAATCTCGCAGGCGGCACGGAGCGCGAAGCAACTTATCACGACGGGTCGATACAAAGAAGCGCTTGATCTGCTGAATCCGGCGGCCGAAGCCGGCGACGGGGACGCCTGTTTTCTGCTCGGACAGATGTACGAGAATGGAAACGGCATTCATGAAAGCATCAAAAAAGCGATGCTCTGGTACCGCAAAGGCGCGGATGCGGGCTCGTTGGCTTCAATGTATCAAGCCGGCGCTTTTCTCCTGATCGGCCGGGATGGCGTCACGGCCGATCCCGCGACCGGATTGAAACTTGTCACGACGGCGGCCACCCGCGGCTACCCTCCTGCAGAATATGGCATGGGATCCGCCTACTTTCAGGGCAGGGGAGTTGCAATGGATCTGAAACGGGCCGTGACCTGGATGCTGAAGGCCGCAGATCACGACGATCCTGACGCGGCTTTGTTCATGGGTGAGTTATACATGGAGGGACGCGAAGTTCCGGTTGATTACGACAAGGCGCATCAACTGCTGCATCTCGCGGCAAATTCCGGAAACACGGAACGTCACACGGATGCAATTTTACTGATAGTCAGGCTTTGCGGGCGGATGAAGGCGGAATTCGGCCCTGATCTGGGCCATGAAGTAAAGACGCCGTTCCCCGAGGCCGCGTCGAGTTGCAATGAGGCGGATCTGATTTCCATCAGCATTTCTATCAGCAGCAAATCGTATGTAAATGGCGTGCTGATCAAAGAGCAGCCGGGCGAAGGCAATTCATCTGGCCTCGACTATCCAGCGGCGGAACGAGGTGATGCCGATGCACAGCGATCCATCGCCCGAACGTTTATTCGGCAGGATCTGCCGCTGGCGCTGTTCTGGCTCAGTCTTGCAGCCCGGCACGGAGATGCCGCAGCGATGAAAGCCTTGAAATCGCTGGATTCCGAATTGGATGAAGCCGACCAGGCCGCATTCAACCGTTTCATGAAAGCGTGGGCGGCCCGTCACCCGGAGACGCCAATCGTTCAACATTGATCATTGACGCTGAGCTTCGCACTGCTGCCCTTCACCTTCCTCCTGAGGGACAACTCGACGAAATGGATGTTCTAACCTGTCGCAGCCGGGTTTGCTGCAGCACATGGTTAGGCAACGGTGTCATGTCTTAAAAACCCTGCTTCTCAAAAACCTGCTTGCCATCAACAAAAACTCGGTAAAGATGCGGACGGAAGCCTGCAAAAAAAAGTGGACGCAGCTTCTCGAAAACGACGGAATGTCTCTCGGCTTCACCAACAGTAAACTCGTAGCGTCTGCACAGAGGAAAGCTGACATAGTTCGATGGGGAAACGATGCTCCTGCTCGCAACAAGCTGACCATCGGCACGAAGCCGCTCAGTGCCCCAGAACCAATAGCGGTGATAATCGATCAGATGCTTCTCCTTCTCACCGACTTTAAGTGTGAATTCCATGCGGAGTGCTCCAGATACCTAACTGAGTCTATTTTGATTTTTCACGGGAGAATAATTCCCTATCTATCCTCGGAATGCAAACTAGACAAGAATGAATAGCTTGAAATTCGCCCCAATATTCGATTAATATTCGCGTCCGATCTGATCTTAGTGGGAGATCTCCCGACAGTCTGAGCCACGAGAAGCCCCACCTCGACGCCGTGCCGCCGCAACGCGAAGCGGCGATCGCCGGCCAGCCCGTGCCAGGCCGAGGAAGGCCGACTCCAGTGCGACGCCCGCCATTGATTTGACCGGATAGCGGGTGATCGCGACAACGCGGCCGATCGGTTTATTCATGGCATCGCCTCTGAATAATATTTTTCATCGCGCCGGAGGGACATTCTGAAATTTGATCTTGCCCGAAAAGAACGGGGCCGCTTTCGCCAGGACTCGGTCCGCCTGTGCGGCATCGCCGGCGACTTCGCGGATCATTTTTTGGATGGCGGGCCATTGCTCCCCGGCGGCGGCAGCGCCGATGAAGCAGACAAATTCCAAATCATGATCCTCCGGCTCGGCCTTCATGTACGCGCCCAGTCTGGCGGCCGTCCAAGCGAACTCATTCTGCTGCGCATCGAGCGCGATTCGAGCCATGAAGAAATAAATGTCGGGATCCAGCGGGGTGCGGGGCTCGAGTTTTTCAAGCACCAGATACGCCATTTTGACCCCGTTCCGAACCGGATCCGGGTGCCGGATGTCCAGTTCATGCTCGGTCAGCCCCATGATCGCCAGCGCCTTCAACGCCTGCGTGTTCTCGTTCTGCCGGGACGCATTGAATTCCGGGGAGCCGACTTGGGCCGCTTTTTTCAGGCGGTCGAAGTCGAGGCTTGATTTGCCCAATTTTTCCGTCTCGGCAAGTTTTTTCAATGGCTTCAGCAAAGAATCGGTGTAGGCAATCACCTCCTCACGATCTTGCCCGGTCGGCTTCGCATGACCAGCCTGCCACGCGCCCTGCCATTTCCCGTAGTAGGCCCACGCTTTTTCAAGCGCGGCTGAATTCGGGATTTCTTGCGCTTTCGAAGCGGCCGCCAGCAAGGCCCGTTCGATGGGAGCGGGATTCAACCCGGAGACGGACGGTGTCCCGCTCTTCCCGGCGCCAGGTTCTAGGTCGGGAACGGCGACAGGCGCGGACGACTGCGAAAAGGCAGCGCACGAACACCCGAAGAGGGTGATCGAGAATAACCAATTCCGATTCATGTCCGGATGTTCTCAGCTTCAGGGGTGAAACGCAAGCCGTCCGGCCTTGCTAACCTACATCGCCGACTCGCGGCCCCCCGCAGGAGAATTGCATGACGACATCCGTCTCCCCCGCCCCCTCGCCGCGCCTCGACCGCTGGTTCTTCCCGGTCATGGCGATCTTCATCGCCGCCACGGTCTTCGCGGGCTTCTCCGCGACCTTCTACACCCGCCACGCCGAACTGCCGCCGCTGCCGGGCTTGCTGGTGGTCCACGGGGTCGCCTTCACCGGCTGGATCTTGCTCTTCATCACGCAGACTTCGCTGATCGCCGGAAACCAGACCGAGCCGCACAAGAAATTGGGCTGGGTCGGGGCGGCCCTGGCGGTGACGATGGTGACGCTCGGGATGATGGCCGCGGTCCGCTCGCTCAAGCTGGGGCGCGCGCCGATCCCCGGACTCGACCCGCGCAGCTTCTTCGCGGTGCCGGTTTTCGACCTCATCTCCTTCATCACCCTGGTCGCCGCCGGGGTGAAGCTGCGCAATTCCGGCGAGGCCCACCGGCGCGTCATGTTCGTCGCCACGCTCGCCATCCTCGACGCGGCGATCGCGCGCATCCCGCTCCATTTCATCGCCGCCGGCGGCCCGCCGATCTTCTTCCTGCTCACCGACCTGTTCCTCTTCGCGGGCTGGGGCTGGGACCTGCTGACCCACCGGCGCATCCACAAGGCCTTCCTGTGGGCGGGGCTGTTCCTGATCCTCTCGCAACCGCTGCGCCTCGTCATCGGCGGCACGGGGGCGTGGAAGGCGTTCGCGAATTTGTTCCTGCCGTGACCCGATGGACGCCCGCAAGTTGGTCGCGGTCTTTTTCGGCCTCGCCTTCGGGGCGGCCTGGCTGCTTTTCATCGCCGGGATCATCTGGTGGGCGCTGCGGCGCTTCAAGCGCAAGCGCGACGAATGGCTCGCCTTCGGCCACGCGAACGGGCTGGGCGAAGAGCCGCGCCGCGGGAATTTCTCGATCCTCACCGGCCTGCGCGGCGACTGCGCGGTCCGCTTGAAGGCCGAGGCGACGCAGCACGGGCGCTCGAACGACCCCAATCATTTGCAGATCGACCTCCGCGTCGAATTGCCCAACCTGCCCGCGGGGATCGCGGTCTACCGCGAGACCGCGCTCTCGAAACTCGGCAAGCTCTTCCATACCCAGGACATCGAGATCGGCGATGCCGCCTTCGATGCGATATTCAAGGTGAAAGGCGACGACCCCGAGTTCGTGAAGCGTTACCTCGCGGACGGCGGCCGTTTCCAGGCGCTCATGGCCGGGACCGCGGGCCCGCTCGCGGAGGCCGCGCTTGACGAGCAGGGTCTGAAACTCCACTGCGACGCCCGCCTCGACCGCCCCGACGAACTTGAGGCCGTTCTCCTCCGCCTCGACGCGCTCGCCCGGCTCGCGGCGGGGCTCCGCTGAATTTCAACCGTCCCGGAATTTGCGCTGATGGCGGCCGACCGCGCGGGTGGCGATTCCGAGCGGCAGCGCGGCGAGGAGGCGGACGATCAGCCGGTTGGTCGCGCCGGGGATGACGAGCGGCCTGCCGGCCTTCATCGCCCGCCAGCCGGCCTGCGCGACGGTCTCGGCGGGAATCCGCCACGGCCGCGACGACTTGCGGTTCTTCAGGGTCTTGCGCCGGCCGAATTCGGTCGGGGTGGGTCCTGGCGCGAGGCAGGTGACGGTGACGCCGGCCGGTTTCATCTCGTCGGCGAGCGCGAGCGAATAGCTGAGGACGAAGGCCTTGCTCGCGAAGTAGGTCGCCATGTAGGGGCCGGGCGTGAAGCCGGCGACCGAGCCGACATTGAGGATCTCGCCCCGCCCCCGCTTCACCATCGCGGGGAGCAGCCGGGCGGTCAGTTCGGCCAGCGCGACGACATTGACCTCGAGCAATTCGAGCTGGTCCTCGACCGGGATCTCGTCGGAACGGCCGAAGGTCCCCACCCCGGCGTTGTTGACCAGCGCGCCAACCTCGACGCCGGCCGCGGCGAGCCGCGCGCAGAGCGCCGCCGCCTCGCCGGGCTTGCCGAGGTCGGCGATCTCGACCCGCACCTCGACGCCGTGCGCCGCGCGCAATTCCTCCGCGAGCGCCTCGAGCCGGTCGCGGCGGCGCGCGACCAGCACCAGCGGGCGCCGCTCGACGGCGGCGAGCTTCGCGAATTCGAGCCCGATGCCGCTCGAAGCGCCGGTGACGAGGGTGAACGGGGCGATGTCCGGGGCCATGACGGGGATTTTATGAACTTGAGAGCCGGGATGGTCCCGCCGTGAGCCCCGCGAAGCCGCGCGGGACGCGGGCGATGAGCGCTTTCAAGCGCTACGCCATCCGGCTTCTCCCCTTCATGGAAATCAATCGCACGGAGCGCAGCGGAGCCCGGCGATCGCCTTCAGCGAATCGCCCGGGGCGCGAGTGTGGCCCGTGTCCGCTCCAGCGCGAGGGCGAGGATCTTCTCGAAGGCCCGGCGGCGGCGGCGGAAGGATTCGCTTTGCTTCGCCAATTCGGCGGCCTTCTCCCGGTCCGGCACCGCCCGGCCCCCCTGCTGGGTGACGAGGTAATTCCCAGGCTTCTCGAGCAGCGTGTGGCAGGAGACCAGCTTGAGCCGCTTCCCGCCAAGGTCGATGGTGATTTCGATCGCCGGGGCGTCGGGGATGGCGAGCTGCCAATCCTGATCGATCCCGCTCTCCTTCAGGGCCGCGGCGACCTCGTCGAAGAAGCGGTCGATCTCCTGTGCCTTGCGCGCCGCGCTTGCCGCCGGCGGATGACGCGCGATGCGCAGGTCGGTCCATTCGACGCTTTGGTCGGGGAGCGGGTGGCCGGGAAGATAGCGGACGGAGACGACATCCTCGGCGCGGCCGGGCGGGGCGAGCAGCGCGGCGAAGGCGACGGCGAGCAGGATGCGATGCGGCGACATGGCGGGCCTCCTCGGGTAATCATGACCTCTCTCAAGCGAACTCGCCGGCGCCGCCGCGCCCCTCTCGGCGTGCCACGTTCAACCGGTGGAAAACGCGGGGGACCAACATGGGGTCACCTTTTTCCCTTCGGTGCAATGCACAATTTATGCCTATGCGGACAATTAAATTATAAAGGCTTGAGAAATGTTTTTACTTCGCGGACGGAACAGCCCGGAAAAATGAGGCGGGTCGGGTCTGTTGTCAGCGATCAGCCACGGCGGCGCCGTCGAGCATCGGCCGCAGCTGAAATTTCCGATCCGCATGACCGGC
>JACXTT010007143.1_pt1 | contig 15811 bp, 13 predicted proteins | sample 9270951 | NCBI WGS metagenome assembly JACXTT01 (sample SAMN15532306, study PRJNA645909) | rock metagenome | isolation source: weathered quartz diorite | place: Puerto Rico | collected 2017-06-21 | reverse complement strand
CTTCGTCGACGACGCTAATCTCATTGCCCGTCCGAAATATCTTCGGCGTAAGCTTCCAATCCTTATCCGCGTGCCCTCGAAACCAGACGTGAGCGAGCCCCCCGTCGTTCGCGCCTCGGTTTGCAAGCGCGACTTCAGTATTGGACCATTCATCTTGAAGGTCCTGGACGATCGTCACAAAATCAGGCAAGGAGCGTGCGATCTTGCTTCGAAGCCGGGTTCGCCGGCGCGGCTGGTTTTTGCCCATGTTGTTTGTCAAATCGAAAGCGCCCGATGGTGTTGCGCGTGACCTCGCGCGCCGGTCATAGATCCACGTTGTCGTGGGACTCGAGTGGCCCGCCAAGTATTGCGCGTCCTCTAGCGGCACGTTTTGATGAGAAGATCAGTTACTATTATAACGCGGAAGGAAAATAACCGCGAGCTGCAGAAGACGGCTCAAGTTGATAGAGTTGGGTCGCCTTAACAGGTTACTATCGCGAGGGCTCTCCGGGCGCGAACTATCCAATTCACTTTAGCTTTTTCCCATGAGATTAACCCTCACTTTGGGTATTGGTTGAGCGCGTTCTCTCGAAGTGGAGCCCTTCGAGTTTGTTCTCGGGCTGGTGGACCGCTATAAGAACCTCAGACTGTAGATGCAAGCTACCATGTGTCTAAAAAACATTCTCCAACAATTGTGTGCCGACCAATTCTCTAACCACGAGGCTTCTACCGTCACGAAAGAGGTGAATTTATGACTCCCGCAAATAAGACGGCTGCATCGCGTCTTGAAGGACAAGCCCTACCGGATGGATGGCGGGTGCTCAAGTTCATCCACCATTCAATTGATGCAACTGGAGGGCAGTTCTCTATTGGTTATCTTGTGGAAAATATTGACGGACGAAAGGGCTTTCTCAAAGCGCTAGATTACGCTTCAGCGTTTACAGGTCTCAGTAAACCAATATCCCAAGCGCTCCAGGAGCTCACCGAGGCCATCAATTTTGAAAAATACGTCCTTGCGAGATGCCGCGAACGAAAACTGGATCGTGTGGTGGTATCGATTGCGGACGGAACACTTATCAATGGCCTTGACACAGTCGAATACCTAATCTTCGAGCTTGCCGACGGCGATGTTCGGAAACACTTAAGCGCTGCGACCAATATAGACCTTCTCTGGCGACTGAAAACACTCCATCACATTGCCACCGGTCTTGAACAGCTTCACAGTAACGACATCATTCATCAGGATCTTAAGCCCAGCAATATTCTAGTCTTCAACGGCACCCTAGCGAAGCTCGCCGACTTCGGTCGCGCCGCCTGTTCCGGGCAAACGCCCCCTCACGATAGCTTGTCGTTTCCAGGTGACTTGACCTACGCACCTCCTGATATTCTTTACAAGTTTTCACTCAGCGATCAAACGTTGCGGCGCCTTAGCTTTGATGCCTACTTGCTTGGCAGCATGGTAGTTTACTTATTCACGGGCCAGGCCTGCACGCCTCTATTGATTAGCAACTTGCCTTCCCAGTATGCGAACTGGCGAAGCTACGGCGGAACCATCAACGACATCAAACTTCACATCCAAGATTCGTTCACTCGGGTGATTGAAACCGTGACATCCCACGTTCCGGTTGAGTTCCGGAAGGAACTTCTCAATGCAGTCAGAGAGCTTTGTGAGCCGGATCCCATGAGGCGTGGTCATCCGGGCGAAAGGCGTGGGACGGCCAGCCAATTCTCTCTCGCTCGATATCGTACCCTCTTCAATCTGCTCGCATATCGAGCCGAATCCAGTCTGTTTGCGTAGTATGAGCACACCACTGAGCGATGATCAACGAGAGATAATTCCGCGATGGAGAGACCTAAGCACCACGCTCGCAAATGGAGAGGCGACGCCTCCGTCGCGCCGGGCGGAGCAATTACCAAAAGACTTTCTACGCGACAAGCAGATTGACTGGCTCCGCGAGAGAACTTTGCCGTACGCGAATGAAGTGCTTGGTGCGGCGGTCGTACTCGACCGTGCTGAGGAGGCAAGGGATGCCGCGTTATTCATACTTGCCTCGCGTTCCCAAGCCACCAAAGCAGCGCTCCATTTAGCAGAGAAGACTGTCTCGCCCCTGTCGTTGCAAGTCAACGCAAGCTGGACACTCCACGAGGCAATTCATGCGACTCGGACGGTTACAAAAAACTTTCCGTTCAACGCGTTCTCTTGGGCTGAATTAGCTCGCCTTTACGCAATGGTTGGCCTTCTTGATCGGGCGACAAGAGCTATGGATGTTGCGCTGAGTCTTGGCCCTGAGAATCGCTATATCCTTCGATCGAGCGCCCGACTGTATGCGCACCAAGGCGATCATGAGCGCGCAAACCGAGTACTGAGGAAGAGTGAGTCGACTCGGACTGATCCATGGCTGCTTTCGGCAGAGATCGCAACAGCGAGTTTGGCCGAGAAGTCGCCGAAATTTGTCAAGATCGGACGCCAGGTCCTGGAAAGCGGGCACTTTAGTCCATTCGATATTAGTGAGCTTGCAAGTGCCCTTGGCACCCTTGACGCTAAAGCTGCCGATCTTCGTAGAGCCCGCAGGCTATTTCGAATGGCGCTTGAGCGGCCGAATGAAAATGTTCTCGCTCAAGCTCGCTGGGCCGCAACCCATGCAATCATAGCTGTCGAACCTAGCACCCTTCAAAATGCTATGTCATTTGAAGCGCGTGCATGGAACGACTACTACAATGGTGACTGGTCCAACTCGCTCAGTGCTGGCAAGTTGTGGTTGAAGGATCAATCCTTTTCGGTTAAACCGGCAATACATGCTTCTTACATTGCGGCAGTCGCGCTAGAGGATCATTTCGAGGCCTTGCTAGTCTTGGACGATGGCCTCCTAGCCAATCCGACTGACCCCAGTTTACTCAATAACCGGGTCTATTCGCTTACAATGCTGGGGCGCCTTAATGAAGCTGAGGCGACTTTGAAGATACTTGCAAAGTTGCCGGTGGAGCGCGTTGCCCGGATAAAACCCTCCTTTCTGGCCACAAGCGGCCTCGTTGCGTTTCGCAAGGGACACCCGCATATTGGCCGAGAGCTTTACACAGCTGCGATCGAAAGTGCACTCCAGTCAGGAAACAAGCAAGTTGCCGCCAAGGCTGCATTGTTTTTCGCCATCGAAGCAATACGCGCGGACGGGTCGGACAGCGTGCCGCTAGAACGGGCGATAAAACTTAGCCGGGACTTCAATACGCTCGATTTCAAACTTCTCAAGAATCGGGCGGAAGGATCGTGGCGTGCTCGAAAAGAATAGATGGTCAGCCCGTTGGCGGAGACGCCGACGGGCGCAAGAGCACAACCGCTGAAATCCATAGCCTAGCCCCTGAAAGCGGGCCAAGAAGTGCCACTTCTGGCAGCTCTTCAGCTCGTGCATTGTTTCTAATGTCACTAAGTTAGAATGCCCCGAAGCCAGATGTGGGTGCAGCTTGTTAGGCGTTCACAGCCGGTCTAGATGTCTGTAAGCATCAGATGTTAAATCACTTACCTATCAGTAGAGCCGGTAAGATTTGGAACTCGTCCGCTATAATGGAAATAGGAAAGGGCGTTCCCCCTTCCAACCAAGCCCCGGCCGCCCTGCCGGGGCTTTTCCATTTCCGGAACCCAAAAACGAAGGAGCCCCAATCATGTCTACCAACAAGCAAGTCGCCGCCAACCGCGCCAACTCCGCCCGCTCCACTGGACCCACGTCCATCGCCGGCAAAGCCGCATCCTCCAAAAACGCCACCTCCCATGGACTCTGCGCCGCCGTGCTCGCCGTCTTCCACTGGGAATCCGAATACGAATTCCAGCAACTCCGCGACGACTATCTCACCCGCTTCCGCCCCATCGACCGGGTCGAACGCGATCTCGTCGACCGCCTCGTCGACTCCACCTGGCGCCGCAATCGCATTCTCTCCATCGAAACCGCCCTCCTCGAACTCGAAATCGTGCGCACGGACGCCACTGTCATCGAGACCTACGACCAGTCTGACGACGGCCGCCTCCGCCTCGCCCTCGCCTTCCGCGAACGCAACGGCGATCGGGTTTGGGACGCCATCGGCCGCTACGTCTCCCAGACCGAGCGCTCCTATCACCGCGCCATGCGCGAACTGGAGACCTTGCAAGGCGAGAGATTCCCCACTCCTCAGTCCGAATCGCCGACAGTACAGGAGGAGGAGGACCCGCCCGCAACCACAGCGCCGCCGCCTCCTCCTCCGTCCGCACGAATCCATGTAATTACAAATCGAAGCCAAAACCCGGAGCCAGCAACGCCCGCAACGCCGGCACAATCCGCCCAAACCCGCGGCCATGACCAAGGAATCGACCCCAATGGACCCTCTGAACCCGGATCCACCATGTAACCCGCCGCACCCAAAACCCGCGAAGGTCGCTCGCCACACCCGGAGTGTGTCTCCTCAAAACCACCGGTACTCCATCCGGAACATGGTCAAGAACAACAACGTCAACGGTGGAAGTCAGCTATCTCTGGTCTCCGTGCTCGACAAGCTCTTCACCGGACTCCGGGACGACAAATCCACGCGCGCCGTCGCACAAAAACTGCTGCTTGCCATCGAAGCCGAAGACCAGGCTGGAAGGACCTGCCAAACCTGTGGCCAGACCGTTCCGCAAAAGAGAAAGGAATGACTTATGATCAGCTTCCCAATCAAGAACCAATCGATCTCCGAACTCATCCGCCAAGCCTTCAGTCCGGCCGCCTTCGCCAGAACCACACTCAAATTCCAACCCGACCCCACCCAGGACCGCGTCCTCGAAAACATCCCCCGCCGCCTCATCCTCAACTGCAACCGGCAATGGGGCAAATCGACCGTCAGCGCCATCCTCCTCGCCCATCGCGCCATCTTTCAATCGCAATCTTTCTCCATCATCCTTGGACCCTCCGAGCGCCAGTCCGCCGAAACCCTCCGCAAGGTCGCAGGCTTCCTCCACGACGCCCAAGTCAAATTCGTCTCCGACAAGGTCAACCGCCGCTCCCTCTATCTCCCTGCCAATGGATTGCGCATCGTTGCGCTCCCGTCCTCCGACGGCAAAGTCCGCGGCTTCTCCAAGGTCAACCTCCTCGTCATCGACGAAGCCTCCCGCGTCCCGGACTCGCTCTATTACGCCCTCCGCCCCTCGCTCGCCGTCTCGCATGGCGACGTGGTGTTAGTCTCGACACCGTTCGGCAAACGCGGCTTTTTCTACACCGATTTTCATAACACTGCCGACCAGTCCTGGGAGCGCTACACAGTCCCGGCCTCGCAGTGCCCGCGCATCCCCGCCGCCTTCCTCGAACAGGAACGCGCCATCGGCGACGAATACTACGCCCAGGAATACGATTGCCAGTTCATCGAAGACGGCCGCTTCCTCTTCTCCGACGCCGACTTCACGCGCCTCTTCAAATCCGACATTGATCCTCTGAGAATTCACGACCGCACATCGCCCGCATGGCATATCGCGATGCAGCCGGTGCCGGTCCCGGTCCCCAGATATGAAAGGGAAGAATAACCACCATGCCGCTCGATCCTCCGCATACTCGCCGCTTCTACGTTGGCCTCGACCTCGGCCAGCGCCGCGACTACACAGCCTTGGTAGTCCTCGAAAAGATCGTCAAACCCCTCTGGGGAGACGAATGGCTCTACGCCCGCCGCGGCGAAACCTCGTCCACTCGTCTCATGGTCCGCATGATCGAAAAGATCCGCCTCGCCACGCCTTACCCCGACATAGTGGAATGGGTCCGCGACATAGTAAGCCATCGCGAAATGCAAAAACGCGTCACCCTCACCGTCGACGCCACCGGTGTCGGAGCCCCCGTCGTGGACCTCCTCCGAAGAGCCAACCTCGGCAGTTGCAACCTTGTCCCAATCACCATCACCGGCTCGGCCGGAAACTACAACCCAGTCACAGGTTCAGTCCCCCGGACGCAGTTGCTAACCAATCTGCAACTCCAGATCCAGCAGGACAAAATCGAAATCGCAAACGGCTGCTCCCACGTCGACGCTCTCAAAAAGGAACTCCGCCATGTCCACCTCGAAGGCACAGCCCACGGCCATCACGACGACCTGACGATAGCTCTGGCCCTCGCCGTCTGGTCTTGCGGCAAGGGTCATTAATTAACAAACGTCAATTGCCAACGCGGGCAGCCCTGAGAAGGAGCGTAGCACGGCGGATCTTTGAAATTCGAATATCTGCGGTTAGCGGCGACTCTGCGTAAGTCCCTGAGCAGCAAAGCGAACAGGGATCGGCTTGGCGGTCCGCCAATGTCCCAGGAACTCTCGACGCCGATCCCGTTGTTCGCGGTTCCCTAGAAGGGAGCAGTTCGAATGGTAATCGAATTGCTCCCTAAATAGGGGAGGTAGCAAAATGTCAAGATTAAGATCTTTGGTCGCCCCTCTATTGCTCGCAGGCTGTCTACTTTCGCAGCTCGCAATCACCGGCTGCGCGGCCCGTGTCGCAGTCGGCTATCGATACCACGACGCCTATCGAAACGACTACCATTACTGGAATGACGGCGAACGTGTGTATTACAGCCGATGGGTCATCGAGACCAACCGGCCCCGGCATCGCGAATTCAACCGTTTGGACCGCCAACAGCAATACGAATACTGGCGTTGGCGCCACGATCACCCGTAGCCCAGTTACCAGAGCAACTTCAACCCAAATTGGATCTGCCGCATCGGCGAAACCGTGCTCGTGATTTGCCCTGGCAGCGGGTTGCTGATGTTGTTGTTCGGCCGGCCAAACTGCGGCGTATTGAACAAGTTGAACAGCTCCGTACGGAACTGTAGCTTGAACGTTTCGGTGATCTTGAAGTTCTTGAACATCGAGAAGTCCACGTTCTTGAACCCGGGCCCTTCCAGAATGCCCTGTCCGGCATTGCCGTACTTGCACAGGTCCGGACGCGCCGTATTCTGGCAGGTCACCTGAACAAAAGCAGCCGGGTCGTACCACTTGTTGACCGACGCGTTCGACAGCGAGCCGTCCGCAATCCGGTCCGGACGCGGAGTCACGTTCGCGAGGTTCGTCAGGTTGGCCTGCACCACCGTGTACGGGAAGCCCGTACGGAAGCTCAGGATGCCGTTGGTCTGCCATCCCGCAAACAGCAGGCTGGCCGGCCCCTTCTTCATCGACGCCATCACGGGGATCTCGTAGACGAAGCTCGCCACCAGGTTATGCGTCACGTCAAAACCGGCGCGCTGTTTGTCGGCCGCGCGGTTCCGCGGGTTCTGATACGCGTTCGGATTGAAGCCGTCGCCCTCGTTGCGGCCGTAGCCTTCCATCAGCGACTTCGACCACGTATGCGCCAGGCTGAAGGCGAACCCCCTGGCGAACCGCTTTTGTAACGTCGTCTGCAAGCCCTGATACCAGGCGTTGGCGCCCGAATCGAGCCAGCGCAGGCGCGTCAGCGGACGCTGCACTCCGTCGTCGATCACAAACTGCACGGGACGGCGCGATTGCAACGAACTGCTCGCCGTATTGAACGCCGGGTCTGGACTGTTGAATTCCACCGTGTTGTCCAGGTGCGCAGTCTTGCTGCCCACGTAGCCGACGTTCAACGTCAGGTCGCCGGGCAGGCGGCGCTGGACGTCAAGGCTCCATTGATAGACCACCGGTTGGAAGTTCTCGGGGTTCAGCACGTTCGCGCTGATCGCCGACGACCTGTTGATCGCGCCGAACGGATTCGCGAAGCCAAAATACCCGGCGGCCGGATTGATGATCGCGCCGTTGGACGTCGAATTCGCGAAGTTTGTGCTTCCCGATAGCGGCGGGTTCAGATTAAGAATCGTGTAGTTGTTCAACTGGTGAACGTTATAGTAAATGCCGCTTCCCGCGCGCACCACCCAGTTGTCGGTTACGCGATACGCCAAGCCGAGGCGAGGCATGAACATCGTCTTCTGCGGATCGTAAAACGTGTAGGTCGTGCGAATCTTCGCAGGTACGAATTCGGGCGGACTGTTGAGCCCGTTCGTCCACCGCAGGCTGCGCCACAGACCCTGCACGTCCGTAGCGGCGGTGTTGTATTCCCAGCGGAGGCCAATGTTGACGGTCAGTTTGCGGGTCGCCTTCCAATCGTCCTGCGCATAGAAGCCCATTCGATTCTGCCGGACGTCGGTTAGCGGCAAGCCTTCCGGCGTATCGGTGCTGGCGGGCGTGCCGAGCAGGAAGGCTGCGTAAGCGTTGCCGGCAAGGGAGTTGGTGAACGTGAACGCCCCGCGAGGCACATTGGCGGCGCCGCGGAACAGCGAAATACGGCGGAATTCTCCGCCAAATTTGAGCGAGTGCGACGCAAACGTCAGGTTCAGGTTGTCGCCGATCACGTGCATCTTGTTGTTGTCGAAACCATTGCCGCCGTCGGCCTCTGCCAGCGTCTGGAAACCCTGGACGTTCATGCTCGGCAGGCCGGCTTCGCGCGCAGTCAGTTTGCGGTTGCCGTCGTTGATGACCCGGAAGCCATCCATGCCGAGCGCGCTCAGGTCGAACGTCGTGTTGGCCCGTGGATTGAAGCTGTCGTCGCGCGACTGGGTCCAACCGTAACGGAACTCGTTGACAAGCGTCGGAGTGAAGATGTGCAGCCATTGCCCGGCGTAGTTGTTATTGCGCCCTTCCACGCGATACGTGAATTGTGGCGAAGCGCCAGGCAGGCGGAACAATGTCGGGATGTTGGTGGCGTAGCGGAAGAAGATCTTGTCCTTCTCGCTGAAGTTATGGTCGATGCGAACGAAGTACTGATCGTCGTTGATGGTTTGGCCGCCAACGCCCAAAAAGTTGAATCCGGTGAGCGGATTGGCGAGGTCCACCTGTGGCTTTTCCCAGAAACTGTTGATCGCCTTGGCCACGGACGAGATTCGGTTTGCTGGAATGACGTTGCCCGCTAACGGCTGGGCGCTGTTCAGGGGGTCGGTGATGGGGACCGGTGTCGCAAGCGTAAGCAGTTTGCTGAAGTCGCCGTTGCGCATGGCGTCCGAAGGGACGAGCGCAGTTCCCACGGAGCCAGGCTCGCTGCGGCGCCGGCCTTCATAGTTGAAGCTGAAGAAGGTCTTGTTGCGGCCATTGTAGAGGTGAGGAATGAGGATCGGTCCGCTCAACACCGCACCGAACTGGTTCTGGCGCAGTTGCTGCTTCGGCTGCCGCGCCACGCCCGGAGGATTGAAGTAATTCTGAAAGTAGCTTTCGGCATCCAGCACCTGGTTACGCAGAAAGTCGTAAGCAGCGCCGTGAACCTGGTTGGCGCCGGAGCGCATCACCATGACGAGCTGTGCGCCCGAGTTGAAGCCGTATTCGGCCGAGTAGCTGCCGGTCAGCACTTTCACTTCTTCCATCGCCTCGGGCGAAGGAGAAAAAGGTACCGTGTTCACACGCGATTCGGTGGCCACCACGCCGTCAAGCGTTGCATGCTGGCTGACCTCGCGTTGGCCATTGGCCACGATCGCGATCGTCTGGCCGGGAATCGGGATGCCCCCGCCGCCGCCCGTCTGTCCGTCGAGTCCGCCGCGGCTGCCGAACATCACGCCAGCCTGCAGTATCGCGACGTTGCCGACATTGCGGCCGTTCACCGGAAGTTCCACCAGCCGGCGCTGTTCGACCGCAGTGCCGAGCGACGCTTCGTCGGTTTGCAGAGTTGCCGCTTGCGCCGCCACTTCTACGCGGTCGGTGATCTGACCGACGTCAAGCCTGAAGTCCACGCGAACTTTTTCGTTGATTTGAACGATGACTTTGCTGCGGGTGGCGGATTTGAAGCCAGCCATGCTGACTTCGACTTTGTATTCGCCGACGTCAATCAGGGGAAACGTGTAGTCGCCCGTCGAACTGCTAATGGTTTCGGTTGCTGTGTTGGTGTTGACGTTGGTAGCTACTACTTTTGCGCCGGCGACGACGGCGCCGGATGCGTCTGAGACGGTGCCAAGAATCGAAGTCGAAGTGGTCTGTGCATACAGGGCGCCGCTTGCTGTAAGCAGAAGGAATGCTGCAATGCTTCTCATGAAACCCCTTTTCTCAAGGAATAGTCGGATGCTAAAAATGATACGCCACTCAGTGGAGCGTTTCAACGCGAGAGAATATACGAGTGACACTGTTAACTGCAATGCTGGGATTTCTAAGTATGGCTGCTGAACCAAAGCTTCTGATCGCAAAAGATGGCGCGCCGCCTGTTGGGCCGTACTCGCCGGGACTTGAAACCGAGGACTACGTCTACGTATCGGGGCAAGGCGTTCGCGATTCGAAGGGACAGATGCCGGAAGGACTCGAGGCGCAGGCAAGGCAATGCGTCGAGAACGTGCGGGTCATTCTCGAAGCCGCCAATCTGACGCTAGACCATGTCGTGTCCGTGCAACTGTTTCTTTCGGACTTGAAGAATCTTGCCGTGGTCGAGCCCATCTATAAAGGAGCGTTTTCGAAGAATCCGCCGCGAGTGATCCTCGGAGTGGCTCGCATGCCAACCGACACAACGGTGGAAATCACGGTCATCGCCCGCAAGGAATCATCCCCGATGCCAGCGGATCGCAAATATCTGCCTGCAGTGTACGGAAACAGCATGCGAGACGCCGAATCGAAACTGCGCTCGGCCCTCCAGAAGTCGGGGCTCGCCATGAAGGACATCGTCTACGCGAACCGCTATGCTGTGGGATCCAAAGACGATGCCGGCGTGGTTCCTGTTCAGGCCCTGCCGGATGGCGCCACTCACGCCATCTTCGCCGTCGCGGCCAAAGCTCCGCTGGCGAATCTGGCTTTTTGCGAGGTAGCCGCCAGTGATCCGAAGGGTACCGTGGAGGAACAAACGGCGAACGTGTTCACGAAATTGAAAGAATGCCTCGCCGCAAAGGGAATGACGCTAGGCAATGCCGTTGCGACCAACGTCTATATGGACGACGTCAACGAGTTCGTGAAAATGAACGGCGTGTACGCCAGCCAGTTCCCCGGCCAGAAGCCGACCCGCACGACTGTGCAACCTCTGCCGCCCGCATCGAGGAAGGGAAGCCTGGTCAGACTTTCGGCTGTGGCAGTGCGATGAGCCGGTTCGAGGATCTGCTGCGCGAAGCCGCCGAGATCCATTGCGCCGGCATACAGGATCCCGATGAGGTGCGCTCGCAGTCGGTAGCGATCCTCGAATTCCTGGCCGCAAACGGCCAGTCGGATGTCTGGCGTAAGTTTCTGGCGGCGGAGTTGGAACGGCTTCGGGAGCTAGGTGTCGACGGTTTCGATGCCGAGTTTCAGAAGCCGTGGACGCAGCCGGCGTCAACGGGCGCTGGCAACGATCTTTATCATGAGCTGGCCTATCCGTCGTATCTGCATCCCCGGATGCATCCGGACCAATTGGCCATGATGAGCCATGTGTTCGGACTCGATCCTGCGCCGCCCGAACATTGCAGGGTGCTCGAACTCGGCTGTGGCACGGGCCATTCGCTGTTGGCCTTCGCTCTGGACCTGCGTGAGAGCGAGTTTGTCGGAGTGGATTTCTCAGCCTCCATGATTGCCAAGGCGCAGGCTACGGCAGGCAGACTGGGCTTGCAGAACGTGCGCTTCGTGGCTGCCGACGCGATGGACGTAGACCAGTCGTACGGCAAGTTCGACTACATCGTCGCGCATGGGTTTTATAGCTGGGTTCCAGGCGCGGTTCGCGAACGCTTATTCGCGATTTGCCGCGATCTGTTGACGCCGAATGGCCTGCTGTACGTGAGCTTCAACGCGACGCCCGGTTATCAACTGCCCGCTATATTGCGGGATCAGGGATTGGCGTCAGGCGCAGTGACCGGAGTGGAAAGCTCCCGCGCCGCGATGCAGAGAGTCTTGGCGACGCCGTTAGATGAGCTGCCGGATCACCGGCGGATGCTGGTTCAGCCTTGCCTGGAAAACTTCGCCAAGTCGAATCCGCTGCAGGTGCTGTACGACGAGTTTGGCGAAATTAACGTCCCGTTCCGCTTTTCGAAGGTCTGCGCCGCGGCATCCGAGTATGGGCTGCGTTACGTGACGGAAGCCGGTATTGAAGATTGGAGCGCCACCACTCTTTCCGCGCAGGCGCGGCAGTTGCTCGTGGACCTGGGAGACGATTCGGTCCGGCGTATGCAGTACCGTGACCTGTTGCGTTTGACGCGCTTTCACGCATCGCTGTTCTGCCGCGGGGAACGTCAACCTGCGCTTGCGCCCATACCCGAGTGTGCCGCCGCCATGTTCGTGACGTCCAGAGCGGCTCCGCATTCGGCGAACCCCGATGTGCGAAGCGACGCAAAGGAAGTGTTCGAGTCCCCGAGCGGAGTTGTGGTCAATATCGGCGAGCCACTGTTGAAGTCGGCGCTGGTCCTTCTCTATCTGGAGCGGCCGATGCGCTTCCGTCTCGAAGACCTCGTCGCCGAGGCCTGTCAATTGGCGGGGATTCCGCTGGGCGGTGCAGTGGAACGTTTCAAACAATGGCTCATGCCATTCTGGGAAACCGGCATGATCGACCTGCATTGGCATATGCCGGAACTGTCGCCAGATGCCGGGGACTATCCGCTCGCCAGTCCCTACGCGCTCGAATGCGCCACCGATGGATCTTTGACATTACCGTCCCTGCTGGGATCCGCGGCGTTGCTCGACCAGGAACAGGACCGCCTGCTGCTCCTGCAGCTCGACGGTTCGCGAGACGAAGCGGCCCTCATGGAAGCCACAGGTCTTGCAGCCGATGACCTGCGGGCTCGCCTGGCTAACTTTGCAAGGCTCGGCCTGTTACTTGCTTGAGGCGTTCCACGGGACGTCGGCGCGTGCATTGAGATCCCACATCACCTTGCCTTTGAGGATCGTGAGTTCGCAGCCAAGCCGCTGATTGCCTTGGAACGATTTGCCCGCGATATCGAGAAACCCGAATTCGCCCTTTTCGAGGCGCATGACAGATACGTCGGCCACGGCGCCCGGCGTCAAATGGCCGAACTCCTCGCGCTTGATCTGCTGCGCCGGATGCCACGTTGCAGCCTCGATGACGGCCTGGAGAGGCATGTTGAGGTTCACCATTTTGGACATTACATTGGTCATGTCCTTCATGCCGCCGGCCATGCTGCCGACATGCAGATCGGTCGAGATCGAATCGGGAAAGAAACCCTGCTGCGTGGCCGGCACGGCGTACTTCCAAACAAAACTGCCGCCGCCATGGCCGACATCGAACTTGACGCCTCGCTTGCGCGCTTCAAGCAGATAAGGGCGCAGCTTGCCGTTGTCGTCGAACATCGGCACGCGGTCGAGATACAGGTGCGTATAAATATCGCGCGGGCGCAGGTGCTTCAACACCAGATCCCAGTGCGGGCGCTCTGCCCGAAAAATGCCGAAGTCCACGATGACGGGCATATTGGTCGCGTTGCCGGCCGCTACGGCGCGATCGACCGGGTCCCATTCGGGCCCGGCGTAATGCGCGGTCTTGATGCCGACAATGGTGTCGCGGTTGGCGTTGATGACCGCGACGGTCTTGGCGACGTTCATATCGCCGAGGTCCTGCTCGATCGGACCTCCGCCCATGCCGCGGTTGACGATGTTGATAAATGCGAGGACGCGAGTGCGAGCCCGGTCGATGATGCGTTGCTTGAAGTCGTCGAAGTTCTGCGCGCCGGACGACCCGGCATCGACCATCGTGGTGGTGCAGGCACGGAAGCTGTGATCGTCCGGATAGACGGAAAGGTCGCCCGAGTAGGCGCCCTTGACTCCGGTGCCGGCGTAAACGTGCACATGCAGGTCGATGAGGCCAGGAGTCACGTACAGGCCTTTCACATTGACGAGCTTCCTGGCTTGCGCCGGTGGAATCGATGGGGCGACGGCGGCGATCTTGCCGTCGGTGATCGCGACGTCCCGCACGGCGTTGATGCCGTTCTTCGGGTCGATGACCGTGCCGCCTTGCAGAAGTAGGTCGTACTGCTGGGCCAGTGCGCCAAACGCTGTCAGACAGACTGTGAGGATCGTTTTGTGATAAGAAGAGAGAACCATGGCCAACCGTCGAAGCTTTCTACAGAGCCTATCATCACTCCCCGTTGTCGGTGGAGTTTTCGCTTCACGCTCCGCTGCTGGCGCTGTCACCGGCGGGCGCGATTATTTCAAGGAACTCGGCGTCAAGCCCTTCATCAACGCGGCTGGAACCTATACGACGCTGACGGCTTCGTTGATGCAGCGGGAGGTCGTGCAGGCGTACGACTACGCCTCGCGGACGTTCGTTCGCCTCAATGAAGTGCAGGATGCATGTGGCGCGAAGATCGCCTCGATGCTCGGCGCCGAAGCCGCGATGGTGACTTCGGGGGCCGCAGGCGCGCTCACTGCGGGCACGGCCGGGTGCATCACGGGCAAAGACCAGAAGGCGATCACGCAGCTTCCTGACCTCGCCGGGCTGAAGAGCGAGGTCATTACACAGAAGTCGCACCGTTACGGGTACGATCACGCCGTGCGCGCCTGTGGCGTCAAGATGATCGAAGTGGAAACAGCCGAAGAGTTCTCCAAGGCTGTAAATGAGAAGACCGCGATGGCCCTCTTCTTCAACGACGCGGAACCGCGCGGCCAGATCAAGGCCGAGCAGTTCGTCGCGCTAGGCAAGAAGCACAATATCCCGACGTTCAACGACTGTTCCGCGGACGTGCCTCCGGTCGGAAACCTCACCAAGTACGTCAAGATGGGTTTCGACCTCGTGACCATTTCGGGAGGCAAAGGCATCTGCGGGCCGCAGAGCGCAGGCATCCTGGTGGGCCGCAAAGATCTCATTGAAGCCGCGCGCCTCAATACGTCGCCATATTCGGATTCGATCGGCCGTGGCCAGAAGGTCAACAAAGAAGAGATTCTCGGCATGATGGTCGCGATCGAAACTTACATGAAGCGCGATCACGCCGCCGAATGGAAGGAATGGGAAAAGCGCGTCAAGCTCATCGCGGACTCCGTTGCCGGCATGCCTTCGCTGACTCACGAAACCGTCGTGCCGCCGATCGCGAACAACGTGCCGCACCTCTACATCCGCTGGGATCAATCGAAGATCAAAATTACGCCGCCTGAAGTCATGAAGCAGATGCGCGAAGGCGATCCGTCGATCGAGTTGAACCCCGGCACCAATAAGAACGAACTTGTTGTGGGTGTTTGGATGCTGCAACCTGGCGAAGCCCAGATCGTCGCCAAGCGCCTGCGCGCCGCACTGAAGGCCGCCAGCTAGGGGGCGTTTATTTTCCGCCGATGACCTGCCGCACGATTCTTCCATAGAAGAAGATCTGCAGCCCGATGCCGAGCGCGATCGAGAGGCTGTAAACAAGAATCGCGTTGAACCAGAGAAATAGGACTTTTGGGATGAAGACCCTGGCCTTCTCTGGCCAGACCCGCCGAATCGACAGGGCGAGAAAGATCAGCATTAGGCCGTGGTAGCCCTGCATCGGGGTCTGAATGCCGGCATTGTTGAGGTAGTGCAAAGCGAGCCGCCACAAGAGCAGGATGACAAAGAAGAGGCAGTAGAAATGGATGGCGAAGATCAGGCTCCTGCCAAACCAGACCTCCTTCTTGCGGTACATCAGATGCACTGCGTAGGCGAACCCGAGCACGCCGAACGCGATCAGGATCGAGAACTTCTTGTGAAAGCCCTGGTTGAACTGCTGGAGTTCGATCTCGTATGGAACATGGTTATGTTCAGCCATCCTTTGCACCAGGTTGGTTAGGCCAGACGCATTGCCGCTCCGTTGAAACCCTTCGATGTTGAAGTCGGTCTGCGCGCCGAAAAAGAAGAACAGGCTCTGAGCGAGAATCCGACAAGAGCCTGTTTTCAAGCGGCTACCTTGAAAGCGACGAATTCAGTCTTTGTGGCAACCATGCGCTGGGCCTTCAATAGGAGATACCTGAGGTTCTTGT
>JACXTT010007142.1_pt1 | contig 15813 bp, 16 predicted proteins | sample 9270951 | NCBI WGS metagenome assembly JACXTT01 (sample SAMN15532306, study PRJNA645909) | rock metagenome | isolation source: weathered quartz diorite | place: Puerto Rico | collected 2017-06-21 | reverse complement strand
CCTGCGTAGGAGGGGTCGGTGAAAATTTCCTGGTAGCCGGTAATGGAAGTATTAAAAACTACTTCGCCGGAGCACTCGCCTTTGGCGCCGTAACCTTTGCCGCGGAAGACTCTGCCGTCTTCCAGCGCAAGGATTGCTTGCATTGGAACTCCTGGGAGTGGATTTTATGAAGTTTAGCAGAAAAGGTGGCAGGTCGCAGGTGGCAGTTTGCAGGAAATTCACTCGCTGTTGATTGTTTGGGTTTCCTGCCGGCCGCAAGCTGCCATCCGCCAGCTAGCGTAAGCGTCCCAGCTTCTCCATCGGCCAATATCCAAACACCGCTTTGCCGTAGATGAAGCGTTCGTTGACGGGGCCGAAATCGCGGCTGTCGTTGGACATGGTGCGGTGGTCGCCGAGAACGAAGAACGTGCGCGCGGGAACCGTGATCTCGGCATAGGAGCGGGCATCGGCATATTCGGCGGGGACGTAGTCTTCGTCGAGGGGCTCGTTGTTGACGAAGACCTGACCGTTGTCGATACGGACGCGGTCGCCGGCAACGCCGATGACCCGCTTAATGTAACTCTTCGAGGTGTCGCGCGGGTAGCGGAAGACCACGATGTCGCCCCGGGCGATGGGCTCCCAGCGATAAACGAACTTGTTGACGAAGATGCGCTCCTGGTCTTCCAGGCCGGGCATCATGCTGGTGCCTTCCACTTTCACCGGTTGATAAAGAAAGATAATGATGAAAGCGGAGATGGCCAGCGAGACGAGCAGATCGCGCACCCACACGGCAACCACGGGCAAGTGACGTGAACCGGGTTGTGTCGGCGTCACCGGGACAGGCGACTGGGGGCTCTCTGGAGCGGGCATGGTGGTCACATTCTATATGGACGGCGGCGCGGGCGCGATAGTTGCTTGGGCGCCTCGGGCTTCGAGCTTCGGGCTCCGAGCTTATCGAACGGATGCTCGCAGCTCGCCGCTCGAAGCTCGTAGCCATCTAGAATATGATCACAGCATTAGCCCGAAGCGAACATGACGGACTACTCAATCTTTCCGGTGATCAACGCGACTCTCAACGGCTGCAGCGCGGTCCTTCTGGTCACTGGACGCACATTGATTGCGCGCGGCAGGATCGCTGCCCATCGAGCCGTAATGTTGGCGGCCTTCACGACTTCTTCCCTCTTTCTGGTCTCTTATCTCTACTACCACGCGCATGTGGGATCGGTGCATTTTCGGGGCACGGGTTGGTCGAGGCCAGTTTATTTTACGATCCTGACGTCTCACACGATTCTGGCCGCGGCGATCGTTCCGCTGGTCCTGATCACGCTGAGCCGGGCCTTGCGACAGCGCTTTGACCGGCATCGGGCGATTGCGCGCTGGACGTTTCCGCTGTGGCTGTATGTATCGGTGACGGGTGTGGTGATTTACCTGATGCTGTATCGGGTGTTCGTGTAGCTGCCGGAAGGGTCGTCATTCGGGACGCGGCCCCTGAAGGGACAATCAGAAGGACCCCATTGACGACATCACTCAAGCGATGTCCTGATACGAATCTTATGATACGCATCTGGAGTTTAAGGTAGCCAACCTGCTGCGGATTCATCACAAATTTGATGTTCACCCGACACAGCCGCAGGTGGGCGCGAGTCTGCTATAGTGAGCCTTTAGAGGAGCCTGGAGTCATGAAAAGCGTAAATAAAGTCATCCTGGTCGGAAACCTAGGCAAGGATCCCGAGATCAAGTACACACCGCAAGGCAAGCCCGTAGCAAAATTTTCGCTCGCGACCAACGAGCGCTTCAAAGACAAAGACGGCCAGTGGCAAGACCGCACGGAGTGGCACAACATCGTCCTTTGGGAGCGGCTGGCGGAAATCGCCGGAGAGTATCTGAAGAAGGGCAGCAAGGTGTATATCGAAGGCCGGATCCGAACCGACTCCTGGGACGACAAGCAAACCGGTCAGAAGAAATACATGACGAACATCATCGGCAACGACATCGTCCTGTTGGGCGGACGTGGCGAGGGCAGCGGTGGGGGTGGAGAACAGGGCGCGCGCGGCGTCTCGGGCGGCAACAACTTCGATCAGCGCACGCCGGAACCGGAGCACGCGACAGCCACGGCGTCGGCCTCGGGATCGCCGATTACGGATGAGGACATTCCGTTCTAAAGCGCTGCGACCCAGTACCCAGGTCCATTACCACGCTTCTCGGCCTAGTGGCCGGCCCCAGTGCTGCTCCGCGTGTTGATTCTCCGGGGTGATGGATGCAACTGGGTCGCACAGCGCTAGCGTCCTGGGAGCCGGCTGAAGAATTCCGCGTTCATGCTTAAGGCGAGGTTTCGGTTGCTCGCGGCCATCCCTCCGTGGTTTTCTGGTTGCTCTTTTAGGAAAACGCACGGAGTAACCCCCAGCTCCATTGGGGCATAGCGATGTGAACAAATCCACCAGCCTCATCTTTCCAAGGAGCGTCTCCATATGACTTTACTCGCCGATAAGACTTGCGTCCCCTGCCGCGGCGGCACTCCGCCGTTGAAGGGGAAGGCTCTCGCCGATATTCACCGTCAGCTGCCAGAATCCGCGCAATGGAACGTGATCAACGAGCACCATCTTGTGCGCGGTTACAAGTTTCCGGATTTTCGATCGGCGCTGTCTTTCGTGAACAAAGTCGGAGAGGTGGCGGAGGAGCAGGGGCATCATCCCGATATCCTGCTGGGCTGGGGGAAGGTGGAGATCACAACCTGGACACACGCCGTGGACGGGCTGACGGAATCGGATTTCATCCTGGCAGCGAAGATTGACCGGCTGCAGAGTTCTTAACCACAGAGGTCACATGGGGCACGGGGGAAAACCTGCTGCTTGCCCCCGTCAGATGTTCACCCTTGGCGACAGGTCTCGCTCTCCAGAACGTCCACGGATTGCAAGTCCCCACAGCGCGGCTGGAATCAGCATCAGCATGCCCGCAACGCTGGCGACGTGCCGGGCGGCGAAGCCGGCGTCCACAAAGCGTCCTGCCAGATAGGCTCCAGCCGCGATGGTGAACATACAGAGGCCGAGGTCGGCAGCGAAGACGCGGCCGCGGAATTTGTCTTCGCTTTGCAATTGCAAGAGCGTCGTCGAAAACACCCACACGATGGAGCTGCCGAAGTGCGCCAGCATCACGCACAGGCTGGCTTGCCAGAGATGTCCGGCAACTCCCAGGAGCATGTAGCCGGCCGCCGCACCGAGGAACCCCCAGAAGATTGCGATCTCGAGTCTTCGAATCCAGTGCCCTCCCCAAGGTGCAGCGAGCAATGGGCCGAGCAGGGCGCCTATTCCGCGGGCCCCAAGCAAAATGCTCATGCCCAGGAACGCTCCTCTTGCCGGATCAAGCCCGCGCCATCGAACGGCGAATTCATTCTGTCCCATGACGGTAAACAGGACCCAGCCGGGACCGATGATGAGGTTTCCGGCTTTCACGAAGATCGTCGAGCGCAGCCGAATCTGGGAGCGAACATAGCGGATGCCGTCGACGATGGGTGAGAAGTCCACCAGATCGCGCGCGTGCAGTGGACGGGCACCCTCGGCGTGTGGTTCGACGAAGTGCATTCTCAGAATGAGCAGGGCTGAAGCGAGGAATGAGAGCGCATTCAAGATGAAGACGGCATCGCGTCCCAGCAGCGCCGCAACCACACCGCCGGTGGTTGCGCCGAGCATCAGGTTGATCGACCAGGTGGTCGAGGACAGCGTGTTGGCCAGCACTACATCTTCGCGTTCGACAATGTTCGGGATTACGGAACTGCGTGCCGGCTCGAAAAAGGCTGCGAGCAAGGTTTCCGCCACCAGGAGCGGATAAACCAGCCAGACCATGTCTTTCGAACGCACGAACAGCATGCAGAGCACGATGAGCATGCGGCCGATGTCGGCGGCGATCATTACTTGTTTACGGCGAATTCGATCGTTGATTACGCCGGCTGCCGGACCAATCAAGGTTTGTGGAAGAACTTGCAGAACCAGCGCCAGGGCGACCGAGCCAGCGCGTCCGGTGAGTTGCAGCAGCAGGTTGTAGATGGCGAGAGTGTAGAACCAGTCGCCGATTTCGCTGACCACCTGTGCGCCCCACAAGTGGCGGAAGTTGCGGTTCCCTCCGAGTAGCCGCAGGTAGGAGGCAAACGAAACCGGACTGACTTCCAGTTCAGGGGCAGGTTCCATTGTGGGTGGAATCGACGAAGAAGAGGATACCGGAACGAGGAAGAAGTCGCATGCGGTCGGCCTTCTCGGGCTCGAGAAACCCAAAATGTGCAATCCGTTGCATATGCCCTAGGATCTGGCTTGGAAAAATCTTCACACTGCCAAAAAATGGCACAAATTAGTCCCCGAAAAAGGCCTGTTTGAAAAGATTGTGAAATCTGCCGAGTTGGAACGAAGCTTGCGTTTAGAAAGGGCGAAAAGGAGCTTCCCGTGCGCGCTTTCGGCCCATTCGTCTTGATCCTGATGTCGGTTGTGGACTCTTTCGCGGCTGGAAAAATCGTACATGCTTCGTCGCTTCCCCAGCCCGGTCTTCTGTTTCTGTTGGGGGGCGGTCTGGTGGGATTAGCCACGCTGGTTCGCCGACGTCTGAGTTCGTAACGCTGCTCGTCACCGCTGCGGCCCGTCGCCCCCCTGACGGCGATTCAATCCATCCACTTGTTTTCTGCTTACATTTGTCTGATCCCTTCGTCTGGTTCAATGCGCGGCGCGTTGACGCTTTCGCTGCGCGCCCTTAAGATTCGCCTCATCCTCATCTCTGGAAGCAAAGGATCTGTGCATGAAACGGCGACTTGCGTTGTGCGGTGCCTGTCTGCTTTGGGCCGCGGTGGCATTCGGCCAGTCCGACACTGTTGCCCCAAACGAGAACCTGGTGGTCGATGGAGTCCCGGCAGTTCCTCTATCTGTTGTTGAAGGCGCTCGGGGTTACAGCAATTTCCGTGCGGCGGATCTTGCCAGCTGGAATCCGGTGCGGCGCGAGATGCTGATCCTGACTCGTTTCGCGGATAGCTATCAGGTTCACCTGGTCAAGATGCCGGGCGGAGCGCGCACCCAGTTGACGTTCTTCCCCGAGCCTTCCGGAGGAGCGCAATTCAATCCTCGGGACGGCAAAAGCTTCATCTTCAGAAAAGACGTGGGTGGCGGTGAGTTCTATCAGTTCTATCGCTTTGACTTCGATACCGGTGAGGTCACGTTGCTGACTGATGGTAAGTCGAGGAACACCGGCGCGGTCTGGGATCACGACGGTAAGTGGGTTGTGTATGGATCGACGCGTCGGACCGGAAACGACGTGGACTTCTGGGTCGTGGATCCAAGCGATCCCAAGTCGGACCACCTGCTAACGAAGAACCAAGGCGGGGGCTGGGAGGCGCTGGAGTGGTCACGGGATGGCAAGCAGATTCTCGCTCAGGAGGAGGTGTCGGCGAACGAGGACTACTTGTGGCTGGTGGATGTGGCCAGCGGTGAGAAGACGGCCATCACGCCGCGCGACAATGCCACAAAAATCTCTTATGCGGGCGGGCAGTTTTCGAAAGACGGTAAGGGCTTCTACACGACCACCGACAAGGATAGTGAATTCCATCGGCTGGCATATATAGATCGGGCGTCAAAGCACACCTATCTGACCAGCGATATCTCCTGGGACGTGGATGAATTCGATTTGTCGGATGACGGCAAGAAGGTCGCGTTCGTCAGCAATGAAGACGGCTACGGAGTGTTGCACGTGCTGGACACGGCGACCCGGAAGCAAATCACTCTGCCGAAGCTGCCGCGTGGCGTGATCAGCAGTCCCCGGTGGCACAAAAACAGCCGTGATCTCGCGTTCGATTTCAACTCCGCCAGCGTGAATGACGACGTGTACTCGCTGGACACTCAAACCGGCAAACTGGAACGCTGGACCGAGAGTGAGACCGGCGGGGTGAACATCTCCGGTGTCCGGGAGCCGGATCTTATCCACTGGAAGAGCTGGGACGACCGTGCGATCAGCGGTTTTCTCTACCGTCCGCCGGCAAAGTTCTCGGGGAAACGTCCGGTCATCATCAACATTCACGGCGGGCCAGAGGGACAGTTCCGGCCGTACTTTATCGGCCGCAGCTTGTACTACGTCAACGAGCTCGGCGTTGCGATCATCTATCCCAACGTGCGCGGCTCAACCGGCTATGGCAAGAATTTCCTGGCGCTCGACAACGGCCTGCTGCGCGAAGGCTCGTACAAAGACATCAATTCCCTGCTCGACTGGATTGCGACCCAGCCCGATCTCGATGCCAGCCGGGTGATGATCACAGGCGGCAGTTACGGCGGATTCATGACGCTGGCCGTCGCGACTAACTATAACGATCGCATCTGCTGCTCAGTGGACGTGGTGGGGATTTCGAACCTGGTTTCGTTCTTGCAAAACACCTCTGGATACCGGCAGGACCTGCGGCGGGTGGAGTATGGCGATGAGCGCGATCCGAAAGTGCGTGAATTTCTCGCGGCGATCTCGCCATTGACCAAGGCCAAGAACGTCACGAAGCCGTTGTTTGTGATTCAGGGGAAAAACGATCCGCGCGTGCCGATGACGGAGTCCGAACAGATGGTGAAGACGGTGCGCGGAAATGGCGGGCCGGTCTGGTATCTGCTTGCCAGAGACGAAGGACATGGATTCCAGAAGAAGAAGAATCAGGATTTTCAGTTCTATGCGACCGTGATGTTCGTGAAGGAATTCTTGCTGAAGTGACGCGCGAAGCGCTTCCAAGAACGGGGGTAAACACTCAAGGAATTGTCATCCCGAGCCGTCCGTAGGCGAAGCCGAGGACGAGCGAGGGATCTGCAGTTTTTCTGCAAACTGCTAGCGGTGGTTCCCCTTCGCCACGAGATCCAGGAAGTAGCGGTGGATGCGGGTGTCATCGCTGAGTTCGGGGTGGAAGGTCGCGGCTAGCGTCTTTCCCTTGCGGACCATTACTGGGTCGCGGCCTTCGGTGGCGACTACTTCAACGCCTTCTCCTACGCGTTCGATTTTGGGCGCGCGGATGAAGACCATCTCGATTGGACCATTCAGGAACTTCCCTTCCCGGATGGAGCTGTCTACCTGGCGTCCGTAGGCGTTGCGGCGGATGGTGATGTCGAGGGCTCCAAGTCCGGTCTGCTTCGGGTTCTCCACTTCGTTCGCCAGGAGGATCGCTCCGGCGCATGTGCCGAACGTTGGCTTCACGCGGACGAAGTCTTTCAGCATCGCGAACGCCTCTTCGCCGAGAAGCTTCAGGAACGTACTCGACTCGCCGCCGGGGATCACCAGGCCGGCGATGCCATCCAGTTGCTCGGGCTTTTTGACGAGCACGACTTCGGCGCCGAGTTCTTCCAGGCGACGGCGGTGGGCGTCGAAATCGCCTTGCAGGGCTAGGACACCAATCTTCATGGTCGTTGGGTCGTTAGTCGTTAGTCGTTGGGCCGGCCAAACCGAATACTGCAGACGACGAGCGCCCCACGACGGTTCTGCGTTACCAGCCCCTCGTTTGCAGCATGTGCGCCTCGTCGAGCGCGGACACAGCGAGGCCCTTCATAGCGCCAACCAAGTCCTCACTGACTTCAAGTAACACTTTAGGGTCGTTGTAGTGGGTGGCGGCTTTCACGATGGCGCGTGCGCGTTTCTCAGCTTCCACGGGGTCGGCGAATTCGGTCGAGTTCTTCATGAAAATGCCTGAGCCAACAAACACGGCTTCGGCGCCCAACTGCATCACCAGCGACGCGTCAGCGGGAGTGGCGATGCCTCCGGCTGAGAAATTCGGCACGGGGAGCTTGCCGTCGCGAGCGACTATCCTCACCAGTTCATACGGCGCCTGATGCTCTTTGGCCTTGGCATAGAGCTCTTCTTCTCCGAGCACGGTGAGAATCTTCATCTCCTGCACGATCTGACGAATGTGCTTGACGGCGTGGACGACGTCGCCGGTTCCGGCCTCGCCCTTGGTGCGAATCATGGCGGCACCTTCAGCGATGCGACGCAGGGCTTCGCCCAGGTTACGCGCGCCGCAGACGAAGGGCACGGTGAAGGCGTGCTTGTCGACGTGGTGCGCTTCGTCGGCGGGGGTCAGCACTTCGGATTCGTCGATGTAGTCGACGCCGAGTTCCTGGAGAATTTGCGCTTCTGCGAAGTGGCCGATGCGGCATTTGGCCATGACCGGGATGTCCACGGTCGCCATGATTTCGCGAATCTTTTTCGGCGAGGCCATCCGGGCTACGCCGCCTTCGGCGCGGATTTGCGCGGGGACACGCTCGAGCGCCATGACCGCGACGGCGCCGGCTTTCTCGGCGATTTCGGCCTGGCGGGCGTCGGTTACGTCCATGATGACTCCGCCTTTGAGCATTTCGGCGAGGCCGGTTTTCAGGCGAAGGCTGGTGGTGTGTCCGTTGTTTTGTGACATAGGTCTTCCTTTCTGTTCACAGCTTCAGAGTCTCGCTCGCCCTGCAGGGCCTTGGCCATGCGGAAGAGCGGTGTTCCAAATAGTTCATACGGGCCGTCGTTGGTGCGTTGGAATCCGAATCGCTCGTACAGTCGGATTGCGCTACTCAGAAACGGCGTCGTACTCAGCGACAGCCGGGTGTAGCCGCTTCGCAACGCGAAGGCCTCGATTTCGCGCAGCAACAGTTCGCCGACCTTTCGTCCCCGCGCTGACGGAAGCACCGCCATTCCGCGAATGTGCAGGCAGCCTTCGCTCTTTTGAAAAGCCGAGGCTGTGCCGACGATGGCGTTATCCAACAGCGCCACCCACGTCTGCCACTCTGCCATGCGACTGCGCACGCCCTGTGTGTCGGGCGTGGTCGCGGCGAATCCCCCCGGGAGTGTAGAGATCCTGATACTCCAGGAATGATCGCCGGAGAACCGTAGCTACCTCCGAGGCATCCGGCGGTTCGGCCAGGCGGATCAGAACCCGAACGTCACGTGTTTTCAAGCCAAACTCCAGCGCGCTCACAGACAGAGAGTATCTCTAAATTGGACTCTTATGAATGTCCATTTACGGTATTCTATCCATACCACTCTTTATGGCGCGAAAGTCGAGCACGTTGGGTTTGAACCTTCGGGGCCCCAGTCCCGGAGCGCCCCTCTATCGCTGGCTGTACGAGCAGTTGCGCACGGCAATTCTCGACGGACGGCTGAAGCCGGGAGCGCGTCTGCCCGCTACTCGTGATCTCGCCGATGCCTACAAGCTTTCGCGGACCACCATCGTCACGGCTTTTGAACAGCTCAAGTCGGAAGGATACGTCGAGGGCCGGACTGGTTCGGGCACCTACGTAAGTAAAGTTTTGCCGGAGCAACTTTTGCAAGTTGGGAGCGTCCGCCCGCAAGGCCGGCTTCGACATCGGAGAATTGTGTTGTCCGGCTATGCCCGGCGCTTGCAGCCGTTTCGCTGGCGACCGCGGCATCCGGTGCGGGCCTTTCGTCCGAATCAAGCGGCGCTGGACCTTTTTCCCACAACGCTATGGGCGCAGGTGGCGGCGCGGCGGCTGCGGCGGGTTTCCACTAAGCTCCTGGCGGGCGGTGAGACGCTGGGGTTTCGTCCGCTGCGCGAAGCGGTGGCGGACTATCTGAACACGTCGCGGGGAGTGCACTGTAGTGCTGAGCAGGTGTTGATCGTCTCGGGCGCGCAGGAGGGGCTGGATCGCACGGCCCGTCTGCTGCTCAATCCGGGAGAGCCGGCATGGATGGAAGAACCGGGATATCCGGGAGCGGCGGCAGTGCTGCGAGCGGTGGGTGCACGCATCTGCGGAGTGTCAGTCGATGCGGAGGGATTGGACCTGGAGCGCGGGTTGCCGCGGTGGCCACGTCCGAAACTGGTGTACGTCACGCCGGCGCATCAGTTCCCTCTCGGCGTGACCATGAGTCTGCGGCGTAGGCTGGCGCTGCTGGAATGGGCGCGCAAGGCGGGAGTGCTGATTTTCGAAGACGACTACGACAGCGAGTATCGCTATTCCGGGCGGCCGGTACCGGCGCTGCAAGGGCTGGATCGCTCTGGAGTAGTCATCTTCGGCGGAAGCTTCAGCGCAGTGATGTTTCCGGCCATGCGGTTGGGGTACCTGGTTGTCCCGCCGGAAATGGTTGACGTGTTTGCGGCGGCGCAGTCGGTGAGTACGCACCATCCGCCGCTGCTGGGGCAGGCGGTGTTGTGCGACTTCATCAGCGAGGGACACTTTGCCAGACACATTCGACGCATGCGCCAGGTGTATGCCGAGCGGCTCGGCATCTTGCTGAAGGCTGCCCGCGAGAAGCTGGATGGATTGGTGGAGATTTCGAATGTTGAGGCGGGATTGCAGACGATCGGCTGGCTGCGTGAGGGAGCGCTGGCCGAAGATGTTGCTACAGCAGCAGCAAAGAAAAATGTGGAGGTCATTCCTCTACGGCGCTATGCCTTCGGCCGAGCGCGAGGAGACGGAATCGTGCTGGGATTTGCGGCGGTGGAGCCGCGAGAGTTGCGGCGCGGGGTGGAAGAGCTGGCGTCCGTGCTCAAGGCGTGATGCCGTGGGTTTTGATGTGGGGCGGGCGCCCCACACAAACACGAACCTACCGATCCACGAACTTCGCAAACATTTTGTGGGGATCGATCGCGATGAACGTGCCACGGCCCCTGGCCAGCACTTCCCCTTTCCGGTTGAGTATCTCGGCCATGTTGATGTGTCGGCGGCCCTTGACTGACACTTCCCGCGATTGGACCCGCAGCGGCTTATTTAGCGGCACCGGTTTCAGGTAGTTGACGGTCATTTCCACGGTCATGGCCACGACTTCGCGCAACTTATTCACCTTGCCCATGGCTTCGTCCAGGATGGTAGCGATGATGCCGCCGTGGCAGTGTCCGGGCGGCCCGGTGTAGCGCTTGTCCAGGCGGAAACGGCTGATAAAGCAGGCGCGGTTTTCATCGTAGGTGAAGCGCAGGCGCATGCCGTCGGGATTATTCTTGCCGCACGCAAAGCAGTAGTTCTTCTGCTGGCGGACGTACTGGGTGCTGTGTCCACGGGCGGATTTTTTGGCAGGCATCGTTGAGATTTTATCGTGAGCGCAGCGCCGGAATTGGGTATTATGTCGGCCTCAGGAGGGTGGTTATGCCTGCCGCAAGGACTGTCAGTGGATTGTACAGCGTTCATCCCGGCGTGGTCATGGTCCAGAAGTGGATGAAAGAACTGCCGGAAAAGAGCGGGCGATCGGTGAAAGAGTGGATTGCTCTGGTGAAGAAGTCCGGGCCGCCGACTGAGAAGGAACGCCGCGAGTGGTTGAAGAAAGAATACAAGCTCGGCACTAACACCGCCTGGTGGATTGCCGAGCGCGCCGATGGCAAAGGTACAGAAGAAGACTCGCCCGAAGCCTACTTGAAAACAGCCGAGGAATTTGTGGAAGCGCAATTTGCTGGGGCGCGGGCAGCGTTGCGTCCGCTTTATGACCAGTTGCTGAAGCTGGGATTTTCGCTGGGTAAAGACGTGAAGGCGTGTCCGTGCAAGACGATGGTGCCGCTGTACCGGAACCACGTGTTCGGACAGATCAAGCCGACGACGAACACTCGCATCGATCTCGGGCTGGCGCTGGGGAACATGAAAACGCCGAAGCGGCTGATTGATACCGGCGGCTATGAGAAGAAAGACCGGATCACGCGGCGGATTGAAGTGAAGTCGAAGGCCGATATTGATGATGAGCTGAAGCGGTGGTTGAAGAAGGCGTACGAGATGGATGCGTAGGCCCGGCCGTCGAGAAGAGAATGCCTTGCGGCAGAATGCGGAGGGAGAATAGTGTAGGGGTCTTGCTACTCCGCAAGGCTTTCGCGCTTTGCGCGAAAACTTGCTCCGCTCAGGATGACAACAAGTCTAAGCGTTAGTCGTAGTATTCCAACCCCAGATGCGTAATCAGCTCCTCGCCCTTCAAGTGGCGCAGAGTATTCTTCAGCTTCATGAGCTGAATGAACAGATCGTGTTCAGGGTAGAGGCCGGGCGCGGTCATTGGTGACTTGAAGTAGAAGCTCAGCCATTCCTGGATGCCTAAGCGCCGTAGTTCGGGAGTGCGCTGCGCCAAGTCGAGAAAGAGTACGAGGTCGAGCACAATCGGCGCGGCGAGGATCGAATCGCGGCAGAGGAAATCGACTTTGATCTGCATCGGGTAGCCGAGCCATCCGAAGATATCGATGTTGTCCCAACCCTCTTTGTTATCACCACGCGGAGGATAATAGTTAATCCGAACCTTGTGGAAGATGTTGCCGTAGAGTTCGGGATAAAGCTGTGGCTGCAGGATGTGTTCGAGCGCGCCCAACTTTGATTCTTCTTTTGTCTTGAACGAACCCGGATCGTCGAGCACTTCGCCATCGCGGTTGCCGAGAATGTTGGTCGAATACCATCCGCTCAAGCCGAGCAGACGCGCCTTGAAGGCGGGAGCCAGGACGGTCTTCATTAGAGTCTGGCCGGTCTTGAAGTCTTTTCCGCAGATCGGCACTTCGTTCTCCCGCGCAAGTTCGAGCATCGCAGGAACGTCAACCGTAAGGTTCGGCGCGCCGTTGGCGAAGGGTACGCCCTCCTTCAGCGAAGCATAGGCATAGACCATCGAGGGCGCGATGTTCTCGTCGTTGTCCTTCATCGCCTTCTCAAGCGCCCGCACGCTCTGATGGGCAGCGGTGGGCTCGATGAAAGTTTCGGTTGAAGCGCACCAGATTGTGATCAGGCGATCGGCGCCGCTCGATTTACGGAAGTCGCGCATGTCCTGGCGCAACTGCTCCGCCAGTTCCATCTTGTTCTTGCCTTTTTTGACGTTCGGCCCGTCGATCTTCTTGACGTAGTTGTGGTCGAAGACGGCCTTCAGGGGCTTGATGGAGGAGAGGCGTCCCTTCACCTGAGCGAGCAGGTCCTTTTCGAGGACGCCGGCTTTGGAGGCCGCCGCGTACATGTCGTCCTCGAAGATGTCCCAACCGGTGAAGACCAGGTCGTTGAGCCCGGCCAGAGGGACGAATTCCTTGATTTTCGGGGAGCGGCCGGCGGTGCGCTTGCCGAGGCGACCGGTGCCCATCTGGGTGACCGATCCGATGGGGGCGGCGATTCCTTCGCGCACGGCCTCCACGCCGGCGACGAAGGTGGTCGCTACCGCGCCCATGCCGGGGATCATGACGCCGAGTTTGCCCTTGGCGGGCTGAATTTGGGAGTTCTCGGAACGCCCTTGCGTTTTCACTTCTACACGCGCCGGCTTGCTGCCATTCTTACGGGGAGTTGGCATTTTGCGATCAGTCCTTATGGCTTCAATGAGATGTAGGCAAACAGTTATGTTCTCTCATTTGCTGGCCGGGTGCAAACGCGCGGGGATTGTATGGTGAAAATTGTGCGGCAAGCAGCGTTTCTCAGCAATCTAACTGCAATGCGGCTTGTAAGAGCGGCGAGCTTTGGTTCGCCGCAGACGCTAAAATTGGAAAATTATGTCTGACAAAATTGCAGTGATCACCGGCGCTTCCAGCGGCTTCGGTCTGCTGACATCCGTGGAACTTGCCAAAGCGGGGTTTCGGGTAGTGGCCTCGATGCGCGATCTGGGACGGCGAAGCAAACTTGACGAGGCCGCAGCGGCGGCTGGAGTCGCGGCGAAGATTGACGTGCAACGGCTGAATGTGACCGAGATCAGCGCGATTCCGGGATTTGTGGAAGCGGCGGTCCACGACTACGGACGCATTGATGTGCTGGTGAACAATGCCGGATTTGCAGTCGCGGGGTTCGCCGAAGACATTAAGCTGGAAGAGCTCCGCATGCAATTCGAGACCAATTTCTTTGGAACGGTCGCGTTGACCCAAGCGGCACTACCGGTGATGCGGCGACAGCACTCGGGCCACATCATTATGATTTCTTCCATCGGCGGGCTGCATGGGTCGTTTTCGATCTCGAGCTATTCGGCTTCCAAGTTCGCGCTTGAGGGGTGGACGGAATCGTTGCGGCTGGAAGTGAATGCGCTGGGGATCAAGGTGGTGCTGGTGGAACCGGGATCCTTCCAGACCGACATCTGGACGCGCGGAGCGGTCATGGGTGAGAAGGCGACCACGGAAGCGTCGCCGAACTTTCAGCGCAGCCTGAAAATGCGCGAGCGGATTGGAGCTATCCCGAAACGCGACCCCATCGAAGTTGCGAAAGTGATCGTTGGGATCGCGCAAGATCCGAATCCGAAACTACGTTACCTGGTTGGCACCGACGCGAAAATCCAGCTGGCGCTGAAGCGCATCCTGCCGTGGAAGTGGCACGAGAAGATGATTGCGAACTTCCTGAAGGTTGACAGCTAGCCCGGGTGCGGAAAGACTCCATTTGTCGAGCAAGGGCGACCACAGGGGCTGAAGCCCACGGTCATTTCACACGTGTTACGCGGCCCTAAAGGGCCGCTCTTCCACGGTGCTCCGCATTCACGGCGGTGTACACATTCACGGTGCTACACCGTTCACAAATCTCCGCCGCCTGCTGGCGCCTCACTTCCCTTCCAGATCCATGGTGCGGATCGGCAGATCCCAGTGCGATAGCAGAATTTCAAACCTGCGCTGTTCTTCTTTCTGATAGGTCGCTTGGTCGGGCCAGAGTTGCTTCTTGATCTCCGTTTCATCAAACGGTTCGTTCGCCACGGTCGAGTTCTTGAACACGATGGTGACGCGATAGTCCCATCGCCCGTCCTCAGTCGTGTGATACCGCGGCTGGTCCATCCAGACCTTGAGCATGCGGCCCATCTCGACTTCCTTCTTCAGCAGCGGGTAGTGATTCTTCTTGAAGAGCTGGAGGAACTCGTCGGCGGAGCCCCATTTGGCCTTGTAATAGTATTCGACCACGAAGGGCTTGCTGGAGGTGTCGGCAGTCTGAGCTGGCAGAGAGAGTGGGAGCAAGGTCAAGAGCAGAACGAGGAAGTGAATTTTCATGCACAATCTCCGAGGGGATGATTGCCGCACACGGTGCGAATAGCTGGCAAAAGTGATAAACTTGCCCCCGGCGTTTTCCCGGACTATTAGTTTTCAAGAGGGAGGACGATATGAAAAGGACACTTTTCCAGGCGGCGGTATTGCTGCTGGCAGTCGGCACAGCTTCCGCTACGATGACGACGCAGAAATGGACCGCAGGGTGGGACAGCTTCGGTGAACCGCTCAACTATACCAAGAGCCACATCACATGGTCGGTGAACTCGACCAGCCACAAACTGACCGTCATGTTCATCTTGGTGGGCGCGAATCCCGGCAAGTTGTACCAGGTGGGTGTCCACATCTTCTGCACCACAATTGCATCGACGTTCGGCCAATTTCCGACTGAGGTCACCAATCCCCCCTTGTGCGACACCAACACAAAACAGGGTGTGACGGCAACCGTCGCGGCGGTTGAGTTCGGCGTGGTGACAACCGATATCCACGGTAATGGCAAATTTACTGTCGTTGTCGGCCCAATCACCTCGGGTACCTATAACCTCGAATTTGACACACGCAATGGTGCGGGCTGCGGTTTGACTGGCGGCGGGGGGAGTGACGCAAATCACTGCGATGTGGATTTCCAATCGCCCGGCCCATTCGGAACAGCGACCACGATAACCGTACCCTGACGCCGGCAACTGACGAGGTACTGAAGTGTGGCCGCCACGCGCACGAATGCCCGCGCCAGATCCGCGGCACATCAAGCGAACAAGAGTGTCCGCCCTACACAGGATGCTAGAATCGAGTGTGGCAGCCGATTCCATTCGCCTGATTGCCGTTGATATTGACGGCACCCTGCTTAATCCTCAATTTCAGATTTCAGAGACCGACTTGATGGCGCTACGCTCGGCGCACGCGCAGGGCCTCGAAGTCATTCTTGTCACCGGCCGGCGCCACACCTTCGCATTGCCGATTGCAAAGCAGCT
>JACXTT010007141.1_pt1 | contig 15813 bp, 9 predicted proteins | sample 9270951 | NCBI WGS metagenome assembly JACXTT01 (sample SAMN15532306, study PRJNA645909) | rock metagenome | isolation source: weathered quartz diorite | place: Puerto Rico | collected 2017-06-21 | reverse complement strand
AGCGTGCTTTCATTGCTGCAATAGCAGAGGTCGACAATTTCTTTGCTGCCGGGCGGCGTATTTTCCGGCATGCCGGTAACCTGTTGTTTTACCCGGTCAAAATAGCAAAGACCGTTTTTAGTGCCTATCCAGACGTTATGGCGGTTGTCTTCGCAAATGGCATATACCTGGCTGGAAGGCAGGCCGGCTATTTTATCAAACTTTTCAAAGGAGCCGTTATGAATGTTTAACCTCGAAAGCCCGTCGGAAGTGCCCATCCATACGCTTCCTTTTTTATCGCACCAGAGACAGTTGATATTGCCGCTGCTGAAGGCAGTGTTGTATACGGGTACGATCAGGGAAAACGCATTTGTTTTACGGGTATATTTTACAAGGCCCATGCCATCCTGCCCGCCCATCCAGCAATTTTCTTCTTCATCTTCTGCTATGCTGGTGGGGTAGCGGATGGGATAGGCGTCCTTTCCCTGGCCGGGGGCAAAATGCTGCAGCATTTTGGTGGCGGTATCGTATTGCAGCAGGCCGTTGCCATAGCCCATGCCCATCCATACCAGCCCGTGACTGTCGGTAAACTGGGTGGTAACGGGCAGGGTGCTGAGCAAACGGGGCATTCCTTTTAGTGCTACACGGCCGGCAGCGTTGGTGCGCGGGCACCACCAGTACAGGCCCTGCTGTGTGCCTACCCAGCAGGTGTCGGCATTTATGCTGCGGATATTCCAGGCATCGGCAGGGATTTTTGGAAAGGGAAGCTGCTTCCAGGCCTCTGCGCCGTTGTCTTTATAAAACAGGCCACCGCCGGAACTGCACAATACCAGCCCGCGGGCGGTATGATATACCCGGCCCAGTTCAAGGGGTTCGCTATTGCCGGCATCTTTATCGGAAAACTTTGCTTCCGTTAAGCGGTTGCCGTGCACAGTTAGTTTGTACAGGCCGTTGCGGGTGCCGGCCCAGCAATTGTTATCATCATCGTAATAAAGACAATTGGCTACCTGGTCGTTCAGCACTACCATATCCTCCTGCACTATTTCGGCGGGGGTATATGCGCGCCGGGTATCGAAGAGGGCAACGCCGCCACGGGGCAATAATATAGAAAGCCATCCATCGTGCAGGCGTGCGGGGCTGGTACCATAGAGTATTTCACGGCCTGCAATTTTTTTTCCTGCCAGCAGGGCTTTTACCATGCCGCTGCGGGTATCGGTACAATAAATACTGTCGTTGTGCAGGCGTATAAAACAGACCTGCTGCGCATCGTCGGCCATAAATACACCGGGAGCCGCCGCAAGGGCGGCAAGCTGATGCTGCGGCAGGCTGTCCAACGGCTGCAGGGTATGTGCGGCGGGAGTTATAACATAATAGCGGTTGCCATAGCGGGTATTTTGCAGTTGCGCCAGCACGCCGCCGGACGGCAGGGGGATAATGGACATCACATACAAAAACCGGGTGCTGTTGTAATCTTTTTTACTCCAGCCGCGAAACTGCTGCAGGATATGAAGGCTGGAATCCAGCTGGTAGAGGGTGGTGCAGGTGCCGGCCCATATATGGCCGCCGGCATCGACCGTTATATGGAGAAAATCATTTTCATAGGGAAACATATCGGGCCCGCTTTGTATGAGCAGGTTGCGGAAGGTATGCAGGCGGGTATGGTAAACCGAGAGGCCGGTATTGGTAGCTACCAGCAGCTGGTGGTTATGCAGCCGGAGGATGCCGTTGATGCGGTTGCCGGGCAATGCGTTGGCTGCGCCGGTATGATAGAAATTGGTAAATGCAGTGCCATCGTAACGGCTGAGGCCGTTGGCGGTGCCAATCCAGAGAAAGCCGTCTTGATCCTGTTCCATACATTCAATATCCGAATCGGGCAGGCCTGCGGCAACACCAAAATGCTGCGGCAGGGCCGCCGCCGAAAGCTGGGGCTTTACAGCAGCAGGCAGGAGGGCGAGGGCAATAATAGCTATTAAGCGACAGATATGCATGGCGGTATATCTATGCTAAAATTACTATAAACCTATCTCAAAAGTATTATTTCGCACAGAGCAATAAGAGAAAAAGAGGTGTAACTTGGGTTCTCATTCCCGGTACGATTGTGTTATAAAACCACTCCATTATATGAAATACATTGTTTTCTGCCTGCTTACCTGCCTTTCTTTTTGTTCGATGGCCCAGCAACACCAACTGGAAAAAATCTGGCAAACAGATACTATTGTAGCTATTCCCGAATCGGTATTGCCCGACGTTGAAAAGCACCTGCTCTATGTTTCGCTGATTGATGGCGGCGGGTGGGATGCCGACGGGAAAGGCGGGGTAGGTAAACTGGGTATGGATGGGAAGCATTATGACAGCACTTGGATTTCGGGGCTTAATGCCCCTAAGGGCCTTGGCAGGTATGGCAACAAGCTGTATGCGGCAGATATTTCGGAAGTGGTGGTAATAGACATTAAACAGGGAAAAATAATAAAGAAGATACCGGTACCGGGTGCAAAGGGGCTTAATGATATTACGGTTACCAGGGACGGCATCGTATATGTTTCCGATTCAAGAACAGCAAAGATCTGGCGCATAGCAAACGATGTTCCTTCGCTCTACCTGGACAACGTAACCGGCGCCAATGGGCTAAAAGCAATTGCTGAGGATCTTATTTATGCGGAAGGCAAATTGCTGAAAAAGGCCAATGCGCAAAAACAAATTACGCAGATAGCCGCGGTGCCGCAGAGCATTGATGGCATTGAGCCGGTGGGCAATGGCGATTTTATTGTTACCGCATGGGCCGGGTATATTTTTTATGTGTATGCCAACGGGCAGGTGGAGACGATGCTGGACACGCACGACCAAAAGATGAATACGGCGGATATAGGGTATGATGCGGCTAAACACATACTCTATGTGCCTACGTTTAATGCTAAAAAAGTAGTGGCGTTTAAGGTGAAATAAGGCGGTAATACGTAATTTCATCGTCCCTTTGAACCCGTTACTATGCGCAACCTTATCGTGCTGTGTCTTGTCCTTATGCCCGCAGGCATCTACTGCCAGGAATTGTCTTACCGTCAATTTACGGTTAAAGACGGCCTTCCGGGATCTATCGTATAGTATACCCTGCAGGATAAAAATGGTTTTATATGGTTTGCCACCAACCAGGGGATATGCCGTTTCGATGGGCGGTCGTTCAGGAATATGGATTACGAAGTTGCTGTAGCGGCTGGGTTGCTTGAACAGGACGACCTGCTCATCCCGTCGATGATCATTCAGCCCTATGTGAAAAATGCCATTAAGCATGGCATTACACCATTGCAAGACAGGAAAGGTTTTATCCGGGTAAGCCTGCAACCATCCGGGAATTATATTGACTGCGTGGTAGAAGATGCGGTACGGTTGTGCGGATAGCTTTTCCGCTGGTGGCGAGGTAAGGTTGCTTTGGTTTTCCCCTACTTATCCCTATTTTTGACCCTACATGAAGCAAGCCCTTTCGTACACGGTGTTCTTACTGGCAGTGCTGCTGTTTTCCTGCCGCAAGGATACCTTTATTACCAGTGCCGATGCCCGCCTGAATATCGGGGCCGATACGCTTCATTTTGATACGGTATTTACGACCACCGGCTCGGTAACGCAGTTTTTTAAACTCAATAATAACAACAACCAGAAACTGAAGCTGAGTGCTGTATCGCTCAAAGGCGGCACCGCCTCGGCATTCCGGATAAATGTAGACGGCACCCCCGGACCGCAGGTAAGCAATATTGAGATTGCCGCCAACGACAGCATTTATGTGTTTGTAGCCGTAACCATCAATCCCAATGCTGCCAACCTGCCTTTTGTGGTGCGCGACAGCATTGAAATAGATTACAACGGCAACCGGCGGCTGGTGCAGCTGGAAGCATGGGGACAAAACGCTCATTTTCTGCGCAACGGCATTATTACCGGCAATACTACCTGGACCAATACCCTTCCGTATGTTATACTCGGCGGCCTGCAGGTAGATACCAATGCCATGCTGACCATCCAGCAGGGCACAAAAGTGTATATGCATGCCGACGCGCCGATACTGGTAGACGGTACCCTGAAAGTGACCGGCAACCGGTACGACAGTACCCGCGTGTACTTTGGCAGCGACCGGCTGGATTATCCCTACAGCGAATTTCCCGGCAGCTGGCCCGGCATTTATTTTCGCGGTGTAAGCAAAGACAATATGCTGCAATATGCCGTGCTGCGTAACGCCTACCAGGCTATAGTAGCCGAACTTCCTTCTGTTAACGCCAACCCCAAACTGACCATCAACGAATGTATTGTAGACAATGCTTACGATATTGGCGTATATGGCATACAGTCGTCCATCACCGCCACCAATTGCCTGGTCAGCAATTGCGGTAAAGGCGTGGCGCTGACGCTGGGCGGCAATTACCAGTTTACGCATTGTACCATGGCGGCCGTGTCTAACAACTATATCACGCACAAAGACCCGGTATTGTATGTTAGCGATTATACGCTGCAGGGCACTACGGTGCTGACCGCCAATCTTACCGCTACGTTTACCAATTGCATTGCCTGGGGCGCCAACGGGATTGTAGACGATGAAGTAGTGGTGGGCAAGCAGGGCAGCGGCACGTTCAGCGTGGGTTTCAGCAATTGTTTATGGAAGGTAAAAAACAACCCGGCCAATATAGCCAGCAGCAATATCATTGCCAACCAGGACCCCTTGTTTGACAGCCTCGATGTACAAAACCGCGTGTTCAATTTTCGCCTGAAAGACGCTTCGCCCGCTATTAATAAAGGAATTGCAACAGGCGTTACTATCGACCTGGACGGTAATCCCAGGCCGGTGGGGCTGCCGGATATAGGATGTTATGAGAAACAATGAGATTTTTTTTGCGCACAGAGCTATAAGAGAAAAAGAGACTCCTGTTTATTTCTCCATACAGGAAACCAACCGCTAGTCTAATTCGTACCCTCCTGCAAACCTTATTTACGGCATCTTTGTTGTAGTATTTCCAGCATCACATAAAATAAAAAACACATACCATGTTACGACTTGCATTGCTCGCCTTGCTGTTTGCCGCTGCCACCAGCATTTATGATTTTAAAGTGCCTGGCCTGGATGGTCATACCATCGATCTGTCTAAATACAAGGGCAAGAAGATCCTGATTGTTAATACCGCCTCCAAATGCGGTAATACCCCGCAGTATGCCGCCCTGGAAACGCTGTACGAAAAATACAAAGACAAACTGGTTATTATCGGTTTCCCCGCCAACAATTTTGGCAGCCAGGAGCCGGGTACTAATGGCGATATCAAGGAATTCTGCACCAAAAACTACGGTGTGAGCTTCCCGATGGCCGAAAAAGTGTCTGTAAAAGGCGATGATATTCACCCGTTGTTTAAATACCTGGTAGATGAAGCGGAAAAAATGGGCTTCCACGACCCTATTAAATGGAATTTCACCAAATTCCTGGTAGATGAAAACGGTAAACTGATCACGGTGATCCATAATAAGGTGAACCCGATGAGCGAAGAGGTGACGAAGTATTTGAATTAAGAAGTCTGAGATCTGAAGCCGGAAGCCTGAGCGTTTGCTACGACTTCCGGCTTCTTTTTTAATACCCCACGCGTTTCCTTTCGCTTTTCTGACTTCCGACTTCTGTCCTCAGACTTCCTATCTTTGCCCTACATGCAATTCAAAAACGTTATTGGCCAGCTACATACCAGGCAGCACCTGGCGGAAATGGTAGCCCACAACCGGCTCAGCCATGCCCTGCTGTTCCTGGGCCGTGAAGGCAGTGGCGCATTGGCGCTTGCCCTTGCTTTTGCCCAGTACGTGGTGTGCGAAACGGTAAACGGCAAAGCTACCAAAGCTCCTGCCGGCCCTTCCCTTTTTGGCGAAGAACCCGCCAGTCAACTATCAACTATCAACCGTCAACTTTCCCCCGATTCCTGTGGCGCCTGCCCTTCGTGCAGCAAGGCCGAGAAACTGGTGCACCCCGATATCCATTTTGCGTACCCGGTAGTATCGCGCAAAGCAGGCGATAAACCGCTGAGCACCGACTATGTCAGCGAATGGCGGGAGTTTATACGCCAATACCCCTATGGCAATGGGTACGACTGGCTCCAGTTTATCGGCGCGGAAAACAAGCAGGGCAATATCAGCGCGCACGAATGCAACGATATCATCCATAAGCTGAACCTGAAAAGTTTTGAAAGCGGGTATAAAATACTCATCATGTGGCTGCCCGAATACCTGGGCAATGAAGGCAATAAATTATTAAAACTGGTTGAAGAGCCCCCGCCCGATACCCTGTTTATACTGGTAGCGGAAAATGAATCGCTGGTGCTGCCCACCATCCTTTCGCGCTGCCAGCTGGTAAAAATACCGGCGCTGGATACCGCTGATATTGCCGGCGCACTGGCGGAACGGGCCAAAGTGGCGCCTGAGCAGGCGCGGCAAATAGCCAGCATCAGCGAGGGCAATTACCGCGAGGCCCTGCAACTGCTACAGCATGCGGGAGAAGACTGGCAGGACCTGCTTCGCGAATGGCTGAACGCCACACTAAAAACCGGCCCCGTGGCGCAGGTGAAATGGATAGAAGAAATCAGCAAAATGGGGCGGGAAAAGCAAAAGCAGTTTCTCCGCTATTTTAACCACCTGCTGGAGCAGAGCATCCGGTTGCGGGCCCTGGGGGGACAGGGGGGCAGCCTGGAGGCCGCCATGCCCGAAAAAGAGCGCGATTTTGCCCTGAGACTCAACAAACTAGCTGATATTAACCAGCAACAGGCCATTATAGAGGAGCTGGACAAAGCCAGTTATTATATTGAGCGCAATGCCAACGCCAAAATGCTGTTTCATGCCCTCACCATTAAACTGTATCATATCATTGCCGATAAATCGTTAATTTTGGTAAATTGAGGCGGCGAGAAACCGTGTGCAGGAATATGGTGAGAAAACAATGTACCGCAAAAGCAATACCGGCGGCCTTTGTTGCATCACGCACCTGAGCTTTTGAATTTCTGTTGAAATAATATTTGAATACCTGGCTATCCGGAAAGAAAGCACCCCTGGTGAACGACGATTTGTAAAGGAAATAATATTCCTGTATTACCGGAATGCCGGCATCCAGCTGGTTTGCTCAACAAAATGCCAATGCCGCGCGTGCGCAACGCAATGAACATACTACATTGATAATCTGTCCATTCTGTACATTTCTCCCCCGTTTTTTATCTTATTTATTCATTTTTTAAACGCATATATATTATGGGTTGTGGTAGCTGTGGCACGGGGAAACCCAACGGATGTAAAAGCAACGGGGGTTGCAGCACGGGTGGTTGTAACCGCCTGAACGTGCACGATTGGCTGGCCAATTTACCTTTTGCCGATCCTGAAACGGCCTGTAAAATAATCGAGGTCAGTTTTAACAAGGGCAGCCGCAAAGACTATTTCCGCAACAGCAGCCTGCAGCAATACGAAAAAGGCGAGCTGATAACCGTGGAAGGGGTGAGCGGTTTTGATGTGGGAGAAGTAACGCTGACCGGTGAAATAGTACGCCTGCAATTGAAAAAGAAGGAAGTAGACGAGTTTAACCCCGAAATGAAACGGGTATTGCGCCGGGCCGGCGAACGCGATATAGAGACCTGGAAGCAAAACAAGGCCCGTGAAAGGGATGCCCTTATCCGCGCCCGTGCCATTACCAAGCAGCTGAAACTGAACATGAAGCTGACCGAAGTGGAAATACAGGCCGATGGCCGCAAGGCTACGTTCTTTTATATTGCCGACGACCGGGTGGATTTTCGCGAACTGATAAAAATATACGCCAGCGAGTTTAAGGTAAAAGTGGAAATGCGGCAGATTGGCGCCCGCCAGGAAGCCGCCAAAGTAGGCGGTATTGGCAGTTGCGGCCGTGAGCTGTGCTGCAGCACCTGGCTCAGCGATTTTAAAAGCGTAAACACCACCGCGGCCCGCTACCAGAACCTGAGCATCAACCAAACCAAGCTCAGCGGCCAGTGCGGAAGGCTGAAATGCTGTCTCAATTACGAGCTCGACACCTACCTGGACGCATTACAGAACTTTCCCGATAATGCCGATACCATACAGGTGGCAAGAGGCAATGCCCTGCTGATTAAAAAAGATATTTTCAAAAACCTGATGTGGTATATACTGCCCGACAGCAATAAGCAGTACCCGCTTACCATTGAACGGGTTAAAAAAATACGTTCGCTCAACGCACAGGGTATTATACCCGAAGAACTGGAAGTGGCCGATCTCTCTACCACCAAACCAAAAGAAGTGGAAAGCGGTTTTGTGGAACTGGTAGGCCATATCAGCCTTACCAGCCTGGAAAAAGCAGACCGCGGCAAGAGAAGGCAGCAGGCCCCTCAATCACGCGGCGGCGGCGGTGGCAACCAGCCTTCCGGTGGTCGTGGCGGACAGCAATCCCGCGGCAACCAGCCCTCACGTGGTGGCAACAGCCCTTCAACCGGCCCGGGCCAACAGGGGGGCAACCGTCACTCCCAGGCACCGGGACAACAGGGAGGAAATCGATCTTCGGCAGGCCCGGGTGAGCAAGGCGGCAACCGCGAGCAGGGTAGCAACCGCGATCGCAACCAGGGAGGCGGCGGCAGAGGCAACCGGGGCCACGGAGGCTCCGGGCAGCAGGGCGGTAACCGTCCGCCGGCAGGCCAGCAAGGCGGTGGCAACCGGGATCGGGGGCCCAGAAACAGCGGCAGCGACCAGCGCCCCCCGAAACCACCGATTGATAAGAAGAATTGAAGTCAAATTTAACTATATCTAAACCGGATCATTTTGTAATTTGCTTTTTCTAAAAACACAATTTCTATGGCTATTTTTAAATCTGGTAATCCTGCATTAAGCGAAAAAACCTTTCAGCAATCCATTACCGCGGACAGCACAGAAGTGATGACCGAACGGGGAACATTGAATAAATTCTTCCTGCTTTTTTTATTGGTTATGGCAACGGCGTCTCTTGCCTGGAGCGCTTTTTACCAGGGTAGGGATGTAACCGGCTGGATGATTGGAGGTGTTATTGGCGGATTAATCGTGGCGTTGATAATGATCTTTAAACCGATGTGGTCTTCTTTCCTGGCCCCTGTATACGCGCTTTTTGAAGGTGCTTTTTTAGGCGGTGTTTCCGCCGTTTACAATTATAGTTTCAGTAAGGCAACAGCCGGGTCTGCATTCGGCGGCATCGTTTTCCAGGCGGTGGCCCTGACCTTTTGTGTTGTTATTGCCATGTTTATCCTATATCGCTTCCGCATCATAAAAGCAACAGAGAAGTTTAAGATGGTGGTTATTACCGCCACAATGGGCTTAGGCTTTTTCTACCTGATTGCACTGGGGCTGCGTCTTTTTGGCATTGACATTCCTTTCCTGCATGAAGGCAGCGCCATGGGCATCGGTTTCTCATTGGTGGTAGTAGGCATTGCCGCCCTGAACCTGATACTTGATTTTGATATGATAGAAACCGGCGCGGCATCGGGGGCTCCCAAATATATGGAGTGGTACGGCGCTTTTGGGTTGCTGGTCACCATCATCTGGTTGTATCTAAACATCCTGCGCCTGCTGGCAAAACTGAATAGCAGGAATTAAACAGGTTATATCAATTTGTTCTATAATAAAAAAGGGCTCTTAACGGGGCCCTTTTTTATTTTTATGACCTTCTTCATGTTTGATTATTGTTTCATTATTGATTCGTTATTATCTCCTTTACCTTTTCTATACTCCCTGGTGAGCAATAGGTAACCAACAGGTGAGCGAGGGGATAACGAGAAGTGAACCTGGTCTACCTGCTTGTCCACCATACAGACTAAAACCCATCCCCGTCCAGCAGGTTGCCCAGGCCGCCAAGAATACTTCCTTCTTCCCTGCGGTGGCCAAACTGGGGTGAATAGGCAATGATTTTACTGGCCAGCCGGCTGATGGGCAATGATTGCAGCCATACTTTGCCGGGCCCGCGCAGGATGGCAAAAAACAATCCTTCGCCGCCAAAAATCCAGTTGCGCACCCCGGGCACCAGCTCAATATCGAAATCAATGCCCGCCGTATAGGCTACTACGCAGCCGGTATCCACGCGCAGCAGTTCGCCGGGGCCCAGTTCTTTTTCCACCACGTAACCGCCGGCATGCACAAACGCCATCCCGTCGCCTTCCAGCTTTTCCATGATAAAGCCCTCACCGCCAAAAATGCCGGTGCCCAGCCGTCGCTGGAAGGCAATGCCAATGCTCACGCCTTTGGCGGCGCACAGGAAAGCGTCTTTCTGGGCTATGATGGTGCCGCCCAGTTGCTGCAGGTCCAGCGGGATGACCTTACCGGTATACGGTGCTGCAAAGCTTACTTTACGTTTGCCCGTACCCACATTGGTAAACGCGATCATAAACAGGCTTTCCCCCACCAGCACGCGCTTACCGGCGGAAAACAATTTGCCCAGCAGGCTATTGTCCTGCTGTTGCGAGCCATCGCCGAAAATGCTCTGCATCACTATATTATCATCCATCATCATAAAGGCCCCGCTTTCGGCAATGGCCGTCTCGCTGGGGTCGAGCTCAATTTCAACAAACTGCAATTCTTCCCCGTAAATTTTGTAATCTATCTCGTGATTTTGCCGCATAATTGGTTGTTTTTTAGTGCTGGTACGAAAATAATAAAGATTGGTCCGGCAAAAAAAGCCGTTTAGATAAATGGTAACTGCCGTAAGCCCGCTTTGCACTAATTTGTACGCTTCTTACAAACCCCTGGCCACCCACTATTCAAAACATTAAACCATTAACGGATGAAACAACGAGTTCTATTAGCAGCAGCGCTTTGCCTGCTGGCCTGCAGCCGGCCTATGGCCCAGGCAAAGCTGGTAGAGGAAGTCAGCAAAAAGGGCAATGAGCTGGTTATCCCCTACGAGAAATTTGTACTGCCCAACGGGCTCACGCTGGTGGTGCACGAAGACCATAGCGATCCCATTGTGCATGTAGACGTAACCTATCATGTAGGTTCCGCCCGCGAAGAAATCGGCAAATCCGGCTTCGCCCATTTTTTTGAGCACATGATGTTCCAGGGCAGCGACCACGTAGCCGACGAACAGCATTTTAAAGTGGTAACGGCAGCCGGCGGTACGCTCAATGGTTCTACCAACCGCGACCGTACCAATTATTTTGAAACGGTGCCCAACAACCAGCTGGAAAAAATGCTCTGGCTGGAAGCCGACCGCATGGGCTTTTTGATGGATGCGGTAACCCAGCAGAAGTTTGAAGTGCAGCGCGCCACCGTAAAAAACGAACGTGGCCAGAATTATGATAACCGTCCTTATGGACTGCTGAACGAAGTAGCGTCTAAAAACCTTTACGATTATGGTCACCCGTATTCCTGGCTCACTATCGGTTACGTGGAAGATCTGAACCGGGTAAGTGTAAACGATCTCAAAAACTTTTTCCTGCGCTGGTACGGTCCCAACAACGCCACCCTTACCATTGGCGGTGATGTAAAAACAGCCGATGTGGTAACGCTGGTAGAAAAATATTTCGGCCCTATTCCCCGCGGGCCCGAAGTAGAGAAAGTAGTGGTACCGGCTGCTCATATAGAGAAAGACCGCTATGTATCGTACACCGATAATTATGCCCGCCTGCCCCTACTGGCTATTGTATATCCCACGGTACCCAACTATCACCCGGATATGGCCGCACTGGCCTGCCTGGCGCAGGTACTGGGCCAGGGAAGAAATTCTGTTTTGTACCAGCAACTGGTAAAAAAACAACTGGCCCTGCAGGCGCAGGCCAGCAACCAGCTGTCTGAACTGTCGGGCGAGTTTTATATTAATATTCTCCCCTTTGGCGGCAAATCGCTGGCCGATATGGAAAAACTGTACCGCGCCGCGCTCGATACCTTTGAGCACAAAGGGGTAACGGATGAGGACATTGCCCGGTTTAAAGGAGGCGTGGAAGCACAATATATCAACGGCCTGCAAAGCGTGGCCGGCAAGGTAAGCCAGCTGGCGGCTTTCCAGACCTTTACCGGTACACCTAATAAAATAGGTGACCTGCTGAAAATGTACACCTCCGTAACCAAAGAAGATGTAATGCGGGTGTACAACCAGTACATTAAAGGCAAACACGCTGTTATTGTAAGCGTATTGCCCAAGGGCCAGGATAAGCTGATAGCCGCGGCCGACGATTATAAAATAGATTCCAGTCATTATACCCCGCCGAATTACGGTTATGGCAACCTGAAATATGTAAAGGCCACCGATAATTTTGACCGCAGCAAACTGCCCGGCAACGGTCCCAACCCGGTAGTAAAAGTGCCCGCTTACTGGAAAAAGAACCTGCAAAACGGCATTAAGATAATTGGTACGGAAAATAACGAGCTGCCGCTGGTTACCATTACCATCACCATTCCCGGCGGACACCTGCTGCAGGCAAAGGATACTTCCAAAGCAGGGCTGGCCAACTTTTTTGCCGATATGATGAACGAAGACAGCAAGAAATACAGCGCCGAGCAAATGGCCATTGAACTGCAAAAACTGGGCAGTAGCATCCGTGTAAACAGCAGTACCGACGATATCAGCTTTATGGTGCTGGCATTGAAAAAGAACCTGGATAAAACGCTGGACCTGCTGCAGGAAAAAATGTTCAACCCCCTGTTTACGGAAGACGCATTTAAACGCAACCAGAAGCAAACGCTGGAGGGTATCCGCCAGTCGAAAGCCCAACCGGCAGCCATTGCCAGCGAGGTGATCAACAAAATCAATTTCGGGCCCGCCAGCATACTGGGCATCAGCGAAAACGGTACGGAAAGCACCGTAAAGAACATTACGCTGGATGATATTAAAAATTACTACAGCAATAATATGGGCTCGCAGGGCGCCAGAGTAGTGATTGTGGGTGATGTAAACGAGAGTGAAATCATGCCCAAGCTCGGTTTCCTCGACAAGCTGCCCAACAAAAAGATTGATGTCCCTATGGTTAACACCACACCGCAGGCAATAGACAAGTCAAAAATCTACCTCGTAGATGTTCCCAAAGCAGCGCAAACAGAATTCCGCGTGGGCTATCTTACCGGGCTGAAATACGATGCCACCGGCGAATTTTATAAAGCCGGCCTGATGAACTATACGCTGGGCGGCGCTTTCAACAGCCGGCTGAACCTGAACCTGCGGGAAGACAAGGGCTGGACTTATGGAGCGCGCTCTGGTTTTGACGGCGACAAATACAGCGGCGATTTTGAATTCAGTTCCGGCATCAAGGCCGGCGCTACCGATAGCGCCCTGGTGGAAGTGATGAAAGAATTAAAGAAATATGCCGAAAGCGGTATTACGGAAGAAGAGCTGGTATTTACCAAAAGCGCTATTGGTCAGCGTGATGCGCTGCGCTATGAAACCGGCGCACAGAAAGCCGGCTTTATTTCGCGGATACTGGATTATAACCTGCCCGCCAATTTTGTAGACCAGCAAAACAAGCTGCTGGCCGCCACCACCAAAAAGGAAATGGATGAGCTGGCAAAGAAATGGTTACACCCCGAAAAAATGAATATCCTCCTGGTAGGCGATAAAGCCCGTATACTGCCCGGTCTTCAAAAACTGGGGTATGATATTGTAGAGCTGGATGCCGATGGCAAACCATTGGAAAAGAAAGGTTTTTAGCTAAGGAGCCATACCTTTTACTGGTATGGCCTGCCGGCCCCGAAGGGTACTATTACCTTATTGTGTAATAGTACCCTTTTTTATATATGCAATAACAGTTATATCTCCTCGTTTAAGAACAGGCCCAACCGGTTTCCTACGCACACGTGCAGCGCTTGTGCATGCTCTATATCCTGTATTTGCATGTATTTCCTATAATCATTAGTATAACCTTTAAACTCCAAGATCAATGAAAAAAGTTCTATTCCTGGGCTTTGCCCTTATCAGCATTTCAATGGCCAAAGCGCAATTTCTTTCCCGCGGTGCCTATAAATCTTTTAAAGTGGATGTAGCGGTAGGCGGCGCCATCCCGCAGGGTTCGGGCGCAAAAGGCGGTGTGCTGTTTTCAATAGAGCCCAAATATGCCATACTGGATCAAATGGTAGTTGGGCTTCGGATGGAAGGAGCTATTACTGCCCGCGGATATACCAACAGTGACGGTACTTCCGTTAGCGCCAATGTAGCCGCAACGGCTTCTTACCTGGTTACATACGATTTCTATTTTACCAGGCTGCCTTTTTTCCGTCCTTTTACCGGTTCGGGTTTTGGCGTGTATAGTCTTGCCAGTGCAAACATAGATGCCAATTCTACCAACGCCGCTACCAGTGTGGGGTCTGCCACTAAAGTGGGCGCCATGGTGCGGGCAGGGTTTGACCTGGGCCATTTCCGTATGGTGACCGAGTATAATTTTATCGGCAAAAGCCAGCAAACTTATACAGATGGTACCGCTACCAACACCGTTAGCTCAAAGAATGGCTACATGGGGGTTAAGTTGGGCTTTTTCTTTGGCGGTGGAAGAGCGCACAAACTATTATAATCTACTACCAATATTCGCTAACCCGTACAAATGAACGCTAATACAAAGCCCCCCGGATTACCGGGGGGCTTGTTTTTTCTCTGATCCAACCGATGACGATATCCTTTCTTTAGAACCAGCTTCCAACAAATGCTTCATTCGTTGTTTTAGTATCTGCTTTTCTACGCCTGCGTGCTATTGTAGCCAGCTGTACAAATGCGGTTACTATCATCAATAGCATAAAGAGGAAAATAAATGGCGGGATGCCCAGGAAGGAAATCCATTTGCCACCGAATAGTTTCCGCATGGGCCTTCTCAGGCGTTCAGCAATCAGGTACATGCTGGGCACCATAAACAAGGTCATGAAGAAGGCAAAGGCGAGGCCGAATATGATGGTCCAGCTCAATGGCTTCCAGAACACCACGTTGTCGCCACCAAAGTAAATATGCGGTTTCAGGCTGGAGAACAGGGTAACAAAATTAATGTTGAACCCGGTGGCAATTGGGATAAACGCGAGTATAGCTGCCAGTGCGGTAAGCAATACCGGTATGATACGCGTTTTACCTGCCTGTACTACGGCTTCCCTTGTCTTTACTCCCCGTGCCCTCAACTCATCGGTAAACTCAATTACCAGGATACCATTTTTTACCACTATACCAGCCAATCCTACAATACCCAGGCCCGTCATAAGGACAGACACCTGCATACCGGTGATGGAAAATCCAAGGAATACGCCGATAACGCTGAAAATGATTTCCGTTAATATGATAACCGGCTTGCTGACAGAATTAAACTGCAGTACCAGTACCAGCAAAATGACACAAAGAGCAATAATCAGCGCCTTCAGCAGGAAAGCGCCTGTTTCGGCTTGCTGCTCTCCTTCACCCGTTTGTTTGATGGTTACATTGTCCGACGTCATTTTGAAGTTGGCAATGTATTTGGCAAGGTCCTGGTTGACGGCGGTAGCAGTATATCCCTTGCTGTCCAATACATTGGAGCGGAGCGTAATCAACCGTTTCTGGTTTTTACGTTTTACACTGCCCAGCGTGCTGGTAGGTTCAATGGTTACTACCGAACTGATGGGAACGGATTTTATGGCGCCGCCGGTAGCTATATCGCGGAAGCGGATATTCATGTTCAGCAACTGCACCAGGCTTTGACGCTGGATCTCATTATTTCTTAACTGGATCTTATATTCCTCTTTTCCTTCTTTAATCTTCGACAGCTCCTTTCCAAAGAGGGCAGTGCGTATTGCCTGGCCAATATCAGAACTGGAAATACCGGCTATCAGGGCCCGCTCACGGTTCACGCTGATGGTTATTTCAGGATTGTTTAAATCCACATCCATCTTTAACTCTTCCACACCGGG
>JACXTT010007140.1_pt1 | contig 15815 bp, 22 predicted proteins | sample 9270951 | NCBI WGS metagenome assembly JACXTT01 (sample SAMN15532306, study PRJNA645909) | rock metagenome | isolation source: weathered quartz diorite | place: Puerto Rico | collected 2017-06-21 | reverse complement strand
ACGTGATCGAAGGGAATTTCATCGGCACGAACCCCGCTGGGACGGCAGCGTTGCCGAATGGGGCGGGAGGGAACGGTGCGATCGTTTTCGGGTTTTGCGGGACCCCATCGAATTGCACGGTTGGCGGTACAACCCCCGATGCGCGTAACTTGATCTCAGGAAATATCGGCTCCGGAATCTCGATCGGAGGAGGAACAGGGAACACCGTGCAAGGGAACCTCATCGGCACCGATGTGACCGGCACCTTGGCTCTGGGAAACACAGACAGAGGCATTATTGACGGCGGCTCGACCGACCTCATCGGCGGCACGACGGTCGGTGCCCGGAACATCATCTCCGCGAACGGCCGTGGTGTTGACCTGTTCGGCGGGTCGAACCACACGGTGCAAAGCAACTTCATCGGCACGGATGTGACCGGAACAAACGCGTTGGGTAGCCCAAACCTTGGCATGAATTTGAATAGCGTTTCTAATTGCCTGATCGGGGGCTTGACAGCTACTCCCGGCACGCCGCCTGGCAATCTGATCTCGGGCAACACCGGCAACGGCGACTTTGGTGTGATCCTCGGACAAGACACCACCGGCAACCTCATCCAGGGCAACATCATCGGTGCGGACATTACTGGCACACAAGCGTTGGCCAATTCGGGCGGCATCATAATCAATGGTCACGACAACACAGTAGGAGGGACAGCGGCCGGTGCGGCGAACATCGTCGCTTTTAACGGCGGCAGCACTCCGATGTGTAATGCGTTTGCCGCCGGAATCTGGGTGCATAACGCCCCCGCCATCAACAACGCCTTGCTCGGCAACTCCATTTTCTCTAACGCCGGCCTCGGGATCGATCTGGAGTATGACGGCGACCCCAACTGCGTCGAGCCGAATGACCATTGCGACGCGGACACCGGGCCTAACGAGCTCCAAAACTACCCGGTTATTTCCGCTTCCTTTAGTACCGGCAACGTTATGATCTCCGGAACCTTGGACAGCGTACCGAGCACCATGTTTCGCCTAGAATTCTTTTCGAGCCCGGCGTGCCATTCGTCGGGCTTTGGCCAAGGCAAGCATTTGCTCGGCTCAACCGTGGTCACGACTGATGGAAGCTGCACCGTGGCATTTGGCCCGTTGAGTTTCCCGCTCCCGACGGGTGACAGCGTCGTCGCTGCCACGGCCACGCGGCTCGATAGCGGCGGCAATCCAGTCGAGACGTCGGAGTTCTCAGCCTGTTTCGCCCCCCCGACCACGACAACCACGACGACGACCGTCACGACGACCAGCGTCACGACGACCACCACCACCGTCACATCGAGCACCATCGTGACGTCCACGACCGTCGCCACAACGTCGACCACGCAGAGCACCGTGACGACCTCGACGGTGACCACCAGCAGCACGCACACGACCACGACGACGCAGCCCGCGACGGCGTGCGAGGGCGTGCCGGCGGGTGCGACGTTCGTGTCGATCGACTGCCGCCTTGTCGCGCTGATCGCGGACGTCCAGGGGACGAGCGCGCTCGGCGCCCTCCATGCGAAGCTCCTCGACCAGCTTCAGAAGGCGAAGATGCACAAGGAGCGGGCCGAAGTGCTCTGCCGTCAGGCGAGCAAGCGCCGGACGCGGAACGCGCTGCGGCCCGCAATCAACAAGCTCTCCCAATTCCTCGCGACCCTCGGCGCGCGCAACGCGAAGACGATCCCGTCGGCGCTCAAGGACTCGCTCCGGACGAGCGCGGCCGCGATCCGGAGCGACATGCAGGCGCTCCAGCGCGCCTTGCAGTGTCCGCAGGACGCCCCCCCGGCGTAGCTCAGCGTTTGCTTCTACCGCAGGTCACGTTGGCAGAATCCGTCCAGAAGTCGGCCGGCTGATCGGCTGACGGACAAGCGTCTCCAGCGTTCATAGCTAGCCCAACGAAAGAAGCGGCCAACGAGGCCGCTTCCTTGCCGAACTCGGCGCATGGGGCGCTACCAGTACAAGCGCGAGCCACTCTCCGCGGACGAGACGAATCGGCTCGCGAACGCGTGCGAGACCCACGTCGAGCGGCTCGTCATCTGGACGTTCCTCGACACCGGGATGCGCATCTCCGAGCTCGCCACCCTGAAACGCTCCCAGGTCGACTGGCAGAACCACCACGTGACGATCTACGGGAAAGGTGGGCCGTTCGGCAGCCACTCGAAGCGGCGCGTCCTCCCGCTCAGCCACCGCGTGCAGGCGCTGCTCGAGCAGCACTTGGCGCTCCATGAGAAACTCGGCTCAGCGTCCGCAGTCTCAGCCGCCTCGTGAAGAAGATCGCCGTCCGCGCGAGGATCATGCGCCCCACCTCCCCGCACGTGCTCCGCCACACGTTCGCGGTGACCGCCATCCAGAAGGGCATCTCCCTCCCGAGCCTGCAGGGCCTCCGCGGCCACGATCACTTGGCGACGACCGAGATCTACTTGAACCTCTCGCTCGAGCACGTCCTCCAGGAGTACCGCGACAAGTGGTACGAGCCTGCCGGTGGCGATGGAGCCCGCATAGGGTGAGGATTGCCTGGAGGAGTTCGACACTTTCGACCTCGACGCGGGGACGGAGGCGTTGTTCCTTTACCAGAACTCGGAGCATGTGTTCTCGCTCCAGTCGGAGGCCGTGGAGGGCGTCGTGACTCCGCAGACACCCGGCTTGCGTGTGGCGGGCACGGTCTTCGATCGTGGCGGCGCACGTGCTGCGGCTGGCAACGCGGGCAGAACTCGTGATCGTGGACTGGGAGGTACCGCTCGTGGTCAACGCGCTCGGGGTGCTGATCGCTGGTGGGCTTTGCGTCTGACTCTGGCGGCTGTCGCGCCAGTAGGCTGCCCTTGCGAACGACGCCCTGAGGGCGGCAAGAGATCATCGCAGCAGGGCACGGCCTGCCTCGCGGGCGAGTGCGTGAAGAACCTCCCGCCCCGCGTCCCCGCCCCGAACAGCGCCCCGAAGAGAATCGCCGCGTCGATGCTCTACGCGTCCTCAAGGGCGACGAGGTGAGCGCTCGATCGCGGGAGCGACCGAAGGGTAAGGCGACCAGCTCGCTTGACGCCCGAGTGAGCTGTTTGCTAGACGCCATGGCACCTTGGCGCGGCATTTTCCCGTCCTTGCGCTTGCGGCAGCGACGCTACTCGGCTGCGCGGAGGCAACACTTGTCCGGAGCGCGCCGCCAGGCGCACGCGTGTACTATCACGACCGCTTCGTCGGCGTAACGCCGACACGACTCGTTGTCCCGCACAGTGACCTGCGATTCCCGCTCGTCGTCCACATCGAGTCCGACGGCTACCAGCCGCAGGATGTCAACGTCCCAACGACGATCGGGAAGGGCCGCATTGTGGGCGGCATCTTCACGCTGGGGATCAATTGCTTGTTTAAGCCACCGACGACCTTGGTCGAGCGCGTCGACGTCGCGCTGTCCCCGATGGCGGCGACCGCGACTCCTGCGCCGCCTCCGGCCCGACCGACCGCGGAGCCCACTGAAAGGACGACGACCAAGATCGAAGCCAGAGAGCGCCTGCAGCGCCTGACCGATCTGTACGAGCGTGGATACATTTCCCAGGCGGAATACCAGCGCCGGCGCAGTCAGATATTGAGCGAGTTCTAACGGGCGGGCGGCGATCTCGACTGGAGACGACTGCTCAGCTGAGCCCCCGCGCGAACGCCGCGCTCAATGCGCCACGCCGTCGAACGCAGCGAGGACCTCGGGGCTGTTGAGCAGCGTCTCCAGCTTCGCCCTGAAGGCAGCGGGGATGGCCTTCTTCGCGTGAGTGGGTGGATTCCAGAAGCTGCCGCCGAGGTTGTCCCTCCCGATGAGATTCTTTTCCGCAAGGACGCGGCCATCCACATCGAGCACCCGTAGCGTGACCGCGTAGATCAGCGCGGTATTCTGCATGCTGTCGGCTTTCCACTCGTTCAGTACGAGCAGGAGAGCGCGAGCCGCTCTCGCATCGAGGAGCCGCCGGCTGACCACTGCCAGATCTTCCTGATGGGTCGTTGCCACCGGTATGGCATGGAAGCCGCGCGCGTGTAGCGAAGCGGTGATCGAGTCCGTCACGTCCTGAGCGAGAGCACGTCCACTCTCGGTCGTGACGTTGAACGGATTGCCGTAGCCGCCGCGTTGCAGGCCGACGAAGTCGGGCCCCTTGTTACCGCTTCGAACGTACTCACGCTCGTCGTGCGTTGCGACCGCGATCGTGGCCGAGCCGGACGCCTGGAGAGCGGCGACCGTGCTATGGTACGTGTGTCTATTGCCGATCGCGCAGCCATGGCAGAGGAGTGCCGTGGGGAGCGCGAATGACAGCATGCGCGCGAGCGTCGTTCTGCCTTCCTTCAAAGCGCATCGATGACGCGCCGGCGTACCTGTTGGTACTCCCTTTCGGTGATGAGGCCCTCCTCCCGCAATTGTCGTAGCTGCCGCAACCGCTCCTCGGGACTGCCCGAGGAGGGCGCCGATTCCTCAGGCGCCGCCACCGCCGCAGCGACGGTCGCTGTCGGAGATTGCGGGGGTGGAGGAACACTGCCGTTCACCGCGTAGCCCCGCGCTACCATGCAGTTCTGGTATGCGGCGAGGAGTTGTTGGTCTACACTCTGCGCAGCCGCACCGGCCCCGCCAGCCGCACCCTCGACCCCACCGAGCGCGGCTCCTAGGGCAGCGCCCGAATCGGCGGCGCCAACAAACGACCCAGCGATTGCTCCTACCGCGGCACCAAGGCCCGCGCCCAGCGCTGCGCCTCCCAGCGTGCCCGCCGCCACTGCACCGCCGGGGGGAGTCGCGTTACTGCGCGCCCACTGCTCGCACTCGCGGGACTCTTGTGCAAACCTTTCAGCAGACTGTCCGTATGCCGGGTAGGCGGCAACACGCTGCTGCATAGTAGCACAGCCGGCAAGCAGGCATGCGACCGAAGCCACGAGCAGCGCCCGAATTCTCATTACGAGCATGTCGTACCACGGTTGCACCCATTCGCGTCAAGGGAAGAAGATGGAAAGGTCGGCAGGTGTCCGCTAACGGCGGCACGGACTCCCGCGTCTCGAGTTCGCCCGAGTGTGGGAGAGCTGGTATGATCTCAGGATGCGTCGATAAGCTCGAAGGGCGCCGGGGCACACGGGCGGATGAAGGGAGGCCGGGCCATGAGACGCAACCTAGTGCTAGTCGCCAGTCTGCTTCTTGCCGGGTCTGCCTGTAGGCATGGTTGGGTTCGTCCTGGGGCGACGGAGCAGGACTTCCTCCGTGACTACGACTGCTGTCGCTATGGTTGCGATGACCAACAGCTGAGCGCGGCAGCTGCCGGCAAACAGCAAGAGGGTGAAGCGACGAGGCGCATGAAGCGCAACTACAAGCTCTGCCTCCGTCTCCGAGGATGGCAAGTCGTCCGAGGTGCGGGCTTCCGACCCTGATCCGCACGTTCATGGGGCGCTCGGGAGACAAGAGGTCGCGGAGCTTGGCCCTTTTTCTCGTGCTCTTCACGCTGCGCTCGGCGACTGCGGCCGCGTCTTGGGAGACCACCCGCAAGGAGGTTATCGACCCTCTCAACAGCGAGCTGCATCGTCACCTGCCGGCGTTTGTGAAGAGCCGGGACTTAGAGGCAATCGTTGCGCTCTACGCGACCGACACGGGGACCGGCCTTGGTTGGGGCGCCGCGCAGCGCGTCTATCCCGAGCTTGAGGAGGAGACGCTGCGCTGGGTCGGCCCCGGCGATCCGGAGCCTATCCGCGAGCGCTACAGCCACCTCTTCAAGCTATTCCCTGCCATCGACAAGGTAGAGCTGCGCATCGACCGGGTTGGCTGGCGAGAGGCGGATGCCGACGGCTACCCGGCCCAGGTGCGGCTTCTAGTGCGTGGAATGCGTCCCGACGGCGCGCGGGCGCAGCTCGAGCAGGCAGCGAGCGTGCGTATCGCCGTGCGGAAGGGCCAGTGGCAGATCACACGCGAGGAGGTTGTGGCACGTACCCTTGTCGCACGCCGCACACCGCGCTTCAGGGCCGCGCCCGACGCCGGCATCACAAGCGTGCACGCTAACGAGGGCTCGCCCGTCTTCCGTCTGTTCGGCGGCGGGCCCGACAACCCAGTCGGGACAAGCAGCGGAAGCGCGGTCGCCGATGTCGACGGCGACGGCTGTGAAGACGTCCTTCTCGCCGGCAGCCCGGACCTAACCCTATTCCGAAGCAACTGCGACGGCACCTTTACCGACGCCACAGAGCGCTCGGGCCTGCCGCGCCCCTACCCCGCCGCAGCAACTGGCGTCGTGTTCTTCGACTACGACAACGACGGCCTGCCCGACCTCTTCGTCGCCGCCGCGCGGGGCGGCGACCGGCTCTTCCACAACGCGGGCGGCGGACGTTTCGTCGACGTCAGCGCGGCGGCCGGCATCGCCCCGGGTAGCTGGGGAAGTATGGGGACGGTTGCAGACTACGACAGGGACGGCTTTCTCGACCTCTACGTCGTTCGTATGGGCGACCACGAGCGAAGTGTGCCACGACCGAACTACGGCGCAACCAACGGCACCGGTGGGACGCTGTATCACAACAACCGCGACGGCACCTTCAGTGACGTGACGCGCCAGGCACGCGTCGGCCACACTGGCTGGGACCTCGCGGGTGCGTGGGGAGACTACGATGGCGACGGCTGGCCAGACCTCTACCTCGCGAACGAGTTTAGCGGCAACGCGCTCTACCACAACGAGCACGACGGCACGTTCACCGAGCAGGCCGCGGCCGCAGGCGTGATTGACGGCGGCGCCGGCATGGGCGTCGCCTGGGGCGACTACGACGGTGACGGGCGGCTCGACCTCTTCGTCTCGAACATGCACGCCAACTCGGCCTGGGCCCTCTTCCACCCGGACTTCCCGGTGCCGATCCCCTGGTACTACCGCCTGCTCGGCCCCTTCACGCCCGAGGTCCAGCGCCGTTCGGACGACATCATCCATCGTATCACGCGCGGCAGCACGCTCTACCGCAACAACGGTGACGGCACTTTCACCGACGTGAGCGACGCGGCGGGCGTGCGCGACGCGCAGTGGGGATGGTCGGCCGAGTTCCTCGACTACGACAACGACGGTCGCCTGGATATCTACGCCGTGAACGGCTTCATCTCGGGCCCGATCCAGGACGACGTCTGAATGGACGCCTTCGAGGGCGTCGGTCGACGCCGGGATCAGGTGACGGGCTCCTTCCTAGACATCGGGCAGCACAGCCTGAACGGGCGTGAGCGCAACTGCCTCTTCCGCAACAACGGTGATGGGACGTTCACCGACGTCGCCTGGACGAACGGCGCGGACCGGATCGAGGACGGACGCGGCCTGTCGATCTTGGACTACGATCACGACGGGCGGCTGGATCTGGTGGTGCGCAACTACAGGCAGCCCGCGGTGCTGCTGCACAACGAAGGATCGCCCTCGCACTGGATCGAGGTGCAGCTAGTCGGCACGCGGTCCAACCGCGATGCGGTGGGCGCGCGCCTGCGGCTGCGCACCGCCGCGGGCTGGCAGACGCGCGAGGTGCATGCGGGCTCCGCGTATCTCTCCGCGCAAAGCCTGGTCCAGCACTTCGGGCTCGGTGACGCGACGCACGCCGATGCGCTCGAGGTCTCTTGGCCGTCGGGCGAGCTTACCGCCCTCGCCGGACTCGCGGCCGACCGGCGCTATCGCATCGTCGAGGGCACCGCGGGCCTGGCGATCCCCCCCTAGGGTGTCCCGACTCGTAATAGTGTTGACAGATCCGTCACCGACGGCGGCGCGAGAAAAGAAGGGCCATCTGCCGTATCCTGCCCAGGGCTTTGGTCCCCGAGTGGGGCTGGGTGTGCATCGCGGTCGGCGTAGCCGTTGTTGGCTACGCCCTCAGGTATGTTGGATCGGGGAGATGACGGATCGATTGGCAAAGCCAGCGACTGCGTGTGCGCGGCGAGCCCCTACGGCGCCCGAAACCGAGGGAGTGTGTGGCCAACCCAAGCCCGTGGGCGCATCCACCATGGATCGCCAGCCACCGACGGCCGCCACAGCGCTCAGTCTCCCCAGTCGTCTCCTCGCTGGACCCTTTTGAAGCCGATCATCTCTATCCGGTACTTCTTCCGGTTCAGTTGGATGACATCCCCGACGGATGAGCTGCGGAACTTACTCGGGTGCACATCGTTCTGAGAGTACTTGAAGATGAGATCCAGGGTGCGCTCCGACTCGACCATCCCATCGAGCTCCGCATCGGGAACGTGGACTTCCCGGATGGGAATGCCCTGCTCTCCAAACGCCCAGAACTCGACCTCGAACTTCATCGCAGTGCTGGCACAGTGCTCATGGATTCGGTGAATGCTCTCGCGGGGCGGTTTCCTTGATCAGCGAAGTGAATCGCTCCAGATCGGCAACGAGGTCCGCCTCCTTCCCCGCCAGCCTCGGCAGTTCCAGGTTGTACTGATTACCGCTCGCGGTGATCTTGGCGCCGTACTTCTTCAAGAGAGCCCGGAGCGCCTCGGATACACTCTTCACCGCGGCAGCGTTCTGCCACAAGTCCTCCAGCTGACCCTCAAGAGACGGCAACCACGCCCACAGCTTCCCCGTGTTCGCCACCGAGCAGAGCGACAGCAGCTTTCCCGAGCCTCCCGGGTCGGGCGTCTTGACCGAGAACACGCTGGCGCCCCACCAGATGTGAAACCGGTCGCCGAGAAGATCGAGGAGCCGCTCGGCGACCTTGGCGGCCACCTCGCCTTGCGGCTGGCGGCGAAGCTCGTCACGCAACACGTCCCAAGTCAGGACGGGGCGGTCCCCGGGCTTGGCGGGTGGCGTTTCGACCGTGAGCGTGGGTCGTTCACCCTGGTACTCGACGCGAACAACGGCCCGCTCGATCTCCTGGGTCTTTGCTAGGGTCGCAGGGACGACGACCCGGCGACCTTCGCCGAGGCTGAACACTCGCATCTCGACCAGGGCCAGGCGGAACTGAAAGTCGGAGTGACCCGCCACGGCGTCGGCGAGCACCTCGGCCTCCGACCGAATCCCGTCCCCGACGACGAGGAGGCTCATCCGCCCGCGTTCGAGGTTCTCATTCACCTTGTCGATCCAGTCGCGTTCATCGAGATCCTGGCGCCCCACGACGTCCCAAAGGGATCGGCGCTTCTCCCCTGGGGTCTGGGGAAGCAGCTTCTCCACGTCTGGATATCGCCACCGCCGAAGCTGAGCGCCGTAGTCGATGACCTGCGCGACCACCTGCCGCCTTGCCTCGGGGTTCCGCCAGAGCTTCGTCTCGACGACGACGAGGTAGCCGTTGCGGGAAATGAACAGGTTGTCGATCGCGCCGGCTGGCGTCTGAACTTCGATGCCCAACGAGAGAAGCGGAGGCTCCACGCGCTCGTCAATGCCAGCGATCGGGAGAAGAGCCGGGCAGCGGGCGAGCACGCGTTGAAGCCACTCCTCGCAGCTCGACTCGGTAAATGGACTCCGCTCCAGCTTCCTGCACGTGAACTTCGCGTCGTTGCCCTCGATGAGATCCTGATCGTTGCCCTCGATAACAAACGGCAAGCCGTCACGCAGCGCGGCCATGCTCAAGCGACTTCGATCTGCGGTCCGGCGAGCAGGGGTGGGTCGCCGGCGAGAGAGTCCCGAAGCGCCTCCATCTTCTCAGACGCCAGCGGCCGCAACTCGACGATGGCCTTCCCGCCATCGGGGTAGATCCTGTCCACGTTGATTGATCCTCGCCACCTTCGTCCCGAAGGGTCGGGAGGGTATTCGATTGAAAACGCACGCGTCAAGGTGCTTCTGCTACCCGCCGACGGGTGGCCGATCCCGAGAAGCTGTTCCGCGTGCGGCTGGAGCAGCTCGTCAGGCGCAAGTACCCGTCCCTGGACCGCTTCTGGCTCGATAAGGAGGTCTCGAAGGGGTACATGTCGCTGGTTCTTCGAGGCCACCGGAGCCCGTCGGTCAGCACACTCGTGAAGCTCGCGAAGGCCCTCGACGTCGAGCTCAAGGAGTTCTTCATCTTCCCGGAACGTGGTGAGAAGGATCGGGCGATGGAGTTGCTCGAGACCGCGAGCCCTGAGACCGTCCGGCGTGTCCTGCGGCTCCTACAGACGGAATAGACGGCCGAATGTTTCCGCGGCCCCGACGGTTCGGTCCTTGACGTGGAGAAAAGCTGTCTGCGCCGACGACCGAGATCTTACTCGACACGCTGATGCGCAACAGGTCGCAGGAGTGGCAATGTGCGAACTGAAGAGATGTCTAACGCCGTGCCTTTCGGCTGTCGGCATCGGCGTCTGCCGGCCATGAAGGACGGCGCCAGCTTTGGCGCATGAAGGTTGCGTCGCACATGAGTTCGATACGCGAGGCGCGTGATGATACGCGCGGCGCGCGATCTTTGGTTCAGGCCCGAGGGATTGTGTTGATGCGGGCAGTGCTGAGGGGAGTGACTTTCATGCTGTAGAGAAGTTTCGGCTTGACGGATCGCGCAGCCCCGGCATCCTTGTCCTGACCAAGGCGTAGACCTCGGGATGGGAGGGAAACGGATGCTGGTGCTCACTGAATTGCGCCGAGCGCGTGGCTGGAGCCGGGCGGAGCTGGCCCGCCGAGCCAGAATGGCAGCGGCCGACGTCGGAAAGATCGAAGCTGGGCGACTCGTCCCCTATGAGTCACAGCTCAGGAAGCTTGCACGGGCACTTCGCGTTCCGCAGAGCGAGGCGCCAGGTCTCATCGCCTCGATCGAATTAGCTGCGACCGGCCTTGCCGAGGTCCGGTGAGGGATAGCGAGGCAACATGCTCAAACCGGAGCTCGAGCGCGGTCAGCTTGGGGCTGGAACAGACGGGTGAGCCTCGATGCCCTCAGAGCCGTCTTGGAGAAGTCGAAGGCGCCGCCGCACGAACGCCATGTGCTTACCGTCATCGCGTCTCACGTGAACCTGAAGACGGGCCTCGCGTGGATGAGCGAAGAGACCTTGGCGCGGGAAACTGGGTACAGCGTGCGCCAGGTCCGACGGCACGTAAGAGCAAGCGAAGGCCGTGGCGAACTGACGATCACTGAGCGCAGCGCGGGACGCCGCACCCACCGCTACCGGGTCTCGATCGGGACCACGGGGTCACCCGCCAACCCGGACACGGACGCCCCCGCTGGCGGGAACGGCAACCCGGACATCGAGGGTACCGAACCCGGTCATCCAGGGGCGGAACCCGGACATGGATGTCCGCCAAACCACAGAACCAGAGGAAAGAGACCCCCACGGGGGTGTTCACCACGCAAAGCACAGAACGGCACCGGCGCGGAGGCGTCGGGGTCCCGGGACGAGGCCGAGGAGCGGGCTAAGCTCGTCGTACAGGCATTCCAGGAGAACTACCTCAAGCGACGCGGGATCCCCTGCGCCGATAATGCTAGTCGCATGACGCGTTACATACGTGCCCTTCCGCCGCAGTTCACAAGCGACAGGCTCCTGGCGGCGGTGCGGCAGTTCTTCCGCAGCAACGACGCGTGGATTGAGAAGATGGGCTACGGGTGGGTCGCGTTCAGGACCCGGCTTCACGGTCTGGTCGGAGAGGTCAAGCGACCGGAGCGGCCTTCGAAGACCTGGCGGCCGCCGTGGGCGTTGGAGAGCAAGCCGGCTCAGCGGTCGGCCCATGCGACACAGGACGACGAGACGGCGTCCGCACACGGGGTACCGTCCGACGTCCCTGGCTCTCGGGCGATGCGCGATCCCGAAGCGAGGGTACTCCTGAAGCGCTGGGCCGAGCGGGGTCGCGGCCGTTCGAACGGCGTCGGGGAGGAAGAGGTAGCTTCTCATGCCCCCTCCGGAGAGAGCCGCGAGGCGTCACAGCCCACGAGCAGGAGCTAGCGCCATGAGCACCTCTGCACTGGTCGCTGAGGTTCGAGTAGTCGGCATCCGTCTCGCCATCGCCGCCGAGCGGACAAGATCAGCCCGGCCGACATGGTGACCGACGGCCCCCCGGAGGTGAGTCGACGACAAACGTTGTCGAACGGCACACGTGTGCAACGGGCAGAGCACACGGCCAGTGCCCCCGAAGAGGAATCACCCGGACGCCCCTCTCTTCACAGCCTACCGTGCCCCCCTGGGGAGAAGTGCCCGTTTGATCGGATGCTCCGCGGAGCCATTCGGGAACAACTGCGGGAAGGCGCCGGGCAAGATGGGAGCGCCGACGCGCTCACCGGAGCCCCGACCGAGGTGGGGGCTCTCGTGGACGAGGCCCTGTGGGCCGTGAGTAGGTTGATGCCCTGCGATCGCTGCCGGGGAGCTGAGGCCGCGGTCAGAGGGTTGAAGAGGCTCGGCGAAGTTGAGCGTAGCCTGCTGCTTGCCGCCGCAGCCCCCGATGCAGAGCCCTCGGTCCTCAAGCCTCCTACCCAGAGCCGAAGTGCTGCGGAGACTCAGAACCGCGCACTGCGCACCCTCCGCAAAGGAGGGCTCCTCTCGGTCTGCAATGCTCCTGTCGAGCGGGACGCATACGGGTTTTCGCTCCCGCGTAGCCGCGCCGTCCGCCGCACGTTCTTGGGTCAGGCAGTCGTCGAGCGGCTCGAGCCCGTCTTGACGAGCGGAGGGCCGATTCGCTGGACCCGGCATCGCCCCGCCCTCCTGGCCGTCGTGCGCCATCCGACCTCCGAACTGCTCGCGGAGTTCGAGAACGCACTTGCCCGCCACAGGAAGGACTACGTCGATATCTGCGAGCTGGAGACGCGCCTGGCGAGGGTCCGGCGGGCGAATGCTGGGGCAGAGTCCTGTGATCGCCACCTCGCGCTCGTGGATCTCGTCCTGCTCGCGATCGAGATCGCGCAGAGTGGTGCAAGCACGAACCGGTAACCAGAGGGGAGAGCCGTGAACAGCCCCCAACGAAGCGGCAGAAGGCGGTCAAGATGAGTGCATAGTGAGAAGTCAAATGTCGCTGCTCCATCACTGAAAGACGTCGTGCACGAACCAAGTCGCGCAAGCGAAGTACCCCTGAATGAGATTCCAGCGATGCTCGCTGAGCTGACAACCGAGCAGGTGAGGTTAGATGTTGCCCAGACGATTTTGGCAGCGCGTCTCGCACTGTTCCCACGGATTGATGACTGCGAGTGTCTTGAAGCCGATGAAGTCGCACACCTGCTGAAGTGTTCCGTCGATCTGGTTCGTGAACGTGGAGAAGGCTGGGGCATCGCGAAGACCCTCGCGTGCGATGCACGGGGACGGCCAACTCGTGTCGTCTATCCGAAGGCGCTGATTCGCGCCTACTTGTACGGCAGCCAACGGAGTGGTTCAGCTATGCACAGAAAGGAGGACCCGTCATGATGAACGGGAGACGAAAGCTTCCTAAAGGATTGTTCTATCGACGACGGAAAGATGGCACCTTCAGCGAAATTATCTGGTGCTGGTATTACGTGCCCGGCCTACGACAGCCAGTGAAGGAGAGCACACTAACGACCGACGTAGAGGAGGCGAGACGTTATCGTGCCTCAAGGATGGCCGAGCATCCACTCGCGCGACAGCGCCGCAAGCTCATCGAGCAGGTTACTGTAGACGCGCTCCTCGATCTGTTTGAAGAGGACTACCGTGATCATGGCCGAGCGATTCCTTCGTTCCTTGTGAAGGGCCTTCGCCACAAGCTCGGGCACATCAGGGCTTCGGAGCTTACCCGCGCGCAACTCGATCAGCTGGTGCGCGGGTGGCGTACGTCGGGCATCAGCTATCCGGAGAGAAGCTCGGTCGGGCGGTCGGTCCGCGCGGTAGACGGGGCCACCTGCAACCGTGGCATGGCTGTGCTTCGGCGAGCGCGAAACCTCGGTATGGATAAGCTTGGGATCACGTTGCCACGCTTGACGTTCCCTCGTTTCCGGGAGACCCCTAAGGGCAGGTACATACCAGCTGAGGTCTTCTATGCCATCCTCGTGCATCTCGGCGATGCGGTGAAGTGCTGTCTGTTCGAGCTGGCCTATCTCACGGGCGTGCGGAAGGGACAGCTTCGTATGACCGAACTTCGGAATGTGCGGGTCGACGTCGACGGTCGTGTGACTGCGCTGGTCTGGGAGGCTGAGAAAGTGAAGGCACGCCGACCGCACGAGGTCCCGCTCGTCGGCCGAGCACAAGAGATCGTCCAGGACTTGTGGGATCATCGGCGTTTGGACTGCCGATGGCTGTTCCAGATCGACGGAAGGCCGATCGGACAGCTCACGAGCGAACTCCGACGGGCATGCCGCAGGGCCGGAGTGCCGTATGGACGCAGGGACGGATTCGTCTTCCACCACACCCGGCACTCATGCCTCACTAACCTGGCAGCCGAAGGGGTACCAGACAGCGTGGCCCGCAGCATCAGCGGGCATCGGACGGCCTCGGTTCACGCTCGCTACCAGATCACTCAGGATGCGGCGAAGCGTGCCGCGCTCGAAGCGGTGAACAGTCGGCTGGCCGCCCGCGCGCGACCCTGAACACCCGACACTGGGGACATCCATGGACATCCTGCATGGACGTCGGACCTTGCAGACTGCCCGGTCGGCTGCTAAGTACGCGACCTCGCTCGGTCACGCCACCCTAGCTCAGTCGGTAGAGCAACTGATTCGTAATCAGTAGGTCGCCGGTTCGACTCCGGCGGGTGGCTCTCGAAGTTCCGCCGTAAGTTCGCTTCTTTGCGGGAGCTTCGGTTTGAGTCGTTTCTGCGCTTGGTTCGCTGGTGCCGGTAGTGGTGCCGGTTCGTTCCAGAGTCAGCTTCTCGACGGCGTCGAGGAGATGGGCCGGTGATAGGTGCGAGTAAGCTGGACAGGCTGTCGCGCTCGCTCCTCGACTTCTCGGGCCTTGTGGAACGCTCGCGCCGCGAGCGCTGGCAGCTCGTGGCACTGGACCTCGGAGTTGATACAAGCACGCCGTCCGGCGAGATGCTCGCCAACGTCCTGGCTTCGTTCGCGCAATTCGAGCGACGGTTGATCGGCCAGCGCACGGCCGAGGCGCTCCGGGCGAAGCGAGCGGCCGGCGTGCGCCTCGGGCGCCCGCGTGCGCTCCCGCGTGACGTGAGCGAGCGAATCGCGCAGACAAGGCGGGACGGCGCGACGTACGCGGCCATCGCCGAGGCGCTAAACCGAGACGGTGTGCCGACGGCGCACGGGGCGGCGAGATGGCGACCCTCCACGGTGGCATGGGCGTTGCGCGCGTCGTGAGTCCAGGCGGCCGTACTTCGCGCGCCAGCGGTAGAACGTGTGCTCGCTAATCCCGTGCTTCCGGCACAGGTCGGTGACCTTCTGGCCGCTCTCGGCGGCCTTCAGGACGGCGATGATCTGCTCCTCGGTGAAGCGACTCTTCCGCATCGATCCTCCCCGCCGCGGGGAGGACTAGCACCTTTCACCCGGAACGAACCACGGGGAGCAGGTCATCGCCCTTGACGCGAAACACCGGCACTCCGCGCGATCGGACAGTCTCCCATTTCACTGTGCGACCAAGCCACCGTCTACCGGCATCGCAATGCCAGTGACAAACGACGCAGCGGCCGAACACAACCACACGACAGCGTCTGCAACCTCTTCTGGCTTGCCCATCCTGCCGATTGGCTCCATAGCGATGAGGCCCGCCTCTGCTTCCGTACCCACTAGTGGCTCGACCATCGGCGTGCGAATGACACCAGGGCACACAGCATTCACGCGAATTCCGGCTTTGGCGTAGTCCAACGCCGCCGCGCGCGTCAGTTGTACGACACCACCCTTGGATGCACAGTAGGCAGGCGATCCCTCTAAGCCAACCAGCCCTGCTGTTGATGCCGTGTTGACGATCGCACCGCCACCTTGCTTGAGCATCTGGGGGATCTCGTACTTCATGCAGAGCCAGACACCCTTGAGGTTGATGGCGATCGTGTGATCCCAGTTTTCCTCGGTGCAGTCAGCCGTTGGAGC
>JACXTT010007139.1_pt1 | contig 15819 bp, 15 predicted proteins | sample 9270951 | NCBI WGS metagenome assembly JACXTT01 (sample SAMN15532306, study PRJNA645909) | rock metagenome | isolation source: weathered quartz diorite | place: Puerto Rico | collected 2017-06-21 | reverse complement strand
GCGGCGCCCCGTCGGCCCCCGGGGCGGTCACGGTGGCCCCACGTGCCCACCTCTAACGCCGCGCCCGGCCAGGAGGGGGAACCGGCTGACCCCCCGCGGCTCCGCGGCCAGGGGCGGGGCCGCGCCGATTCCGACGAGGAGGAACGTGGGGAGCACGTTGGGGTTACCGAGTGTCCCGTGAATGCGCGTCCGGATCGCCACGGCGAACCCGCGGCTGAGCCAGTACATTGGCGTCTCGGCACCGTGCACGTACTGACCCAGCCCGATGATCGCCTGCGCCACGCCGAGCAGCACCAGCGCGGCGAGGAACGCGCGTGTTTTGAGTCCGTCACTTGCTGCCATCACGACGGCGAGGGCCACCGCCACGATCGATGCGTGAAGGAACACCATGTCGCGCGTCTGGTAGAGATCTGAGGTGGTCACAAGCTGCCACAAGTCTAGCGCCGTGACCGCCGATAGCACCCACAGCACCGCGCCCGGCAGGACCCGGCCGCCGAACAGGAGCCACCGGCCCAGGGCTGCGATCCCAATCACGCAGGCGGTGCGCTCAAAGACGGCCAGCGGCGCGCGCGATTGAACGAACCCGGCAGAAGGCATGAAGACCAATCCTGTGAACACCGCGCCCGCGACGAGGGCGATCACCGCCCCGAGGATCAGCCAGTCAAGCACCTGCCCTGCTGCGGTCCAGATGGCCGGGACCCGGAAGCGAATGGGGTCGGTGAGGACGTCTTGGGGCTGCTCCCCAACGACGTTCGCGTCCAGGTCGGCAGCCTCGTAGCGAGCCACGGAGTGGGGGACTAGCGCGCGAGCCAGCCGCCGTCAACGGCCAGCAGGTGCCCGTGTACGTAATCCGAAGCCGCGGAGGCGAGGAACACGGCCGCACCCCCCAGGTCGTCGGGTCGTCCCCACCGTCCGGCGGGGATCCGCACCAGGATCGCCGGACCGCGCACGGGATCGTCCTGCAGCGGTTGGGTCAGATCGGTCGCGATGTAGCCCGGCGCGATGGCGTTGACGTTGATGCCGTGCGGGGCCCACTCGTTGGCGAGCGCTTTGGTCAGCTGCCCGACCGCACCCTTGCTGGCCGTGTACGGGCTCACCAGGATGCCGCCCTCGAAGCTCATCATGGACGCGATGTTGATGATCTTGCCGCGCTTTCTGGGCAGCATGTCCTTGGCCGCCGCCTGGCAGAGCCTGAACACGGCGTGGAGGTTGACCTGCAGCACGCGGTGCCAATCCGTAGAAGACACATCGATGGCGGGACCGCGGGTGGCCATCCCGGCGTTGTTGACCAGGATATCGACTCGGCCGGCCGCGGCCAAGGCGCGCGGGATCACCACCTCCACCTCTGCCGGGTTCGCCAGGTCTGCCGCCACGTGGTGGCACGCTCGTCCCAATCGCTCCACGTCCGAGGCGAGCGCTTCGGGCACGCGCCGGCTCACCGCGACGATATCCGCGCCCGCTTGGGCGAGTGCCAGGGCGATGCCGCGGCCGATGCCGCGCCCGGGTCCGGTGACGACGGCGACCCGCCCCTCCAGGTTGAACAGCGCTTGCCGATCGGTCATGGTGCCCTCCTTGCCGTGCCCCACACGCGGGCCGGCAACTAGTTCGCAACGGTCCGGCCGGGATCCCGCCGCGGGGCCCCGTGTCCGAAAACGGCCGCGCGCGGATGGGCGGCCCCCGGAGGAGCGAACCGCCGGGATGCCGAACCCCGAGGCAGTGTCGCTGATTCGCCGTACCATCAGCCGCAGCCCGCTCGCCGCCGTGATCGTCCTCCTGCTCACGTGTGGTGCCGCCGCGGCCCCACAGGCGCGGCTCGAATTTTGGACGATCTCCCTGCAGCCATTCTTCACCACGTATGTCCGCGGCTTGATCACGCAGTATGAGCACGACCATCCGGGGACATCGATCCGGTGGATCGATGTCCCGGCGCAGGCGATCGATCAGAAACTGCTGGCGGCGATTGCCGGGGGCCAGGCGCCCGACGTAGTCAACCTGAACACCGAGGGCACGCTGCGCATGGCGCAGGCCCGCGCCCTCGTGGATACGGACGCTGCCGTCCCCACGGACGTTCGCACGCGATATTTCGCGAATATCTGGAGGTCGACCCGCTACCTCGGCCGCGCCTACGGCATCCCCTGGTACGTCGTCCCCAACGTGCTCGCGTACAACCAGCGTGTGTTCCGCCGCGCCGGCCTCGATCCGGCGCGGCCCCCTGCTTCCGAGGAAGCGTTCGTCCAGGCGGCCACGACGATCAAGGAGCGAACGGGCATCTACGGGTTCATGCCCAACGTCGATGGGATTCGGTTCTTGAGGGTGTTCCAGGAGGACGGGCTCGCGATCCTGAGTCCGGACGGGCGCCGCGCGCTCTTCAACAGTCCCGACCACGTCCGCGTGCTCGAGCGGTACGTCGGGCTGTTCAAGCGGGACCTCTTCCCCTCCGATACGCTACAGCGGGGGTACCTTGGCGCGACCGAGCGCTATGCCGCGGGGCAGCTCGCGATGCTCACGACCGGGCCTCAGTTCCTCCTCCGCGTGCGCTCGGACAGTCCGGACGTGTATCGTGATACCGCGGTGGCGAAGTACCCGCTCGGCCGGGGCAGCGTGCTGGACCTGCCGACGATGGACCTGGTCGTGCCCCAGGCTGGCCGCCACCACGCCGAGGCGGTGCAGTTCGCGCTGTTCGTCACCAACGATCAAAACCAGCTCGGGTTCAGCCACCTCGTCGTGATCTTCCCCTCGACCCGCGCCGCAGCCGGCGATCCGTACTTTACGCGCGGCGGCACGACGCCCGAGGACCGCGCACGAGCGATCGCCGCGGGCGAGCTCGGGGTCGCTCGGGATCTCACCGTCGTCGTGCCCCATAGCGACGAACTCTTCCGAACCTTCCGGGAAGCGATCGAGAGCGCGTTTCTGGGGCGCATGACCCCGCAGCAGGCCCTGAACTGGGCGGTCAAGGAGTGGGACGCCAAGCTGTAGGGCGACCGGCGCCTGGCCGCGGGTCCGGTCGCCGCGTCCTCACCGCGTACGCGTTCCTGCTCCCGGCCCTCGTCTTGCTCGCCACGTTCACGTTCTACCCGGTGATCTTTGGGACCGCGCTGAGCCTCTTCGACTACAATGTGATCGCGCCGCCCCGCTTCGTCGGCCTGGAGAACTTCAACGCGCTGCGGACCGACCGGTACTTCTGGATCGCGCTCGAGAACAGCGCGAAATATGTGGCCGTCGTTCCCGTCTTGCAGGTGTGCGCGATCATCCTCGCGGTCGCGGTGCACCGTCCGATGCGCGGGCTGAGCTGGCTCCGCGCGGCGTACTATCTCCCCGTCGTAACCTCGATCGTGGTCGTCGGACTCCTCTGGCGGTGGCTGTACGATGACGCCGGGCTGGTCAACTACGTGCTGCTCACGCTCCGGATCATCGGTGCCCCGGTGCACTGGCTGGCCAGTCCGAGCATCGCGCTCTACGCCGTCATGTTCGTCACGCTCTGGAAGGGCCTCGGGTATTACATGGTGATCTACCTGGCCGGCCTGGAGGCGATTCCTCCAGGATACGGCGAGGCCGCGGCGATCGACGGCGCGGGCCCATGGCAGCAGCTCTGGTGGGTGACGCTCCCTCTGCTGCGGCCGAGCGTGCTGCTGGCGACGACGCTCTCCGCGATCTCCGCGCTGCGTGTTTTCGAGGAGGTCTACGTCATGACGGGCGGCGGCCCGATCTACTCGACGTACACGATGTTCTACTACATGTTCGACCAGGCGTTCAATTCGCTGCACCTGGGATACGCGGCCGCGGTCGGGGTCGTCCTGGCCGTCGTGACGAGCGGGCTGTCGGTGGCGAGTTTCCGGCTGTTCCGGGAGGGAGGGCTGTCGTATTACTGAGATCCCCCGGCTGCGCCCGCCGGCGACCGCGGCGCCCCGCGTCTCGAGGACCCGCCGGAGTGTGGGCCGGTGGCTCGGGCCGGCCACGCGGGCGGCCGCGTTGATCGCGCTCGCGATCGTGACCGCGTTCCCGTTTCTGTGGCTCCTCGCCACCTCCTTGAGGTCCGGCGGAACGGTCTTCTCTTTTCCGCCGGTGATCATTCCGCGCCAGCCGACGCTCGCCAACTTCGCGAGCGTCTGGCAGACGATGCCGGTCGGCCGGTTTTTCGTCAACACAGTGTACATCACCGGCATGGGGATCGTGCTCACCCTGCTGACCAGCGCGCTCGCCGGGTACCCGCTGGCGCGAATGCGCTTCCCGGGGCGCGATCCGATCTTCTACGGCATCGTCGGCAGCCTCGCCCTCCCCCAGCATGTCGGCCTGATCCTCAACTTCGTCACGATCACCCGGCTGCACCTCATCGATACCTATGCCGCCGTGTACGTGCCCAGCGCGGCGAGCGTCTTCGGCATCTTCCTGCTCCGGCAAGCCTACCTCACCGTCCCGGCGGAGGTCGAGGACGCCGCGCGGATCGACGGCGCCGGGGAGTTCCGGCTCTGGGGCCAGATCATGCTGCCGCTGGTGGCCCCGGCCCTCGCCACCCTTGCCATCATCGAGTTTTCAGCGTACTGGAACTCATTCTTGTGGCCGCTCATCGTCCTCAAATCGCCGGACCGGTTCCCGCTCGCCGTGGGGCTGCTCTACCTCTCCGGGTTGTTCGCCCACAACACCCGGGACATCGCCGCCGGCGCGGTCATGATGACCCTTCCCATGATCGTCGTGTTCCTCGCCCTGCAGCGGTACTTCCTACGCGGGATTTCCATCGGGGCTGTGAAGTGAGTGCCGCGTGGCGAGTGCGCTGAGGTCGGCGGCACGATGAGGATCGCGTTCCTACCGCTCGACGACCGGCCGATCACCCGGGGCGCGTTCCTCCGCCTCGCCGCGGCGGCCGGAATCGAGGTCGTGACCCCTCCCCGGTCGATGCTGGGAGCGCGCCGCCTGCCGGCGGATGTCGAAGCCCTCTGGGCCTGGGTCGGCGCTGAGGGGGCTGAGGCGGACCTGCTCATCGCCTCGGCCGAGCTCCTCATTTACGGAGGGCTCGTGCCCTCCCGGATCGGCCACGAGTCGCTCGACCGGTGTCTCGCGCTGGCGGCGCGGTTCACGGAAGCCCGCCGCGGCGCGGCCGACCGCCGCCTGCTCGTTTCGGCCAGCAACCTGAGGCTGCCGCAAACGCCTGATGCGTCCGAGGAACCGGAGTATTGGGCCGAGCACGGCCCGCAGATCTTTGCCTACTCCTACCACGCGCACCGGTTCACGCAGACCCGCGACCCGTCGTCCCAGGAGCTCGCGGCCGCCGCCGAGGCAAGGATCCCGCACCCGGTGCTCGCCGATGTGATGTCCAGGCGGGCGCGCAACCTGACGGTTCTGCTCTCATTGATCGAGCAGGCTTCCCGCGGCGCGATCGATGGCCTGCTCATCGGCCAGGATGATGCCGCCGAGTACGGGTTCCCTCAACGCGACCTCCGAACCATCGAGGCGGCCATCGCCGACCGCGGGGCGGCGGCTCGGGCGTGGGCGACCTATGGCACGGATGAGCTCTCCGTCCGCCTCCTGGCGCGGGCGTGGCTCGCGGCCCGGCGCCGTGTTCCCGGCATCCGCGTCGCCTATGCCTATCCGGGCAACCGTGATGCCATCCCCCGGTACGAAGGACAGGGTCTCGATCGCACCGTGCGGTCGCACATCGCGACCGCGGGGTGCCGTACGGTCGAGCACGCAGAGGACTTGACGCTGTTCGTCCACAACTTCCCCGGGGCTCAGGAGGAGGCGCCGTTTCAGGAACCGTATGATCCCGAAACGCTCGCCGCGTTCTTCTCGAGCATCGCGTCCGCAGGCGCCGCCGCGGCACCATTCGCCATCGCGGACGTCCGCTACGCGAACGGTGCCGATCGAACGTTTGTGGACGGCCTGCTCAGGGTTCCGGGAGCGGGCCGCATGCGGGCCTACGGTGGATGGAACACCTCGAGCAACACAATCGGCATGACGCTCGCCCAGGCGTTGCTGCCTGAGGGCCAGGCGGCTCAGGCCTTCACGATCCTCCGCTTCCTCGACGACTGGGCGTATCAAGCTGGGGTCCGGCAGCGGCTGGCGGCGGAGATCGTGCCGCAGCACCCTGGCGCCAGCGCCCAGCGGCTCGGACCGGCCCTGAATCCGTGCGCGGAGGCGGCGCGGGGATGGTTCCAGGAAGCGTACGTCCCGCCGCTGGCGCAGGTCTTCGGATGCGGGATCACGGTAACGAGGGTGGGCTTCCCGTGGGAACGACTTTTTGAGGTCGACCTCGAGGTGGCGGTCGACTGAACCTGACATGGGAGGGAGTCGCAGTGGAGGTTGAGACGATGGATACCGCCACCCTGGCCGGCCAGTTATTCGTCGTCGATTTTTCCGGTCCCGAGCCCGACGGGGAGATCGAGCGCTTGATCCGGGACGGCGGTGTGGGGGGCGTCATCCTCTTCGACAAGAACATTGTGGACCCGCCGCAGGTCGCCCGCCTGACCAATGCGCTTCAGCGCCTTGCTGCCCGCGCCCACGTGGCCCCCCTGCTCGTCGCGGTCGACCAAGAGGGCGGCCCGGTGATCCATCTGCGCGGGACGGAGTTCCCAAGCGCCATGGCGTTTGGCGCGGCGGGCGATGAGTCGCTCGTCGCCGCCGCGGCGGACGTCACCGCGCGCGAGCTCCGCGCGGTGGGGATCCACATGAACTGCGCACCGGTGCTCGACGTCAACAACAATCCCGCCAACCCGGTCATCGGCGTGCGCTCGTTTGGCGAAGATCCCGTGCGCGTGGCGCGGCTGGGCAGCCGGGCGATCGCCGCGATGCAGGCCGCGGGCGTGCTGGCGACGGCGAAGCACTTTCCGGGTCACGGCGACACGTCGCTCGACTCCCACCTCACGCTGCCCACGGTGACACACCCGCGAAGCCACCTGGACGCCGTCGAGCTGCTGCCGTTTCGCGAGGCGATCCGGGCTGGGGTGGCCGCGGTCATGACCGCCCACGTCGTGTATCCCGCGCTGGATCCGGAGATGCCGGCGACGCTCTCGCCCGCCATCATCGGGCTGCTCCGGCAGACGCTAGCGTTCGAAGGGATCGTCGTGACCGATTCGATGCGGATGCGGGCCGTCGCCGACCGCTACACCGCGGGGGCTGCCGCCGTCGCGGCGGTGCGGGCGGGGGTCGACGTGGTCCTGGCCTGCGGTCCGGTGGAGGCGCAGTTGGAAGCGCTCGATGCGGTCCGATCGGCCGCGCGCGACGGCAGCCTCCCCGAGGCGCGAGTGCGCGACGCCGCGCGACGGGTGCTGGCTGCAAAGCGCCGGCTCGGCCTCTTCGAGCGTGCCCGCGTCAACGAGGCTCAGGCCGCCCGCGCTCTCGGATCTCCCCAGCACCTCGCGCTGGCCGAACGCGTGGCGGCGGCCGCCGTGACCGTCGTTGCAAACCCCCGCGGCACGATCCCGTTGCCGCAAGGGCCGGTCCAGGTGGCGACCGATCTCGTCCTCTGGCCCAGAACGGCCGAGCGTCTCGCGGCGGCGTTGCGGGCCGCCGGACGAACGGCCGAGACGGTCACCTTGTCTGAGCACGCCGCGGTTGAGCCGCCGCCCGGCGCCCAGGCAACCGTCGTCGTGCCGTTTGGCATGGCCGGCCCGGATTCCACGCCGCTGATGGACCGGGTCCGGCAGACCACGCTGGCGGCCCTAAGACGAGGCCCAGCCGTGGCCCTGTCGCTCGACGTGCCCTACCCGCTGGCCGGCGCGGCGGAGGGCTGTGCCGCGCTGGCGGTGTACGGCACCGATTCCCCTTCGATCACGGCCGCGGCGCGCGTGCTCGCGGGGTCTCTTCGCGCCCGCGGGACCCTGCCGGTGACGATCCCCTTCCCGCCAAGCCGCGTCTAGAACCCACCCAGGTCGCACCGACCCGGGCGTTTCGCGAGGGGTCTGAAACTCGCCCCAAAAGTGCATATTTTCTATGTGTATTTGCGCGTGCCGTAGGGCTGGATGGCGCGACACCCGGCGCTACGAGAGTTCTCCGCCTGAGGGGGCTGGGTCCTCTGCATCGCGGAACGATGGCCATGGGACAAGGGTCTGATCACCCGTTGCAGCATCGTCTTCTCGCACTCCTTGACGACAGCCTCAGGGAGGACGAGGTGACGGCCTCGGGCCTCGCCACCATGCTCGCGGCTCCGGTCGGCGAAGTAGAAACGGAGCTTCGTACTCTGGCGCGCCTCGGAAACCTCACCCGGAAGACCAGTACCAACGGTGAAGTCAAATACAGCGCCGCCCCGAGACGGAAGCTGCTCGGCGACATGCTGGTCGACGGCGGCCTCATGACCAAAGCGCAGCTCGAAGAGGCGCTCGCCGAGCAGGCGCGCACCGGCGAACGCCTCGGCGCCATTCTGCTTGACCGCGGCTACGTCTCGAAGCAGGTGCTCGGCAAGATGCTCGAGGTGCAGCGCGGCGTCCCATACGTCAGCCTGCACTCGCGGCCCATCGACGAGACCCTCGTGCGTGCCCTGCCCGAGCGGGTGATCATGGAGCACAAGGTCGTGCCCATCGCGCGCGTCGATGGTGAGATCCACCTGGCCATGCTCGATCCAAGCGACATCGTGGCCAGCGACACGGTCTCGAAATACCTCGGGGGAACCGTGCGGCCGTTCCTGATCACCGAGGGCGACTTCGGGTGGGCGGTCACCAAGTTCTTCGACGTCACTCGCAAGGTCGGCGAGAGCCTGCTGGAGGTGGCGCCGGAGCCCGCAGATCGCGATGCGGTGGAGGCCGGCGCGGTGGCGGTGACCGACACCTACGACGCTTCGCCGGTCGTGCGTGTCATCAACACCATCGTGCACGACGCGGTCCGCATCGGTGCGACCGATATTCACTTCGAACCCGACACCGAGCAGACGCGCGTTCGTGTCCGCGTCGACGGGATGCTGCTGGACAAGGCCGTCCTGCCGAGGGCCGTCTCCGACGGTGTCACCTCGCGTCTCAAGGTGCTCGCCGGCATGGACATCGCCGAGCGAATCCGTCCCCAGGACGGCCGCATCATGGTCTCCATCGAGGGGCGCGAGTACGATCTGCGCATCGCGACCGTGGGGACCGCCTTCGGCGAGCGCGTCGCGCTCCGGCTGCTCAGCACCCGGCAGGTCCTGGTCGGCCTGGAACGCCTCGGGCTGTTCCCGGAGCAACAGGAGTTGCTGCAGTCGCTGCTCGGCCGCCAACACGGCATGATCCTCGTCACCGGGCCCACCGGCAGCGGCAAGACCACCACGCTGTACGCGGGACTCAACTACATCAACGATCGGGTCCGCAACATCATGACGATCGAGGATCCGATCGAGTACCGCATGTCCGGCATCACCCAGATTCCGGTGCGGGAGAAATCGGGGATCACCTTCGGCTTGGGCCTGCGCGCCCTGTTGCGTCAGGATCCGGACGTCGTGATGGTGGGCGAGGTGCGCGACGCCGAAACGGCCTCCATCGCCGTGCACGCCGCGCTGACCGGCCATCTCGTGTTGACGACCCTGCACACGAACAACGCGGCCGGGGCGCTGGTCCGGCTCCTGGACATGAACATCGAGCCGTACCTGCTGACGTCGTCGGTGCTGGCCGTGGTGGGACAGCGGCTGGTGAGAATTCTGTGCACCGCCTGCAAAGGTCAGTACCCGGCACAGGATTCGGATCTCCGCGCCCTCGGCCTCCCCATCGACACGCCGCTCAATCTGTCCGCGGGCGCGGGATGCCCGGAGTGCGGGAACCTCTGCTATAAGGGACGCACCGGGGTGTTCGAGATCATGGTCATGACGGACGCGGTTCGGGAGCTGGTCTTGCAGCGTAAGCCTGCCGGCGTGATCATGGAGGTCGCGGCCGCCGACGGCATGCGGACGCTCCACGATGCCACGGTGCGGAAGGTGCTCGACGGAGTCACCAGCATCGACGAGCTGCACCGCCTGATGATCGTGGGGACGTCGTAGCATGGCGGCGGAACGCATCGACCGTTTGGATCAGGAGGCGCTCAGAGTGCCGGCACGCCGCTGGGTCAAGCCGCAACCGTATCGACCGTCGGCCCCGACGTCATTTTCCCGCACCGCTCCCCGGCGAGCGCGGAGGCGGGTCGGCGACGCCGATGTGGCGATGCTGACCTATGACCTGTCGAGCCTCCTCGGCGCCGGCCTGCCCCTGCTGCAGGCTCTCGATGTGCTTGCCGAGCAGGCCACGGAGCAGAGGTTGCGCGACGTCCTGCAGGCGCTCTCCCGGGACATCCAGGGAGGCCGGAAGTTCTCGGAAGCGCTCGGACGTTTCCCTGACCTCTTTCCGGCGTTGTACCGGGGCATCGTCGCCAACGGCGAGGCGACCGGGCGGCTCGACTACGCGCTGGAACGGCTGGCCGCCTTTCTCGAACGCGACGTGGAGTTCCGCAAAAAGGTTCGCGACATCCTGATCTACCCGGCGATTGTGCTGACGATGGCCGGCGTCGTCCTGTCGATCTTTCTCATATTCATCATCCCGGCGTTCGAGCGGGTGTACGCGCGATCCCACGCCACGCTCCCGTTGCTCACCCGCATGCTCCTGGCGACGAGCCGGGGGTTCCGGACGGGGCTGCCGTTCCTGTTGCTAGCCGTGACGCCACTGCTCGTCCCACCGGTGCGCGAGTGGGTTAGACGGGTCGTGATCGCCCCGCTCCAGCGGTCGCTGCTCGGGCTGCCGCGGGTCGGGACGCTCGCGCAGTCCGCCGTTCTCAGCCGTTTCGCCCATTCCATGGCGATGATGCTCCAGAGCGGCGTGCCGCTGCTCTCCGCGCTCGAGGTCGCCGGCGCCATCGGTGGGCCGCTGCAATTCGACACGATGGTGGACCACCTCAAGCAGTCCGTGATCCATGGCCGCCGCCTCTCCGAGGCGATGCGCGCGAGCGGGTGGTTCACGCCGGTCTTCCTGCGCATGGTCAGCGTGGGGGAGGAGACCGGGAGGTTGGACACCATGCTCGCGCGTGTGGCGGTGATCCTCGACCGCGACTTCGATGCCCGGATGCGCCGGAACCTGGCGCTCCTCGAGCCGCTCCTGATTCTCGTTGTCGGCGCCATCGTCGGCGTGATCCTGATGTCTCTGTACCTGCCGATGTTTGGGCTCGCCCGGTTGGCACGGTGATGACGAAGACGCCGCGGCGTGGCGCGCCGGTGGAGGTGAATGGGATGCGACGGCGGTCAGACGAGGCCGGCTTCACGTTTATCGAGGTGCTCGCGGTGGTGCTGCTGCTGGGCATTCTCGCGCTCGTGGCGCTGCCCAACTACTTCGGCACGCAGACGGACGCCCAGAACGCCGTCCGCTCGTCGAACGTGGCCGCGATCAACACGGCGCTGTCCCTCTTTCAGTATCGGAACAACGGCGCCTGCCCGGGTCAGGGTGGGCAGCCGACATTCACCGTGTTCCTGGGCAACACCACCTATTTCCCCGACGGCTCGCCCGTGGATCCGTTCACAAAAAACAACTCCACGTTCATCACCAATTACAGTGCCGTCACGTGCCGCACGAAGTGAGTGTGAAGTAGCGAATGGGAGGGCGGAGAGCATGAGAGGTAAGAACAGGGCAATGCGCAAGCGACCGGGGGAAGCCGGTTTCACCTTCATGGAGGTGTTGGCGGTCGTGCTGCTGCTGGGGATCTTGGCCCTGGTGGCGCTGCCCAACTACTTCGGCACGCAGGCCGACGCGCAAAATGCGGTCCGTGCGTCGAACGTGGCAGCGATCAACACGGCGCTGGCGCTCTACCAATATCGGAACGGGGTCTGCCCGCCATCCGGTCCCGATGCGTCGATCACCGCGTTCCTGACGGACACGGCCTACTTCCCGGACGGCGCGCCGGTCGACCCATTCACCAAGAACGACTCGACCTTCGTCGCCAACTACGTGCCGGCAAACTGCCGCACGAAATAAGCGGCTCGGGCGCGAGCGGGGAACCTCCACCCCCGCCGGGCTGGGCACGGTCGGCGAAGTGGGACGGGCCGCTTCCCGCGGGGCTTCGTTCATCGAGGCCCTGGTCGTGGTCATGCTGCTCGCGGTCTTGGTCTTCACCGCGCTGCCGCAGTTCCTGGTGCCCGTCCAGATCACGGCCGGCCGGGCGGCCCGCGTAACGGCCGCCGATCTCGCGCTCGCCCGCCGGTTGGCCATCGCCGGGCGGACCAACTACGTGGTCACGTTCCAACCGGCTGCCGGACCGTTCACCTCGTACTCCGTCGCGCCACAGGGAGGCCCCCCCGCCGTGGATTTCCCCAAGACGTTTCCTGCCGGCGTGCGGGTCACCGGGACCCCGCAGGTCACCTTCGCGCCGGACGGCTCGGCGGCCGCTAACGCCGCCCTGACGTTTGCCGACGGGGCGGCGACGGCCCAGGTGCAGGTCTTGGCACGAACTGGCTTCGTCCAAGAAACCGGTCCATGAAGGCTCAGGGCGGGTTTAGCCTGGTCGAAGTCCTCGTCGCCGCGCTGCTCATCGCGGTGGCCCTTGTCCCACTCATGCAGAATGTTCCAGGGCTCCTGCAGGAAGACCAGTACGATGAAGTGACGATGCGTCTCGGCACGGCCGCCGTGCGACAGATGGAGTCACTCATCAACACCCTACGCGGCAACATCACGGGCGCGGCGTCCGGCTCGGCCGTTTGCCCCGACGTCGCTCGGTGCCTCTTGGTGTGGACGATTACCACGGAGGCGAGCAGCGTAACCTTCGGGGTCGGCAGGCTGGTCGACGTCTCGGTGATCGCGTGCGCCGACGCGAACGGCAACGGCGCCTGCGATCCCGGAGAGACGCAGGTTCGCCAGGATGCAAAGGTCACCTCGCGGCCTTAGCCACCACGGCGCCCAGCCACGCCAGGCGTGCGGGCCACAACCACGCGGGTTCGTCCTTGTGGAGGTGCTCGTCACCGTCCTGCTCCTGGCGATGGTCGTCGGTGCCCTCCTACCCGTCCTCGTCATCGGGCAGCAAGGCCTCGACTACGCCGGCCGCCGCCTTGGGATGATTCGGGCGGGCCGCACCGCTCTTGACAAGCTGGTCCGCGAGATGCGCGCGGCGGCATCGCTCCGGACGCTTGCTCCCGGACAGATCATCTTCACCATGCAGTGGGGAGACGGCACGGGCGCCGAGCCCACCGTGGAGTATTCTCTCAACGCGTTGACCCACAACCTCGAATACCGCTGGAATGCCAACTGGGATTACCGCGAGCAGGTGACGGTGCGGGCGCAAACCGGCGTGCCCGCTGGGTACGCCGTGGCGCTGGCATTCAACCACGCCGCCCTCGTCGCCGCGCGCAAGAGCCTCGCGAGCGGCGATGATGTGCGGGTGCGGTACTGGAACGGAAGCTCGACGGTTGAGCTCGACCGGGTCCTCGATCCCGCGTCCGCGTGGAATGGTGCGGCGACGACCGTCTGGTTTCGCCTCCAGGCACCGATCGCCGCGGGCGCGACCGACGCGAACTACTACCTCTACTATGGCAATCTGGCAGATGCCAACCCGCCCGCCTACGGACCAAACGTCTTCCTCGACTATCAGGACGGCACCGCGCTCGATGGGTGGGTCCGTCGCGACGCGCTCGCGGGAGCCTATTCCCCGTCGGCGGCCAACGGATTCGTGTTCCAGGCTGCACGGGGGAGCGGGAACGGGTTCCGCGAGCTCACGAAGAACGTCCCGCACGGTGACGTCGAGATCTTCTGGGGATTCTCGAGCGCCGCGACGGACGACGCGGACGGCCACGACGCGGGGATGGGCGCGAGGCTGAGCGATACCGGGGTCGGCTATCGCGTCGCCGTCGCCGACCAGACCAATACGACGTTCAGGATCCTGTACTGGCCGGGCTGGAGCCGGAACGGCGGCGCCATTCGAAGCGTGGCCGGGCCCACGCTGCCGGGCCGATCCTACTTCGGCAGGTTCTACTTGGTCGGGACTTCACTCCGGGCAAAGTACTGGCTGGCCGGGACGCCGGAGCCGGCGGCCTGGCAGCTGGCCGCGGTCGACGCCCGCACCGCTGTGGGGAATCACTACGGCTTGGTGGACGGATTTCGATCCCCCGAGAACCACAGCCACGGCACGGTGATTATCCGGCCCCGGGTGGCCCTGGAGCCGGTCGTCACGCTAGGGCCGGAAACGGCGGGGGCCCGACCGGACGCCCTGGTCGCGCTGGCGGGACCGTTTCGGTCGTTGACCGTCTCCTGCTTCGACGCGCTGCATGCGTCCATCGCCTGTTCTCCGACCCCGCCGGTGCGCGCCGTGCAGCTGTCGTTGGTCGTGATGGATCCGGCTGGCGCTGTGCCCGACTTGACCCTGACGGACATGGCCTACCGGCAGAGCCCATGAGCCGGGTCCGGATCGATCTCCCGCCGGCCCGTCGCGCCCTTCACGACGAGCGCGGCCTGGCGCTGCCGATGGCGCTGTTCGTGATCATGGTCCTGTCCGCACTCATGCTTGAGATGACACTGACCTCGACGGCCGAGTTTGGCGCGGCCCTCCCGGCGGCCCGCGACGTCCGGGCCGGGTACCTGGCCCAGGCTGGCATCGAGCACCAGATCTACCTGCTCAAAGCGAACAAGAACGCCGGCCCGATCGGCTTGACCAACTATCCCGTCACTCCAGGCCGGGAGTACTGGTACTCGACGACGCTCCAGTGCCTGCTCGGTTGCGGCGTAAATTTCGAAACCCGCCGCTGGCAGATCGTCTCCACCGGGGAAATCCATCAAGCGGGGTCAGCAACCGTCTTGCAAACTCGCGGCCTCCGCGCGGTCGCCGAGATCCATTACGGCGGAAACGGGGTTTCGCTATTCCAGCTCCCCGCGCGGGTGCTCATCGTGAGATGGGAAGAGGTCTACCCCTGAGAGGCGGAGCCGCAGCTCCGCGCCAGGCGGGCGACCCGGCGCCTGAGGCTATCCACGCCCACCGGTGAGCCCGGAGGAGTGGCCGCCGGACAAGCGTAGATCAGGCGAAGCGCTTCTTCCGCGGCCCGCCGGGCCCCGGCCGCGTCCCCTCCCCGCTCGCGCGCCTTCGCCAGTTCGACGAGCACCCGAGCCCGTGGCCGGCCATCCTCGCGACACCGGCCGGCCGCGTCCTCCCACAGGGCGCGTACCCGCTGGCGATCGCCGAGGGCGCGATACTCGCGCGCACACCGGCAGAACACCCTCCAGGTCTCCCACCACGGCAGTGGGGTGGCGAGGGCTCGCTCGAAACACCGCGCCGCATCGTGGTGGTTCCCTCCGCGCGCCAGGAGCACCCCGGCGCCCTCCCAGTCGATGGTGTCCCGGGCCGCGTCGGGATTGCGGAGGACACGCGCGACGTGCGCGTGGAGCGTGAGCAGCGCGAGCAGATCCGCGCGGTTGTGTGACAGGACGGGCTCGAGCGCGGTGCGGTCCGAGGTGCGCAGATACTGCACGTAGACCTGCGGGATCATCCACCCCGGCATGTCGTCCCCGCGCTGGGCGCCCAGCACGTCCGCCTCGAGCGCGGTCAGGCGGTGTGTCCCCAACACGCGGTGCCACAGGCGGCGAGCCGGATAGATGAGATCCGTGTGCAGGTCGACCGGCCGCGGCCGGAGCCGGGTGAGGACGAACCGCGTCTCGGGCAGCGGCCAGTCGAATCGCCGGCCGTTGAACGTGACCAAGTGGCGGGCGCCGGCGAGGCGGTCCAGCAGGGCCGAGAGGAACCGTCCTTCCGCGCTCAACCGGCGGAGAAGGAATTGCTCGACCGAAAACGCGGGACCATCGAAGAAGCCAAGTCCAACGAGAAACACGTAGGTTCCGGTCCCGCCCGCGAGGCCGGTAGTTTCGGTGTCGAGCCACAGCGTCTGGGACGGTTCGGCACCCGCCGCGCCTGCGGCCAGCATGCTGAGGGACTCGCCAA
>JACXTT010007138.1_pt1 | contig 15819 bp, 14 predicted proteins | sample 9270951 | NCBI WGS metagenome assembly JACXTT01 (sample SAMN15532306, study PRJNA645909) | rock metagenome | isolation source: weathered quartz diorite | place: Puerto Rico | collected 2017-06-21 | reverse complement strand
CTGGCGCAACTGGTCAGCCATTTCAATGTCGGTGGCACGCCCGTGCAAGGACCGCGCCTGGTGTCAAGCCGCCGCGCGACGCTGGTGCCGCTCAAGCGCGCTGCCTGAAGGCTGGCCTTCACAAAAAAAACGCCTCCGGCACGGCTCCCGGAGGCGTTCTTGCGTTGGGCGTTGCATCGATTTATTCGGCGATGTGTGCACCCACATTGATGGCCGCATCGGCACGCGTGACCGCCTTGACTGCCGCACTGTTGGCCTCGAACCAGACACATGCAGGTCGAATGTTCATTTCGGGGCGCCCGCCATCGCGACTTGCACCAAGACGGTGAATTCCAAACTCGCCTTATGAATAAATGCATTGTTATAGTGCATAAATCAACTTATAAGCGCGACGTATACCTCACATCACCAAATAAAATTTATATATTTTGCGCTAGCGCAGTATATTTTCCTTACGCCAGCTTACCCAGCGGGCACCTGTTGATTGGAATTTGTTAAGGAGGATTGATGATGAACGCACCCCGTATGCTCGCTGTATTCGCCTTGTCGCTGCTGCTATCGCCAGCAGCCCGCGCGGCCGAAACAACCCGACTTGCTGCCGACTGCCCCGTCCCGGACTATGTGAACGCCTGGGTCCGAGGCGACATCCAGGGCAGCGTCACCATTGCGTATTCGACGGACAGTAGCGGGCGCATCGTGCAGTCCTCGCTGCTGACATCGAGCGGATACAAGCAACTGGACGAAGCCACGCTGAAGGCTGTCAAGCAATGCAAGGCCGTTCATCCCGGCACTGAACTGGGGCAAGGCGTCTCCGGTAAGGTGCGCTACGACTGGCGGATCCAGTAAAGGAATCAGGCCAGCGTGCGCCAAATGGGTGCACGCTGCACCACGTCCGCCCGCATTGCATGAATTCGGTGCATCGAGTGCGCCTCTAGGCTGGCACACTTCCTGCACCAATTCGTGCATGCGCGATCTCCTGCCCACAGACACACAAGCCCACGCGCCATGGCAGGCCAGCCTGGTGCTGGGCTACGGACGCGACGGCGCCGCCAGTAAGCTGTTGCGTCGCGAGCACCGTGGCCCGCTGCGAGTCCAGAAAGCCTTTTACCCCGAAGGCGAGGCAGTCTGCCACACCATCCTGTTGCATCCACCTGCCGGCATTGTGGGTGGCGACGAGCTGGCCATCGACATCACCGCGAGCGACGGCGTGCACGCCTTGCTGACGACGCCCGGCGCCGCCAAGTGGTACCGAAGTAACGGCCGGCCCGCACAACAGCACATAAGCATTCGCGCCACCGAGGGGGCGCGCATCGAATGGCTGCCGCAAGAAACCATCTTTTATGACGGTGCCGACGCCCACCTGGTACAGGAGGTGGAGCTCGACGCCGACGCGCGCTACATCGGCAGCGACATCCTTTGTTTCGGCCGGACTGCCAGCGGCGAACGGTTCGCCCGCGGGCGTGTGCGCCAGCAGCTGCAAGTGCGGCAAGGCGGGCGCCTGGTTTGGTGGGACCAAGGTGTGCTCGAGGGTGGTAGCAGTGCCATGCACAGCCTGCATGTGCTCGATGGCGCCAGCATCTGCGCCACCCTGCTGGCAGTGGGACGGCGCGCCGAGACAGGCCTGCTGGCGCAACTGCGCGCACTCGATCCGGCGCTTGGCGTCACCCATGTCAAATCACTGCTGGCCGTGCGTTACCTGGGTCACGACAGCGAACGGGCGCGCCAGCTGATGGCGCAGGCCTGGCATCTGTTACGGCCCATCTGGATGGACCGTACCGCCACTTCACCCCGCATCTGGACGACCTGATATGGACCTCTCCCCACGCGAAAGAGACAAGCTGCTCCTGTTCACCGCTGCGCTGCTGGCCGAGCGCCGCCGGGCACGCGGCCTCAAACTTAACTATCCAGAAGCGGTCGCCCTGATCAGCGCGGCCATCCTGGAGGGGGCGCGCGACGGCAAGAGCGTTGCCCAGCTGATGGCCGAAGGCACCCAGGTCCTGGCGCGGGGCGACGTGATGGAAGGTGTGCCAGAAATGATCCCGGACATCCAGGTCGAAGCCACCTTCCCCGACGGGACCAAGCTCGTCACCGTCCACCAACCTATTGTGTGAGGCCAGTATGATCCCAGGTGAATATAGGCTCGAGGATGGCGACATTACCCTCAACGCAGGCCGCGCCAGCTGCACGCTGGTGGTGGCCAACAGTGGCGACCGGCCGGTGCAGGTGGGCTCGCACTTCCACTTCTTCGAGGTCAACGACGCCCTGCAGTTTGAGCGCGCACAGGCACGCGGCATGCGGCTCGACATTGCAGCCGGCACTGCCGTGCGCTTCGAACCGGGCCAACGCCGCACGGTACAACTGATTGCACTCGATGGTGCGCGCCGCGTCTACGGCTTCAATGGCCGCGTGATGGGCGCACTGGAGGACGAATCATGACCATCATCACGCGCCGCGCCTACGCAGAGATGTTCGGCCCGACCAAAGGCGATCGCATTCGCCTGGCGGATACCGAGCTGTTCATCGAAATTGAACATGACCATGCGACCTACGGCGAAGAGGTCAAATTCGGCGGCGGCAAAGTGATCCGTGATGGCATGGGCCAGTCCCAGTTGCCGTATCGCGAGGTGATGGACACCGTAGTCACCAATGCCGTAATTGTGGACCACTGGGGTATTGTGAAGGCCGACATCGGGCTCAAAGATGGCCACATCGCCGCCATCGGCAAGGCCGGCAATCCGGACATCCAGCCTAACGTAACAATGGCCATCGGCGGCGCCACCGAGATCATCGCTGGCGAGGGCATGATCGTCACTGCGGGTGGGGTGGACACGCATATCCACTTCATTTGTCCGCAGCAGATCGACGAAGCGCTCGCTTCAGGTGTCACCACCATGATCGGCGGCGGCACCGGGCCGGCAGTTGGCACGGCGGCCACCACCTGCACACCCGGGCCCTGGCATATTCATTCGATGCTGGCGGCGGCCGACGCGTTTCCGATGAACCTGGGCTTCCTTGGCAAGGGCAATGTCAGCTTGCCGCGTCCGCTGGAAGAGCAAATCGAGGCGGGCGCCATCGGCCTTAAGCTGCATGAGGACTGGGGCAGCACGCCGGCCGCGATCGACAACTGCCTGTCGGTGGCCGACCGCATGGACGTGCAGGTGGCCATCCATACCGATACGCTCAACGAAGGAGGCTTCCTGGAAACGACATTGGCCGCGTTCAAGGATCGCACCATCCACACCTTCCACACCGAAGGGGCGGGTGGCGGCCATGCGCCCGACATCATCGCGGCAGTAGGACAGTCCAATGTGCTGCCCTCTTCCACCAACCCGACCCGTCCTTTCACCGTCAACACCTTGGATGAACACCTGGACATGCTGATGGTTTGCCACCACCTGGACGCAGCCATCGCCGAGGACGTGGCCTTTGCCGAATCGCGCATCCGGCGCGAGACCATCGCGGCCGAGGACATCCTGCATGACCTGGGCGCCATTTCGATGATGTCGTCCGACTCGCAGGCCATGGGCCGCGTGGGCGAAGTGATCTTGCGCACCTGGCAGACTGCCCACAAAATGAAGGTGCAGCGCGGCGCCCTCGCTGGCGATAGCGCCCGCAACGACAATCACCGAGTCAAGCGCTATGTGGCCAAGTACACCATCAATCCCGCCATTACCCATGGCATCGCGCATGTCGTGGGTTCGGTGGAAGTGGGTAAGTTGGCCGACCTGGTACTGTGGCGCCCTGCCTTCTTCGGTGTCAAGCCATCCATGGTGCTCAAGGGCGGCATGATTGCTTGCGCCCAAATGGGGGATCCGAATGCTTCCATCCCTACGCCACAGCCCGTATACACGCGCCCCATGTTCGGCGCCTTTGGCGGCGGCCTGAAGAAGTCGGTCACATTTGTGTCGCGCGCGGCCTTCGATGCGGGCATCGGGGCACAACTGGGCCTGGCCAAACCAACGCTGCCGGTGGCGGCAATGCGCCAGTTACGCAAGGCCGACATGATCCACAACGGTGCCACGCCGCTGATGGAAGTCGATCCTGAAACCTACGCGGTGCGCGCCGACGGCGAACTGCTCGTGTGCGAAGCGGCGCACGTGCTGCCGATGGCCCAACGCTATTTCCTGTTCTGAACCATGACCCTACTGACCCTGCATACCAAACTGGCCACTTCTGAACGTGTCGACGGTGAACTGGTGCTGACCTATGACCAGCGCGAAAAATGCCGCCAGCGCGCACAACTGGACTCAGGCGAGGAAGTTGCCCTCTTCACCGTGCGCGGCAGCGTACTGCGTGACGGCGACCTGCTGACTGGCGAAACCGGTTTCGTGGCGCGCGTGCGCGCGGCCGCGGAACCGGTGTACACCGTGCGTGCGGCCGACGCCCAAGGCCTGTTGCGCTGCGCCTTCCACCTCGGTAACCGGCACAGCCAAGTTCAGGTCGGGGCCGGCTTCTTGCGCATCCGAGTCGATCCTGTACTGCGCGACATGCTAGCCGGCTTGGGAGCGACGGTCATGCAAGAGATGGCCGTGTTCGAACCGGAGGCCGGCGCTTACAGTGGCGGCCATGCGCACAGCCACCCGCTGGCGCCGATACCGTTACGGCAGAAGATCCACCGGCCTGGCGGCGTTTGACCATGGAAGCGAACGCCCTGCTGCATTTGCTGCAGTTGGCCAGCCCCGCTTTACCGGTCGGCGCGTACAGCTATTCGCAAGCGCTCGAGACGGCCCTGGAGCAAGGCCGGGTGCATGATGCGGCGAGCGCGCGCGCGTGGATCGCCAGCCAACTGCACGAGGTGCAGGGGCGCTGGGATGCACCCGTGTTCTGGCGCCTGTTGCAGGCCCATGCAGCAGGTGACGCCCCTGCCCTGGCGTGTTGGTCAGAGCGCTACCTGGCCTCGCGCGATACGGCCGAACTGCGCGCGGAATCGGTGCAAATGGGCTATTCCCTGGGTCGGCTGCTGGCCGAACTGGAGCTGGCACCGGCGACCGAAGGCGAGGAGGCCTTCCCCGCCGCGCTGGCCCGTGCCGTGCACGTGCTTGGCATTGCGCACCGGCCGGCCCTACTGGCCATGCTATTTGGCTGGGCGGAGAACCAGGTGCTGGTGTGCGTCAAATCGGTTCCACTTGGCCAGGTGGCCGGCCAACGCCTGTTGTTGTCGCTGGCGCCGGAGATCGAGGCAACCGCCACGCGGGCGCAGTCACTGGATGACGATGCACTGTCCAGTTGGGCACCCGGACTTTCCCTGTTGTCGATGCGGCACGAGGTGCAGCACGGCAGGCTTTACCGTTCTTGAAGGAGCAATAATGGCATCCAATCCCCTGCGCGTCGGCATCGGCGGCCCCGTCGGTTCAGGCAAAACGGCCCTGTGCGAAATGCTGTGCAAGGCCATGCGCGACGAGGTCGACATGGCCGTGATCACCAACGATATCTATACCCGCGAAGACATGGAGATCCTGCTGCGCGCCCAAGCCCTGCCGCCGGCGCGCCTGATGGGCGTGGAAACCGGTGGCTGCCCGCATACAGCGATCCGCGAAGACGCGTCCATTAACCTGGAGGCCATCGCCCGGATGCAGGCAGACTTCCCCGACCTGGACCTGATCCTGGTGGAGTCTGGCGGCGATAACCTGGCGGCCACGTTCAGCCCTGAGCTGTCCGACCTGACCTTGTACGTAATCGATGTCGCTGGCGGCGAAAAGATCCCGCGTAAAGGCGGACCGGGCATCACCCGTTCCGACCTGCTGATCATCAACAAGACGGACCTGGCACCCCATGTGGGTGCGGACCTGGACGTGATGGCCAAGGACGCGGCCCGCCAGCGCGGCACCCGGCCCTTTGTGTTTACCAATTTGCGCAGCGGCGAAGGGGTGCAGGCGGTAGTCGATTTCATCCGCGAGCAAGGACTGTTGGACGCCACAAATAGGACTGCCATCGCAGGCTAAGCCTGGTGTGAAGAGGGTCAGTGTCGCGCCGGACCTATTTGCCCAGCAGCCTGGCGACGGCAGCATCGAGCACGCTGTCGCTGCCGCCGACCAATTGGTCCGTCAAGCGCGTTGCCACAACAATATCAGGCGCAATCCCATTGCCGTCAAATAGCATGCCCGACGCCGTGTAGGACGCCATTTGCGTCAAGGTCAGGCGGACTTTCGAATTGGGCAGCACATAGTCCGCCATGCGCCCACTGCCGCCACCGCTGGCCGTGCCCATCAGCGTGACATTCGGATGCCCTTTCAATGCACCCAACAGGTTGTCGGTGGCGCTGAAGCATTCGGCATCTTGCAGCACGATGACGGGTTGGTCGTAGCTGCCATGCGTGTCACTGGGCCGGATCGCCATCACATGCCAGTCGCTGAACTTCCCTGCCGGTGGTTGCCAAGCCGGTGTAAACGTCGCCAGGAAGGCGCGGACCTGGCTGGCCTCGTCGGCATTCCATACTGCACTTGTCAGCGGGAACAAGGCGCGCGTGCCCATGCCAAGGAAGCCAGCGCGGCTCGATACGGGCGGCGCGATTGGCATGCGGTAAGCAGCAACGTTGATGATCTTCATTGGGCTGCCCTGCTTGATCAACCAGGGCATCAGTACTTGGAGCGTGTCCTGCATGCCGCCAGTATTGCCGCGCACATCGATGACAAGGCCGCGCGTGCCACTGAATTTGGCCATCCACATATCCAGTTGTTTGGCGAGTTCCGGTCCCTCACCCATGGAGGCAATGCGCAAGTAGCCGATATTGTCCGCACGCAGCGCAGATTCATGTTGCGGCCAGACTGCTGGTGCTGGCGGATTCTTTGCCTGCATCTGGACGGGCAGGCGCAGTGTGTCCTTGTCGTCCGCTGAACGCAGCGTCAATTCAAAGGCCGTTGCCGGCAGCTGTAGTTGGCGCGCCACCATAGCCAGCCGGCGCAATTGTTCCAGTGCCAGCATGCGGCGCTGCTGGGGTGAAGACTGCGTGACGACCTGCTCTGCGGCTGCCAGCCACTCTTCCACCGGTTTGCCATTGATGGCAGACAGATAGGGATGGGCAGGGTCAAGCAAGGCGCTGCGGTCATAGGCCAGCACGGCAATGCGTTCACCATCCATCACGAAACGCAGGGGCAGACGGGGCTCGCTCTGCACGGATGCGCTGCTGTGCAGGTCGCCGAAAATCGTCATCAGGCGGCCGACGCGGTGCTGGAAAACACTGGACGGCAGGTCCGTGGAAATGCTCACGCGTAAAGCATCAAGCGCCGCCCGGTAGTCCACGCCGCGCCGCTCCAGGTAGGAATAGCAGTTTTCAAGGATCAGCTCCAAGTCGTCGACGTCAGACAGCATTTGTGCACGCGTCAGCATTGGCCCGCCCGATACAGACGGCGTGTCGGCGATGAAGCGCCAGTGCGGATCAACGCTGGCTGGCAGTGGGCGCCTGGCCGGCTGCAAGGCCAGGTCCTTGCGGGAATCGACGCGCTGGCGAATCCACGCATGGGTCACGTCGACATCGTCCGGGTCCGCTTGATGGGCCAGGTCCAGCACCTGCCCATAGCGGGGGTCGGTCGCCTTGCCGCCCGTTGCAATGAAACGCTCCAACGCGGCCATTGCCATGAGGGCGAAACCGGCGCGGTGCAGGTCGGTTTGCAGGATCAGGTTGAGCGCCTGATGAATGTCGCCACTGGCCAGCGTTGCGTAGGCTTTGGCGTAATCATCGTTGGGCAGCGCCTCGCCGGGTGCGTAGACGTGCAGGTCGAGGTCAAACACGATGTCACTGCTGGTCGGCGCAACCTGGTGGATTTCAACTGCCAAGACGTTGGCGCCCTTGCGCACTTCCATGGACGATGCTGGCAGCACAAAGCGCGGATATTCAATCTCGTTGCCGTATTGGACGGTTGCCGAGGCGCGGGTCTGGGCGGTGACGGCGCCCGCTGGCATATTGGTGCGCAAGATTTCCCTGCCATTCCAGTACACGACGGCGCCATCGTCCCGGCGCAAGTCGAACGTCAGCGTAGCGACTTGATTCGGGTCGCTGACGTCGACCTGGCGGCGGAAATAGGTGGTGATGGCTTTGGCATCGGCGGCAGGGCCATACGACACCGTCGTTGCATTGCCAGCGTGGCCGTAGCCGAGCGGCGCGGCGCCCTGTTTCCATCCAGCTGGCGTCAAGCTGGTGCTCCAATCGCCCGCTGCCACCTTGCCTGCGTCGAGGTATTGCCAGACACTGGCGCCGCCAGGTGCGACCAGCTGGGTGGCGGCCAAGGCGCCGGTGGGCAGGCCGGCGGCGAGTAGGAGCGCCAGGCTCCATCGGATGGAACAGTCAGTGAAGTCGCGCAAGATGGTACCGATCCAGGTCTTGTTAATGTTTTAAAAACGTTAACAATGCCAGATCCACAATCAAGCGGCAAGCGGTGGGCACAAGTCCTGACGGAGTCAGCGGTGCGGATGCCCGATCGCTTCGATCCTGTCCTGGCAAGCGATGCAGGTAGCGGCGGCAGGCAAGGCGCGCAAGCGCGCCAATGGCAGCGGCCCGTGGCAGACGACGCACAGGCCACCGACGCCCCGGTCGATCCGTGCGAGCGCCGCGTCAATGGCGGTCAATTCGCCGATTTCGTGCTGCAGCAAGGCCAGCTCCGTATCAGACAGCATCGCCGCCGCGGCGCGGCTGTCGCCACTGTCAAAATAGTTGATCAATGTACGGACCTCGTCTGCATCGCGTCCCGCCAGGTGGGCGCGGACGCGCTCCAGGTGGCTTGCGCGTGCCGCTTTGAGATCAGCTTGAAGTTCGGTGAAGTCATTCGCTGCCAGTAAGGTCATGTTCCCTCCTAAAGTTCATTGGGCTTCCGTTGGCTCGGCTGGTAGTTGCCAACGGAATAGCACTTCAATTCCACCCTGCGGGGGCACGCGCACGGTGCGCGCCATGGCCTGCCCACGCCGTTCAGCGCTGAGCGGATAGTTCCCAGCCGGGCGTTTGAAATAGACGAAGGAACCATCGCTGACAAGGTGGACCTTAGGCGCTTGCAGTCGGCAGGTCAGCAGGCAAATTTGATCCAAGTCAATTCATCAATGAATTTTTTGCCAGCACTGCGTCCCTCGTGGTAATGCCGTGTTTTTTGATTTACATCAATGATTTTGCTGGTGGCGGCGCCCATAGTCGCTGGCATGGACATCCAATTTCTAGGCGCGAACGGAACCGTCACCGGTTCAAAATACCTGGTCACAGCAGGCGGACTGAGGCTATTGGTCGATTGCGGCCTGTTCCAGGGCTACAAGGCGCTGCGCCTGCAAAACCGGGCCGAACTGCCCTTCGATCCGCAGACGCTCGATGCCGTCATCCTGACCCATGCCCACCTGGACCACAGTGGCTACCTGCCGCTCCTGGTCAAGCAGGGATTCCAGGGCAAGGTATGGTGCACGCCAGCGACCAGGGACCTGTGCAAGTTGTTGCTGCCCGATAGCGGCCACTTGCTGGAAGAAGAAGCCAACTATGCCAACCGGCATGGCACCACCAAACACGAGCAAGCCTTGCCTTTGTATACAGAAGCGGAAGCCCAAGCCGCCTTACACCAGCTGTGCATTGCTCCCTTTGACAAACCGGTGCACCTGGATGAACACACGCAGTTTACGTTTGGCTACGCCGGGCACATCCTCGGCGCGGCCATGGTCCGCATCGAACACAAAGACAAGAGCCTGCAATTCTCGGGCGACCTGGGCCGGATGCATGATCCGGTCCTGCGCGCGCCAGCCGACCCGCCAGCTTGCGACTACCTGGTGGTCGAATCGACGTATGGCGACCGCTGCCACGACAAGCAGGATCCGACCATCCTGCTTGGCAACGCCATCCGCGAGACCGCTGCCCGCGGCGGCGTTGTCGTCATCCCAGCGTTTGCGGTCGGGCGCGCGCAGGAACTGCTGTATTACCTGTACCGCCTGAAGGAAAGCGGTGCCATTCCGCACGCCTTGCCGGTCTACCTGAATAGCCCGATGGCCGCCAATGCCACCCACCTCTACCAGACCCATGCGCATGACCACAAGCTATCGCGCGCGGAGTATGTGGCCATGTGCAAGCAAGTCCATGTGGTCAATTCGGTCGAGGAGTCGATTGCACTGAACCAGAACCATGCACCCAAAGTTATCATCGCCGCCAGCGGCATGGCCACCGGAGGCCGCGTGCTGCATCACCTGGCTGCCTTCGCCCCGGATTCGCGCAACACAATCATCTTCGCCGGCTTCCAGGCCGGTGGCACGCGCGGCGCCGCCATGGTGGCCGGGGCGACGGCCATCAAAATCTTTGGCGAGTATGTGCCCTTGCGCGCCCGTGTCCTGCAGCTTGACAACCTATCGGCCCACGCGGACCGTGATGAAATCATGGCATGGCTGGGGCGCTTCCCAGCGCCGCCGCAGCGCGTCTTTGTCACGCATGGCGAAGAGGCCGCAGCCGACGCCCTGCGATTGCGCATCCAGGAAACCCTGCACTGGTCGGCCAGCGTACCGCTCTACCGCGACCGCGTCAGCCTTGACCAAACTGGCATCAGCCACGCACAGGAGAAGCCCAATGCGCATCGCCGTCTTCAGCGCGCAGCCCTATGACCGGCACTTTCTCGATGCGGCTCTGGCGCGCAGCCCGCTGGCGGGCAAAGCCACCTTGGTTTATCACGTCGAGGCCCTGGCACCGCAGTCCCTGGCGCTGGCACAAGGCTGCGTGGCTGTTTCGGTATTCGTCAACGATGCGCTTGATGCGGGCATCCTGTCGGCCTTGAAGCAAGGCGGGGTCGGCGCGGTACTGCTGCGTTGTGCCGGCGTTGACCGGCTCGATGCCGCTGCCGCCCACCAGCTGGGCCTGTTTGTCGCGCGCGTGTCGGCCTATGCGCCGGAAGCGGTGGCCGAACATGCCCTTGCCCTGATCCTGACCTTGAACCGCCATACGCATCGCGCCTTTGCCCGCGTGCGCGAAGGAAATTTCTCCCTCGACGGCTTGCTTGGCATGACCTTGCATGGCAAGACAGTGGGGCTGGTGGGGACGGGACGCATTGGCCTGGCTGCGGCGCGCATTTTTCGCGGCCTTGGCTGCCAGGTGCTCGGCTGCGACCCTGCTGCTCCCGCCGCATTTGCGGCATTGGGTCGATTGGTTAGCTTGCAAGAGTTGCTACAGGAGTCGGACATTGTTTCCCTGCACTGCCCTTTGACGGCATCGACCCGCCACCTGATTGATGCGAAGGCGCTCTGCTTGATGAAACCTGGTGCCATGCTGGTCAATACATCGCGCGGCGGCCTGGTGGACACGGCAGCAGTCATCGCCGCGCTCAAAACGCAGCACCTGGGCAGCCTGGCCATTGATGTGTATGAGCAAGAAGCCTCGCTGTTCTTCCAGGACCATTCCGCTGACATCATCACGGACGACCTGTTCCAGCGCCTGATGACCTTTCCCAATGTGCTCGTTACCGGCCACCAAGGGTTTTTCACGGCCGAGGCCATGCGCGACATCGCCGATACGACGCTGCAGAACCTGGCGTGCTTCCTGGCGGGAACGCCATGCAAGGACGCCGTGTAGGGCTGGCACAGGCTCATTCCTGCAGCTGACGCAGGCGCAAGGCATTCGTGATCACGGACACGGAGCTCAGGCTCATGGCCAAGGCGGCGATCATCGGCGACAGCAGTTGCCCCGTAAAGGGATACAAGAGGCCGGCCGCCAACGGGATGCCAAGCGCGTTGTAGAGGAAGGCAAATGCCAGGTTCTGCCGCATATTTCGCACTGTCGCGACCGAGATTTGCCTGGCCCTGGCGATCGCCCGCAGGTCGCCTTTGACCAGGGTCAGGTGGGCGCTGTGGATGGCAACATCGGTGCCCGTACCCATGGCAATGCCCACATTCGATTTGGCCAGTGCTGGTGCGTCGTTGATGCCATCGCCCGCCATCGCGACGACCCTGCCCTGGGCCTGCAATGCGTCGACCAGGGCCAACTTTGCCGCGGGCGTCACTTCGCCATGCACTTGCTCGATGCCCAATCGCGCGGCCACCGACTTGGCCGTGGTCAAACCATCGCCCGTCGCCATCACCACCTCCATGCCGGCGTCGCGCAGGGTTCGCAATGCTTCTGCCGTGGTCGGCTTGATCGGATCGGCAACGGCCAGCAGGCCGGCGATCTTGCCTTCCACGCCGAGATACATGACCGATGCGCCCGCCTGGCGCAGCTGCTCGGCATGGGCCTGCAACTGCTGCCAGGGGATGCCCTCTGCCTCCATCAATACCGTATTGCCCAAGGCGATGCGCTGACCGGCAACAATCCCGCGCACACCGATTCCACTAGAGGCTTCAAAGTGTTGCGCCGCCACCAGGTCAATGCCGCGGCGGCGCGCTTCAACGACAATGGCATGGGCCAAGGGATGTTCGCTGCCCTGGTCCAGGCTGCCAGCAATGCGCAGGACATCGGCTTCGGAAAACCCGTTTGCCGCTGCCATGCCGTGGAAGGCCGGTTTGCCCTCGGTGAGCGTGCCGGTCTTATCGACGATGAGGGTGTCGATCTTGCACAAGTCTTCGATGGCAGCAGCGTCCCGGAACAGGATGCCATAGGTGGCGGCGTTGCCGGTCGCTGCCATGATAGACATCGGTGTGGCAAGGCCGAGGGCGCAAGGACAGGCAATAATCAGGACGGATACGGCATTGACGAGGCCAAACACCCAGCGTGGTTCGGGCCCGAACAGCCCCCAACCTAGCAGGGTTGCCAAGGCGATGCCAAGCACCACGAGCACAAAATACCCGGCCACGACATCGGCCAGGCGCTGCATCGGCGCCCGGCTGCGCTGGGCCTGCGCGACCAGTTGGACAATCTGCGCCAACATGGTCTGCGCGCCGACTTTTTCAGACCGAATGATGAGGCTGCCGCTGGTGTTCAGGCTTGCGCCAACGACTTTGTCGCCCGCACGCTTGGTGACCGGAACCGGTTCACCGGTCAGCATGGCTTCGTCGATGGCGCTCTCCCCTTCCACAACGACGCCGTCCACCGGCACTTTCTCGCCGGGGCGGATGCGTAGCAGGTCACCGACGTGGACATGATTGAGGGGAATATCTTCCTCGGACTTGTCCACTTTGATGCGCCGCGCAGTCTTGGGGTTGAGGCCAAGCAAGGCCTTGATCGCCGCCGACGTTTGTGAGCGGGCACGCAATTCAAGAATCTGCCCCAACAAAGTCAGGGAAATAATGACGGCACCCGCTTCGAAGTACACACCAAGGCGGCCATGCTCGATGAACGTGGCAGGAAATATCCCAGGCCAGAGCGTGGCGACCACGCTGTAGCCATAGGCGGCCATCACGCCCGTGCCAATCAAGGTCCACATATTGGGGCTGCGCAGGCGGATTGATGCGATGGCACGGACAAGGAAGGGCCAGCCTGCCCACAGCACGACCGGTGTGCCAAGGGCGAACTCAATCCAGCCCTGGCCTTCCAGGCCGTGCGGGAAAATGGCTTTGCCTGCCATGGCCAGCACGGCCACGACCACGGTCAGGGGCAAGGTCCACCAGAAGCGCTTGCGCAAGTCCTCCAACTCCGGATTCCCCTCCTCTTGCGCGACCGGCATCAGCGCCTCGAGGGACATGCCGCAAACAGGACACATGCCCGGCGTAGCACGACGGATTTCCGGATGCATGGGGCAAGTGTAGACCGTGCCTGGCGAGAAGGCTTGCTCGCTTGCCCTTGTCCCTGCCTCATGCTGGTGGCAGGCATGGCCATTTTCTTGTGTTTCGGCTTGCTGATGGTGGTGACAAGGCTGGTTCATCATGGTCTGCGCACGCCCGAGGCAGGCTAGGCTTTCTTGGATTGGTGATCCCTTACTCTAATCGGGTGACTTGGCAGAAAACTCTGATCTGGATCAAGAAATACAGCAATAGTTGCCAATTGTGCGTACGTAGAGGAACAAGCTTTGACGATCCCAATATTAAGACGACCGCGCGGCGACCGTGGTTGTTGGCATTGTCAACCTCGTAGGAAACTCAGCGAGCATGCTTTGGAGAATTATGGCGATCCTTGCGGATGGCTACTTTTTTGTGTCCTGGCGGAATGGACGAAGGACATGCGCCCACGGCGCGCGGCGCTTCCGCCCCGCGGCAGCAATCGGCCGATTCGGCCACGTCCCGCGGCCCCGCGACACCCAGCAGGGCGATCGCTTTCGAATCCCACACGCAGGGTCCGCAGGCACCCTGCTCCTGTCCGACACGAAACAAAATAGAAAAAGCCCCTTGGCACTGAGCGCGATTTTTAGCGCGTTCTGGCGAAGGGGCTTTTCAGAATTTGGCGGAGAGGGTGGGATTCGAACCCACGGTAGGGGGAAACCCTACGCCTGATTTCGAGTCAGGTACATTCGACCACTCTGCCACCTCTCCGGGGTACTGCAGCAACGGTGGTCGCCGTTGGAAGACCAAGATTATAGCAGGGTTGGCCGAAAATGGAAGGGCGAAATTCAAAAAACTTTCACCCGCCTGCAGAAAAACTTTAATTAAGCAGCAACACTCAGCTTCTCGAGCCCACCCATATATGGACGCAGCGCTTCTGGAATCACGACGCTGCCATCGGCCTGCTGATAATTCTCCAGCACGGCAACAAGCGTACGGCCAACTGCCAGGCCCGAGCCATTTAGCGTATGCAGCAATTCCGGCTTGCCCTGGGCATTGCGGAAACGCGCTTGCATGCGTCGCGCCTGGAAGGCCTCGCAATTGGACAGCGACGAAATCTCGCGATAAGTGTTCTGCGCAGGCAGCCACACTTCCAGGTCATAGGTCTTGCAGGCACCAAAGCCCATATCGCCCGTGCACAGCGCCATGACGCGGTAAGGCAGGCCCAGCTTTTTCAGAATCGTCTCAGCCTGGCCCACCATCTCTTCCAGCGCATCGTAGGAAGTGTCCGGATGGACAACCTGCACCAACTCGACCTTGTCAAACTGGTGCTGGCGGATCATGCCGCGGGTATCGCGGCCATAGCTGCCCGCCTCCGAACGGAAGCAAGGGGTATGTGCCGTGATTTTGATCGGTAATTGCTCCGACGCAACAATTTCATCCCTGACAAGATTGGTCAGTGACACTTCCGAGGTAGGGATCAGGTAGAAATTCTCGCCCTCGCCTTCCGCGCCGCCCTTTTTGACGGAGAACAGGTCTGCCTCAAATTTAGGCAGCTGGCCCGTGCCGCGCAGCGAGTCGGCGTTGACCATATAGGGGGTGTAGCACTCAGTATAGCCATGCTCGCCCGTGTGGGTGTCGAGCATGAATTGCGCCAGCGCGCGGTGCAGGCGGGCGATGCCGCCCTTCATGACGGAAAAGCGCGAACCGGTCAGCTTGGTGGCGACGTCAAAGTCCAGGCCCAGCGGGGCGCCCACGTCGACATGGTCTTTTGGTTCAAATGAGAAAGCGGGTGGCGTGCCAACCTTGCGCACTTCCACATTGCCCGTTTCGTCTGTACCCACGGGCACGGAGGCGTGCGGCAGGTTGGGGATCGACTCCATAAAAGTGGCCAGCTTGGCCTGCACCACCGTCAGGGCGGTTTCGTTGGCCTTGAGCTCGTCGCCCAGGCCGCCCACTTCCGCCATCAGGGCGGTGGTGTCTTCGCCCTTGCCCTTCATCATGCCGATCTGCTTGGACAGGGAATTGCGCTTGCCCTGCAGTTCTTCGGTACGGGTCTGGATCGCCTTGCGTTCCGCTTCGAGGGCATTAAAGCCTGCCACGTCCAGCTGGAACTTGCGCGCCGCCAGACGGGCTGCAACGTTGTCGATGTCTTTACGGAGAAGTTGAATATCAATCATGGGGAATGCTGAAATCGGATATCGAAAACAGCAATTATACCCAGACGAAGCCACTTCCCAGTGGGTTTTGCTC
>JACXTT010007137.1_pt1 | contig 15819 bp, 10 predicted proteins | sample 9270951 | NCBI WGS metagenome assembly JACXTT01 (sample SAMN15532306, study PRJNA645909) | rock metagenome | isolation source: weathered quartz diorite | place: Puerto Rico | collected 2017-06-21 | reverse complement strand
ATAGCACGCTTGCCCACGATCTTGGATTCGTAGAAATCATTCTTGATAACGTGCCCATTGGGTTCGTTGATCCGTATGCACCGGTAAGAACCGCTTCTAAAATCATCTACACGAGTCCGGTGTTATCGGCAGGGCCGCATTCGATTGTCCTGAGGGTCAGTGGACAAAAAAGTGCGTTATCGGCCCACTCCTACGTCGTGGTCGATCGGGCTAATGTTGTTGCCACGTCGACTCCGGCGGCAGGCTCCGCCGCCATGGCATTTGCCCCGGTAAGCCCGCCGGCAAACCAGATTTCGGGCGCAGTCGCGATTCCTCAATCGGCTACCGGAGTTGCGCAAGCGAGTGCGTCGGCAACCACAACCCCAACGCCGGTGACAGCAGCAGCAACCAAAGCTGCCGCGATCGCTGCTCCAGCGGTGACGGGTGCGACACCGAGACCGACGCGGCTGCTCACGCCCGTGAACGCAAGCGGCGTTGCGAGTCAACTGCCGCATGGTGGCTCCGTTGAGGCCGCCGCCTACGCCCAGTGGTCTCGTGCGCCATGAAATATCTCGAATTGTCGGGATTTAATCCTTCACAACCACCGGAGTGCCTTCGTTTGCAGCATGGAAGAAGTGTTCGGCCATGCCGTGCGGCAACCGAATACAGCCGTGCGACGCCGCATACGGCGGGACGTAGCCTTCGTGCATGGCGTAGCCGCCGCTGAAGTGCATGCAATACGGCATTTTCGCACCGTCGAAATGCGTACCGCGTGGCCGGTGGTTCTTCCGCACATCGATGTTTGATTCTACGACATTGCCGTAGTCGTCAATGTAATCTCCGAATTCGCTCGAGACGTGGTTCCGGTCTTTGGACACGACGTAATAGCGACCTGGAGGCGTGGAGAATCCATGTTTACCGGTGGAGACGGTTGATTCGCCCACAATCATCCTGCCCTTGTAGAAATAGGCCTTCTGCTTTTCAAGGTGGACAACAATCTTGGCCGGGCCATGGGCGCCTTCATCGTTCCAATAGCCAGAAGGAGCCGGCATTGGAAAAAAGCCAGCGAGCGACTGCTGCACTTGCGGCGACAGTTCCTCGCAAGCGGCGAGCACTCCAAGAAGGAGGAGCAAAATGGATAGACGAAACAGCCGGCTAGCTTTTATGAAGCCGCGAAAGGCACTAAGCTCAGTGCGAGCGCGACTGTTGACTGGTTGTGTGTCTAACAAATCATTCCCTAATTCCATGATCGAAGATTGTGTTGCCTCGAGCCGTGGTGGCGATCGATTAGCTTGGCATTGAGCAGAAAGTGCACCGTGCAGGAATCGAACCTGCAACCCAGTGATTAAGAGTCACTTGCTCTGCCAATTGAGCTAACGGTGCTTTTACGAGGGAAAACGACACATTTTATTCGTTCTTCTAGGGCCATTGTACCCCCAAATTGTACCCCTTGGCAATTTTTGGGGCCGAGAATAGCCTCAGGAGGCCGCATCGGCAATTCCGTCGGTGAACAAAACTGTTCTGCGCTCGGACATAGCTCCACCGGGAGAGCACAACGCGTCGGCCCGCCTGCAACGATGCCTGCACGGCCAATGCTCACCGGGAAACAACCAGCATGGGAAATCACGAGCGTTCAGATCTTGTTTCGCTACCGCCCATCCGGGACCTACTTTGCTCGTTTTAAGGTCGGCCGTATACCGATTCGCCAAAGCCTCGAGACAACTGTGTTTTCAGTCGCCAAACAGCGACTGCCGGACAAGATCCGTGAGTATCGTTCCCGTTACGAATCATCGAAAGCGTTCGCCCATGGCAAAATGACCGTTGGTGAGGCGGTGGAAGCGTATCGCCAAAAGGTACGAGCTAACGTGTCGCTCAAGCCGCGCTCGAAAGATTACCGTGAGAAGACAGTCGATTTCATCCAGCGCTCATGGCCATCATTGTTCGACACCGATGTTCGCAAAGTCAGCGAACGCGATTGCGAAAATTGGCTCTTGAAATTTCAGCAGCGATACGCGCCCACAGTGGTTAACAACAGTATCGGCACTTTGCGAGCGGTTTTCGATGAGGCGGTAAGCACCGGCGCACGCTTTAACAATCCAGCTGCGAGACTTTCGCGTGTCCGGGTCCGGCAGAAACAGTTGGAGCTGCCGTCACGAGACCAGTTCCTCAAATTCGTTGAGGAGATCCGTACGGCAGGGGGTGGACAGTCGAAGGACTGCGCCAATCTTGTGCGGTTTCTGGCGTACAGCGGCCTGCGAATTGGCGAGGCAAGGTACGTCACCTGGGCCGACGTGAATTTCTCCCGGCGTGAAATACATGTCCGAGGCCATCCAGAAACCGCCACTAAGAACGGCGAGATGCGTTACCTGCCCATGATCCCGGAACTTGAGGGGATGCTTCGGGACTTGCGCGGTGAACGAGCGAATGAGCCTGCCATCGCGACAGTGATGCGCGTTTTCGAATGCCAAAACAGCATGACGCACGCCGCCGGGAAGATTGGAATGAAGCGGATCACGCATCATGATTTACGGCACCTGTTCGCGACGATTTGCATCGAAAGCGGTGTTGATATTCCTACTGTATCGCGTTGGCTTGGTCATAAAGACGGTGGGGCGCTTTGCATGAAAACCTATGGACATTTGCGTCAGGATCATAGCCTTGCTCAAGCTCAACGGGTGAGCTTCTCGGTTAAGGCTTAGCCTGTTAGGTTTTCAGGAGCCGCAACAGCTCAGATCGAGGGACAAGGAGTTTGCCCCGCAGCGCACGGCAAGCGTGCAATTTATCGCGCTGAATTAGCCGATAGACGCTGAAGTAATCAACCCCAAGGAGGGCTGCTGCTTCACGAATGGAATAGGAGAGTCGTTCCTGTTCGGGGGCGGCGGGATGCAATACCGGAGAAGTTAGCTTGGGCATACGGTGGATGTGGATACAAAACTCTATCGAAAGCTCGTCCGCCCTTCGCTCTCGTCCCGGAGCGATCGTGCGCCTCCCTGGTTATTGAAAGAATGAAAATTCTTGACATTCATAACTAAAACTCGCAAAGATCCCGGCACATCCGAATTGGCCAAGCCATTCTGGCGTAGGGTTGCAGCGGGTCGTTCACTGAAATGACTTCGCCCCTTCGATTCTCGAAAGGAACTACTATGAACATCCGACCAATCTTCGTTAGGCCTGTCATTACGTTGTTTGTGTCGCGGTTTACGGCCGCGTTGGTCGCGCATGAGATGATTGGTGCAGGGAGACGACAACTCAGCATGCGTTTTGTGTTATTCCTCGCCGGTTTTAGCGGTTTCACTGCCCAGATCGTTTCGGGCGCACCAGGCGATCTATTTGCTTCCATCAATGGCAACGGTGGAGCTGGAGGCGGTGCGATCTTCCAATATACTCCCGCTGGGGTCCAAAGCACCTTTGCTTCCGGGCTGGTTCTCCCTCGGGAGTTAGCCTTCGACGGTGCCGGCAACCTTTTTGTCAATGTAAACCCCTTCGATGCCTCCGGGAATACTCTCGGGGCGATTTTAAAGTTTGCTCCGAACGGAACAGAGAGCACTTTCGCTACAGGCTTTGGCAACACCACTTTCGTTGGCGAGATGGCGATAGACAAAACGGGTGACATTTTTGTCACCGCCGAAGATATTAACACGCTCGCCACTACAATTATCAAGTTTACCCCTGGCGGAGCGCCCAGCACTTTCTTCTCCACGTCCGACCAACTTATCGGGCTAGCTTTTGATGGCGCCGGCAATCTCTACGCCTCAGACAATCCAACGACCACTGGGAACTCCAAGATAGTAAGATTTACCCCTGGGGCGGTCGAAAGCACCTTCGCGACAGCTTCTTCGAGCAGCATCGGCTTGAGCGACTTGACTGTGGACAGCGCGGGAAATGTCTTGGTGTCAGCCGGTGCAAGCAATTCCGCATTTACCGAAATTCTCAAATTCACGTCGACCGGGGTCGAGAGTACCTTCGCATCAGGGCTCAACGGCAACCGGGGCCTGGCCTTTGACAGCGCTGGTAATCTCTTCGTAGTCGAGAGGCCTTCTACTACTACTGGCGATATCTTAGAATTTACACCCGCCGGCGTTGAGAGCGTCTTCGCTTCTGGGATTGGTCCTTCCCGCGGGAATGGCGGTCCAACGGACCTGACCTTCCAGCCAGCGGGAGTGCCGGATACATCCTCGACTTGGACACTACTTCTGCTCGCCCTGACGGCCATCTTCGGGCTTAAGCTTGTGTTACGTCACCAGCCAATCTGACGCGACCCATTCGACCTGCTTTGCGGGTCAGAACGAATTTCCTTTGGACCGATAACAAAGAACAGCGGCGTAAGTTTCAGCGCTTCACTGTGACTTTTAACGTTACAATTGGCGAAGGCTTTACTCACCTGAGTTAGCAAGGCAGATTTCTCTGCCCGAGGAGCTAGTTCTAGTTTCTTCCGTTAATTACAGGTAGATAGAACCCTACTTCATCTACGACGGTAAAGATCCTCTGGCGCCCCTAACTAACTCGGAGCATTTAAGAGACAGTAGCCGCGCATAGCTCGGAGCTAATCTTGAAGTAGCTCAGCATCGAACCAATACTTCGCTAGAATTGTAGGATACTATCTCACAACACGAACAATTTTTTAATAAATCTGCCTGCCGGATACATCCAGCTCATTTCGTACTTACGAATCTGACATCAACAATTTAAACATTCTTTGCCGCCCAGGCCCGGGATGGGATCCCAGGGTAGGGAATTGGACCTCCGCGACACGGAAGTAAGAAAATAGGAGGTCTATGAAAATACAAAATCTTAGCTGCGTGGCAGCAATATGCGCAGTTGCAATCTCGGTCGCTCCGGTAGATGCACAATTGCCGAGTCCACCGCCAACGCCCACTCCACCACCAGGCCTTGCAATAGCACATTTGCCGACGGCGCCTCCTAACCTGGCGGTGGCGGTAGTCACTTACGGGACTACGGGCGGGTTCGTAGTGAGTCGCTGTCCACAAGGAATTTTCGAGCTGATTGCCGTTCAGCCGGATCAAGTGGTTCAAGTGACTATCCAGTATCCAGCCAGCCAGGCGTTGGCAACCGTGCTGGCGGAAACGCTCGATGGGGGGAGCATCACTTTCCCTGCGGGCGGTTCAGTGATCGACGCCCAAGGCACATTTAGCTTCATTTTTCAGGCCGGACACGATTCGGGACTCAACCAAGTGAGCCTGCGTCAAGGTTTACAGGAACTCGGGCTGCAATTCTGGGTCGTTGACACGCAAAATGCCGAAAATAATCCGCCGGCGTTAGACCCAAGCTCCAACCCGATGAACTGAAAACATGAGAACGTCTTACAAATTCAGCATCGTCGGGTCCTTGGCTGTGTGCGGATCTATCATCTCAGCCTTTGGTGACGTCGGCAGCAACAATCCGACTGGGACGGCGGGGAGGTTCGGGGAGGTCATCACCACTGGGTGCGCTTACCTGCCATTCACAGCTAACGCCACAAGGTCAGTGACCGATCTAACTGTGTCAAACGGAGTCTCAAGTTACCCTCTGGCCTTCACCAGAACGCTCAGCAGCCGCTACACAGCAGGTTTGAACGCCGAATTTGGACAGGCTGGTAATTGGATGCACTCCTACTCATGGAGCATTGACCCGCAGACCATCACTTCTGGGTCGGCAAACTCGACTCCTGGCAGCTATACAGTCCATTATCCAGACGGCGGAACGGTCATTTTCAGACCGGCTCCCTCAGGTAACGGCGACCCAGACTTTAGAGGCCCTATTGGCGTGCGTGATCGCTTCGAGCAGATTACAAAGATGACCACCGTCAGCTCGGGCAACGGGACCACGACGAAATACGCAGATGTCTATCTGCGGCTACCTGATGGAGGCAAAGTGTGGTTTACGGTCAACATCACAACCACTGTTGACTCCAGCGGCGGCGGCGGTGGCGGTGGTCCGCCGTGCGTGCCCCGTTGCCAATCGCCCGACTCTACGAGCACGACCTACGACTCGGACTTCACCTTCTACCTGGCCGGGATCATCGATCCTTACGGGCAAAAGACAACGATTAGGGCTCCTGGCGACGGCACTGTGGTTATAACGGAGCCAGCTGGACGGATGCTCCAGATTTTTTACGGGACGGGACCCGCAGGAGACTATGTCATCACCAAGGTGCAAGAATGGATGGGTAATAACAACGGCACCCCCCAGTGGCCAGGCCGAGCCGTTACTTATAATTACGCGCAGATTCCGGGAACAGCTTATTCCGCCCTTTCGAGGGTCGATTACCCGCATGGTTTCTCTGCCTATTACGGGTATCAGGCAAGCGACAACACCAATGGCAGCTCGCGGCAGATGATTAAGTGGTGCGTCGATCCGATGTACCCGGGCCCGATGTGGGCGATCGGCTACACATTCGTCCCCAGCAGCAGCGGCGCTGTCTATGGACAACTGCAGAGCGAGAATTATTGCAACCCAAGCACGGCTGCGATCGGTCCGGCGGTTTCAACCCTGAGCGTTACTGGCACAAACACCCGAACCGAAACCCGGGGCGACGGACCCACTCGGACGTTTAATTTTGGCTCAACCACGCAATCGGGCTTTACTGTGCCAGCGAGCTACTTACTTGGCAATCTCACGGATTTTAACGGAGCGAATCTTTACAAGAGCTATGACGCAAACGGATTTGTCAATGCGATCAAAGACCGAAATGGGAACATAACAAATTACCAAAATGATCCGTGGACCGGCAACACAACTCTCATAACGTATCCGTTGACACCCTCAGATACCGCGCTTGGCCTTGGACGGGCGACATCGGCAACCAGCTATACCGGATCCGGAAGCGATCCCAACAATCCATATTACGTTTACGGATACACCAATCAAACGAGATGGGGGAGAAGGCACGGCTGGTCGGGGCGACACGCGCGCACCCATAAACGCGGCTTAGCCGCGACCTACGTGCGGGATGGGAATAAACGCATCACAACAATCAACTATCCAGACGGCGGCACAGAGAGCTTCACCTACAATAACTTCGGCCAGGCCCTGACCCATCGTCTTAAAGCAGGAGGTTTGGAAACGTACACCTATGATTGGCGAGGGATGCTGGCAGAGTATCGAGACGCCTACCACCAGTCCAGCGCTGATCCGCAAAATCCGAACGTCCCGACAAATCAAACGCCAAGCATCGCCTATGCCTACTATGGTCTGGATTGGGTGAAAACAATCACTGATGCACGAAACAACACGACCACCTTTACTTACAACAACCGCGGGCAACTTCTAACCGCCACGCCTCCAGGCGCGGCGCATCCGATCACAAACACCTACAATCCGAATGGCAACGGCACGCTGGTATCTTTGATGAACGAATTGCAGCACACGACCTCTTATGGTTATGACGATTACAAGCGGCTAACGAGCGTGACACTTCCACCCCCATCAGGCGGACCAAGCCCGAGCCCGACGACGACTTCCTACGACCACAACGGCGGCACGGGCGCCGATTACACCCACTGCGATCCGAACCCGACCCGAGTCACCCTGCCGAGCAGCAAGATCACGAAAACCGTTTACGACAACAACCTGCGCAAATCCAGCGTCACAGTGGGCTACGGCACGGGCGATGCCGCCACTAGCGGATTCATTTACGACTCGAACGGCAATCTGAAGAAAGTAACCGACCCGAAACAAAATGTGACGCAAAACTATTACGACCAGCAAAATCGGTTGACTGATGTGGACGACCCGATGGTGAATGATGCGACGACACCGCACAAAAACAGTAATGGCCACACGATCAGTTACATCTACGATCAGGCGAACAACGTGCACACGAAGCTCAACGCGAACAATCAGCTCCTCAGTTACGCCTACGATTCGATGAACCACGTTACGCAGGTCACCGCCCCGCAAACGCCTGACCCTACCGCGATTACGAAATACACTTACTACACGACCGGACTCTCATCCGGACTGCTTCACACGATGCAGGACCCGCATCTGACCCAGATCAACAGCAGTGCAGTCTATACGTACTCCTATGACCTAGTGGGCCGAAAAACCAATCTCGCGTATCCGCCGGCGGATTCCAATTCCTCGGCCAAAAATGAATCCTGGAGCTACGACACGGCAGGCAACGTGGGGACGTTCACCAATCGCGCCGGTAACGTGCAGACCTTCAGTTACGACAGCCGTGAGAGGCCAACTGGTTTCATCTGGAACGATGGGGCAACCCCGTCTGAAACAATTGTTTACGGAGATGGTTTACACATCACCCAGATTTCGAACTCCAATGCGACGATCAACAATAACTACTTTGATGACGACACGTTAAAGAGCCAGGAAGAATGGGCAGTAGCCGAGGGGGTCCATCGCACCGTGAGCTACACATACGACTCCGATCTGAACCGGGCGACGATTGCTTATCCAAACAGCCACAGTTTTAGCTATGGCTATACGAACCGCGATCAGGTCGATTCTATCTACGATTCGACGGAATCAAACTATCCGGTGACCTATCTCTACGATGGGGACGGCAACATCTACAGCGAGACCGAGGACGGCGTAGTTACCACAACCGCTACGTTCAATGCGATGAACCTTGTCAAGAACTTGTCGCGAGGTTTTGCGGGCACGACGAAGACGTTTGATTATGGGTATGATGTGATGAGTGATCGAACCTCGATCCAGCAGGATGGCGGTGCCGCGAAGCTTGAGGCATACGACTTGGCGGAGCAATCGACCACCGAGACAATCAACGGCACGGCCACGACGTTCGACTACGACGCCAACGGCAATCGAACTGGCGTAAATGGGACAGGTTCGTATGGTACCAACAATCTCAATGAATACACAACCTTCAATGGAATTGCTGTGAGCTACGATGCCAATGGCAACCTTGCCACCTACAACGGCTGGACCTACAATTACGATGCCCAGAACCGAATGACCAGCGCGAGCAATGGATCGACGACCGAGACCTTCAAGTATGACGGCTTGAACCGGCAAATCAGCCATGCCTTAAACGGCGCAACGACCTACAACGTTTGGGATGGTTGGAATCTGATCGAGGAATTTGCTCCAGGCGGGAGCGTTCCGACCAGCGTTTACGTTTATGGTGCGCGAGGGGAGATTGTGGAGCGGATGAGCGGCGGGGCGACCATTCTCTATTTCCAGGATGCCTTAGGTAACACATCGCATGTCAGCGATTCAGGCGGCCATTTGCTGGAAAGCTACACTTATAGTCGGACAGGAACTCCCACTTTCTACAATAATAGTGGTGGTCAGATCAGTGCTTCAGCTTACAGCATTCGCCACTTGTTCCAAGGCCAGCTCTGGACGCAGACGACGGGGCTAAACGATTACCGAAATCGCATGCAGCTTCCGGCGATGGGAATCTTTATGCAGGCGGATCCGAGTGGCTTTGGCGGCGACCCTACGAATCTGTATCGCTTTTGCGGGAATAATCCGATAAACTGGGCCGACCCTACCGGCCTGGAGGTTATAACGCGCATAAACGGCGCGGCCCAGCTTGATCATCCAGTTATTGTTACTGGCTCCCCTATACTTGATACGCCCGGTCAGGAACAAGGCCCGGGATTGAGCGAGTTCAACGACCCCAGCCTCACACTCGGAAACCGCGATTTCAGTCCTAGCCTCAGAGAATTCGGAGACCGCTCTGACATCACTGGGGGCAAGGGATTGCCGTCTTCTCCTTCCCTACCGCCAAACGCATTACCTCCAGCGCTGCCGCCGAACCCGTTTAACGGTCCGGCCCCGACCCCGACCCCGACCGCGAGTCCCATCATCTCACCCAACGCAGGCGTAACACCGTTTCCGCAGGATTTCTTTTACGTTCCAACTCCTACCGCAAGTCCGACTCTCACGCCAACTCCTGCCCCAACCCCCGACCCCATGGCGGCATTGAAAGCAGCTTTTGACCAGCTCGCTGGAACGCCGACGCCAACCGCGTTCCCAGGGAGTTACCCAGCGATTTTTCCGTCACCGACGTTTCCTCCGCCCATCATGACTCCGACTCCGGTGCCGACGCCATTTGAATTTCCAATCTTCCTCGATCAGAACTAGGCGGGCGTCCGCCGCATCGCTGTTACCGACATGCATCCGGAACGATCGCAATATGACCGGAATGTCGAAATAGCAAGGTTTACGGAAGAAGCAGGTGCGGGATTTTATGTGGTCGCCCGCATCACGCGCCTTCGTCCGGACGTATCCCGGCCGTGAGCCGCGAATTGCAAGTCCGCGAATAGAACTGCCCTAAAGGTTCTCAAGCTGTGTGTTCAAAGGATCTCGTGGTGGTGGTGCCTTGAAATCGAGATCAATTACGCAGTTGATAACGTTCGGCATGCACCTAGCATATTTCTAGCCCCTCGGCTCGCGACCGGGAAAAGTACATGAAACAATTTTACGCTCTCTTTGTGAGTCAACTCTTATTGAGCACCTTTGTTTTTGCTCAAAAACCTTTCTCGATAAACGTTGAGCCGAAGGAAATAGTCAAGCAGGTTCCGACGGAATATTCAGGTCTCACTTGCGCTCCAGCTTCGATTTTGAATTGTCTTCATTTCGGGAGCAGCTCCTTTCGGTCGGTCTATGACCGTCTTCCCGGCAAGCTAGCCAGCGAGAAACTTTCCTTTGTGATCAGTAGGTACGGCTCGGGAGATTCAGTTGTCATGCCCGGCTACAAGATGTACACGGCGAATTACGGAATGTACGATGAGGATATCCTCGCAATGTTCAACGCACTTCTCGCCGACTATAACACTTCACAAGTCAACGGTATTTTCGCAGGCCGTTTAGGCGTTGAGACCAGCTTCGCGTATCTCCGGAGAATCCACAAATACCTCGCACAATCGTTGTCGAATGAGGTGCCAGTTGTTGCTGGTCTAGAGGCATATGCTGCCAACGAACATAAAGATAGCGTCGGCTTGAGGTGGATGGGTCTTCACGGTCACACCATTGTCATAACGAGCGCTCCAAGAGCACTGACATCATCTCAACAAGGGTTCACCTTTGAATTTGTTGATTCTAGTAAGGGAGCAATGGGAGAGGGATACATTTATACTGAAGACATTAGGGAATTTCAAGTGATCCACAGAAGCGGCTCACACGTTCAAGCAGTTGGTGGAAGCCCATCCTTACTGGTGGTTATTCCGCTCTTAGGTTTAGGAAGGGAGCGGCAAGCTTGGAACGTAAGAACGATTATCGTGTTAGATTATCTTATTGGGCAATTTCCCAAATGACAGCCTGTTGGTTCTTCCACGTCTAACCATAGGTGTGAGGCGGTGCACCGAGTAGTTGAGAGGAAGTTATTGACAGGCAATTTCAGCTGGCTTTGGCAATTGTCGGTTGGCCTCAATCCCGAAAATCGGACCGTAGAAGACGAGGATTGACTCGTAAGACGTTTGCGTGCGACAGGCGAAATTACCTTTCAACCTTGCTCGGTATCGGTAATAAGCTCTATCCCCCTTTTTCATCTCCTTTCAGGGGTTGGTTTCTGTCGCTCGGCGTCGACTGTGAGCTCGGCGGAGAAGTCCTACCATCGGGGATATCCGCCTTTGCCATGATTTCAATTAGATGGCGGACGACGCTGCTGCGCTCGGTCAGTAAGAGGATGTTGACATCCGGTTCGGCGATAAGGGACGTGTAAGGTTGCGGAGGAGAGACGTACGCTCCGATTGCCTGCTGCATTGTCGCCGCATTCCGATACTTGAATTTAAAGAGATAAGAGATGACTCGTTCATGACTCGGCAGGTCTTTGGGATCTGTAATTACAGGAATGCCTCTGGTTCGCGGGTTTTGTTCGGGTCCGACAATTTCCACCATGTCGGAGTCGATCTGTATAATCGCAAAGCCATCAGCGAAAAAACTCCTCTCGATGATCTCAACAGCTTTGTCACGACTAACCCGTTCCGCGACTGAAACCGTCATCTTCCCTCGCACCCAGTGATCCCGGATAATCTTTAAGTTCGTGAGTTTCTCATAGAGTGCAATTATGTTGCACACGTCCTCGTCGACGAAATTTAGAGTTATGACAGCTCCTTGCGCCGCTTCCTTTGGCGACTGGCCGGCTGTGACAACGGTAATAAGCATTATCCCAAGTAGGCATAGTGGTTTTTTTATCACGGCAAGTTACCATAGTAACCGCTACTGCTGTGGCAGTAAATCAAAAAGAGGAGTAAAAAATAGGGAGTAAAAAATAGGGGTCAGTCAACAAATCTTGGTGCGCCCGCAAAGCTGGCGTCAACGTGGGTGAGAGTCCCACCGGTGCAATTAGACGGTTCAGCACCGAAGATGGTGCCAACTGCATCGTCGTGAGGCGAGGTGGGGAGCAGGCACTTTAGTCGGACCGGCAGGTCACAATGAGAATGAACCACAAATATGAGCCTCGAAAGAGATAAGCCTCGGCAGCCGAGACCTTCAAATTGGTGCGAAGGCCGCAGAGTGGAAACCAGATTAACCGTCGAGGTTTTCGCAATGGACCGACGGGGTCTGCGTGGGTGACATGTCGGGAAGTGACGTGAGGGTAAGCGGGGAGAACTCCTTTGGTGGCACTAAGCCAACCGGCGGTACAAGTCTGCAAAGAGGCAAGACCGCGAGGGCCAGAGGAGAAGTCGGAGGCACTCGTAGTAGTAAAGAGGCCGTGCCCGACCTTTGGTGGGCGGGAGAAAACACGGCGGAGCGAAGGGGTGCTACTTGTTCCGCAGTGCAGAAGAGCAGTAAAGGACAAGGTGATGGCCCGCGAGGGCTAACAACACTGGATAAAGTTCGGAAGCTGCAAATCACACTGTATCGTAAAGCCAAAGCCGAAAAGGAGTATCGGTTTTGGAGTTTGTATGGAGAGGTGCTGCGGGCCGACGTGCTGGAGAGAGCATGGAGGCAAGTGGCGGCCAATGGCGGGAGGGCGGGAATCGATGGACAAAGCATCGAGCAAATCCACCGCACTCCGGAGGTGGAACGGCAATGGTTAGAGACCATCCGCAGGGAACTTCAAACCCGAAGGTATCGACCTGGTGCCGTGCAGCGGGTGATGATTCCCAAGCCTAACGGAGGCCAGCGCCCCCTTGGGATTCCAACGGTCAGAGATCGCGTGGTACAGATGGCGGTTTACTTGGTGCTGATGCCGATTTTCGAGGCGGATTTTCATCCGCGCTCCTACGGTTTTCGGCCCCGGCGAAGCGCTCACCAAGCGGTGGAGGCCATTCGGGAAGCTCTGCGGATGGGCAAGGTAGAAGTAGTGGATGCCGATCTGGCCCAATACTTCGACACTATTCCACACCGGCACCTGCTACGACAGGTAGCGCGGCGAATCAGCGATGGGATGATCCTTAAGCTAATTAAAGGATGGCTGCGCGCTCCGGTGGTTAAAGAAGAAGAAGGGTATGGGCGGCCAGGCAGAATAAGCCGAAGCAAAAGGGGCACCCCACAAGGAGGAGTCCTCTCACCGCTTTTGGCTAATATCTACCTGCATCCGCTGGACGAAGCGGTCAATGATACATGCCGACAAAAGCCCCGGATGATCCGCTACGCGGATGATCTGGTGATCCTTTGCCGGCTAGGAGAAGGAACTCAACTCCGACAACGGCTGGCGCGGTGGCTCCAAGCCCGCGGACTTAGCCTCAACGAGGCCAAAACGCGGATCGTCAACAGCCAGCAAGAAGGCTTCGAGTTCCTAGGGTTTAGTTTCCGTTGGCAAAAGTCCCGTAAAGGGACAAGCTATGTGCATACTGAACCCAGTGCCAAGAGTCGTCAGCACCTGCGCGGCCAAGTCCGCGAACTGACGCGAAGGGTTACCACATGGCAAGCCACGCCACAGGTAGTGAAAGAAGTCAACCTAGTGATCCGAGGTTGGGGAAATTACTTCGCCTTGGGACACTATGGTCACATCTTCGCCCAATTTACCGTTTCACGGCGCATCGGCTGCGTCAATGGCTCTGGCGCAAGCATGCCAATTGCCCCGGCAAATACCGTCGTTGGCCAGGTGATATGCTATTCGCAACCTACAGACTCCACCAACTGCCACGAGCCATCCTTAGAGGCCCGGCATGAACGAGCAAAGGAACTCGGAAAGCCGGATGCGGGAAAACCGCCTGTCCGGTTTGATGAGGGGCGGGAGCCAGACGGTCATTGGTTAAGTCAACCTCTCACTCCGTCAGCTCCTGCCTACTCCACACGGACAGCGCGATCGTTCAGTGACTGGCGAAATTAGCCCGGGGGGAACCGACGTGAACGAATCTAAGACGAGGCGGATCGGCGTTTTTTGTTCAGACGTTTCGCCGCTTCTCTTTTTGGAAGAGGCGGTCTGTTCAGTTACCCATCTGGTTCTGGCGCAGTTTAAGAAATGTTGTAGCCACCGCCTGTGGCCCGTTCAACTCGGCGCTGCTTATTCACAACAGGGAACACGGCCCACCAGCCTACGCTCGAGGCTACGGCTCGGCAGAGCAGGGCCGGCTACAGCGGCTACAGTTTTGTTTAACGTGCTTTAGCGCTTTTGGCTAAGCGTTGCCTTAATCTTTGGAACCGAAGGAATTCCACACTATCCTGACCCATCAGGCTTCAAAACGTTCATGGAGCCATTGGCACTGTACGTAAACGTTGCGACTTTGCCGTTGCGGTCCGTGAACCGAATCATTCGCCATTGCGGGTCATATTCATAGCTGTCTCTCCTGCCATCGGCATACTGGTAAGCCGATAAGAGGCCCGTTGAATCGAAGACGGGACCTTCAGAGGAGGAAGCGGTAGTTTGGCCAAGAACGCTAGCGGCAGTCATGATTGTTGCGATCAAAACCTTCATAAGCTTGAACTTACAACGCAGAGCTTATCGAGCAAGACCATTCCATTTCACTCGGTAACGCACACTACACGCGGCCGTGTCGCCAACAGTCTTCCTCTTTTCCACTGTCCCCGAAACGCTCCACAATGACATTGACGAAATGTTTCCCCAAATCCTCTGAAGCATTGCGTTAATGGCGCACTCGTTCGGTTGTGTGGCGCTAGCAAAAAGGGTGACGACACTACTCGGCACTTCTTTGGCTCGCCTTTCCACACACATCATAGGTTCTTTGGGTCGGCGATTCGCGGCCCACAGTGGCGCATGTTCAGCGGTGCTTTGGGCGGATGCGTCCCCGCCGTTTGCGGTTCAGTTTTTATTGATGCTGATGAAACTGGTGCCAGCGGCTTCGCCGATTGGGAATGCGGTTTTGTGCGCCGCATTCTTTTCTTCACGCCTTGTGCCCGTAAGTAGTGGCGCAAGGTTGGTTCACTGACCGGCAAGCCGTTTTCTTTGAGGAAGGCGGCAAGTGTCGCAATGCTCACGCCCTTTGCGCGTGCCTGAATGAGCGCATCTTTTACTTTATCGAGCAAATCGGATGCAGTTTTCGTTCGTTTGAGTTGACCGCTGGCAATGAGATTGCGCAGCTTTTGGTCCAAGCTTGCGAAATCGAGACGCGCTTCGAGTTCATTCCAGTTTGGTTTTACTTTCATGGCTCTAATTTGACGGGATGGAATGCGGACGCGGCTGCCATTGGTTGACTGGTTTGTTTTCCTATTTCGATAGGGGTTGGTGTCATCCTTCTCATATCATCACAAGCCAGCTTCAATGCTGCGCTGGAACCGGAGCATCCTGCGGCGTTTGTTCTGCCAATCTGGGATCATGTTCACCGCGGTTGTGCAGAAGAATCAGGCGGTAGCACGGGCCTATTTCGACGAGCATCTGTCTCACAACGATTATTACACTCAGGGTGAAGTCAGAGCCGGTCGCTGGATCGGAGAGAGCTGCCCGCGATTGCAATTAAAGGCAGGTGAACCGGTCGAACGAGACCTCTTCCTGGCTCTCTGCCA
>JACXTT010007136.1_pt1 | contig 15821 bp, 17 predicted proteins | sample 9270951 | NCBI WGS metagenome assembly JACXTT01 (sample SAMN15532306, study PRJNA645909) | rock metagenome | isolation source: weathered quartz diorite | place: Puerto Rico | collected 2017-06-21 | reverse complement strand
GAAAGCGGAAGTTGGACGAACAGGAAGTGAGTAGCCTAGAGCCCCCAATCGATCACCAACCTCGTCGGAGTGCCGCGTCTGCTGCCTAACCCAGGTTACAGGAACCGAGGGACTTGACCTGGTGAGCTTGTGTCCAGGATACGATGCGCCAAGCAGGAAGCGGCCTGTGCGGTCAGTAGTAAGGTAGGCCATGCTGTCGGCAAGCGGGCCGCTGGCGATATACGTGAGCCTACCGTTGGTCGGGTTAATGGCGAAGCCGGTGACGATCTGCGGCTGACCGCGCACCCCCACGTAGAGGAACCGACGATCGGGGCTCACCGCCATCGGTGTCGAAATACCAGGCTGAGCGATGTCAGGGATGAGTACTCTTTCGATCATCGTCAGGTTACCAGTCTGCCGATCAAGCTGGAGCACGAAGACCTCGTTACTTTCAGCGTTCCCGACATAAATGAAGCTGACAGGATGAGTGGAGGCTTCTTGCATCGTGCCTGAAACAATAGTGCTGGTAGACCCCTAAGCCAATCCCAAATCCAACTGATGCCAACCGTCTTGGGATGATTAGGGCGAGCTGCACTGGCAGTATTTCTTTTCTGCTGGGTATCGGACTCCAAAACTCTCGTGTCCTTACTCCGCCGCGATGGTATCGAGTCCGGCGCAGGCGCCTTCCGTATCCTGCGCCTTGGTTCCTCCACTAAGCCAATGGCAATATCGTGCAGTTCCGTCGATTTGAAGAAACAGAGTATCTTGCGGGCGAGCCGCTTGATACGGGTATGTAACGTCAGATGCTTCCGTTCAATTTGTGAGGTGCTGCGTTTACCATGGCCATGGAGTTGAGGAGGGAGATGCCGAACATCGGCCTCCCAACCATTGGTGAAGAAGTGCTTGATCCCAGCGGTATAGAACTTGTCCGCCATATCAAGAAAAAAGAATGTGACAACGCGTTGTTATGCACCCCCCACTCCCGAGATCCTAGGCTATAGGAGGCTGTGCGGGCTGCTTGAACGGGACCAACGCGCGTTACATGATCTGACACGGTTTCGCACCTCGCTGGTCAACGAGCGGGTACGCGCCGTCAATCGCCTCCAGACGACGCTGGAGGACGCGAACATCAAGCTGGCAAGCGTCGTGACGGAAGTGACCGGAGTGTCAGGGCGCGCAATCCTGAAGGCCTTGGTGGCTGGGCAGACGGACCTCCCACACCTTGGCCGACAATGCCAGAGGTCAGCTGCGCAGGAAGACCGTGTAACCCCAGTAGGCGTTAGCCGGTACGCTGCACTCCCATCCTCGAGTCATCGTGATGGAGTTGCTCAGTCAGGTGGACTCCCTGGAGGAGGCAGTCGCGCAATTAGATGCCCAGATCACGGAGCTGAGGGCACCTATGTCGTGCAGCTTGCCGCCCTTTTGCCACACCGCAAGAGAGACCAACAAGTTGTCAATGCCGGAAATGTGCTCTTTCCTGTATATTCACTAGAATATATGTTTGTGGTCTGGTCGAGGAGTTGGTCACCGAGGAGTTTACGCGATGGTTGAGAAACTCGACGAAGGTGACACCGGAGCAGTCGTACGCTCCGTTGATTTACTGGCAGCGCGTGGGGTCACTCTGCCGTTCCCGTACAGCAGTGACAGCAAAGGCAGTCGGTACGCGTCGCGTGAATTGTGTGTGCAGCCTGGAGGCAAACTGCTGCGAATCCTCTCCGCCTTCGATCTCTACGGCCAAGCCGTGTTCCTGCTCGGCGCCGATAAGACCGGGCAGAGCGCCAAAGCTTTTTATGCCACGTAGGTCCCAAAGGCCGGGAGCCTCTGGGAGGAATATGTGAGTGAGTGAACAATGAAAAAGACATCTTACCGCTGAGAAAATCTAAGGAGTTCGTATGTCCGCGCGCCGTTATGAATTTGCAACCTTAACTGTACAAAACACGATCGTGAAAGAGGTCAATGGCCAGGGCTTTAGACGGCTCGGGAAAGCCGCTCCATAGCTATCTGACCGAACAGGCCAAAGACGGATGGAAACTGGCAGGGATGGCTGGCTCAGGGGCGCCGCTTGTCTATTGGGTCGTCTTGAAGAAGAGAATTGAGGAGAAAACGAGACAGAAAGCACGTTCACTAACCAACATGGCAGGCAAAGAATGACACCAGATCAGGCTCTTCTTCCAATGCAGATGAAAACGGCCTCCTCCCGAGATACCGGTCACATGGACCAGGAATTCAAAGACTCTGCAGTGGAAGAAAACTAGAAGAACCACCCCTGTTCTTCATGGCTCAAAATCCTTCTTGGTTTGAGAAACAAGAAAGCCTAAAGAAGGGAAGACAAGGCAGACGCCACCAATGCAGGGCATAGACGATAACCCCGCTCAGAAAGCGGGACAAGGAGGGAAACGCTATGGGTCGCACATATAATGTCATCGATGCAGACGGGCACGTGATAGAGCCGCTCGACTTTTGGACCACCTATATGGACCCGGCGTATCGCGACCGAGCTCCTCAGCTCTTTGTCGATGTCGACGGCAAAGAGCGGTTGTGTGTGGAAGGTAAAGTGTTAGGCGGCCCCACGGGCCTCGGCGCGGTTGGCGCTATCGGGGCGCGGCAAGGAGAAGCATCGATTAACATCAAATACTGTGAAGGCAGAAGAGGGGGTTTTGATCCCCATGCGCGGATTCCAGACATGGATCTTGACGGCATCGACGCCGTCTTTCTCTATCCGAGCGTGGGCCTGTTCAGCGGGGCAGTCGAAGATCCGCCGCTCGCCGCCGCTATGTGCCGCGCCTACAATCGCTGGCTGGCGGACTATTGCGCGCCCTACCCGGATCGCCTCTTCGGGGTTGCTATGCTGCCGATGCAAGCCGTGGAGTTGGCCATTGCAGAGATGCGTTATGCCCGCAACGAATTAGGAATGCGCGGCGGCTTTCTGCGCCCCAATCCATACAAGGGCCGCATGTTGCACCATCCAGATTACGATGCGTTTTGGGCCGAGGTCCAAGACCTCGACTTTGCCATCGGTCTCCACGAAGGATCTGGAGGTGGAATGCCGCAGGTGGGGGTGGATCGTTTTCAGACCCGCTCAGAGCGGCATATCATTTCCCACCCAGTAGAGATGATGCTGGCGTGCCTCAGTGTGATCTGGAGTGGGGTATGCGAACGGTTCCCGCGGGTACGGATCGGGTTTCTGGAGTCAGGAGGCGGCTGGATGGCGCCATGGCTCGACCGCATGGACCGGCATTTTGATGACCAAGGTCAGTTCAATGATCACCTGCTGCGCCTGCGGCCCAGCGAGTATTTCCAGCGGCAATGCTGGATTTCCTTCGAACCGGTGGAAACCAGCTTAGCCTATGCGGCGGAGCGCCTGGGGCCGGAGAAGATGCTGTGGGCCACCGACTACCCCCACCCTGATGGATTCTTCCCTGGGGCTCCAGCGCTGATAGCGGCAAAACTTTCGGCGGAACACCGGCGCAAGGTGTTGGCTGAAGGCGCCATCCAGTTCTACAAACTCACCTAGATTTGAAGAGCAAGGATTGATCAAGTGGAGGCCGCTGGAGTCGATGAAATGGAGCTGTGGAGGGAAGAAGGTTCTGTCGCAATGTTTCCCCACCATGCTATATATTAGAATATAGAATAGACAAACCGACAATAGGAGAAATATAACAATCTGTTATATATATCTTGGCGACAGAATCTCCAATCCTTGGGCATAAAAAATACAATGCCTCGTATTTTCCCTCATGCTTGTGGAGAGGATTTGATAGGGACGAAGGGGACACGAATAGTGGGAAGCTGCTTGGGTTGTATTGCAGGAAAGGTGGAGGCATGGATACGCCAGACTGGATTCGTGATGCGGTGTTTTATCAAATCGTCCCCGATCGATTCGCACGGAGTGGCCGGCTCGCGAAACCCCCGCAGCTCGAAGCGTGGGACACGCCCCGACCTTTCGTAGCTATAAAGGAGGGGACCTGTACGGGATTATTGAACCTCTGGATCATATTGAGACGCTTGGTGCTACGGCGTGCTACTTAACGCCGATTTTTCGGGCGGCGTCCAATCATCCCCACAATAACCACGACTATTATCGGGTGGATCCACTGTTAGGAGGGAATGCAGCACGGCAGGGGCTGATCACGGAGCTGTCGTACGCGCGGCATCAGAGTTATCGTCGATGGCGTCTTTAATCACTGTGGGGTAGTGTTCCATTTTGGTAACTGTTCCTTATTGCACCGCACAGCCGAATTCAACGTAATTCATATATAGCCAATGACGAGGTCGTGCATGATACACGAGCGGGAACAACTCAGCGTCTTACGGGCTAACCGCTTGAGCCGCATCCGCAACGTCAAGTGCTTGTGCTCGATCTTTTGCATCGACAGCTTCCCTACTGTGTGCTGCGCGGGCGGAAGTCGCCGCTGATAGACCCCGCCTTGTCCGTGTAATAGCGCTTGATGCCCACGGGCGCGAGCAAGGTGTGGAGTTTAGTGATTAAGCGACATGGGACGTCCTGTTCCATACCAGGAGCCCATGGGTGTGACAAATCTCCAGAGAAAGCTAAAGACTTCTTCTCTCACGTAGGCCTCCAACGACCTTGCCTCCTTTCTTATATTCTAAAGGTGTAACGCGGGTGTGCCGTCTCGCGGCACACGGAGAGGCAGGAGGGAGAGACAGAGGCCTGACTCCGCGATGATCGGGGAAAGGGGTGTCACGAGGCTCATACCCTATCAGGCTTCGTCGCCTGAGCGCGAAATACAGAAGGGGACACTAGGGGGCAGGAAAAAGTGAGTTAATCCTAGTCTTGAGAGACGTGTTGCAATTCGCAATCCGAAGACGAGCGAGGGCCGGTGCGGGGGGGCTCCTCAGGCGGCCAGTACTGTCTGTCAAACTTGCGGGATACGTGCTTGGGAGGAACAGAAGGTGGAGACATCAAATTGGCCTTTCTTGATTTGGTGGACTCACTCGATCCCGGAGATAGTGATAGCGGAGTGGGAACGGGATAGCCTAAAGTCTCAGGGTGGTATAGAAGATAAGAGTGAGAATACTTTTCGCGTGACTGCCAAGAGGTTCTGGGCTTGCCATTGTCCTTTGGCATTCCTCGTATGCACCGTCCAGGAAGGGGGAGGACGCATGAAGCGTTGGAGGATGGTTGTGAGTGTTTTTGTTGCCGGGCAGCTTCTTCTAGCATGTTCTCGCTTCTCTGTAGAGTTGCCGCCCGACCGACCCGTGCAATCCATCCAGTGGCTTGAGCAAGGATGGACGGAAGAACAACGCCAGTGGTTTCACCACGCTTCGCAGGGCACAGCGACGCTCCCCATTCCCTATGAGTGGCTGCTCGCCCTGGAACAGCCTCAACTGACCCTCTTTGAAGCGCCGTTGCTGGTAGATCCGGTGTACCTCCGTCGGTTCGGCTTTCTCTCCAGCCCAAAGAGCGACGATAATCCGGACGCCTTGCCCATTGGATTCGCACGAACAGCTGACGTCGTTGATCCAAGTAGCGGTGTGTCCTATCAAGCGATCGGGTTTACCTGCGCGGCCTGCCACACGGGTCAACTTGAATACCGAGGCAAGGCGCTTCGCTACGACGGCGGACCAGCAGTGACCGACCTCGGCAAGTTCCGCAAAGCCCTCGGATTGGCTGTTGTCTTCACTAAGTACATTCCTGGCCGGTTTCGCCGATTTGCCGATCGCGTATTGGGGGAGGACCACACTGCCGCGGCCGCAGAAGCGCTCAAACAGCGGCTGGCTAGCATTGTGACGACCCTCAAACACATTCAGCAGAACGAAGACAAATTTGGCGAGCAGAACGTGGAGGAGGGCTTCACTCGCCTGGACGCGCTCTCCCGCATTGGCAATGAAGTGTTTGGACGCCAGCTCAACAATGACATTAACTATCAGGCAATCCTTGCGCCAGTGAACTACCCTCCCATTTGGGATGCCCCATGGTTTGACTGGGTGCAATACAATGGGGCCATCGAGCAACCGATGTTCCGTAATGCGGGCGAGGCGCTGGGTGTCAGTGCACTGGTGAACCTGACGGTGCCGCAACGGCCGCTCTTTGCTTCCACCGTTCGCATTGACGTGCTGTATCGGTTAGAAAAGGCGCTGGCGGGTGCAGCCCCGTTGCCAGCGCGTCGTTTCAGTGGCCTACGCGCCCCTAAGTGGCCCGAAGAGGTGCTTGGCAAGATTGACCAAACGCTGGCGCAGCACGGCGAAAAACTCTACGGAGAACTCTGTCAAGGCTGTCATCTCCCCGCACCTAATACTGAGGCGTTTTGGGATGCGCGCTTATGGACTGAGCCGAACACGGCAGGAGAAAGTTATCTCAAGCTCCATCTGATTCCTCTCTCTGAACTTGACACTGACCCCATGCAAGCGCAAAGCATGGCGGAACGAAAAGTCCAATCACCTGAGTATTTAGGGATCAACGAGACTTCTTTCGGCCTCGCGTTACAAACTGTCGTCATGAAGACCGTCACCTATTGGTACGACCAGCAGCACACCCCGCTAGACCGACGTCAGGAGATGAATGGCAACCGTGGAGATCACGTGCAGGCGCCTATGGCCTACCGTGCGCGCCCGCTTGACGGCATCTGGGCGACTCCGCCGTTCCTCCATAATGGGTCTGTGCCAAACCTCTATACCTTGTTGTCTCCAGTATCCGAACGAGCCAAGACTTTCAAGATCTTCTCTCTGGGCAGTCGAGAGTTCGATCCCCAGAACGTGGGTTTCGATCCTACCCCTCTTGAAGGGGGCTTCCAGTTAGATACTACCATTCCAGGAAATCGGAATACTGGACACGAATTTAACCACGGTCCGATAGGCAAGGGGGTCATTGGGCGTTACTTGGAGCCGGAAGAGCGGCGAGCTTTGATCGAGTATCTCAAAACGCTCTGAAGGATGCCTGGGGGGATTGTCAAGTTAAGACTAACTAAATGTGAAATTGGACAGGATAGGGTATTCAAAAGAAATCATGACCACAACATAAGACGACGAGTAGGTAACGTTACAAATTAGTAGTTTTCCTGTATAATCGGGTAGTGTTCCAATTTGGTATCTGATCTTTTTTATGCTGCACGGCCGAATTCCACCCGCTCCATATATAACCCAATAAGGAGGTCGTGCATGAAGCGCGAGCGGGAAAAACACAGTGTCTTGCAGGCTAACCGTTTGAGACGGGTCCGCAACGTCAGATGTTTGCGCTCGATCTTCTGCAGCGTCAGCTTTCTTACGGTGTGTCGCTCGGGCGGGAGATGACGCTGATAGACACCTGCTTTATCCGTGTAATAGCGGGTGATGCCAAAGGGGGCCAGTAAGGACCGGAGTTTCATGAACATGGCGTCCTTATGACTTCCTATGACATAGGCAAGCATTCTCCCCGTGCGGGGATCAAGCGCGTGCCAGAGCCACCGCGCACTCTCTTTGGCGCCGCCGACGCTCCACATTTTATCTACTTCGGCCTCGCGTCCTGGCTTGACGCTGCCCCTGCCGTCGCGGGGCCCGAGCGCTTGTAAGAGCGCGGTGTTGACGGGTTGAATCGCGAGAACTTTTTTTAACACTGCGATCACGGTCGTTGGGCTAATCTGCAACACGCGGGCAGTATCGCGGATCCCACTGCTATCGAAAGCCATGTCGTCGACCTGGCGGCGAATCTCAGGCGCTCGGCCTCGATCCTGGTGCTGCAGGAGAAAGATCCGCTGTGCGCAGCGGTCGTTTTGACACCGATAACGCTGGGTCCCATGAGCTTGCTTACCTGCCTTGATAACGGCTGTGCCTTGACAGTGTGGACACTGCACCGGGACAGAGACCATCGACTTCCTCCTCGCAATATTTGTATGCTAGGCTACCATACAGGGAAACTACTGATCTGTAACATTACCGACAGATCCCCAAGAGGTGCCGCCGGCTCCCCACCTGGAGGTGCAGCAGTACGCCTCCACGCTTACTCTCTCCTGTCAGTAGACGGGTTCTCCGGCCAGCCGCGCCAGCACGGCAGATCGAAGGACTGGCGTGAGCCAAAGTGGTGGCCCGCTGGGCACACCATCACGCCGTGAGGAGAAGGCGTTGACCAAGTGGGAAATCCCCCGGACTACACTCTGTCCTTCCACGTCTGCCTTCTCTGTTAGCAGCGTTCCTTCTTGGCTACAGGTGGGACATCAGGCTTGCTGGGGGAATTGCATCCTTGCTCGCCTCCTTCATTACCATTCTATGCTCTGAGTTCCTTCCCTAACAAGGGCTGAAGGCAGGGTAGTATCCTCCTGCCTACCAGCGGTGAGGTCGATATTCACGACCAGCGGAAGCCCCATCGGCACAGGGAGAGGAGTTGTGTCAGCACGCCAGCAGGAACGATCGCCGTCGAGTCATAGGAGCGCGGCCTGCTCTAACCTCCAAAGAAGTCGATGGCGTTGTGCGACACTCCCGCACGCTGGGATCGGGCGTGCACGGGGAAAATTCCCTGCGTTTGTGGCTGAGCAACTCCTCCAGACCAAGCGTATGGCCGGGAGCCATGTCGGCCATACGCTTCTGGTTTGGGTCCCCGTGTGCCTGAGACGCGGCGCATGCCAACGAACCTCCCTACCTCTGCGGATGCTCTGGCAGTGGCAGCGCCCTGCGGATGCACCACTCTCCGATGTCGCTCTTAGTTTCCAGTAGCAACTGCTGTTGCCAGGGCGGCCTCTCCACGACGGCGGCCTGCTACAGCTAAGCAGCCGAAAGATCAGAAGTTCAGGGAGGGGAGGGGCATGGTGCAGCTCTTGCACCATGTGCGTCCGTGTACAGCAGGCGTTGGCGCCAAGCGGCTTCCTCCTCCAGTAGCGCTCCGAGGCAACCGCCGTGCGCTTACTTCCTCTCTCACCAGGAGTTTCAACGGTTTGGCGTCAGCATTCGTCAGAGAACGTGAGGTCAGGTGGTGATGGTTAGTCGCCACGCGGATCTCCCAACCAATTTCTCTCACAGGAGGCCTGTACTATGCTCGCAGTGCGCTTTGGGAAGCACCCACCGAAGGTGGATTATCGCACGTTACGCTTCAGGAACTATCTCACGTCGACCCTCCCTCCCCCTCCGCCCGCCCTCAATGTCCTCAGCCGGGTCTACGAGCAGCTCAAGATGACCGATCCCACGACCTTGTTTCCGATGGATGGCAATGACACCCTAGGCGACTGCACCATTGCCGCCTTGGCCCACGCCGAGACGACTTACCGTGGCTTGATTGGGGCAAAAAAGCTCATGACGAAACAGGCGGTGATTAAGCTCTATCTGCATCTGACCGGCGGCGTGGACACGGGCTTGGTCGAGCTCGATGTGCTGAACTATTGGCGCAAACATTCGGTGTCCGGGGACAAAATCGTAGCGTTTGTCAGCATCGATCCCAAGAATCACACTCACATTGCCCAGGCCATCCAGCTGTTTGGAGGCGTGTATCTAGGGTTTCAAGTGCAACAGAACTGTGTGGAGGACTTTAACGCACGCCGCCCCTGGACGCCGGGGCCACTGACCACAGATGGCCATGCGGTCTTTGCCGTCGGCTATGACCCCAGCGGGGTCACGGTGTTGACGTGGGGCAATACCCAACAAGGGACCTGGGCGTGGTGGGACGAGTGTGTGGATGAGGCGTACGCTATTTTACCGCCGGAAGCCAAACATGCTGGCTTTGCCCCGGGCTTTAACTTTACGCAATTGCACGCCGATTTGGAGGCGGTCGCCAGCTGACCTGTGCCCACGAGTGCTCGAAACCTGGTTCGTTCCCTCTCCCTCCGCGGCCGTCTCTTGGGCCAGACCCATCTGCAGACTGCCGAAGAGGAGGGAGAGACGAGGAGACGTGGGAAGACCACAACGAAAAAGGTTGCGAAAGTGCGCGGGGTGCTGGCATCAAGGGGCCACGCTGCTCGTGACAAGCATGAGCGAATTTCTAAGTTTGAGAAATCGGTGGGTGCTTGGTGCAACACCTGCTTTCGCCATGGGATTCACGTCCTGTGATCAGCTCTTGTCCCGGGACCCTTACAAGGATGGTCACTGGACGTGCGGCCACACCAACCATGTCCGAGCCCCAAGTACCTTTGCAGACTCAGGGCGCACGACTGACATGGCGTGGAATACCATCTCCATCTGGACAGGGCATTGTGTAGCATCCTGGAGTGTAGAATTATCCTCCCGCTTTACTTCTCTGTGCCAGAGTCGCACGAGGTTCATTATGTGTGATGTGTTTCGCGTTCTTCTTCTCATGACATGTTTCTGGAGCGTGCAGTTGGGACTCGACTCGGCTGCCCATCCCCAGTCCTCCGAGACGGAGAGTCCTGGATCCCCGACGGCAGCCGCTCGCGGGGCCGTGCTGCAGGCAGGCCAAGCCTCGCTCGCACCTGAGCAGGCCCAGACCGTGCAGCACGCGCCGGCTACCATTCCCGCCTTGGCGCTCGCTGTAGACTCGAGTGGAAGCATCGGCACATGGCAACCCGGTGGCGCGCCCCGCACCGCGACGAACCCGTTTTTCCAAAATCTCGGCACCAATGGTCGCACCTGCTTTACCTGTCATCAGCCCCAAAATGGCTGGTCGCTCACGCCTACCCATGTTCGACGCCGGTTTGTTGAGAGTCACGGCGCCGATCCGGTGTTTCGCTTGGTAGACGGCGCGACCTGCCCCACTGCCGATGTGTCAACACAGCAAGCTCAACAGTTGGCCTATCGGCTTCTGCTCACCCAAGGACTGTTCCGGATTGCGCTGCCCCTGCCGCCAACGCCCGCCACCGTCATGGAGTATCAGGTGCTCAGTGTCCAAGATCCGTATGCGTGCACCATGAATCCGCAGACCGGACTCACCAGTTTCGGCGCGGACCAGCCAGCGGTGGGAATGGTGTCGGTCTACCGCCGTCCGCTGCCCGCTACGAATTTGGGCTTCTTAAGCACAGTCATGTGGGATGGGCGGGAGGCGAGTCTGGCGACACAGGCGGTGGATGCGACCCTGGGCCATGCGCAGGCGCAAACGACTCCCACTCCTACCCAGGTCCAGCAAATTGTCACGTTTGAATCCGATCTGTTTACCGCCCAGGCCTTTGATGTGACCGCCGGGTTGCTACAGGGACACCACGCGGCGGGAGGACCAATCCAGCTCGCCCAGCAGCCGTTTTATCTCGGCATTAATGATCCGCTGGGGAATAATCCCACCGGTGCGCCGTTCTCCTCCACCATTTTCACCCTGTACGCCCCGTGGCTGACTCCCACTCGGGAAAGCGCTATCGCCCACCATCGCGCGTCGATTGCACGTGGCGAGCAGTTGTTCAACACCAAGGCGTTTGACATTACTGGGGTAGGGGGCCTGAACGATGTGTTGGGACAAGAGCATCTTTCCGGCTTTTGCGGCACCTGTCATGACACGCCCAATGTGGGGAATCATTCAATCAAGGCCCCGTTAAACATTGGCATTGCGGATCCCGCTCCCCCTGGCCTGGAGGTGGCGGCGCTGCCCATTTTTACCCTGCAATGTATTGCTGGTCCGCTGGCGGGGGAGGTGTTTCGGGTGACCGACCCGGGCCGCGCCTTGATCTCGGGCAAATGTGCGGATATCGGGAAATTTAAGGGGCCGATTCTGCGAGGGTTGGCGGCCCGCGCCCCCTATTTCCATAATGGGAGCGCCAAGACACTGGCGGAGGTCGTCCATTTTTATGATCGCCGTTTTCACTTAGAATTGACCGACCAAGAGAAGACAGATCTCGTGAATTTTTTGAAAGCACTCTAACACCACGCGAGCGCGAGGCAGCGTGGGGAGGCGGGTGCAATTCACGGAATGAAAATAAGAAAGCGCCTCCTCGCCGTGGTGTTCCTGCGGCCAGCACAGCCTCCCAGACTTGTGGGGGTCGTGGGCGAGCGGGACACAGGATCGAGGGGGTTCTGGTGCAAACGAGATAAGGAGGATGAAGAACAACCTGTTTGAAGCTATGACTTATAGCGGATTCATCCGGATACGACCTGCTTTCGTAGGGGCACGGCGGCACCGTGCCCCTACAGACTTAGCATCTTGTCGTAACGCCTGGACGCATACAAATGCAAATCGCTCTAAGCTGCGAGCAACGTGGCGGAGCACGGCTTGGCGACTGCGCAAGCATAGCTGGGCCGTATGTACGCCAACGGCTGGGGCGTTCCACAAGACGTTGGCCTGGCCTACCTGTGGACGACCCTGGCGATAGCGAAGCTGACGAGCCCTGAGCGCGGCACAGCGGAAAAGCTCCGTAAAGAGCTCGCGTCACAGATGACGCGGGCGCCGCGTGCAGAAGCGCGGCGCCGGGCGCGGACATGGAAACCAAGGCAAAACTGAAGGCTCTGTCGCCAGTGGTTCGTTGAGTGTTACTTCGTTCTTCTGCCCCACTGAGCGTGAGGTGGAGGTGACGCGGCATGAGGGACTTCAAGGGACGGCATGTTGAGGGCTCCGGTGCAAATCAGGTCGCCCGCACCGTGTACTGTGTTCACTATTGATTGTTCGTTACGAATTGTTTTAGTCGTATTGGGGTCAGAGTCCCCACACGAGGATGCTCGAAAACACTCGTCCTGAAGGGTGCGGGGCGCTGCGGATCGGATCAGGTGCGGCGAACGCTCGGAGAACATTGCTTTCTTGTGTTGGAAGACGAGAGGAAGGCCACTGATAGGGGAGGGATGATGAGAAGGTCAGCACGCCGAGGGCAGGTGGTCGCGCGTGGACAAATCCCATGTGACCCTTGCTATGGCGACCGATAACCGCAATTACGATATTTTTAACGTGTTTATGTAGAATGAGGCGGCAAGACTACTGGAGGGCAATCCCAGATTTCGTTCGTGCGCGCGTGCCTCCTCACAGCAGCGGGAGCACCTACCGCTCGTGATGGGAGTGTTGCGAGGAGGAACGCGCCTCGCGCGCCTGTGACACCCGTTTCCGCTGTGGCCGTGCGCGGGGCGTGGGGGGTCTCGCGGAAGCGTCCCACACTTGCAGGGCCATCTGGACCATATCCTGCAGCACGACGGGATCGGCCATGGCCTTATGCATCACGTTCAGTCCCTGGGCTACCCCCACAAAGAATCGCGCTAACGCGCGGCAATCCTGTGTCCGCGAGAGATCGCCCGTCGCTTGTGCCCGCAGCAATACGTGATACACGACCGATTCCTGGTGGCTCATCCAAGTCGCAATCGTACGGTTGATCTCCTCTCCACTGCCTGGACATTCCAAGGCGGTATTAGTAATCAGGCAGCCACGAGGAGTGGTTGGATCACTGGTGCGCTGCAGAATGGCCGCAAACATCCGTTCAATTGCGCGCCGCGGGTCGGGATCGGCTAACTCGGCGAGCAGCGGACTGCCGATGCGCTCTGCGTAATGCGCGACCGCCGCGAGGAAAAGCTGTTGCTTGTCGTGAAACGTGGCGTACAGGCTGCCGCGGTTAAGACCGGTGGCCTCGACGAGGTCTTGGATCGAGGTCGCTTCATAGCCGCGGCGCCAGAAGACCTCCATCGCCCGCTCCACGACGTCCTCTGGATCAAACTGTTTGACTCCCGCCATATTGTGTCCCCATGTTGGAACGAGCAGTCTTTGTAATAGGATCGCTTTGCTTCGTTATTTCTCTATTATCAGGGTCTTTCTTTCGCTCCGTCACCCGCTCGTCCGCATTATTGACTCATCGTTCTAAAATCGCTACGGTTCCTCTCATCTACTATTCCTGAATCCCCTTGGCGCGTAAAGAGGTGCGCCCCAGAGAAAGAGAGGAGCACGATGGATAGCCACACCAAGACCGTTGTCTTGCACGATATCATCCGCCGCTTCGCCACGGGCGGGAAGGATATTACCCCGGCCATGTGGCAGGACTTTGTCGAGGCGCAGAACGATGGCTACCGTACAGGTCCTGCGATTGGTGAGCGGGTGCCTGACTTCACCTTATCGGATCAACAGGGCGACTCACGGTCTCTCGCAGACTTGATGGGACCCAAGGGGTTGCTCCTGGTCTTTACCCGCAGTGCCGACTGGTGACCGTATTGTCGTAATCAGCTCGTCGAGCTGAACATGACCCTTGATACCCTCCGTACACATGGGATTCATGCTGCCGCCATCACCTATGACGCCCGGGAGACTCTTCATGCCTTTGGGGAGGCGTATCACATTGGCTATCCCCTGTTGTCGGATGTCGGCAGCCGTGTGATTCGCGCCTTTGGCATCTTGAACACGAACATTCCCGAAGATCATCCCATGATGTACGGTATCCCGTGGCCAGGGAATTATCTCATTGCCCCCGATCGGAGCGTCCAGGATAAGCTGTTCTTGCGGGACTATCAGTTACGCCCTTCAGCGGCTGTGCTCTTACGAACCGTGGCGGATGCGGTCAGGGGGACCACCACCGAGATCACGACGGATGTGTTGCAGGCGACGATCACGCTGTCCACCGATCGGTGCTTCCCTGGTCAAGAACTTGCCGTCGGGTTGAACGTCCGACTCATCCCGGGCTGGCATGTCTATGGACCGTCGGTAGCTGGCAATTATCAGGCGCTGACCGTGACCTTTGACAGTCCGCTCGTGGCAGAATACTCTTTGAACCTACCTCCCTCTACTCCTGTCCTGCTCAAGGCTCTCGGAGAGACGCTGCCGGTCTACACGGAGGACATACAGGCGGTAGGGACGCTCCGCATCAAGTGGAGTCCACCCGCACCCATGCCGTTTCTGGAAGCGCTGGGTGCGCCTCTTGAGCCGGGCGCGTATACCATCACGGGCACCTTACGCTTCCAGGGATGCAACGACGAGATCTGTGAGACGCCACAAGCCATCCCATTTACGGTCCCCATCCGCATCGAAGCTGGGGTGCCGCCTGCGCCCAAGGCGCAGACGTAGCGCTGGTGGACTTTGGCGCTGATGACGTTAGACGGAACTGTGGTGAGAACGAAGTGAGAATACGCCGTAGCGACCATGACGACGCGAGACGTCTGTACAGAGGACGTTCAGCAAACGGAGACGCGGTCACCAGGCATGGCCACACCAGAGGCTATAGCGTGCAGGCGGAGAGTGCGCGTGTTGTGCGCCAAGAGTTTTGTCCTGAATGTGGCTCGTCAGTGTTCGCCACGACTCCTCACCTGCTGGCGATTACCGTGGCCAGCTTTGATGATCCTAGCCCGTTCACCTCGACGATGGCCATTTGGCTTGAGAGCGCGCGGCCCTGGGCGGTGATCCCCACGGATATTGCACACTTTCCGAGAAATCCTCCACTGTCCGCTGGAGACCAGGAACCGACCACGCCACAAAAGTAAGCACATCCCGGAAGGAACGAGAAGGGAAAACACTACTCCTATGCAAGGAAGATCAGAAAACGGTGAGGTGCGTTCGTCTATCAATGTGGGTGCTCGCGTTGAGCGTATTCATTGCTGTCTCCCCCTTGCAGAGTAGCACCGTGCATCTCGTTCTCCTGTTGCTTGATCGCGGGTTGGTGTTAACACAAACGGCGTCGGTCGTCTCGTTTCTCGCCGCAGGGGCGTTCGTTGGGATGATCAGTTCCGGCTATTTCGTGGACCAGTTTGCCGCGCAAGGAGTCGTCCACGTGAGCGGGCGTCGCAATTCATTGCCACGCGACCGACGTTTACGGAGGATGATTCGCCCCGCCGTTACGAGATGATAGAGTTGTTGCGCCGGGGAAAGGAAAACAGAGTGTTCCTCTCAAAACATACAGGGCCGCAAAGCCAATACAGGAGGAAGTCGCAATCTCTGTACGATGATACGATGACAATAGAGCGTAGACCGCACGGTGAACGCGCTTAGACCCTTGTAGAAAGAAGGGGTTAGGATAGAGACGGGAGCCTAGGATGTCCGGAGATCGAAGGAGGATCCATGCCCCCGATGACGTGTGCCCTGGTAGAAA
>JACXTT010007135.1_pt1 | contig 15822 bp, 11 predicted proteins | sample 9270951 | NCBI WGS metagenome assembly JACXTT01 (sample SAMN15532306, study PRJNA645909) | rock metagenome | isolation source: weathered quartz diorite | place: Puerto Rico | collected 2017-06-21 | reverse complement strand
GTCTGCGCCACTCTGGCTCCCCACTCTGGCAGCAACTGCAACAACTCAACCCTCCTGCCACTGCTCCCTTGTGAAAATCTCCACCAAAAATCTCTCGACGGACCATCTCAGCCATCTCCAAAAGCACTGCGTGCAAAAATGGGGAGACCCAGCCAAAGGCACGAAATGGTTACGCTTTTATTTAATTATTTAGACTGACGGTCACCCGCCTTCGTCTACGCTTCCGTCTTCGCTGCGCTATGACGGGACAAGTCGGCGGAGAGGCCGGGCCGTCGCTACAAGAACCATGACTCTGGCTATTCCACCGTCACGCTTTTGGCCAGATTCCGCGGTTTGTCCACATCGCGGCCAAGCTCGACCGCGAGGTGGTAGGCAAAAAGCTGCAGCGGAACGACGGTGAGGACCGGGCTGACCGGCTCGAGCACAGCTGGGATTTCAATGATGTCATTGGCGAGCCCTTTTAATTGTTTTGCGCCATTGCCGGACGTAATCGCGATGATTGGTCCTTTACGTGCTTTGACCTGTTCGGTGTTGTTAACGTTTTTTGAAAAAACGGTGTCGTCCGGTGCAATGAAAACGGACGGTAAATCTGGCCTAACGAGTGCGATGATACCATGTTTAAGCTCGGCGCTGGGGTGCCCTTCGGCGAAGAGATAAGTGATCTCTTTCATTTTGAGCGCACCTTCCAGCGCGATCGGAAAATTGAATTGGCGGCCGAAGAAAAGCATCCCGCTTACATCGGCATATTTTTTCGCGATCTCTTTGATCTGGTTGCTTAATTTTAAGACCTCCTCAATTTGCCCGGGCAAGGCTTCGAGCGCGGCAATAATCCGGCTGCCTTGCGCCGCGGACAGATTGCGCATCCGGCCAAGGAGCAAACCGATCAGCGTGAGAATGACCAATTGCGAGGTGAACGATTTGGTGGCGGCGACGCCGATCTCCGGTCCAGCATGCATGTAAACGCCGCCGTCACTCTCCCGCGCGATGGTGCTGGCAACGTTGTTGCAAATTCCGAGCGTGCGATGTCCTTTGCGCCGGCTCTCCCGCAGCGCGCCCAGCGTATCGGCGGTCTCGCCGCTTTGGCTTATGGCGAAGACGAGCGTGTCCCGTGTCAGCGGCGTGTTACGATGACGGAATTCGCTGGCAAATTCGACTTCGGTCGGAAGGTTTGCCAGTTGTTCGATTAGATATTCACCGACCATCGCTGCGTGCAGAGCGGTGCCGCAGCCTGTCAGCACGATCCGAGAGACGTCTCGCAATTCCGCCGGCGTCATGTTGAGGCCACCCAGCTTCGCGGTGCATTCCTCGTAAGTGAGCCGGCCGCGCATCGCGTCTCGCACCGAATCGGGCTGCTCAAAAATTTCTTTGAGCATGTAGTGCGCGTATTCGCCTTTTTTGATGTCCTCGGTGCTAAATTCGACTTTGCTGACAGCATGGTGACCAGCGGCGCCGTCGAGTGAGCTGATTTCAAACTTGTCGCGCTCGACCGCGACGACATCGAAGTCGTTCAGGTAGATGGCGTCCCGGGTGTGTGCCACGATTGCGCTCACATCGCTGGCGAGAAAGTTTTCCTCCTTGCCCACGCCAAGCACGAGCGGACTGCCGCGACGTGCGCCGACCATGAAGTCAGGTATATCGGCATGAACTAAAGCGATCCCGTACGTGCCAATGACCTGTTTTAACGCTGCGCGCACGGCGTTGACCAGCCGCGCCTTGGAATTCTGCGATGTTGTAGCCGGGGTCGCGGACCCCGGCTGGCCGCGATCACCGATCGCGGCTACAGCGCCGTCGTAAATACTGCCGATCAAATGCGCGAGAACTTCGGTGTCTGTATCAGAGCGAAAATTCGTATCACCATTTTGAATTAACTGTTTTTTGAGCGCCTGATAGTTCTCAATCACACCGTTATGCACCAGCGCGATCTTGCCCCTGGCATCAAAATGAGGATGTGCGTTCTCGTCGTTGACCTTTCCGTGCGTCGCCCAGCGGGTGTGACTGATTCCGGACGAACCGGCCGCGGGTTGGGCTGAGACTAACTTTGCCAGCGAAACAATGCGTCCGGCGCACTTCCGTGTCTCGACACGGTCACCATCGACCACGGCGATGCCGGCCGAGTCATAGCCGCGATATTCGAGGCGGCGCAGACCGTCCAGCAAGATGGGCGCAGCTTCCGACCGTCCAACATAACCAACTATTCCGCACATGCTTTCGGGAGGGTAAATCTGATATTAACGTCTTCGCGGCGCTGTAGCAACCGGCGGTAAGTGCTGGAGCGCGTTGTCCCCTGGCACGCCCTAGCAGTGCGAAGGTGGCTCAGCGCGTTGGTAAAGGAATGCGCCGTGGGCGCCCCTAATTTTTCTGTGCCTCTAGGCGTTAGCAAGCCGGGCGCGACCCTTACCGCCTCAGCATCGTCTTCAGGAGAAGCTGATCCACCTCACGCTACTTGCGCGATGAGCATGCAAGGGTGGAACGCCTTGTCCTCAAGGCGTTGCTAAACCAAGTGCGGCTTTGCCGCCTCACAGTTTTATAGCGCAAGTATTGTCTTACGGCTGCGGCGACCGGGTTAGCATCGTCCTCAGAGAAGCCGATCTACGATATCTTCTATTTGCCTGAAGACGCAGACGCTGAGTTATTGACGACGTGGAAACACAAACTGAGGGGAAGAAAGAATCACTTTCGACCATGTCCACGGCCGCGCTGCCACCTGGCGCCACCCAACAAACGCTGGCAATTATTATGGGCGGCGGCGCGGGCACACGTTTGTTTCCATTGACCAAGGACCGAGCCAAACCAGCCGTTCCGCTTGGTGGGAAATATCGGATCGTCGATATCTCGATCAGCAATTGTCTCAATTCTGGATTGCGTTCGATTTACGTGCTCACGCAATTCAACAGCATGTCCTTACATCGACATATTCAAGCGAGCTACAAGTTCGACAATTTCTCGCGCAGCTTTATCGATATTCTGGCTGCGCAACAAACCCCCGAAGGGTCGCAATGGTATCAAGGAACGGCGGATGCCGTTCGGCAAAACATGCGTTACTTCCTCGAGCGGCCGTTCGATTACTATCTCATCCTGAGTGGGGATCAGCTCTATCGCATGGATCTGCGAGTGCTTCTCCACCAGCATATTCAAACTGGAGCTGAGATAACGCTGGCAACGAAACCATTGCAACGCCCTCGAGTCTCGGAGTTCGGCATCATGCAAAGCGGGGTCGATCGGCGGATTACCCGGTTTGTCGAGAAACCAAAGGACGATGAAATTCTCAAGGAAATGAAAATGAGCCGTGAGCTACTGGCTGCCCTCGGCGCAAACGAAGAGGAGGAACTGTTTCAGGCCTCAATGGGCATCTACGTTTTCAGTCGCGACGTGTTAGTGGAATGCCTCGATAATCAGCTGGTTGATTTCGGTAAACACGTTATCCCGCAGTCGATCAAAGATCGACATGTGAGCGCATTCATTTTTCAAGGCTATTGGGAGGACATCGGCACGGTTCGCGCATTTTATGAGGCGAATCTCGACCTGACCGATCTCGTGCCTGAGTACAGTTTCTTCGACACGCAAGCGCCGATTTACACCCACCCGCGGTTTTTGCCTGGCAGCAAAGTGAATGGGGCGACCCTGCGCCAGGCCATCATCTCAGACGGTTGTATCATTTCCGATGCGCACCTCGAGCGCAGTGTCATTGGCATTCGCAGTATCATTCAAAGCGGGGCGACCATTCGCAACAGCATCATCATGGGTGCCGATTACTTCGAGCAGGATCGGCCCCGTGATCCGTCGCAGCCCGCCATCGGCATTGGTCGCAATTGTGTCATCGATCGAGCGATCATCGACAAAAACGCGCGCATCGCCGACGGCGTGGTCATTACTCCGGAAGGAAAACCGCCAAACCTTGATGCCGATAACTATTTTATCCGTGACGGAGTTGTGGTCGTGCCCAAAAATGCTGTGATTCCCGCGGGATTTTGGATTTGAACAAATTGCGCGCCGGCGAATTGCCGAAGCTGCGCTTTTCAATGCGCGCGGTCAGTCAGGATTGACATATCGGAACCGACCTCCCATTTCTCCTGTTTGTTCCAGGGGAGGGCAGACTCCTTCTTTGTCTCGGAGTCTTTCACCACGCTCACCGGTTGTTTGTCCGAGGCACAAGAGATCAGCGAAATGACGGCGGCGATTAAAAGCACAGCCTCGAATCTCTTTTTGAGATTAGTATCCCGTGCCAGCATAGATCACAATGTCTCCCCGTTGGACCTGAACTCCTCGCGCCAGACTGCTGGTGACTATATCGCCGATGGCGGTGGACGGTTCAACCGAAGAAATCTGAATCTTGCCAATGAAACTGCCTTCGCGCAAAACCAGCATTTCCGAACTTGTCTCAACTCCCTGTCGGGCGCCCAGATTCAGAACGACGAAGTTATAGGCCTGATTGACGGCCAGCACAGTGCCACGCACTCCAATTTTCCCGGCGACTACGGCGCGTCGCTTTTTTTCCTCTTCCAATTGGGAAGATCGTGTGGCGAGCGATTGCATTTTGTCGGAGAGCAGGATTTTTTCCCGCTCGGCGCTATCGAGCTGGTGTCTGGAGTCGTCCAGTTGGGCCTGTAGCTCCACAGTCGACGGGGCGCCCGGATTAGCGGATGCCGGCTTGATCTCGTCGACTTGCTTTTGCAGATTGGCAATCTCAGCGTCCTTGATTTGAAGCTTGACTTGCAGGTCAGCTTTCTCCGTCTGCAATTTCACCAATTCGGCTTCAGCCCCGGCCACTTTGTTGTCGTTTTCGGTGATTTTTGCCTTCTCGGCCGCGATGGCGGCTTCGCGTCCTTTGATTTCTTTTTCTTGAGCTGCGCGACGCTGCTCGGCCCTATCACGCGCGGCAATGGCACCGGTCACGGTCGCGCGCAATGTTTTTACCTTGCCGGTGTTAAGAAACCCAACCCCTGCTGCCAGGATCAGGAACACGACGGATGTGAGGATTAATTTTTTCGGCGTGGCGGAGAATGTCATTGATGTCGAGGCGCAGTGGGGCTTGTTCTAAACGTGATCGGCTGCAAATTGCAACCTTGATTTGGTTCGAGGCAGGCTGGAATACATCCGCGGGTTCTAAACTTATTTTCAAGAAAGTATCCTGCTTGCAGCCTGTTCGCTCCGCACCTATAGAAGATGCGCATGGGCCAGCAACATCGTGTTCGGATAAAGCGCAAGCGACGACGAGCATATCTCAAACGCCGGAAAATTGCCAGCAAAGTGGCGCAGCGTGGTGCGCCCAAAGCAAGGGTCAAAAAGCAAGCGGCCCCGGCTGAGTAGGAGATGCCTCCTCTGGAGGAGCCTCGCTGCGTTGCGCCCGCGGCCTACATTTCGGATGCGCCAGCGTTATTTAATCGTTGATGGTCACAGCATCATTTTCGCCTGGCCAGCATTGCGCAAGCTGCACCAGCGACGCTCCTCATTGGCCCGCGAAGCATTGGTCCGGCAGCTGCGAGACTATCAAGACTGGACTGGCATCCCAGTTGTGGTCGTCTTCGATGGTAAAGGCAGGCGAGTAACCGAAACCGCTCACCTCGGGGATGTGCACGTCTTTTACTCGCGTGCCGGTCAGACTGCGGACGCGGTCATCGAAAGACTCGCGAGTAAGTATGCAGGGCGCTTCGAATTGAGCGTGGCGACTTCGGATTATTTAGAGAAGCAAACGGTGAGTGCGTTTGGTGCGACCTGCATTTCCCCTGAAATGCTGCGGCAGCTGATTGAGGAAGCTCGTGCCGGCTGAACTTCAAGCCGCCCCAGCCAATGCGTGATGTGGCTGGCTGGTCGCAACCTCGCGGCGAGCGGTCTGCTGACACGTGGCGAGGACTCGGCTTAGCACACAATAAAGCTGCTCAATTGGCAGATTTTTACTCACGTAACCATTTGCACCCGCACGCAGGGCAGCATGCATCTGGGCTTCATCGTAACCGACGCCGGTGAAAACAACGATCGGAACCTTGGGATTGATTTCGCGAATAAAGGAGATGAGAGAAATACCGTCCACCTTCGGCATTTTTAGATCGACAACGATAACGTCGCAGTCGTTATGAGCGAGCCAGGCGGCGGTTTGGAAGCCTTCAGTAATGGAATAGCAGGTGTGACCGCGCTGGCGCAGGTAAGCGACAAGAAACTTCGCGATGCCGGGGTCGTCATCGATGATTAGAAACTGAGAACGATCTCGACTGGGTGGCTTCATTCCGGGGCTTATAATTTTCATAAAGATACATAGCAGTAAGCTTGCCAACGCCGAGCTAAACGCCCTTGGTGACCTGCTGTCGGTGACCCTCCTTTGGGCAGATCGACGAATCGAGGGTTAATCTCTAAGCTTTTCTTCCAACAGTTTAACTCGGGCGAACAATTTCCCCAGGCGGTGCACCCAGGCGATCTGGCGCTTGGCTTCCGGCATCTGCACGGCCGGAGAACCAAACCAGATACCGCCCGGAGTGTCTTTTGCTACGCCACTTTGGGCCGCGATGATGCTTCCATCTCCAATCGTAACGTGGCCCACGATGCCAACCTGCCCCGCCATTTGGACTTGCTCTCCCACACGGGTGCTTCCCGAAATCCCTGTTTGCGCCGCGATCACCGAGTGCTTGCCGATTATGACATTGTGCGCCACTTGCACAAGATTATCGATCTTGACTCCTTCCTGGATCCAGGTGCGTCCAAAACGCGCGCGATCAATCGTGGTATTTGCGCCGATTTCCACGTCATCATCGATTTGCACGATCCCAAGCTGTTGAATCTTTTGATGCCGTCCGTTGACGAACTCGAAACCAAATCCGTCCGCTCCGATGACCGCGCCGCTGTGAATGATAACGCGTGCGCCAATGCGGGTTCGTTCCCGGATTGTGACGCGCGGATAGATCAGACAATTTGGGCCGACCACTGTTTCCTGGCCAACGTAGCTTTGGGCACCAATCACCGTCGCGTCGCCAATCCTCGCGCCAGCTTCAATGACAGCATACGGCTGGATTGAAACGCCTGTGCCAAGATTCGCGCTGGGGTCGACCATCGCGCTCGGGTGGATCCCCGGCGCAAACTCGACCGGCTTTGGTGCAAACTTCAATACAATCTGCTCAAAAGCTTTCGACGGATTGGAGACGCGAATGTGTGCCGGCCCGGCTGCTTCCTCAAATTCAAGTGGCACGAACACAGCGGAGGCGCGCGTCCGCCGCAGCTGGGTCGCATATTTTGGACTGTTGAAAAACGAGATCTCGCCGGCAACGGCTTCAGCGAGCGACGCCGCACCCGTGATCTTTAGCGCAGGATCGCCGCGCAACTCTCCGCCAGAAATTTTGGCGATCTCCTGGAGCGTGAAAGTCACAGGCGTGATCAAGAAGGTGAAGCGTTGAACCGTTAAAGGCTTAAAGCGGATAAAATGGTGGACGGCCTTTCAAGCTTGCAGCGCTGCAACGCCTTAACTCTTCACCGATTATCCTTTCACGCTTGCGCGCACGGTATCGAGCTGTCCGGCCGAGCCGAGTTTCTCGTTTTTGTGGGCGATGAAGTTGGCGTACTCCTCCACGAAAATTTTTCCGGGCGGACGGAAATCGAATTGCTCGGGGTGATCGCGAAAGAATTCGCGGTGCACGCGCGTCCAGACAAGCCGACCGTCGGTATCGATGTTGACCTTGGTCACGCCGAGTTTCGCGGCCGGAAGGTATTCCTCTTCGTTTACGCCGCGCGCGGAGGGATCGAGTTTGCCGCCCGCGGCGTTGATTCGTTCGACTTCTGATTTTGGAACGCTGGATGATCCATGCATCACGATTGGCGTGGGAGGCAGGCCGGCGGCTTTGACCTTGTCACGAATTCCTTCGATGACCTCGAAGTGCAAGGACTGTTGACCCTTGAATTTGTAGGCACCGTGGCTGGTACCGATGGCAGCTGCGAGCGAATCGCATTTTGTCTGTTTGATGAATTCAACCGCTTCGTCTGGATTCGTCAGGCACGCGTGGCCTTCATCCACCTTAATGTCTTCTTCCACGCCACCGAGCATGCCCAGTTCGGCTTCCACGCTGACCCCTTTGGCGTGCGCTTTCTCGACCACCCGTTTCGTAATCGCGACGTTTTTTTCGAACGGCTCATGGCTGGCATCGATCATGACCGAGCTGTAAAAGCCGGATGCGATACAGTCGTAACAAGCTTCTTCGTCTCCGTGATCGAGATGCACAGCAAAAATTGCCTCTGGAAACATACCTTCGGCCGTCCGGATAATGGCCTCGAGCATTCGTTTATCGGCATATTTTCGTGCGCCCTTCGAAAGCTGGATGATGAAAGGCGCTTTGCTCTGCACATTTCCACGGAATAAGCCGAGACATTGTTCCATGTTGTTAATGTTGTATGCACCGACGGCGAATTTGCCATAGGCGACCCGGTAGAGCTGAGCAGTGGTAACGATCATAAATTTGGCGATTAACGATTCAACCCCGAACGCTTTCGGGGCAAATATAAATTCGTCAGTCGCTCGCTGAGGTCGCGGGCAACATCACGCTGACCGAGGTGCCTTGCGCGCTGGAATCGATCTCCACCCGGCCGTTGTGATCGAAAACCGTGCGTTTGACGATCGGCAGACCCAGACCCATGCCGCGAGGTTTTGTAGTGCAAAATGGAGAAAAGACCCGTTCCTTCAGTTCGGGCGCTATTCCGCCGGCATTGTCGCGCACGGTCACGACCACGCCGCTGGCCCGGCCGGCTTCGCTGGTACTTTTTGCCGAAAGTACGATACGTGCCTTGGCTTTACCGGAAAGGGCTTCGGCGGCGTTGCCTACCAGATGAGCAAAGGCTTCCGCCAGAGCGCTTTCATCCCCGAGCACGCGCGGCAGATCGCTCGGCAGGGAGGTTTCCACTTGTACGCCGCCATTCAAGCCGAAACGCGATCGCGCGATCTCGAGCGCTTTTTCAACTGGAGTTCGGACATCAATTGGCTTGAGCACAACCTCGGGCGGGTGCGCGAAAGCGTTGATCTGAGTAATGATCCTGTCCAATCGATCGATCTCCCGCACAACGATTTCGTTGAATTCCTTCCGGAAATCGGTGTCATCGAATCGTTCGGGAAGGAGCTGGGCAAAGGTTTTGATGGCCACCATCGGGTTCCGAATTTCATGAGACATACCGGCGGCGAGATCCGTCCAAAAAGACGCGCGATCGACCAACATCTGTTTCTCACGCAGCGCTTCTTCGGCCGTAACATCACTAATGACAGCAACGGCCCCGACCGGGCCGCGTTGATCAGCGACTTTTCTCGTTTCCACCGCCAGTGAGCGGCGTGTTGTTTGGTCGATCCATAGCTCGCGTGGCAGAGCCATCTTTGTCTCAAGGGTTTTTCGCAGCAATTCGGCGAGCTTGCTCCCGACCGTTTCGACCGGTTTGTTCAGAACTTCTGAACTAGTTAGGCCAAGAATTTGTTCAGCCGGCGGGTTGAACCACCGTACCGTCGCCTCATCATCGACGGCAACGATGCCGGGCGGAATTGATTTGAGCAGCGTTTCGGCCAGGATTTTTTGCAGGGTAACTTCTTCGTAAAGCAAAGCATTTTCCATCACGGTGGACACATGCTCACTGAGCATCATCAGTCCTTCGATGTCTTGGTAACTGAATGGTTGGCCGCTCAGGCGATGGCCAAAGAAGATCCAACCGATGACACGGCCCCGGGCGTAGAGGGGCACGATCACCTCGGCTCCGAACGTGTGCAAAGCGCGCCGCATGACCAGGCGTTGCATGTGACCGAACGTCTGCGCGAGGTTTGCGCGTGAAATCGAGTGCGCCTGAGTTTCAAACCAGCGAACCAGTGGATCACGCTCACCAAATTGCATTTCGCCCGTTTCGGGCAGACAATGCAGCCCGGCGCGCAGGCGGTAAGTGTTGCCTTCGCCGACCCGCGAGAAAATACCGACGCGGCTGACCCCGGCCGCCTCCGCAACTCGTTCAATAACGCTTGAAAGCAGAGCATCGAGTCTTTCGAAGTGGTGTAAAGCGCGTGGTAGTCTGACCAGCGGAACACTGGACCCGCCGCATCGGTCGGGAGCGCTGTCCGAGCGAGGCGGCTGGGCAACACCAGCGCCGGTAAATGTCTCCCGCAGGTCCCGGTTCTCCTGGAGTGCTCCGAGATAATCGAATGCCCTGCTAACCAGCGTGTGAAAGCGCCCGCGATCAAGTTGCAAATCTTCTGCTGCGTAAATGTCAGATTGTTCGGCTTCGCGCAGCGGCTCGGAATGGGGCGTTCCCAGGGCGATGATCAAAATCTCGGGCCATTCATTCCGGATCTGGTCGAGAAGGTCGCGCGATTCCCTTGCCCGGAGATCCATCATAAGAAGCGCGGGTCCCGCTTGCTGGAGAACGGGATCGAGACGATCGGGGTCCGTCACATACCGCACCTGTGCGGTCGCGCGCAGATATGCTTTCACTCGTCGGCTGAGATCAGGGTCCTGAGTGTAGAGAATGCAAACCGGCGGGGGAGTCATGCCACAGCTACCATGCTGTCGAAGGGAGCAAGCGGCAACAGAATGTGGAAAGCGGTCCCTTTTTGTACCTCACTCTCCACCTCAATCTGGCCGCCGTGTTCCTGAATGATGCCGTGCACAACCGATAAGCCCAGCCCGGTCCCGTGATCTTTGGTCGTGAAAAATGGATCGAAAACGTGTGGTATGTCCTCTTTGCGAATTCCTTCGCCGGTATCGCGGACAATGATGTGCAGAACCTCGCCGGCTTCGCCATTGCTGTGGGCCAGGGCGGCAACCCAGCGCTCGTCCGTCTCGACTTGCGAGCTAACCGTGAGTTGGCCGCCGTTTTTCATTGCGTCCATGGCGTTGAGGAAAAAATTGAGGAAAACTTGCTCGAGCTGATCGGCATCGGCTCGGATTGTATCAACATTTGCTTCCCAAAAACGAGTTAATTTAATTTCTTTTTGGTAGAGGCGGTGGCCCACCAGATTGAGCGATTTTTCCAGGATCTCATGCACGTGCATCGGCTTGAGTATCGGCTTGGTCGGTCGCGCAAAACGAAGCAATTGATTGACCAGCGAATCGATCCGGTCAATTTCATGACCAATCAGATTGGAAAAGGTCTCGCGGAAATCGGAATCCTGATATCGCTCAGGAAGCAGCTGAGTGAACGTTTTAATCGACACCAACGGGTTCTTGATTTCGTGCGCCATGCCAGCTGATAGGGTGCCGAGACTGGCCAAACGATCGCTCCGGCGAATCTGCGCCTCCAGCTGTTTAAGTGTGGTGATGTCGGTCAACACCATTAGCACACCGAGGATTTGCCGGTCTTGTCCGTGAAAGATAGACGTGCTCGCGCGCACAATTGGACTTCTATCATCGGACTGCAGCCTTAGCTCACGGTCGAGCTGCGGCTCGCCACTATCCAGCGTCTCCTGTAACTCATCGCGTAATGGACCAGGAAGAACCTCGAGTGATTGGTCGAGAATGTCTTCCGGCTTAAGTTCCGTAACTTCGCCAGCTTCCCTGTTGAAGACAGTGATGCGACCAGCGACGTCGGAAGCAATCACGCCGGTAGTGAGATTTTGCAGCAACGTCTCGTTATAGATTTTCGCGTTTTGCACCTCGGTGAAGAGCTCTGCGTTTTCGATCGCCACCGCCAGCTGACCACAGAGAACCTGGAGCGCTTCCTGTTCGATGCTCCCGTAAATGCGGCCTGAAATTCGCGGTCCTAACAGCATTACTCCCTCGAGTTGATCGCGGGCGAAGATGCCCATGACCACCGCCAGATTCAGGTGCTGCATCTGATTAATAATCCGGTGAACCTCGGCCGTAGGCCGGATTCGATGCAATTCATCGAGTACGATGGGTTGCCCGGAAGTTCTGAGATAGTTGAGCAGCGGATGATCTTTCGGCAGATCAATCTGACTTTGTCGCGTGGGTGCCGGATAACACTGCGCATAATCATCCTTCTGAGGGAGCAGTATAAGGACCCGGTCGGCATCGACAGCCTGGGCGATGGTTTGGGCAAATCGCTTGAGAAGATCGCGTAAAGTGGTAACTGATTTGAGAATGGCGGCCGCGTTGCCAACCGTGGCGCGAAAATCCAGTCGGCGTGCGCTAATAAATAGCCGTTCCGCCAGACGCTGAGAAACCCCCCGGGCCGGCGCCATCGCGAAGGCGATCGCAATGGCCGCAGCCACGTGTGCGATCGAATGAACGTTGGCGGTCGAGTGCAAAGCGCTGGCGATCAGCCACCAAACCAACGCGTAAAGCGCGAGAAGATATGCGGCTAAAAGAACGTAGGAAATCCCGCGTCGAATCAGGATCCCAACATCCAACATCCTTCGTGTTACTATGCCATAGCCAATTACGAGGCTGAAGATGATCATCCGAAATGGCGCGAACCAGATCGAGCGTTCGGGTCCAATCAAGAAATCGAGTGCAAACGCAAGCAGCAGTGAGGCGACAATCACGGCAATGCCGCCGACCAGGATAAAGGCAAGCTCCGCACGCTCACCACCTGTTGCTCTTTTTAGGTCTCGGCAGTAGCTAAGGATTAGCGTAACGAACGCCGCAGCAACGTAAATCAGGTAAATTAAAGCAGAATCCTGTCCATAAATTTTCCCGTAAACCGGGGTCGGCGCGCCTCCTGCCACGTGTGGCATTTGCGCGTCTGTCAGAAATACTTTTGTCTGACAAAAAATAATGATCCCTAAGGTAATCACTAACCAGGTACGAGAATTTCGCAGAATGTGTGACCAACTTTTTTGTCTCTCGCGAATCGAGAGGCGAATGAGGTTAAAACTGAATAGCATCAGGGCGCCTGCCACCGATGCCTGACGGATACCGAACTCGGCGACACTCGCGCTGTTTGTTGTGAATGTTGTAAACAAACTCGCGAGCCAAACCCCAATGGCCAGCGATAACAGGAGGAAACATTGATTCGACGTGCGTTTTGGATTGGCCAGGAGGACGATCAATCCAAGACCCAGCTGAATGACAATTGCCACCAGGGTCGGAGTCGTTGAGCTATTCATCAAGGCGACGCAGTTTACGATTCTTACGCTCGCGTAATTTCGAGCTTAACCTGCTAAGAGCACTAACCATGCAGGAGCGCACTCAGAAACAACCACTTTGACCACCACCTATGAGCCTCTGGCAATAAGCAGACTGCAATTGCGTCTCGTGCGCCCGGGATTTCCCTCTCATGATATCCAGGTCGCCGTCAGGCCGGGGTATCCACAGCTCGTAGTGAAAACGAAAACACAGCATCGGTTCGACTTAGGGTTGCGACTAATCTAAAAACAGCCGGTTCAAGCTCTACTTGAGCAATAATTGCCGCGAACGCAGAAGCGCCAATCCTGTTCATTAGGCAGCGATACGGTTCACCACCATCGTGCTGGCGCTTCCACCAAGTCCTCTCACATTGAGAAGGGCGCAGTTTATTTTGGCTTTCCGCGGCTGAGCCACCACAAAGTTCAAATCACACTGTGGATCCGGTACTTCGTAGTTTGCCGTTGGAGGTACCTCCTGATCGCGAATAGCCAACGCGCAGGCCGCCAGTTGAAAAGGTCCACTCGCGGCCATGGCGTTCCCAGTTACGCCTTTGATCGAATTGATCGGAATCGAATCTACATGACTACCAAAGACGTTCTTAATCGCCTGCACTTCTGTCGCATCCAGCACTGGATGACCTGGCCCATAGGCGGAAATGTGGTCGATTTCGGTGGGGACGGCTCCGGCATTGGCCAGCGCGATCTTCATCGAATCTTCCAACCCTGAAGCCGGCTTCTCCGGATCGCGGTCACGTTGTTTGCCATAGCTCCTGATCTCCAGATACATCCGCGCGCCTCGAGCCTCCGCTCGCGCCATATCCTCTAAAATGACGACACCGGCGCCTTCAGAGACGACACCGGAGTCTCTCCAGAGATCAAATGGTCTGCTCGCTTTTTCAGGTTCGCTATTCCGGCACGAGGTCAGTCCACTGGCAATGAACATTGACATCACCAGCGGTGTAAGAGGAGCTTCGGCGCCCCCGGCTATGGCAATTTCGGCTTCGCCCGCCCGAATCATAGCCGTTGCGTCAGCTATCGCGTCCAAGCCGGATGGACAGGCTGATGACACGGTTGCGGCATTCGCACAGGTCCCGATTCGATCTGCAATCACATTGGCAGCAGCCTGTGGTATCATCTGGGCAGCCGTAGTTGGAGGAACGCGGTTTGGCCCGTTCTGCCGCACCGCGTGAAATGCGCGTTCGATTACATCGACCGCGCTTGAACTTACCCCAATCACAACTGGAGTGGGGCTTGGTAGCTCCAGATTGTCCGGATCAAGTCCGGCATCGCGTAATGCCATCATTGCTGCCGCATAGGCAAGCTGCGTATGCCGTGCCATACGCTTTGGCTTTAACTCCGCGGCGATATAATCGAAGGGATTAAAGCCCTTTACTTCGCCGCCGACGCGACTTTTGAAACCGCCAGCATCAAAATGCGTAATTGGTCCGATCCCGCTTCGGCCGGCGAGAAGCGATTCCCAAAATGCTTCAATCCCAACGCCGTTCGGAGCCAAAATCCCGATTCCTGTAATGACGACGCGATTTCTTCTAAGCACGCGATTCCCTCCCGTCGCTATAGATTTCCCTGGCGACGATCGCGCCAGATTCTAGGCCGTACATTGGATGCACTCATTATATTTTTCAAGCGTCTCGTGCTCTCTTTATTCACAAGGTTATGTCACTTATTCACAAATTGCGCCTTGCGCGCCAGCTAAATTTATTTCACGTTTCGCCGCCCATTTCCATATGGCTCGAAAGGTGCTCCCGTTTTCTCTCGTCTGCGCACGACGCCCAGTCACCAGCTAACTGCCTTAACCTCTATGACCGTCTCGAGCGAACAGCCGCAAATCCTCGTTATCGACGATGAGATCGGCCCGCGCGAGAGTTTGCGCATGCTCTTGAAGCCAAGTTATCAGGTGCACACTGCGGATTGCGTGGAGGCGGGCCTGAAACTGCTCAAAGAAAAGCAACCCGACACCATCGTGATGGATATTCGCATGCCGGGCATGAGCGGCATCGAAGGCTTACGCAAAATCCGTGAAATTGATCCCCATCTTTCGGTGATCATGCTCACTGGCTTCGGAGCGCTGGACACGGCCAAAGAAGCTCTGCGACTGGGCGCTAATGATTACATCAGTAAGCCATTTGACGCGCACGAAATGCAAGAGGTGATCAATCGCAACGTGGAGCGCACCCGGGTTCAGCGGACAAGCGAGCATGCTGCTGCCGAAATCAAAGAACTCAATAGTCGCTTGTTGAAGGAGCTCGCACAAAAGGAGCGGCTCGCCTCTCTAGGCCAGGCTTCCGCCGAATTCGTGCACGACCTCGGGAATCCGCTCACAATCGTTTGGGGTTATGTGCAGTTGCTGGCCAAGCGTCTCGAACAATCCGAAAACAGTGATACTCCTCAAACCGCCGCGTCGATCAAAGAGCTCAACATCATCGAGCAAAATGTGCGTCTTTGCCGCGAGCTTCTCACCATGTGGCAAAGCTATGGTAGCGTTGAGGCTTCTCCGCCCAAACCGGTCTCGGTTTCGGAAATCCTGCGCGAAGTCATCAAAGGTGTGACTGCAATCGCGAGCCAGAACGGTGTCCAATTGCACGCATCGATCTGTGACGACCGATGCATGCTTCTGGGCGATGCTGTGCAAATTCAACGCGCCATTCAAAATGTCGTGATTAACGCGGTGCAAGCGTCGGCTGAGACGAAAGGCCGGGTTGCGAATGAATTCACGCCAAAGGATTTTTATGTCGAACTTCGAGGGGAAAACCAGGGTATCCGGATCGCGCCGCGCCAAG
>JACXTT010007134.1_pt1 | contig 15827 bp, 11 predicted proteins | sample 9270951 | NCBI WGS metagenome assembly JACXTT01 (sample SAMN15532306, study PRJNA645909) | rock metagenome | isolation source: weathered quartz diorite | place: Puerto Rico | collected 2017-06-21 | reverse complement strand
CAAAGAGCACATTGGCGCCGCTCAAGTGCAGCGCGTCGTTAATGAAATGGTCCGAGGCGAGCCGGAGAAACGCCTTCGGCCGGCTGCTGTGTTTGACGCCGCATTCCTGCAGGATGCGGCCGAGTGGACGCTGCTCCTCCAGAACCTGCCGCCGCGCTTCGCCGCTGAAGCGGTCCAGGTAAATCCTGATCGCGCCGAATTCAACCGGCTGCTCGGTGCCGTCGAGGAGGAGCACCACTTCGCGGAAATAGCTGCTCCCTTTGCGCCGCCGGCCCAGCAGCCGCAAATGAATCTCGCGCCCGTGATATTTTTCAAGCGTCGGCGTCATATCGTCGTGGTGCACGAGCAACTGTTTGTACGGCCGCGGCACCGCTTCGCCATCCACTTGCTGCCAGGGCGGCAACGCCTGGCCCATTTGCCGGTAAAATTCGTCGAGCGGATGCACGAGAGCGGATGCCACGGGCGTGCGGTCTCCAACAGGGATTGGCTCTCGTGTCGGCATGCTCACATCGATTTCATCGGATAGGTTTCAGACATAGCGATTGGTTTGATGCTGCGGCAGGAAGAACTCATGCAGCAGCCGGTCCACCTGCAACAGTCCTTCGCGATTCAACAACACTTGATCCCCTTCGATCCTCAGGAAACCCCAGTCCTGCAATCTTTGCAGCGGCTCGGCGAAGCGTTGGGCCGGATCGATCCCGAATTTTTTTTGAAAATACGATAGGCGCAAATGGCCCAGCTTGAGTTGCAGAATGAACTCTCGGATTAGCCGTTCGTCCTCGCTCGGTGTCAGGGCCCGGTAGACCGGCAGTTGGCCCCGTTGGATTTGGGCCACGTAAGGATCGAAGTCGGCATGGTTCTGATAATGCACGCCACCGATGTGGCCGAAGCTTGCCACACCCACCGAAAGCAAATCTGCACCTGCCCAGAGTTTGTCGCGATAAACGAACTTTGTCTTCTCCCTGTTCTTCACCGCCGTGTACGCGCTGGCCACGGTGTAGCCCGCCTTTTCCAATTCGGTGAAGGCGTCATTCACCCAGCCCCGTTTGGTCGCCCAGTCGGCGACCGGAGCGACCAGTTGCCCTTCAGCCTTCATGCGCTGGTAGATGGTTGTGTTGTAGGGAATCTCCATCTCGTAAATCGTCACGCTGTCGGGCGCCAGGTCGAGGGTCTTGCGGATGTTCTCGCGCCAGTTGGCTTCGGTTTCCTCGACCATCCCCGCGATAAGGTCGATGTTGATCTGTGGAAAACCGACTTCGCGCGCGAAGCCGTAGGCGCGGGCGATCTCCTTGCTGTGATGGGCCCGGCCGTTGATTTCCAGGATGTGATCGTCGAAATTCTCCACCCCGAGACTCAGCCGTGTGACGCCCAACTCCCGAATCGCCCGGAGTTTGTGATCGGTGAGTGTGCCCGGCTCGCACTCGAACGTGACTTCCTCGGCCTGCTCCCAGGGCAGCAAGGATTTCATTCCACCGGTCAACTGCCTGAGCTGATCGACCGACAGATACGAGGGCGTGCCGCCGCCGAAGTAGATGAAGCTCGGTTTGCGCCCGCCGACAAATGGTTTCGCAGCATAAAGGCTCAGTTCAGTGAGGACCGCGTCGATGTAGGCCTTGATCTGGGACGAATCCTTGTCCGTATAGACCTTGAAGTAGCAGAAGTGACAGCGCTTGCGGCAAAAGGGAATGTGGACGTAAATGCCCAGAGGAGTTGCCGGTTGCGCGATTTGGTTTGAAGGCGGACGCTCCATGGCGGCATACACCTCGGGCACGAACTCCGGTTTCCAAAATGAAAACGGCGGGTAGTTCGAGACAAAATAATTGCCGACCATCGTCTGCCTTTCCAGCGGCGGGGCCTTTGGAGTTTCAGGGGCGATGGTCGTGGTGTTCATAGACACCTGCCATTTCTTGTTGAAACGCATTGGGACCGTGAACCCACCCCCAGCCTCTCCCAGGAGGGGAGCGGCGCTTGTTGCTTGGTTCCCCTCCTGGGAGGGGTCAGGGGTGGGTTGGCTGGATCTCGGTTCATGGGAAATTTATTTCGCGCCGAAGCAATAGACGCTCCCGTCGTCTGAACCGATCACAATTTTCCCGTCCACCACCGCCGGCGAACTGCCGACCGGTTTGCCGATTTCGTAGGACCAAAGCTTGGTGCCGTCCTTAAGGGACACGACATAAAGCCGGCCGTCGTCCGACCCGACCACGACTTTGTCGCCCACCACGACTGGTGAACTGTCCACCTTGCCCCGCGTGGCGAAGGCCCAGAGACTTTCGCCGGTGTCGCGTTTGACGCAGTGCAGACGCTTGTCGCGGCCTCCGAACACGACGCGGTCCTGGGTGACCGCGGGCGAGGAGAAATAAGGGAAATCGCGGTCCTTGAACGTCCAGGCGCGTTTCTCTTCGCCAATGTCGATGCAGAGGAACTCGTTCTCATAGTGGCCGAAATAGGCGCGATTGTCCGCTACGGCAGCGGAGCCGGCGATGTAGGCGCCCGCTTCGATTTCCTTCACCTTCTCGCCCTTCGCCAACGAGATGACGTGGAGGATGGCATCGCATCCGCCGAAGGCAGTCTTGCCATCGAACACGGCCGGCGAGCCATTGATATAGTTGCCGGTCTCATAAACCCAGTTCGTCTTTCCCGTCGCCGCGTCTACGCAGTGGAGTTTGAAATCGTAGCTGCCGACGAGGACCCAGTTGGCACCGCCGCCCGGCGATTTCACCCAGTTGGGCGCCCCGAGGATCTTGTCGCCGGTTTCGTATTTCCAAACGGGCCGTCCACTCGCGGCCTCGACCGCATACAGCGAAGCGTCGGTCGAGCCGAAAAACACCTTACCGTCGAGAACCAGCGGAGATGATTCCACCGGTCCGCCGGCTTTGGCGGCCCAAACCTTTTTCCCACTCGCCAGTTCCAGCGCGTAAACATGACTGTCGCCGGAGCCGATGAACACGCGGCCGCCGGCAATGGCCGCGGACGATTTCACCGCGCCGCTTGTCTTGAAACTCCAAAGCAGGGACAATTTGTCCGGCAGCCTCCCGGAAGCCACGCCGGTGAGCGCCGGGTTGCCGCGGAACATCGGCCAGTTCGCGCCGCTTGACGCGGCTTGGCCAGCGGCCTGATTGCTGGACGCCTCGGCCGCGAATACCGCGACCAGCGCGGCCGTTCCCGCCGCCAGAAGCCCGCTTCGCAGAAGGAATGATTTCATTTGCCAGTTTGAATGCGAATGCGCCGGTGGCCGCCACAACCGCTGGACACGTCGAATGTTTTCAATCGCTGGAACTATTCAACACCGGCTGGGGTTTGGCAACCTAATAATACCTACACGTATTATTTGAAGGCTCCCCTAGCAGCCGATGTGAATCGGCTCAAAGGATCAGGGGATTTCGCGAACCCGAGCGGACTCACGTCCCTGCTACCAGAGGCCGTAGGGCGGAGGTGAGTCCGATCAATCTTGGATCCCGGAGCGCCTTTCCAGCCGGATAACCAAAAGGAAGAGGTTTGAGCGGACTCACGTTCGTCCTACGAGTTGGGCAGGCCGGCAGCCAGGTGCTTTGGATTGAAAGTTTCGCCTTCATTTTCCGTCCTTAGGTTGTAGATTTTTAAACTCGATGAAGCACGCAGCGCCATTCTCAGCAATCATTCCCTTGGCCTGGCTGTGGTTTTGTGAAGGGGTGACCTTTGCCAAAATCACCCCGGACCAGGCGAAGGCTCTGCCGCCGGCGGCGGACCATAAAATCGATTTTGTAAGGGAGATCAAGCCGATCTTCGAAGCGAGCTGCATCAAATGCCACGGCCGCGGACGGACCAAGGGCGAGTTCAGCATCGAGAGTCGGACCACGTTGCTCAAAGGCGGCGAGTCCGGCCCAGCCATGGTGCCGGGCAAGAGTGAAGAGAGCCGTTTGATTGAACTGGTCGCGGGCCTCGATCCGGACAGCGTCATGCCCCAGAAGGGCAAACGGTTGACGCCGGAGCAGATCGGGTTGTTGCGCGCCTGGATCGATCAGGGCGCGCCTTGGGACGCCAGCATCAGCTTCGCGAAGCCGCCACCGTCGAATCTTTTTCCTCGCAAACCGGATTTGCCCGCCCCGCGCAGGGGTCTCGTTAATCCGATCGACCGCATCCTGCAAGCCTACTACGAGGCCAAGGGTCTGGAACCGCGCAAACCGGTCAGCGACCGCATCTATGCCCGGCGCGTTTACCTGGATACGATCGGTTTGCGCCCGACGCCACGGGAGTTGAATGAATTCCTTGCCGACAAGCGTTCGGACAAACGCGACCGACTGGTGAAACGCCTCCTGGCCGACAACCGCCGGTACGCCGAAGGCTGGCTCACGTTCTGGAATGACGTGTTGCGGAATGATTATCGGGGGACCGGCTACATCGACGGCGGACGCAAACCCATCACCGACTGGCTCTATGCCGCGCTGGCTAGAAACATGCCGTTCGATGAATTCGTGCGGGAGTTGGTGAATCCCACGCCGGAGTCCGAAGGCTTCGCGAAGGGCATCGTCTGGCGTGGGGTGGTGAACGCGAGCCAAACGCCGCAAATGCAGGCCGCGCAAAATATTTCGCAGGTGTTCATGGGTGTGAACCTCAAATGCGCCTCCTGCCACGACAGCTTCATCAACGATTGGATGCTGTCGGACTCCTACGGATTAGCCGGCATTTATTCGGATGAGCCGTTGGAGATGGTCCATTGCGACAAACCCACCGGGCAGTTTGGAAAGATCAAATTCATTTACCCGGAACTGGGGGACATCGATCCTAAAGCGCCCAAGGCCGAGCGACTGAAGCAACTCGCCGACATCGTCACGTCGAAAAAAGACGGGCGGCTCACGCGCACCATCGTCAATCGGCTTTGGGCGAAATTCATGGGGCGCGGCCTGATCGAACCGACGGATGAAATGGACAACCCGGCGTGGAACCAGGATTTGCTCGACTGGCTCGCGGCGGACCTGGCGGACAGCGGTTACAATCTCAAACACACGGTTGAACTGATCCTGACTTCGCGCGCCTATCAGTTGCCGGCGATGCCGATGACGGAACAAACCGCAAAGGAATTCGTCTTCCGCGGCCCGACGGTGCGCCGCCTGGCGGCCGAGGAATTTCTCGACGCGCTCTCGACCGTGACGGGCGTTTGGCATGAATCGCCCGCCGCGCGCATCGATTTCTCCGTCGCCGACCCGCGGTTGAGCCGGTTTGTCGTCGAGCCTAAGTGGATTTGGAAAGACGCCGGCGCGGCCGAGAAGACCGAAGCGATGACGCTTTATTGGCGCAAGGAGATCGAGCTCGCCGCTATACCGGACGAAGCGATCTCCGTCGTGGCTTGCGATAACAGCTTCAAATTGTTCGTCAACGGCAAGGAGGCGGGCGCCGGCAACGACCCCATGCAGCCGCGGCTCATCGATCTACAGTCACGCCTCGTCAAGGGCAAGAACCTGATTGCCGTTGAAGCGGTCAACGGCCCCGGCAGACCGGACGACAAATCAGCGGACCAGGCGAATCCTGCCGGGTTGATTTTCTATGCGCGAATCCGTCAAGAGCCGCGCGCGGAAGGCCAGCGCCGCGAGGTCGTGCTCGACCTGGCCACGGACAAGTCCTGGCGTTGGTCGGCGACCAAAGTGGACGGGTGGCAGACCTCCGGGTTTGCGGCGAACGATTGGGAGCCGGCGGTTGAATTGGGCAACGTCGAGATGGGGCCGTGGCATTTGGGGAACAAATTTGGCGCGGTCCTTTCCGAGGCCGCGCTACATGGACAAGTCCGCGCCGCTCTCGTGAACAACGATCCGCTGATGACAGCGCTGGGCCGCCCGAATCGGGAGCAGGTCATCACGACGCGGGCGTCGGCGGCGACCACTTTGCAGGCGCTGGAGATGACCAACGGCCGCACACTGGCGGAGTTGCTGAAACGCGGGGCGCGAGAACTGGTGGAGCACTGGACGAAACCGGGCGGCGAATTGGTCGTCGAGTTATACCAGCGTGCGCTGGGGCGACAACCAACCCGTGAGGAGCTGCGTCTGGCGGAGGACATCGTGGGTTCACCCGTGAAGAAAGAGGGCGTGGAGGATTTGTTATGGGCGATGACGATGTTGCCTGAGTTTCAATTGATTTATTAAACCAATGAACTTTCACATGGTAGGGACGGCGCGCTGCGCAGTCCGCGCCGCGTGCAGCGGCGCCTTGACATGGCGAAAGCGGTTCGGCGTGCAATGCGTTCCGCCCGCTGCACGCGGGCGGGGACGCCGCAGCGCGGCGTCCCTACCTCAGCGCGACCAGGATGCCAGACGCATGAATGCCTATGAAAACAAACTTGAACCGTCGTGATTTCCTGAAAACCGCCAGCGCGGCAACCTTGTCAGCCCTGGCTGCGGGTTATCCACGCGCGCTGGCGGCCGAAGCGGAGGAAAGAATCAAACCGACCGCCGACACGCTTATTGTGTTGTGGTTGGCCGGCGGCATGGCGCACACGGAGACATTCGATCCGAAGCGCTACTCCCCGTTCGAGCGCGGCATGAAACCGGGCGACATGCGCAGCACGTTCCCCACGATCGATACGGTCGTTGATCCCATCAAATTCACTGCCGGGCTGGAGAGAATTTCGGGCGTGATGGACCGCGGGACGCTGATCCGCAGTTACACCGCAGGCGACCTGGGTTTTATTCTGCATTCGCGGCACCAATACCAATGGCACACCGGCTACGCGCCGCCGCAAACGGTCGCGGCGCCCCACCTCGGATCGATCGTCGCGCGCACGCTGGGGCCGCTCAACGCCGCCGTGCCCGCATTTATCAACATCGGCCAGCGCTTCGACCTGGGCGAGGGCGAGGAACTCAAGGCGTTCACGACAGCAGGGTTTTTGGGCAGCGAACATGGGCCGTTCAACATTCCCTTTCCGGAACAGGCCGCGTCGGCGGTCCGGCCGCCGGAGGGGATGAGTCCCTCGCGGTTCGAGAATCGGGACCAGTTTTACAAGAAACTCCTGGCGCAAAGTCCGATCGGGCAGGAGGGGAGCGATTATCAAAAGGAATCGTTGTTGCGAGCGCTGGACAACGCGCACCGGTTGCTCAGTTCACCGGCGGCCCAGGCGTTTGATTTGTCGTCGGAACCGGTGGAAAACATCCGCAAATACTGGCCCGAATACGAGTCGGGCAAACGCTTCGACGCCGCGATTGATCGGAGCGGCAGCTACGAAGCGGCGACCATCGGGCGGTTCGGACTCGGTTGCCTGCTGGCACGACGGCTGGCGGAGGTGGGCGCGCGCTTCATCGAAGTCACCACCGAATACATCCCGTTTCTCAATTGGGACACGCACGAGCACGGCCACCAAAAAATGGCGAACATGAAAAAATCAATCGACTCGCCGGTTTCACAACTCGTCCTTGACCTCGAGGCGCGCGGGCTGCTGAACCGGACGTTGATCGTGTTGGCCAGCGAATTCAGCCGCGACGCCTTGATCGAAGGCAAGCCGGACAAGAAGGTCAAAGACCAGGTGCCGGTGCCGGACGTGATTGACGACGAGAAGAATTACGGGATGCACCGGCATTTCACCGACGCCGGCGGCGTGTTGCTCTTTGGCGGCGGGATCAAGAAAGGCTATTTGCACGGCCGCACGGCCGACGAGCGTCCCTTCAAGACCATCGAGAAACGCGTCGTGATCGAAGACCTGCACGCCTCGCTTCTGCGGGCATTGGGCATCTCGCCAAGGTTATCCTACGAAATCGAGAAACGCCCCTTCTACGTCACCCGCGACGGCGAAGGCAAACCGATCCTGGATTTGTTCGCCTGATAGTTTCGAACGCTAGAAGGGCACGCCATTCTGAGGAGGAGCAGGGCGATGGTGTATCGAGTCCAGGGCCAGGAAAACCTTTGGAACGAGACACATAACTCGTTGGTAGCGGCCTCGCGGATGGCTGGAGTCGAGGCGGTGCCGGACCTCGTGGTTGGGTTCACAACGATGGGGGCCAAACCAAAACGCGGCTGCAGGAGCGCATTTGGTGGAATTTGCATGGCGAGGAGGAACGCCGATTCTGTTCCACTTTGGTCCGCAGATGCCGCCCATCAATTTCCGCTTCTGCTGGCAAGCGGTTTCGTGTTCAATCGGCCCGCGATTTATGAGCCAAACTCATCCTCTGACGACCACGGCTTTTGATTTGCCGGGGTATCGAATCACCCAATCGTTCGGTGTGGTGCGCGGGATCATCGTCCGGTCGCGGTCCATTGTCGGCAACATCGGCGCGAGCATCCAAAGCCTGTTCGGTGGGAACATTTCCCTTTACACCTCGTTGTGTGAGCGGGCGCGCGACGACGCGTTTCGTGAAATGCTCGCCCACGCGGGAGCGTTGGGCGCCAACGCGGTCATCGGCGTGCGTTACGACGCAACCGAGATCGCGGCGGGCATCACCGAGGTGTTGTGCTACGGGACGGCGGTGTTTGTCGAGCCGGCCGGGGGCTGAACGAGGAGCTGCGTATGGCCGGTCACAGCAAATGGGCGAAGGTCAAACATTTCAAAGGCGCTATTGACGCCAAACGGGCTCGGACTTTTGCCAAACTATCGCGCGAAATCACCGTCGCCGCCAAGGTGGGCGGCGGTGACCCGGACCTGAATCCGCGGTTGCGCATGGCGCTGCTCAAATGCCGCAGCGCGAACATGCCATCGGACAATATCGAGCGCGCCGTCAAGAAGGGTACCGGCGGCGGTGACACGGCAAACTTCGAGGACTTGACCTACGAAATCTACGGGCCTCATGGCGTAGCGCTGTGGGTGGAGCTGAGCACGGACAATCGGAACCGGACGGCCGCCGAAATCCGCAGTTTGCTCAGCAAACAGGGCAGCAGCATCGCCACGGCGGGCTCGGTGAGCCGCCTGTTTCAGCGCAAAGGCCAGTTGATCGTTTCACGCGATGCCATCGGCGAAGATCGGTTGATGGAACTGGCGTTGGACGCCGGCGCGGAGGATTTCAAGGCCGAGCCGGAGGGGTACGAAATTGTTACCGGCCCGGCGGACTTCGAGGCAGTGCACCGGCGATTGGAAACCAACGGCATAAGGTGCGACGCGGCGGAAGTCACGTGGCTGCCTGCGGTGACGGTCCCCGTCAGCGAGGCGGATGCGCCGGCGGTCCACCGATTGATTGATGCGCTGGAGGAACACGACGACGTGAAGGAAGTCCACACAAACGCGGATTTTCCTGACGAGGTCGGATGAACGACAAGGCATCCGGCTGACTCCCCGCATGCAAGCCTCGACCGATTCCGTTGCCGTGCGCGTTCTCCGCTGGTCTTCGAATGTTGTCTATCGGTATCCGCGGCTGGTTTTTTATCCGCAACTGCTGCTGTTCATTGTTTCCATTGTTTACACCGTCGAGCGGCTCGAGTTCGACACCAGTCGAGACAATCTGGTGGGGGCCGACAAGCAGTATCACAAGAATTATCTGCGCTACAAAAAGGAGTTCATTGCCCAGGACGAACTGGTGGCGGTGGTCGAGAGCGAAGACATGGAGAAGAACCGGCAGTTCGTCGAGCGCCTGGGGGCGCGGCTGGCGGCGGAAACGAACCTGTTCACCGATGTCATCTTCAACAACGACGTCACCATGCTGGGAAACAAAGCGTTGTTGTTTTTTCCGGAAAAGGACCTGAAGGAACTGCTGCAAACGCTGCGCGACTATCGCCCGTTCATTCAGCAATTTGTCCAGGCGACCAACCTCAATTCATTGTTTCGTCTGGTCAACCAGCAGTTCCGCACGGCCAAGCGCGAAGAGAATGCGGAGAATGAATCGCTCGTCAAAGCGTTGCCGGCCATGGAACGCATCATCGCGCAGGCTTCGGACTGCCTGCAGCGGCCCGGCACGCCGCCCTCGCCCGGGTTGACGGCCCTGTTCAACGCCGGAAAGGAAGCGGAGCAGCAAATCTACGTGACGTTCGCCGACGGTCGAATCTACATCGTCACGGCCCGCGCACGGAGCGATGAGCTGAACAAACCGGCCGTGCGACGACTGCGCGAACTGGTGACGCAAACCCAAGCCGAAGTGCCGGGAATCAACGTGGGGATCACTGGCGAGCCGGTGCTGGAATACGATGAAATGGCGCAGTCACAGCACGACACCACCGTGGCCACCATCGTATCGTTGGTCCTCGTCTCGCTCATTTTCATCTACGGCTACAATGAGTCGGGGCGGCCCATCAAAGCGACGCTCTGTCTGATCGCGGGTCTCGCCTACACGATGGCGTTCGCGACGCTCGCCATTGGCCATCTGAACATCCTGACGATCACTTTCCTGCCGATGCTGATCGGGCTGGCGATTGATTTCGGCGTGCATCTGGTCACGCGTTACGAGGAGGAATTGCGCAAAGGCAAAACGGAGCGCGAGGCGCTGGAAAAAGCCATGGTGTATACCGGCCAGGGAATTTACACGGGCGCGTTCACCACCGCCGGCGCGTTCCTCGCCATGTGGTTCACCGATTTCAAGGGGATCAAGGAAATGGGCATCATCAGCGGCGGCGGGCTGTTGATCTGCCTCGTTCCCATGATGACCTTGCTGCCCGTGTTGCTGTTGCGGGGACGGCAGAACGTGCTGGACCACACCATTCCGCAGGCGGTTGAAAAGCGGGCGCGCCTGGAAAAGATCTGGCTCGAACGACCGCTCCTGGTGACGGGCATCACCGTCGCTTTGTGCTTGTTGTCGTGGTGGAAAGCGGTGCGCGTGCCCTTTGATTACAATTTGCTCCATATGCAGTCGAAAGATCTGCCGGCGGTCGCGTTGGAACAAAAGCTGATCGATTCGGCAAAACAATCCGTGTTGTATTGCGCGGTCATCGCCCAGTCTCTTCCTGAGGCGCTCGAACTCGAGGCGAAAATCACCAACTTGACGACTGTGGCGAGCGTGGATTCGATGGCCCGCTACCTGAGTGAAGACCAAATGCGCAAACTGGAAATCGTCGGCGACATCAAAAAGGAACTGGTGCCCATACGCTTCCCGGAAGTGGACGAGCATCCTGCGGACATAGGAGAGCTCGGCCAAACGCTGTGGTTTCTTGAAGTCTATGCAGCCTGGGCTATCAGCGAGGTTCAAGACGCAGGGGACGAGAGCGGCAAGGAGGGGAACAAGGAGTTGATTGAGAATTTGAAGTCGTTGCGGCAGGCCATCGCCCAATTGCGGAAGCGGATGTCGGAGCGCCGACAGGAGGCGGCGCAGAAACTCGCGGCGTTTCAGCAGGCGCTGTTTGGAGACATTCGAGAAACCTTTGAGTCACTGAAACACCAGGACGACAGTGGCCCGTTGCAGGCGGAGGATTTGCCGCCGGCGTTGCGACACCGGTTCGTGAGCAAGTCAGGCCAGCTCTATTTGCTGCAGGTGTATCCCAAGAAGGACGTGTGGCAACGCACGGAACAGGAGGAGTTCGTAAAGCAGTTGCAGACAATCGATCCCAGCGTTACGGGGACCCCCGTTCAACTTTATTATTACACCACGTTGCTGAAAGACAGCTACGTGCAGGCCGCCTGGTATTCGCTGGCGGCGATCGTGCTTCTGGTTTTCATTCACTTTCGTTCCATCACGTGCGTGGTTCTGGCGTTGCTTCCCGTTGGGATTGGCACGGTTTGGATGGTCGGTTACATGGGCTGGTTCGGCGTGCCGTTCAATCCCGCGAACATCATGACTTTGCCGCTCGTCATCGGGATCGGAGTCACCAGCGGCATTCACATCCTGAATCGTTACGCCGAGGAACGAAAGCCCAGCATCCTGGCCAAAAGCACCGGCAAGGCCGTCTTTGTGTCGGCGTTGACCACGATCGTTGGCTTCGGCAGTCTCATCCTGGCCAAGCACCAGGGCATCGCCAGCTTGGGCTGCGTGATGGCAGTCGGCACGACTACGTGCATGGTTGCCGCATTAACTTTCCTGCCGGCCATTCTGAATCTGCTCAGCCACCGTGGGTGGGTTTTGGTGAATAAAAAACCCAGTGACGACAATGCACAATCGACACTGGGTCGGGAGGAACCGAGGTAAAAACCTCAAGTATGGTTTAGAAACTAAGCAACCCTAAGTTGAAAGTCAACGTTAATTAAAAAACAGCCTCAACCGGCAAAAAACAGTCTGAATCGCCTCGCGCTAACGTTATCGCTCCATACACCGTTCCCGTTCGTGCGCCGATTCGTCTCGCTGAAGGAGCCTGCCGAGCTTGACCGTTTTTGCGTCATTTCTACTATTCCCCGAACCGAATTGAAGTCCGCCCTCGAAAGCATGCCGCCCTCAATCCATCGAGTCGCGTTGGGTTTTTGTGTCGTCCTTTCCGGTCTGTTTCTCAGCCACGCGGCAGGGATCGAAAGCGGCCCGCTGGCCCACCAGTTCCCGCTGACACTTTCGCCAGGGGATCGCACGGAGATTCTCGGACCCTTGCTGAGCTACGAACGCCGGGAAGCGCAAACGCAATGGGGAATGCATCCGTTATTTTCCCACCCGTTGGACACCGGCGTTGACGTGGAGGAATTCGACCTGGCCTATCCGCTGTTGACCTACGACCGTTTCGGCACCGAATACCGCTTCCAAATCCTCCAGGTGTTCAGCTTCGCCGGAGGCTTGGACCAACAGGAAGGCAAGGCCCGGCGGTTTACGTTGTTTCCGGTTTATTTCCAGCAGCGCGCTGCGGACTCAAATTTGAATTACACCGCTGTCTTTCCGCTGTACGGACGATTGAAAAACCGGCTCTTCCGCGACGACATCCGGTTTGTTTTGTTTCCGCTGTATGGCCAATCAAGGAAGCGAGACGTCGTGACCGACAATTACCTGTACCCATTCTTCCACCTCCGTCGCGGCACGGCGTTGCGCGGCTGGCAGGTCTGGCCCCTGGTCGGATACGAACGCAAAGGCGTGACGTCGCGAACCAACACGGCGGATGAAGTGGAGACAATCGGCGGCCATCGCAAGCTTTCGCTGCTGTGGCCGATCTTCTTCGACCAAACGCTTGGGCTGGGCACAGAGAGTCCCGATCACCGTCAGGCTTTGCTCCCGATCTACAGCTACCAGCGCTCGCCCCAGCGTGATTCGACCACCGTGCCTTGGCCCCTTGGACTCACCCTCACAACCGACCGGGAGAAAAAGTATCGGGAAATCGGAGCTCCCTGGCCGCTGATCGTCTTTGCGCGCGGGGAAGGAAAAACGGCGAACCGCTTCTGGCCCCTGTTTGGCCAGACGAAGAACCCGATTCTGGAAAGCGATTTCTACCTCTGGCCGCTCTTCAAATACAACCGCGCTCATGCGCCGCCGCTGGACCGGACGCGGACGCGCATTCTTTTTTTTCTCTACTCGGACTTGATCGAAAAAAACGAGGAGACCGGCACGGCGTTGCAGCGGACGGATCTCTGGCCGCTCTTCACGGCCAAACGCGATCACAACGGCAACCAACGACTGCAATTGCTCGCTCCCCTGGAACCGCTGCTCCCGAACAACAAGAGCATCGAACGGAACTACTCGCCACTTTGGTCGATTTGGCGGTCGGAAAAAAACGCGAAGACCGGCGCGACCTGCCAATCCTTTCTGTGGAACCTGTACCGTCGCGAGACGACGCCGGAGACCAGAAAGTGCTCGCTCTTATTCGGACTTTTTCAGTATCAATCCAGCCTGGAAGGCAAACGGCTGCGGTTATTTTATGTTCCCTTGGTTCAGACCGGGAAAACGCCGGTTGCGCCGGCGGAACCGTAGGTATGTTTCAAAACATTGGCGAATTGGTCGTCTTATTCTGGCGCACGGTGCAGGCGCTTCCCCAAACCTGGCGCCAGCGCCGAAAGGTGTACGATCAACTGTTTGAAATCGGCAACGCGAGCTTGCTGATGGCGTGTATCCTTTCGCTATTCATCGGCGGCGTGATTGCGTTGCAAACCGGGCCGTTGCTCGCCGAGCGCGGTTTGGCCACCCTGATCGGCTCGGTGGTGGGCAATTCCATGTGCAAGGAACTCGCCCCGGTGATGATGTCCATTCTGATTGCCGGCCGCATCGGCTCAGCCATGGCAGCGGAAATCGGCTCCATGCGTGTCTATCAGGAAATCGACGCGCTCCGCACGATGAACATCAACCCGGTGCATTACCTGGTGTTGCCCCGGCTGGTCGCCATTAGCTGCGCGCTGCCAATCCTGGTCATTTTCTCCATCCAGGTCGGATGGATGGGCGGCGCTCTGGTCTCCGTGTTCAACGACCGAATCGGCGTCAGTTTCTCCGCGTTTTTCAACAATCTTCGCGACACCGTAGATCTGGGCAAAATCATCGACGGCCTGTTCAAGAGCTTTGTGTTCGCGGTGGTGATTGGCACGGTCTCCTGCCACCAGGGACTGCAAACCATCGGCGGGCCGCGCGGCATCGGTCGTTCGGTCACGAAGGCCGTCGTCAATTCCATCGTGTTGATCCTGATCCTGGATTATTTCGTCACCCGCTTCCTCATGTACTTTGACTGATGAACGCGGCCACTCCCACTCAGCAGCAAGGCGTCCGTGTGACCGTGCGGGGGTTGCGCCGCAGTTTCGACGGCCACCCGGTGCTCAAGGGGCTGAGCTTCGAGGTGCAACGGGGGGAAGTCTTTGTGGTGATGGGTCCGAGCGGCAGTGGCAAAAGCGTGCTGCTCAAACACATCATCGGACTGGAAACGCCCGACGACGGCGAAATCCTCATCGAGGGCGAATCCATCCAATCACCCGGAGTCATGGACAAATATCGCATGGCCATGGTCTTTCAGTCCGGCGCCCTGTTCAATTCTCTGACCGTCGGTGAAAACGTCGGCCTGTACCTGTCCGAGCATCAGCTCAAGCCGACCGATGAAATCGCGCGGATCGTCAAGGAGAAGCTGGAAATCGTCGGGCTGAAGGGGCAGGAGGACCGTTCTCCCAGCGACCTTTCCGGGGGCATGAAAAAGCGCGTGGCGATCGCGCGCGCGCTGGTGGTCGAGCCGCAATTGATCCTTTACGATGAACCGACCAGCGAGCTTGATCCGGTGATCGCCGTGACCATGGGTGAGGAAATCCTGAAGTTAAACCGCCGGATTCGCGTCACGTCCATCGTGGTATCCCACGACCGTGATCTGGCCTTCGGGATTGCCGACCGCATTGCCTTGATGAACGACGGGCAAATCCTGGCCGTCGGCGCGCCGGAAGAAGTGAAAAATAACCCGCATCCCCGGATACAGGAATTCCTGACTGCCACCTTCAACCACAACCTGGAAAAAACGTCCCTATGAAAAACACCATCGAAACCCGTTTGGGAATCTTCTTCGCGCTCGCGCTGATCGCCGCCTTCCTCATCATGGAAATGATCGGCAGTTTCGACTTCTTCAAGCGCGGCATCCACGTGCACGCCCAGTTCAGCACCGTCCAGGAACTTAAGGAAGGGGACCCGGTGAAAATGGCGGGCGTGCCGATCGGCCGCGTCGAAAAAATCCAGCTCCTGGAAGACAAAGTGGACGTGACCATGAAGTTGAACCTGCCGGACAACGTCAGGACCGACAGCAAAGCGACCGTCAAGTTCGCCGGACTGATAGGCCAGAATTTTGTCGAGATCCGCTTCGGATCGGCCACCGCTCCGAAAGCGGACAACAACACGCTGATCAAAAGCGAGGAGCAACCCGATCTGAGCATGCTCATGGCCCGGCTCGACAAGGTGGCGTCCGGGATTGAACGAGTCACCGAGAGCATTTCCGGCGAGAGCTTCGAGCGGTTGCTGGCCCCGCTGACCGATTTCGTGAAGGAGAACAATCCACGGCTCACGGCCATTCTCAGCAACATGAAAACCATTTCCACCGAGATCGCCGAAGGCAAAGGCACCGTCGGCAAGCTCATCAATGAGGACACCCTCTAC
>JACXTT010007133.1_pt1 | contig 15828 bp, 11 predicted proteins | sample 9270951 | NCBI WGS metagenome assembly JACXTT01 (sample SAMN15532306, study PRJNA645909) | rock metagenome | isolation source: weathered quartz diorite | place: Puerto Rico | collected 2017-06-21 | reverse complement strand
TCCGTTTCGGGGCCTCGCGACCGCGTGGAGCGGCGCGCGGGCCGGCGACGTCGTTCTCGTCCACGCCGGAACCTACGGGACGGTGAGCGCCACCGGCCGGCCGTCGGGAGCCGCCGGCGACCACATCGTGTTCGCGGCCGCCGGCGACGGCCCGGCGGTGCTCGAGTGGGTCGACCTCCGCTATGCCAGCTACATCTGGTTCGACGGGCTCACCTTCACCAATACGCGGGCGCCGATGCCGCCCGGGGCGCTCGATCCCGACGACTACACCGCGCTCTTCGCCTCGCTCCTCAACGCGGGCTACGACAACGGCTACCAGTCGATGGCCGCCGACATCAACGGCATCGTCGTCACGCGCAATCGGTTCAACGGCTACAAGCACGCGGTCCGCGCCGGGCCGCGCACCAGCGGCTGGTTCGTCACCGACAACACGATCGTCGGTGATCGCACGCTCGGGATGACGGGCACGCCGAGCTTCGACGGCGAGGGCGTCGAGCTCGGCGGCGGGGACGACCACGTCGTCGCCTACAACAGCATCACCCACACCGCCGACGGCATCTCGTCGCCCGGGCGGAACTGCGACATCTACGGCAACGACATCTTCGACGTCACCGACGACGGCATCGAGCTCGACGGCGGCCAGGCCAACACGCGGGCCTGGGGCAACCGCATCCACAACGCCGGCCACAACGGCTTCTCGTTCCAGCCCCAGGGCGCCGCCCCCTGGTTCATCGTGCGCAACCAGGTCGTCAACGTGCAGGAGAGCATCTTCAAGTTCCGCGAGGCGGACCGTTTCGTCGCCCTGCACAACACGTTCGTGAACTGGACGTGGACGCTCGATCACTGGTCCGACTTCGTCCTCGGCGGGATCACGCGCAACAACCTCTGGATCTCGCTCACCGGCCCGATCTGGAATCACGGGGACGACACCGTCGACTGGCGCGCCGACCTCGACTACGACGGATTCGACTGGGGATCGGGAAGCTACGCGTTCGGCTACGCGGGCTCCCAGCTCTTCGATCTGCCCGGCCTGAGATCGGCGACGGGCCAGGAGATGCACGGGATCCGCATCGATCACGGCACCTGCTTCGAGACGTTCAACGTGCCGGGGCCGCCACCGCTCACGACGATCCCGCCGCAGTGGATGACGTTGCTCGCGACGTGCCCGGCGGTCGACCGCGGAGTCGTGCTCGCGAACATCAACGACGGGTACGTGGGCGCCGCCCCGGACCTGGGCGCCTACGAGCGCGGCCTTCCGGTGCCGCACTACGGGCCGCGACCCGCGGCGTCCGACGCGCTTCCGCCGCGCGCGCCGACGAGCATCCAGCTCCGGTAGTCGCGCCCCGGCCGCGCGCTCAGCGCTCGCCGCTCTGCTGCAGGAGCTTGGCCACGATCCCGGTCCAGCCCGTCTGGTGAGCGGCGCCGATGCCGGCGCCGTTGTCGCCGTGGAAGTACTCGTAGAAGAGCAGCAGATCGCGCCAGTGCGGATCGCGCTGGAGCTTCTCGGTGCCCCCGTAGACCGGCCGCCGGCCGTCGGCGCCGCGCAGGAAGATGCGCGTCAGCCGGCGCGACAGCTCGGTGGCGACCTGCCAGAGGTTGAGCGACGTCTCCGAGCCCGTCGGGAACTCCACCTTCAAGGCGTCACCGTAGAAGTAGTGAAACTTCTGGAGCGACTCGATCAGCAGGTAGTTCATCGGGAACCAGACCGGTCCGCGCCAGTTCGAGTTGCCGCCGAAGAGGCCGCTGGACGACTCGGCGGGCTCGTAGTCGACGCGGTGGTCCATCCCGTCGAGGTGCAGCACGTAGGGATGGTCGCGGTGGTAGCGCGACAGCGCGCGCACGCCGTGGGGCGAGAGGAACTCGGCCTCGTCGAGCATGAAGCGCAGCACGCGCGGGAGCTGCTCGCGGGACACGACCGCCAGGAGCCGCCGCGTGCCGACGCCCGGCCGCGACGCCGCCTCGACGTTGTCGCGGAACTCCGGGTGGTTGTCGATGAACCACTGCATGCGGCGCTTGAAGCCCGGCAGCTTGTCGACGATCTCCGGCTCGAGCGTCTCGACCGCGAAGAGCGGGACGAGCCCGACCATCGAGCGCACCTTCAGCGGGTAGGCGGCGCCGTCACTGTGGAGCACGTCGTAGTAGAAGCCGTCGGCGTCGTCCCAGAGGTTGATGCGCTCACCGCCGAGGTGCCGGGTCGCGTGGGCGATGTAGACGAAATGCTCGAAGAACTTCGACGCGACGTCCTCGTAGGCCGGATCCTGCTTGGCCAGCTCGAGGGCGATTGCGAGCATGTTCAGGCAGTACATCCCCATCCAGGAGGTGCCGTCGGACTGCTCGATGTGGCCGCCGGTGGGCAGCGGCGCCGACCGGTCGAAGACGCCGATGTTGTCCAGACCGAGAAATCCGCCCTGGAAGACGTCCTTGCCCTCGGTGTCCTTGCGGTTCACCCACCAGGTGAAGTTCAGCAGCAGCTTGTGGAAGATCTTCTCGAGGAACTCGCGGTCGCCCTTGCCGCGCAGCCGCCGCTCGATCCGGTACACGCGCAGCGCGGCCCACGCGTGGACGGGTGGGTTGACGTCGCCGAACGCCCACTCGTAGGCCGGGATCTGCCCGTTCGGGTGCATGTACCATTCACGCAGGAAGAGGACGAGCTGCGCCTTCGCGAAGTCGGGGTCGATCAGCGCGAACGGGATCATGTGGAACGCGAGGTCCCACGCCGCGTACCACGGATACTCCCACTTGTCGGGCATCGAGACGACGTCTTCGTTGTAGAGACGCCGCCACTCGTGGTTGCGCCCGTGGAGCCGCTCCGCCGGCGGCGCCGGGGAGGCCGGGTCGCCGTCGAGCCAGCGCTGGACCGAGTAGTGATAGAACTGCTTGGACCACAGGAGCCCGGCGAGCGCCTGGCGCATCACACGCTTACCGTCGTCCGAGAGGCGCCGCGGGACGACCGTGTCGTAGAACTCGTCGGCCTCGCGGAGGCGATGGCCGAAGACGACCTCGAAGTCCTCGCCGAACGCGCCGGCCGGAAGGGGCGAGTTGACCAGCCTGAGCCGCGTCGAGACGCTCTGCCCGGGGCCGATCGCCAGGCGATAGTGCGCGGCGGCCTTCGTGCCGCGCTGCTCGGGATTGACCGCGTGCGGCTTTCCCCCGACCACGTAGTCGTTGATCGAGTCCTTCACGTACGGCGTGGGGTTCGGCCGCCCGAAGAGCCGCTCGACGTTCGTGTCGTTCTCGGTGAACAGGAGCGCGGGCGCGCCTTCGCAGTAGAGCCAGCGCGAGCCGAGCGACGGGTGCTCCGTCTCGATCAGCGCGTGACGGCTGCCCTCGCCGACGCGCATGACGGGCCGCTCGGGGCCCACGGTGTCCCACGACCACGTGTTGCGATACCAGAGCGTGGGCAGCAGGTGGAGCTCGGCCGCCTCCGGGCCTCGATTCGTCGCGGTGATGCGCACGAGCACGTCGTCGGGCGAGGCCTTGGCGTACTCGACGACCACGTCGAAGTACCGGTCGGCGTCGAAGACCCCGGTGTCGATCAGCTCGAATTCCGGCACGCGCCGGTCACGCCGCCGGTTCTCCGTGACGAGCGCGTCGTAGGGAAACGCCGCCTGCGGATACTTGTAGAGGTACTTCATGTAGGCGTGGGTCGGCGTCGAGTCGAGGTAGAAGTAGTACTCCTTCACGTCCTCGCCGTGGTTTCCCTCGCTGCCGGTGAGCCCGAAGAGGCGCTCTTTCAGGATGGGATCGCGGCCGTTCCACAGGGCCAGCGCCAGGCAGAGCCGGCCGTGATTGTCGGTGATCCCGGCGATCCCGTCCTCGCCCCACCGGTACGCTCTCGACCGGGCGTGGTCGTGGGGGAAGTAGTCCCAGGCGGTGCCGTGAGGGCTATAGTCCTCGCGGACCGTGCCCCACTGGCGCTCGGCCAGGTACGGGCCCCACCGCTTCCAGTGCGCGGTCCGGTCCTGGGATTCCCTCAGTCTCACCTCTTCCCGAGTCGTGGCTTTCCGAACGCTCATGGCGTGAACACGCGGTCGAGGCCGAGGAGCGCCGCGGGCTAGGTCGCGCTCGCGGCGGGGCGAGGTTTCGGGGCCGGTCCGGGCAGGAGCGATCGGGCGATGGCCGCCGACCCGAGGAGGGCCGCGCGGGGCTCGAGGACGAGGTGGATCGGGATCGAGGCCATCATCTCGCCGAGCCGCCCCTTGTCGCGGAACGCGCCGACGAAGGTGCCGTCCTCGAGCTTCGCTCTGATCTTGGGCGCGATGCCGCCCCCGATGAAGACCCCGCCGACCGCGAGCGCCTTGAGCGCGAGGTTGCCGGCCTCGGCGCCGTAGATCGAAACGAACATGTCGAGCGCCTCGACGGCTCTCGGATCGCGGCGGGCGAGCGCCGCCTCGGCAACCACCGCGCTCGGGTCGCCGGTCTCCATGCGCGAGCGCACCCACTCGGTCTCCGGCGGGCCGCCGCTCGCCAGGAGGAACCGGTAGATGTTGTAGAGGCCGGGCCCGGAGACGACGCGCTCGTAGCTCACACGGCCGAATTCCTTTCGCAGAAACCGCAGGAGCTCGGTCTCCAGATCGGTACGCGCCGCGAAATCGGCGTGGCCGCCTTCGGAGCTGACGACGCGGTATCGACGGCCCTCCCAGACGAGCAGGACCTCCCCGAGGCCGGTGCCCGCCGCGATCAGCGCCATCGTCGCCCTGCGCCGCTCGCCGGCCTGGAGCGTCGCGAGCGCCGACGGCGCAAGCCCGAGGACGCCGTGGCCCGTGGCCTCCAGGTCGTTGACGAGCTTCACGCGCGAGGTCGAGGCCGCGGCGGCGAGCGAGGTTTCGTCGACCACCCACGGCAGGTTCGTCGCGGTGCAGCGGCCGTCGATCACGGGACCGGCGACGCCGACGCACGCCGCGTCGACCGACGCCGGCGGGCCCTCGAGCAGGAACTGGCGGATCGCGTCCGAGAGCGCGGCGAAGCCGTGGCTGGGCAGCACGCTCTCGCGGACGACCGCCAGCGCGCGGCGCCGTATCTCGAAGAGCGCCAGCGCCGTCTTCGTACCGCCGACGTCGCCCGCGAGGATCACCCGGCTGTCTGCTCGACGTGGCCGCCGAACTTCTGCCGCATCGCCGAGAGCACCTTCTCGGCGAAGGTATGGTCCTGGCGCGAGCGGAATCGCGCGTAGAGCGACGCCGAGAGCACGTCGGCCGGCACGCCTTCCTCGACGGCGGCCATGACCGTCCACCGCCCCTCGCCCGAGTCGGCGACCACGCCCTCGTAGTTCGAGAGCGTCGGGTTCTCCACGAGCGCCTGCGCGGTCAGGTCGAGGAGCCAGGAGCTCACGACCGAGCCCCGCCGCCACAGCTCGGTGATGTCCGGGATGTTCAGCTCGTACCGGAGGTCCGGCTCGAGGATCCTGGCACTCGCGTTCTTCAAGATGTCCAGGCCCTCGGCGTAGGCCTGCATCAGCCCGTACTCGATGCCGTTGTGGATCATCTTCACGAAGTGGCCGGCGCCCGACGGGCCGCAGTGGAGATAGCCCTGCTCGGCCGAGCCGCTTGTCGCCTCGCGGCCGGGGGTCCTCGCGATGCTGCCGGGTCCGGGGGCGAGCGTCTTGAAGATCGGCGCGAGCCGCTCGACCACGTCGCGCTCGCCGCCGATCATCAGGCAGTAGCCGCGCTCGAGTCCCCAGACGCCGCCGCTCGTGCCGACGTCGACGTAGTGGATCTGTTGCGGCCGGAGCATCTTCATCCGGCGCACGTCGTCCTTGTAGAACGAGTTGCCGCCGTCGACGATCGTGTCGCCCGGCGCCATCCGCTTGGCCAGGTCGGTCACGACCTGCTCCGTGGCCGCGCCGGCCGGCACCATCACCCAGGCGACGCGCGGCGGCCGCAGCGCGCGGATGAAGTCGTCGAGCGTGGTCGTGCCGGTCCCTCCGTCGCCGGCGATCGCCTTGATACCGGCCGGGTCGGCCGCGTACCCGACGATCTCGTGGCCATCTCGAATCAGGCGACGCGCCATGTTGCCGCCCATCCGGCCGAGTCCCACCATCCCGAGCTGCATGCGATCCTCCTCGGTCTCCGCTCGCGCCGCGAGCGCCGCTCACGCCTCGATCGCCACCGCCCGCGCCGGCTCGCGCGTCATCGCGCGCGCCGCACGAGCTCGCGAACGATCCCGCCGTCGGCGACGACCACCATGGCCGCGGTGCCGAGGAAGAGGCCCGTGTCGATGACGCCGGGAATCGCGCGGATCGCCTGCTCGAGCCGCGCTGGATCTTCGATCGGCCCCGGCGCGCAGTCGAAGATCACGTTGAAGTTGTCGGTCACGAACGGCCGCTCGTCCAGCATCCGCAAGGTCGGCTTGAGCTCGAGATCTTCCAGGCGCCGCCGGCACAGCGGGACCGCGAAGGGCAGGACCTCGACCGGAAGCGGGCCGTGCGCGCCGAGCGTGTCGACCAGCTTGTCGGCGGTGACCAGGATGATCTGCCGCCGCGACGCCGCGGCGACGATCCGCTCGCGCACGAGCGCGCCGCCGTGGCCCTTGATTAGATCGAGCCGGCCGTCGACCTCGTCGGCGCCGTCGACGGTCAGCTCGAGGTCGGCCTCGAGGCCGACCAGGTCGATGCCGACCTCGCGGGCGAGCCGCTCCGTCTCCTCGGACGTCGGCACGCCACGCACCCTGAGCCCGTCGCGCACGCGCGCGCCCAGGGCGCGGACGAACGCGCCGGCCGCTCGGCCCGAGCCGAGGCCAACGACGTCGCCGGCCTTGACGAAGCCGAGAGCGTGCGCGGCCAGCGCCGCCAGAGGATCGCCGATCGTCGCCATGTTACGGGCCATGCGCCCGTCCACAAGGATACCGCTAAGGCCTACCGGACGCGCGCGAGGTCGTGCCACGCGCGGAGCGTCTCGGCGACGCTCCAGGCCTGCGCGATACACCCGTTCGGCGCGAACGGCGGGTCGCCGTCGAAGATCTCGGCGATCGAGCCGACCCCGTAGTCCGGCAGGTGGTCGGCCAGAGGCGCCAGGAACGAGCGCGCCGCGGCGGCGTCGCCGTAGGCTTTGAAGTGGGCGAGCGCGAACGGACCGAGGAGCCACGCCCACGCAGTGCCCTGATGGTAGGCGCCGTCGCGCGCGCGACGGTTGCCCGCGTAGTGCCCCTGGTACTCGGGATGCTCCGGGGCGAGGCTTCGAAGTCCGAACGACGTCACGAGGTGGCGGGCGCACGCGTCCACGACGAGCTTCTGGCGGTCGGGAGCCAGCGGGCTCTCGTGAAGCGAGACGGCCAGGATCTGGTTCGGTCTGAGCGCGCCGTCGGGCCCGCCGGGCGCGTCCAGCACGTCGTAGCAGGCGCCGGCGGGCTCGTTCCAGAAGCGCGCGAAGCCCGCCTTCGTCCGCTCGGCGAGGGCCTCCCACGGCCCGGCGGATCCGCGCAGGCGCCACGCGAAGCCCGCCATCGCGCAGAGCGCGTTGTACCAGAGCGCGTTGATCTCCACCGCCTTGCCGGTCCGCGGCGTCACGACTCGATCGCCCACCCTAGCGTCCATCCAGGTGAGCTGCACGCCCGGCTCACCCGACCTCAGCAGCGAATCCTCGGGATCTTCCCCGATGGAGTAACGCGTGCCGGCCCGATGCCACCGGATGATCTCCTCGAGGACCGGATAGAGCGCCTCGAGCAGCGCGGCGTCATCGGTCGCCGCGAGATAGGCGCGGATGGCCTCGAAGTACCAGAGCGCGGCATCGACGGCGTTGTACTCGGGCGCCTCGCCGGAATCGGGAAAGCGGTTCGGCAGCATCCCGCGGTCGACGAAGCGGGCGAACGTGGTGAGGATTCGCCGCGCGACGTCCGGACGGCCCGTCGTCAGGGCCAGGCCGGGGAGCGCGATCATGGTGTCGCGCCCCCAGTCGCCGAACCAGTGATATCCCGCGAGCACCGTCATCCCGCCGGGATCGGCGACCAGCGGCCGCCGGGCGACGAACTGATCGGCGGCGAGCACCAGCTGGCCGATCCACGCGGGCGCGTGCTCGGCCTCCGCCCGAGCGCGGCGCCACGTGGCGAGAGTCTCGGCCTCGTGCTCGGTCCGGCGGCCCCAGGCCTGCTCGCCGTCGAGCGACGGCGCCGGCTCGGCCGAGAGCACGAGGGTCAGCGACTCACCCGGAGCGAGCGAGGCCGCGAACGTCGCGGCGTGGAGGTGGTCTTCCACCGAGTCGAGGCCGCGCTCGCGCTCACGCGGCAGCTCGAACCGCTCGTACCAGGTGTGCGCGCTGCGCGCCTCGGCGCCGTCGGCCAGCAGGAGCAGCGGCCGGGCACCCTCGAACGCGAGCACGCGCAGCCCGTGGGCCGCCGGCGCGATGTCCATCCGCCATCCGTCCGCGTGCGTCGCCGCGTGGTAGTCGCGGTAGTTCACGAGGATCGTCAGCTGCAGGCCGAGCGGCGCGCGGGCTCGCAGCGCGCGGTAGCGGACGTACGTCGTGTTGGCGCCCGGCTCCATCCACACGCGCTTCTCGACCAGCGCGTCGGCGACCCCGTACGTCCACACCGGCGTGGTTCCGTCGAGGGCGAAGCGCTCGATGGTCGTGTAGCCCGAGGGATCGATGGCGCCGCCGGCCCAGTGGTTGGTGGCGAGCGTGAGCGTGAGGCCGTCGTACGTCACCGTCTCGTCGGCCTTGGCGACGAGGAGCGTCCGGGCCAGCGGGGGGTCGAGCGCCGCGATCAGCAAGCCGTGGTAGCGGCGAGTCAGAGAGCCGGCGACGGTACCGGAGGCGAAGCCCCCGATGCCGTTGGCGCACAGCCACTCCCGTCGCTCGGCGATGGCGAGGTCGCCGCAGATCTCGCGGCCAAAGCCGATCATACGGTCCCAGGCTACCGCGCTTCTTTAGATCCCGAAGCCGCCGCGAGAGATTCACGACGCGAAATATCGAGAATCCCGGCGGGCCCTTCGGCCGTCGGAATGCCGGAGGCGATGAACCATGCTGACGACAGTCTTTCCGATCCTCATTCTCGTCGCGCTCGTGGCCCTGCCGCTGGCGTGGCGGATCCGCACCGACCGGCAGCGCGACAGCGCCGACGTGCTGCGCGCCGACATTCGCAACGCGGTCAATCGACGGCTCCACGGCGAGTCCCTGCTGGCCGTCGAGGTCGTCCCGAAGACGCTCTGGCATCCCGGGCGGATCGTGCTTCGCACGCCCGCGGGCTACGAAGACCTGACCGACGCCGTGTGGCGTGACGTCGCGCGCCGCATGCCGTTCGACTACGACCTCGTGGTCAAGCCGGGGCACGCCGAAGCGCCGCTGCGGCGCGCGGCCTGAGCGTTGCGGACACGCGCGATGACCCGCCGCCTGCGGCTGGCGCCGGCGCTCCTGGTCTCGGCGCTCGGCGTGGCGCTGCCGATTCACATGGCGCCGCCGCGCGCCGGATCGGCGGTCGATCCGGCGCTCGCGCGGGCCGTCGCCGGCGTCGCGATCCCGATCGAGGACGTCGACCGCTCGGTCGCCTTCTACTCAACCGTGCTCTTCTTCGAGAAGGTGGCGGACGAGCGGTCGCGCGGCGCGCGGGCCCGGATCGTCACGATGCGGCTCGGCGCCGATCGCATCGAGCTCGTGCAATACCTTGGCGGCAAGGGCCGCCCGGGCACCGCCGACGCTTGGCGCGACGGCCGCCGGCTGGAGCACATCGCGATCGCGGTCGACGACATCGACCAGGCCGACCTCTGGCTCCGCCGCCATGACATCGCCCCGATCTCGCCGGGGCCCCAGCGGCCGGACTCGAATCCGAGCGCCGGCGGGCATCGCGCGCTCTACTTCGAGGACCCGGACGGCCACGCGCTCGAGATCGTCCAGTTCCCTCCGGGCCAGGGTGACGTCCGCTGGCAGCGCCCGAGCGACCGGGTGTTCCTCGGCGTCGACCACACGGCGATCGTCGTGGGGAGCACGGGCCGGAGTCTCGCGTTTTATCGCGACGAACTCGGGCTTCGGACCGCCGACGCGAGCGAGGGCCACGGGCCCGAGCTCGAGCGCCTGAGCGAGGTCGCGGGCGCGCGGCTCCGGATCACCACGCTCCGCGCCGCGGTGGGCCCCGCGGTCGAGCTGCTCGAATATCTCGAACCGCGCGAAGGGCGCCCGGCGGCCCGCTCGACCTTGCTCGTGACGACCGACGCCGATGCGGCGGCGAAGCTCAGCGCGTCGTCCGCGACCGCCGGCCGGCCGGTGCTCGCGGCGATTGCCGACCCGCCGCCCGGTACGCGGCGGGGTCTCACGATCGAAGATCCCGACGGGCATCGAGTAGAGCTCCGGGCGCGAGCGCGGGCGACGCAACAGACGGAGTAGCGCGCTCCCCGGGTTTGCCGTAGATTCGTTCCGTGCGGCCCGACCCGCCGCGGTTCCGCTGGAACGAAGCCGGTACGCGGTTCCTCGTCTATCCCCAGGACCGCGTCGTCCCCGGATTCGACATGCCCCGCGTCGCGCGCGTCGCGCCGCGTCCGGGAACGATCAAGGCCGGTCCCGAGGACGGGCGGATCCGCGTGGTCGACGCGCTCCGCAAGAAGCCGTATCGCGACCCCGCAACCGGCGACTATCTCTGGCGCCCTCCCTACCCGAAGAGCAAGCCGAGCGAGCGCCCGGTCCAGCCGGATGGCCGCGGCGAGTTCGACCATCTCAAGCCGGGGACGCGAGAATTCTCGGCCGCGACCGCGTACGCCTCGGTCCGCTGCGTCCTGGACATCTGGGAGTACTACCTGGGACGCCGGATCTCGCTCGTGGGCCGGAGCCGGCAGCGCAAGCTCGAGATCGTCCCGCGCGTCGCCGCGGTCGGGGACAACGCCTGGTCGGGCGAGTGGTACATCGAGCTCGGCTTCGCCGATCGGAACCCTCGCGAGCCGTACTGCGAGAACTTCGACGTCATCGCGCACGAGATGGGCCACATCATCCTCAAGCACGTCATCGGCCCGACGCCCACGGGCCGCCTCGAGTTCGAGCGCCGCGCGCACGACGAAGCCGGCGCCGATCTCGTCTCGCTCGTGTCCGTCCTGCATTTCGACCGGGTCGTCGACGCGGCGCTCGCGCAGACGAAGGGCAAGCTCTTCTCGAAGAACATCCTCACGCGGATCGGCGAGTACCGGATGGAGCGGAGCGGGCGGCGGCGGGCCGGACGGTTCTTCTTCCAGAGCCAGACGATGGGCGCGGTCGCGCGCGCCCGGCGCACCGGCAACAAGTACGTGTACGCGCGCCCGCTGCTCGGCGCCGCGTTCGACATCCTGGTCGAGATCTACGAGGCGCGCCTCGTCCGGCGCGGGCTCATCTCGCAAGACCTCGCCGACCGCTCGACGCACGCGACGGCCCGGGGGCACCCGGCCATTCGACGCGAGTTCGCGGCCGAGTTCAAGACGAATCCCGACGGCTTCGCGGCCGCGCTGCGCGAGGCCACCGGCGACTTCGCGCGGCTGCTGGCGGCAGCGTGGCGCATGGCCCGGCGCACGGGCGTCACCTTCTCGCGCGTCGCCGGCAACCTCGTCACCGCCGACCGGAGGCTCTACCGCGGGCGCTACGCCCGGACGATCCGGCGCGCGTTCCGCAGGCGGCAGATCCCGGTTCGAGTCGGGCGCTCGTGAAGCGGCGCCTGCTCCTCACCGGAGCCGGAAGCGCCGCGACCAGCAATCTGACCCGGAGCCTCCGGGCCGGTCATCGGGGGCTCACCGTCATCGGCTGCCACAGCGATCGCTTCCTGCTCAAGAAGTCGACCGCCGAGCGCAACTATCTGGTGCCGGCGCTGACGCACCCCGGCTATCTCGCGGCTTTGCGCCGTGTGATCCGAAGCGAGCGCGCCGACCTGCTGATCCCGACGACCGACGCCGAGGTGCGATTCTTCACGCGGCCGCGCACCCGGCTGCCGTGCCGGCTGTTCCTGCCGCGCAAGACCGTCGTCGACCTGTGTCAGGACAAGTACCGACTCAACGTCGCGCTGCGCGCGCGCGGCGTGCCGGTCCCCGCGACCTACCCGGTGAGCAGCCTCCGCGCGCTCGACGCGATCTTCGCCCGGCTGCCGAGACCGGTCTGGTGCCGGGTGCGCACGGGAAGCGGGTCGACCGGCGCGATCCCCGTGAGCCGCGCGGAGCAGGCCCGGAGCTGGATCGCCTACTGGACCGAGATGCGCGGCGTCCCGGCGACGTCGTTCATCCTCTCGGAGTACCTGCCCGGCCGCGACTTCTCGTGCCAGGCCATCTGGAAGTCGGGCGCGCTCGTCCTCGTGAAGACGTGCGAGCGGCTCTCGTACTTCGGCGGCGGCGGCAACCCGAGCGGGACGTCGTCGATCTCCCAGCTCGCCAAGACGGTCTTCGCGCCGGAGGTGGTGGCGGTGTGCACCGCGGCGATCCGCGCGATCGATCGGCGCGCGTCGGGCACCTTCAACTTCGACCTGCGCGAGAACGCGCGCGGAGTGCCGTGCCTCACCGAGATCAACGCGGGCCGGTTCCCGTCCGGGACCAACATCTTCGACCTGACCGGGCGGGTCAACCTGGCGGCGACGTTCGTGCGCGTCGCCCTCGACGAGCCGGTCGGGCTGCGCGAGACGTACGACCCGGCGGAGGGCTACTACACCGTCAGAGACCTGGACACGCCCACGGGAGTCTTCCACGCGGACGAGTTGTTCGATAAGATCGTGGACGCACGCGGATAGCTCGACTACTCAAGGGAGGAATCGACATGCCCTTCAAGTCGCCGCCCAGAAAAGGTCAGTCGCGGAAGATCACGCTCAAGTTCAGGACCGACCTGACCAAGAAGCAGATGGCGAGCTTCAAGAAAAGCGTCCGGGCTCTCGCCAAGCGGTTCAAGGCCACGATCAGCCGCTAGCGATGAAGCGCGGTCGGCCGGAGCGCGTGGATCGCATCCGGATCGTGGGCAATCTCGACCCCCACGACGCCGAGGCGCTCGAGCTCGAGATTCGCCGCCTGGCGAAGCGCTACGGCCGCATCAAGGATCTGCGGATCGAGTCGGCGAAGACGAAGACGGACGGCCGCTCAGCCTAGCTTGCCGAGCACCGTCTGGGTCTGAGCCGCCCAGAACCGCATCTCGAGCTCGCCGAAGAGCACGGCGGCGGCGCGCAGGTGGATTTCTGCGTCTGCGCGCCGGCCCGCGCGCTCAAGCCATCGGCCGAGGCCGAGCCGCGCGTGCGCCATCAGCGGCCGCATCTCGAGCTCGGTCGCCAGGCCGAGCGCGTGCTGCATGGCCGCCTCGGCCTCCGGCACGTCGAGCTCCGACCTGAGCGGGATCTCGCCGAGGACCCGCAGCGACCACGCCTCGTGGCCGCGCTCCTTGTGCTCCCGCGCCAGGGCGAGCGCGCGGCGGACCGCCTGCAGCGCGTCGCTCGCGCGCCCGGAGAGCAGATAGGCGAGCCCCAGGGCGGTGAGGACGCGCGAGTGCCATCCGCCGAGCCGCATCCCCTCCGATTGCTCGACCGCGCGCTCCAGCAGCGAGACCGCGTCGCCGGCGCGCCCCGACTGCATGTAGCCGATGCCGAGCGCCGAGGCGATCGGCGGAAACCAGAGCGAGAGCTTCCAGGCGCGGCAGAGCTCGAGGCCACGCTCGAGGATCGGCAGCCCGGCGTCGAGATTCCCTTGCCGGACGTACAGAGCGCCGATCCCGGCGTACGCCGTGGCGAGGGTGAACGGATGGTCGACCGACTCCGCGATCCGGATGGCTTCGCGGCCGATCCGGATACCGTCGTCGAACTCGCCGAGCTCGGCGAGACACCACACCAGACACGTGCGCGAGTGGACCGACGGCGATTGTACGAACCCGTAGAGCCGGAGCACCTGCTCGTCGTCGAGCAGCTCGACGTTTCGCCCGAGGAAGCCGGCCGCGCGGCGATAGCTGCCGAGCGCGTAGTAGGTCTGCCCCAGGTAGGTGTTCGCCCGCACCCGCAGGGCGAGCTCACCGACCGCCTCGGCGATCGTCAGGGCCTGCTGCCCGTTCTCGATCGCGCGGTCCTGGTCGCCCATCAGCCTGAAGTAGTCGGCCAGGTAGGCCGTGGCCTCGCCGAGACGCCGCTGGTCGCCGAGCGCCCGCGCCAGCGACTCGGCCTCGCGCAGGCACTCGAGGATGCGGTCGAACTCGCCGAGCGGCTGCAGCGCGTTGCGCAGGTCGAACCGCAGATCGACGATGCGCTCGGTCCGCTCGCGGCTCTCGGGGAGCCGGCCGAGCGCTTCGAGCGCCCGGCGGAAGCAGACCGCCGCCTCCTGGTGCGCGCTGCGCATGAACGCCTTCGTGCCGGCGAGATGGAGGTACGAGCGCGCCTTCTCCCACGTCTCACCTTCGAACGCATGGTGGGCCAGCCGCTCGACGTGGTCGGCGAGCCGCTCCGGATAGAGGCGCTCGATCGCGTCCACGATGCGCGCGTGCAGGGCGCGCCGCGGCTGCGCGAGGAGCCGTCCGTAGGCGACCTCGTGGGTCAAGGTGTGCTTGAAGGTGTACTCGGTCTCCGGTCCGGGGCTGGTCTCGTAGAGGAACTCGGCGGCCTTGAGCCGGTCGAACGATCGGGTGAGCACGTCCTGGGGTAGCCCGGCCACCGCGTGGACCACGGCGAACGGCACGTCCTTGCCGACGACCGCCGCGACCTCGAGCAGCCGCCGCTCCGCCGCCGCGAGCCGGTCGATGCGCCCACCGAGCACTTCCTCGACCGTGTCCGGTACGGTCATCGGCGCGCTCCCGCCGATCTGCTCGCGGACCGTCCGCGCCAGCTCCTCGACGAAGAACGGATTGCCCTCGGCCTTGGTCACGATGAGATCGTAGAGCGAGTCGGCGGCCTCGTCCGCGCCCAGCACCGACCGCACGATGTGCAGGCTGTCTTCCGGGGCCAGCGGCTGGAGCGCCACCTGGGTCGCGTAGGATTTCTCGATCCACGACGGCCGGTACCCCCCGCGATGGGTGCACACCATGAGCACGCGGGCGCCGGGCAGGATCTCCGCGAGCGACGCGAGATATTCCTCGGACGAGCCGTCGATCCAGTGCAGGTCCTCGACGACGATGACCAGCGGCGCCTGACGGCTCTTGCGCAGGGTCAGCTGGCGAAGCGTCTCGAAGATCCGCGCCTTCGTCACGTCCGGCGTGAGCTCGGCGAAGCGCTCCGGGTCGGGCTCGATGTCGAGGAGATGCAGGAGATAGGGCGCGGTATCGAGCAGATCCATTCCGGCCTCGAGCAAGGTCGTGCGCGCCTTGTCGGCCATCATCCCCGGCGCGTCGCCTTCCTCGATACCGCACGCGGCCCGCAGCACGTCGAGGATCGGCAGATACGGCACCGTCGTGCTGTAGGAATGGCACTGGCCTTCGAGACACGTCACGCCCCTGGCGGCCAGGCTCTCGCGGAACTCGAAGATCAAGCGTGACTTGCCGATGCCCGCCTCGCCGCTGATTCCCACGATCTGCCCGCGGCCCCGCATCGCGGACTCGAGGCGGCTCGACAGGAGCTCGAGCTCGCGACTGCGGCCCACGAACATCGAGTCGCGCCCTTCGTGGCCCGCGCCCGGACGCCCGCGGCCCACCAGGCTGTAGGCGCGTCCCCGCGCGAACTCGTCGCCGCGCACCTCGAGGAACTCGAAGCCGCGCGTGAGGAAGGGCGCGGTCGCCTCGCTGACCATCACGCTGTCGGCGCCGCCGCGGGCGATGAGCGCGTTGAGCACGATCAGCGCGGCCTGCTTTCCTTCGAGGTCGAGCTCGGGCACGCCCGGCCCGCGGCCCACCAGCACCGGGCTCGTGTGCACCGCGACCTTGACGCCGGGGCTCGCGCCCGCGTCCTGCCGGGCGCGCGTGACGGCGTTGACCATCGCCATCGCCGCGTGCGCCGCGCGGCTGGGCG
>JACXTT010007132.1_pt1 | contig 15830 bp, 10 predicted proteins | sample 9270951 | NCBI WGS metagenome assembly JACXTT01 (sample SAMN15532306, study PRJNA645909) | rock metagenome | isolation source: weathered quartz diorite | place: Puerto Rico | collected 2017-06-21 | reverse complement strand
GTAAGACTTTGGAGGTCCCCCGGGATGTCCACAGTCGCTTCGCGAATTCGAAGCGCCAGCCTTCCGGACGAGAAGGTACGCGTAACGGGTCGCGGCGCAGCGACAGCGGCCTGGCTTCCGGCGCCGAGAAATCGGTTCAGGAGGTCGGGATTGTTTCAACTAGGGTGGAGACGCTCTCGCGCGACGACCCTCCGGCCAATCGTGCTAGACCAATCAGGAACTGGCGACAGATGTTCGACAACAAACTGAAGACCCCTTTCATTGCTCTCCTCGGCGCCATGGCGTTGATGGCGAGTGCGCCGGCGTTCGCTCAGAACGCCGCTCCCGCCGCACCAGCGGCTGCCGCCGCGGCCCCCGCTCCGGCTGCTGCGGCTCCGGCCGCTCCCGCCGCCGGCGAACCCGCGGCTCCGCCCCAAATGCAGGGCGGTGGCAAGCTCAACATCGGCACCATGTTCCTGGCCGCCAAGCCGGTCGTGAAGGTGGTGATGGTGGGCCTGCTCCTCGCCTCGGTGTTCTCCTGGGCGCTGCTGATCACCAAACTGCTTGAGTTCCGCTCCCTGAACCGCGTTTCGGACAACTTCCTCGAAGCTTTCCGCGGCGCGAAGTCGATCAACGACATGGGCCGCATCGCGGCCGGTGAAGAGTTCGACGGCAACCCGCTGGCCGACATGGCCGCCGCGGCTGCTCAGGAAATCGAGCTCAGCCGTCAGGCTGGTCTGCACGTCGCTGGCGAACACCGCGAGACGACGCTCAACCGGGCCGAACACGCGGTTTCCGCCGTGCAGGCCTCGCTGACCCGCCGCCTCTCCAGTGGCATGCAGTTCCTGGCGTCGGTCGGTTCCAACGGTCCGTTCATCGGCCTGTTCGGCACCGTGTACGGCATCATGGACTCGTTCATCGGGATCGCGAACACCAACACCACCAACCTCGCGGTCGTGGCGCCCGGCATCGCCGAAGCCCTGCTGGCCACGGGCCTTGGCCTGTTCGCCGCCATTCCGTCGGTTATCTTCTACAACTACTTCCAGACCCGCATCTCCGCTTACGGCGCGCGTACTGAAGGGTTTGTGGCTGAACTGATGAACGCGATCTCCCGGCAGCTCGACAAAGGAGCCTAAGCCAGATGGGAGCCAAACTCGGAGGCTCTGGCGGCGGAAAGTACGAGGAAGAAGCGAACAGCAGCATCAACGTCACGCCGTTTGTGGACGTCATGCTGGTTCTGCTGATCATCTTCATGGTGGCCGCTCCCTTGGCCGCCGTGACGGTGAAGGTGCAGCTTCCTCCTGCGGTCGCCAAGCCGGGCACGAACCCGCCGAAGCCGGTCTATATTTCTATCCAGTCCAATGGCCGGATCTTCATTCAGGACTTTCCGTCGGATCTCTCCACCCTCGGCGACGACCTGCGCAGGCAGGTCGGCTCCAAGCGTGATCCGACCCACGAGCGGATTTTCATCCGCGCCGATAAGGACGTCATGTACGGCGACTTCATGGGCGTGATGAACATGCTGCAGGACAACCAGTTCTACAGCGTGGCCCTCGTCGGCGAAGATAATAACAAGTGAGGCGGGTGAGCCATGTCTGACACATCATCCGCACCCTACGCCGGCCGTCACAACCCGTTCGACGATCCGCGGCCGAGACGCCAAAAAGGCTTCTGGATCGCCATCGTCATCGCGGTCGTGGTCCACGCCGCGCTGGCGGTCTATCTGTGGAAGAGCAAGTTCGAGCCGAACTTCAAGGAGTACTCGGACGACGTCACCGACGTTTCGATTATCAAGCCGGTGCCGCCGCCTCCGCCGCCTCCGCCTCCTCCGCCGCCGCCGAACACGCCGCCGCCGCCGCCGCCCAAGCTGCAGCCTAGGCCTCCGGTCGCCGCGCCTGACGTTCCGTCGATCCCGCCTCTGCCGGTTCCTCCGGTCGAGCACCGGATCGAGGAGCCGAAGCCGCCGGCCCCGCCGCCGCCTGAGCCGCCGCGTCCGTCGGTGATCACCAACCCGGACTGGGCCCACAAGCCCAGCGGCGAGGACATCGCGCGGTACTATCCCGAGCGTGCGCAGCGTCTGAGCGTCGAGGGTCGCGCGACCCTCAGCTGCACGGTCAACGCGCGTGGCGGTCTGGATAACTGTTCGGTCTCGGCCGAAGAGCCGGAAAACCAGGACTTCGGTTCTGCGGCGATGAAGCTGAGCAAGCTGTTCAAGATGCGTCCCCAGACTAAGGACGGCGCACCGGTCGATGGCGGCAAGATCAACATTCCGATCCGCTTCCAGCTTCCGAAGGGCTGACGCTCTTCAGAACAACGACCTAGAAGATCGAGCCCCGGACGCGAAAGCCTCCGGGGCTTTTTCTTTGCCTGCGCTTCACAGCCCAGGCGGTGCGCCGCATTCTGCGGACCGTGAGCGGCGCGTGGGCGAAGAGGACAGGCGGGTGAGCGAGGCCGACGATCCAACGCCGCGCCGCGGACCGCCGCCCGGCGCGCCGCGCGACGAGCTTCTCTTCGTCGCGTTCGTGATCGCCGCGCTCTCGGTGTTTCTCACCTTCAACGCGCTCAACGTCTATCACGAGCGGGTCAGAGCCGGCCTGCCGGTCGCCTTCTGGGAGCCGATGTGCTGGGAGGCCACCAGCGGCGTCTATTTCCTGGCGGTCCTGCCCGCGATCCTCGCTTTCGCGCGCCGGGTCTGGCTGGGCGACCGGCCGCTGGCGCCCAGGATCGCCCTGCACCTGGCGGCGGCCGTCGCCGTGTCCTTCGTCCACGTGGTGGCCATGGGCGCCCTGCGCTGGGCCGTCTACCGCCTCGTGCACGCCTACTACGACCCACTCTCGCCCCTGGGCGACTGGCCCTACGAGCTCAGAAAGGACCTGCTGGGCTACGCCGCCATCGTCGGGCCCTACGTCGGCTGGCGCTACCTGCGCGCGCTCCCGGCCGCGCCTGGCGCCGCGGCGGCCGACGTCCTCGAGGTGCGCGACGGCGCGCGCCGCCACTACGTGCCCCTGGCCGAGGTGGTCTGGGTCGAGGCGGCCGGCAACTATGTGGAGCTGCATCGCGGCGGCGCGGGCCTGCTGCACCGGGCTTCGCTCGCGGCCATGGAACAGCGGCTGCAGCGCGCCGGTTTTGTACGCATCCACCGCTCGCGGCTGGTGAGCCGCGATGCTGTGGCCGCGGTGGAGTCCAAGTCGACCGGGGATTTCGTGGTCCGGTTGCGCGACGGACGCGAACTGGCCGGCAGCCGCCGCTATCGCCGCCCGCTGCTCGCCGATTAACTTGATCGCGGAGCAGGGGGCGACTAAAAGCCCCCCTCGCGATGGGCCGGCTTAGCTCAGTTGGTTAGAGCGCTAGATTGTGGATCTAGAGGTCCTCGGTTCGAGCCCGAGAGCTGGTACCATCGCGAATTCCCTTCAGGCCCGGTTGCACCGCCCCCGAAATCGCGGGGTTTGCCTCGTCGCGCACGAAGACAAAGGCTGACAGGGCCCCGCGCGGATCGTTCGGCACGGTGAAGGCGCGATAGCTGACGGGCCGGCCGGCGGCGGACATCCGTCCCGCGAGCATCCTGGCCTCGTCGTTGCCGCGCACATAGTGCGCGCCCCAGGCCACGATCGAACAGCCGCTCTCCGGGAGCCGCCCGCCCGCGACCAGGTCTTCCTGGAAGACCGGCTGGAGCGGATGGGCGCTGAGGTAGTGGCCATAGTTGGCCTGGGCCTGCAGTTCGGCGAACCCCGGCTTCATGGGCGTCGCGCGGTTGATCAGCACCGGGATCGGCCGCCCGGCGCAGTCGGTCTGCCGCGCGATCCAGGCCGCGCTCTCCCGGAACGGCGTGTTGTGTGGTAGGACGCGCCAGAGCACGTGGCTGGCGCTGAAGGTCGCGGCCGCGGCGGCCATGGCCGCCACCCAGGGCGAAAGCCGGCTCGGCGTATCGAACCCCTGGTCATAAAACTCCGCGCCCAGCGCCCACAGGAAGGGCGAGCACAGCAGGAAATTGCGGTCCGTGAAGTTGGGCGCGCTGACGATCGAGGCGGCGATGCCGCCCAGCAGCACCAGGATCGGGACGCCCGCCGCCAGCCAGACGGCCTCGCTAGGCCGCCTTCGCTCCCGGACCATGGCGATCACGAACCCCAGGACGGCGAGCACCACGGCCGGCGCGGTCCACCGCGTCACGGTCTGCTGCGCCGCCGACGCCAGCTGGCGCAGGTACCAGGCGGGGCTCGATCCGATCCAGCCGTGCTCCATCAGCACCAGGGCGTAGCGGCGTTCGACCAGCCTCAGGTAGGCGTAGAGCAGGGCCAGTAAGGTCGCGCCCCAGATCGTCGCCGGCAGGCGCAACTCCGCGCGCCGCAGGAACAGGATCGCCAGCACCGCCTCGCCGACCAGGAACAGGTAGTAGTGGACCGCGCAGCCGAAGAGGGTGGCCAGCGCCAGCGACACCATAGCCTTGCGGTCCCGCGGCGCCTTCAGCAGGCGCACCGCGCTGGCCAGCATCCAGGCCGAGACCAGCAGGGCCAGCGCATATGAGCGGGCGTCCTGCGAATGGTAGAACCAGTAGGCTGAGCCCGTCGCCAGCACCGACCCGAAGAGCCGGGCGCGCAGGCTGAAGGCCTCGGTGGCCAGCAGGAACACCAGGATCGCGCCCACGCCGCAGACCGCGCTGAAGGCGCGCAGCGGGACCTCCGACGCACCGAACACCCGGCTCACCCCGAACAGGCTCAGGTAGTAGGTCGGCGGGTGGATGTCGGTGAGCGCGCGGGCCCAGGCGGCCGCGAGGTCATGGTCGGCGCCGACCACCCAGGCGGTGAACAGCTCGTCCAGCCAGAAGCTGGAGACCTTCAGGCCGATGAAGCTGCCGACCAGGCCCACGGCGAGGCCCGCGCCCAGCATCCAGGTCGGGATGCGTTCGCGCCAAAGCGCGGCGCTCTGTCCCTTGTCCAAGCCTCACCTCATCGGGGTCCAGGTCGGGCGAGGCGTTTTCCTTATGACGATTCGATGCCCGGCCGCGCCAGGCGCGACCTCAGGCCATCGCGCGCGCTGGCCGCGCACGCACGAACGGCTGGGGGCTCCAGCGGACCAGCGAGCGCCAGGCCCACTCGAACGGCCCGTAGTGGAATCGCTCCAGCCACGGCTTGCTCCACGCCAGGATGAACACCCATACGCCGGCCACCACGGCCAGCTCGCCGAACCGCGACAGCTTGCCGTAGAGCCCCAGGCCGAAGCCGCAGAACACCAGCGTCGTGATGATCGACGTCATTAGGTAGTTGCTGAACGCCATCCGCCCGGCCGCGGCGAGCCGGTTCACCACCGCCGGTGCCGAACCGCCCCGGACCAGCAGCAGGATGACGCTGGCGTGCGCCAGGCCGATCAGCGGCCGGGAGATCTGCTGCCAGGCCTCAAGCCGGTTCAGCGTCAGGGGCTCGAAGCCCGACTGCGCGATTCCCCAGGCGAGCCAGGCGGTGAACGGGACGGCCAGCAGATAGCCTACCGCGATGGTCGTGAGGTAGGCCTTCGTCGACCACTTCAGGGTGAAGAACCCGACGCGGAACAGCGCCATGCCCAGGAACATCTGGCCGATCGCCTCGGGGATCTCGCCGGTCGGCATCATCAGCATCTGCAGCAGGCTCGCGACCTTCGCCCGCGCCCTGAACGCATCCATGAAGCCGCCCCCGAAGCCGGCGATCTCCTGGGCCTTCATGCCGGCCGGCGGCGCGACGATCTGCGACGCTTCCTGCCAGGTCTTCAGCGCAGAGGCCGACGCGCCGGGCGCGAAAGCGGCGGCGTGCAGGCGCGTCAGCTCGGCCGCCTCGAACAGGTTGAGGCCCAGCAGCGCCGCCAGCACGACCACCCCGATGATGACCAGCGTGCGGACCGGGAGCTTGCGGAACGGGAAGATCACCAGCCCGGCCAACGCATAGGTCACCAGGATGTCGCCCCACCACAGCAGGTAGGCGTGGACCATGCCGATCACCAGCAACCAGAACATCCGCCGATAGTGGGTCTGCGCCGGCCCGATCCGGTCGCCCTCGGCGCGCCCCGCGATCAGCACCGTGCTGGCCCCGAACAGCATGGTGAAAAGCGCGCGCATCTTGCCGTCGGTCAGGACGTTGTTGATCGCCCAGGTCCAGAAGTCGGCGCCGGTCGCCCCGCCCGCGTAGGTCGGATCGATATAGGCGAAGGACGGCAGGCCCATGCCGACGATGTTCATCAACAGGATGCCCAGCACAGCGAAGCCGCGCACGGCGTCGATCGAGACATGGCGGTCGCTGTTCGTGGCCGGCCCCACACTGGACATTCACACCCCCCCCGTTTTGTTCGTTGCGGCGAGCATGAGCGCGCCTCGCGGGCTGTCAACGTCGCGTGGCTGGCCCGGGCGCTGGGGCATGCTAAACCTGCGGTCGAATCCGGCTGCCGCGGCGGCCAGGCCTAAGGAGATCGCCCGGTGAAGCTGCCCTGGATCGGCCTCGTCTGCGCCCTGGCGCTTGCCGCCTGCGACCGCCCGGCTGCGCCGTCCAAGCCGGCGGGACCCGCGGCCGCGATCGGCGTCGAGCGTGCTGGGCCGGTGACGTGGAACGCGACGACGGGCGGCTTCGAGATGGCCGGCCAGCCGCTGAAGACCCTGAAGCTGTGGACGTTCGACGGCTCTACCGACGGCTACACGGCGGTGCGCAGCAAGATCGAACCCGCGACCGGGCAGGGGCTGCAGGTGACCATCGCCGATCCCACCATCCGCTCGCCCAAGGGCCTGAAGGTCATCGGCAGCGAGTATTCCATGGTCCTCGTGCGCCTGACCCGCACGGCCCCTGCCTCGGCCTGGGACGGCGCGCTCTACTATTCCACCCCGAAGCATTCGGAGGAGGTCGCTTTCTTCGGCAAGCCGACCTCGGGCGCCAATCCGGCCGTGGGCGAGACCACCACCCTGGTCTACGACATGAGCCGCCAGACCGTCGGCGGGCCCGATTGGCTGCAGTCGACCATCGACCAGATCCGCTTCGACCTCGAGGACAAGCCGGGCGGCGTGTTCGTGATCCGCCAGATCGCCATCGTGCAGAACCCCAACGCCGGCGCCGCGCCGGAGCCGAAGGCGGAGCCCGCCGCGCCCGCGCCGGCCGCGGCCCCGAAACACTGACCGCGCTGAACCCAGGGGGCGTCACGGCGTGGTCTTCAGTTCGGTTATCTTCATCTTCTACTTCTTGCCGGTCTTCCTGCTCGGCTACTACGTCTCGGGCTGGCGGGCCGGCGCCCTGCTGCTGGGCAGCGCGGTGTTCTACGTCTGGGGCGAGGGCGCCTACGTCTTCCTCCTGCTGGGCCTGATCCTGCTGAACTACGCCGGCTCACGCTGGCTCGACGCCACGCCGGACAAGCGCCGACGTCTGGCCATCCTGGTCGCCATGGCCGCCGCCGACTTCGCGGTGCTGGGCTTCTTCAAATATTCCGAGTTCCTGGCGCAGAACCTCAATCAGCTGGTCCCGGCGCTCCACCTGCCCGAGCGGCATCAGGACCTGCCGCTGGGCATCTCCTTCTTCACCTTCCAGCTCGTCAGCTATGGCGTCGACGTCCATCGCGGCGCCGTGAAGGTCGAGCGCGACCTCACCCGCTTCGCCGCCTACATCCTGATGTTCCCGCACCTGATCGCCGGCCCGATCGTGCGCTACGCCGATATCCGCGATGAGATGCACGCCGAGCGGCGCCGTACGTCGCACATCGGCCTGGGCTTCCAGTATTTCATCGTCGGCCTCTGCCAGAAGGTGCTGGTCGCCAACACGGTGGCTCCGCTGGCCGACCACGCGTTCGGGGCCAAGCTGGGCGTCCTCGACGCCACCACCGCCTGGCTTGGCGTCTGGGCCTATACGCTACAGATCTACTTCGACTTCTGCGGCTATTCGAACATGGCCATCGGCCTGGCCTTCCTGCTGGGCTTCACCTTCCCGAAGAACTTCGACTACCCCTACGTCTCGCAGTCGATCACCGAGTTCTGGCGGCGCTGGCACATGAGCCTGTCGTCGTGGTTCCGCGACTACGTCTACATCCCGCTGGGCGGCAACCGGAACGGCCAGGCCCAGACCATCCGCAACCTGCTGATCGTCTTCTTCCTCACCGGCTTGTGGCACGGGGCGGCCTGGCGGTTCATCGTCTGGGGCCTCTATCACGGCGCCTTCCTGATGCTGGAGCGGTTCGGCCTCGGGCGGTGGCTCGATCGCATGCCCCGGCTCGTGCGCCACGCCTACGCGATCCTGGTGGTGATGATCGGCTGGGTGTTCTTCCGCGCCGACAGCCTGCCCCAGGCCCTGGACTACCTGGGCCAGATGGCCAGGTTCGGCCGGCTCGGCGCGCCCGATGCGGCCCTGTCGATCCTGCTGAACGCCCAGACCCTCGCCGCGCTTGCCTTTGGCTCGGTGCTGGCCATGCCACTGCTGCCCGCCCTGATGGCGCGCCTGCGCGCGCCGCGCGCCGAACCGCCCCGATCCGATGTGCCGCCGCGCCTGGCGACCCGCAGCGTCCACGCCCTGCCGGTCCCGCTGCTGGCCGCCGGCTTCGTGCTGTCGATCGCCATCCTGGTGGGCTCGACCCTCAACCCGTTCCTCTATTTCAGGTTCTGACCCGTGCTCGCCTCACGCCTCCACTGGCGCCTGCTGATCGGGACCATCCTGGTCCTGATGGCGGCCGCGTGGCTGGCGCCCCTGGCGATCCGCCCGCCGGACATCCAGGAGAACCGGGTCCTGGCCGCGGCGCCGGCCTGGCCCAGGTCGCTGGGCGACATCCGCGCGTTCCGCAAGGCCGCGGATCCCTACGTCGCTGACCATTTTCCGGCCCGGCCGCACCTGATCGGCCTGCTCAACCGCCTGCGCATGCTGGCGGGCGTCAGCGGCTCGACCCGGGTGATCATCGGGCGCGACGGCTGGCTGTTCTTCGACGACGACACCCACCTGGGCGCCGCCCGCGGCGACCCGCCCATGGTCGGCGGCGAGATTCGCCAGTGGCTGCTCAACCTCGCCGGCCGCACCGAGATGCTGAAGGCGCGCGGCGTCCCCTATCTGATCATCGCCGCCCCAGTGAAGGAGACCATCTACCCGCAGCACGGTCCGGCCTGGTACCACGGCCCCAATCCCAACCGTCCGGCCATCGCCTTGCCGAAGCTGGCTCAGGCGAGCGGGGCGGGCGAGGTGCTCTACCTCTACCCCACCGTCGCCGCGGCCACCGCCGCGGGCCAGACGACCTACACCCTGCACGACACCCACTGGGACGGTTACGGCGCCTACGCCGGCTATGCGGCCCTGCTGACGCGCCTGCACGCCATGGGCCTGACCGAAGGCCCTCGGCCGCTGTCCGACTTCCTGCGCATCGACATGCCGCGGCGCTCGGGTCCGCGGGACCTGGCCCTGATGCTGGGCGTGTCCAGCTTCGTCGACCTCAACTACCCGAACTTCGACACCAAGCCCGGGGCGGAGCCGCCGATCACCCGCACCTATCTCACCGCCAAGACCGACTGGACCGCGCCCCAGGTCGTCGACACCGGCCATCCGGGCAAGCCGGTCCTGCTGATGAACCGCGACAGCTTCTCCAACGAGATGCTGGTCTTCCTGTTCTCTCACTTCAGCCGGATCATCCTGGTCCACAACCAGGACGGCTTCTGGCGCCCCGACATGATCGACCGCTTCAAGCCCGACATCGTCCTGCTGGAGGTCATCGAGCCCGGCCTGCGGGTGGCGGTGGGCGACGGGCCGGCGCCCTCGAAGGAGGCCGCCGCGCGCATCGACCATGCGCTGGGAACCGCCGCGCCGGCGGCCGGCGCGCCGGTCTTGCCGAGCCTGGCCGCGCCCGACGCCAAGACCCTGGCGGCGATCTCAGCGGCCGCGCACACCGACAACTGCCACCTGGAGACCGCCACGATCACCCCGGGCGCAGGCGGGGAGGCGACCTTCGCCGTCTCCGGCTGGCTTTCGGAGCTGGGGACCGGGGTGACCTCGCCCGATGGCGTCGTGGCGCTCGTCGGGCCGACTGGCGCCTTCTCGGCCCCGATCAAGATGGACAAGCTGCGGCCCGACGTGGCGGCCTTCTACAAGAACCCCAATGCCGCCCCCAGCGGCTTCACCGGGACCTTCTTCGTCAAGAAGCTCCCGGCAGGCGCCTATACGCCGATGGCATATCGTCGCGCGGGGGCTGGCTGGATCGCCTGCATGGGCAAGGAAAGCCTGTCCGCACCCTGACGATGGCCGCTCCGAAGGGCGCCTCAGGGCCGGGCATTAGAAAAATCTTCCCCGACCCCAGCTTTCCGCCCATCGACAAGGGCGGTTCTTGCCGGGTAAATGCCCGAGATCACGGCCTTCCTCTCAAATGAGCGGTTCCGGCCGCGTTTTGGCGTGCGTGAGGACAGGATGGGGTTCCCCCCGAAGCAAGGACTGTACGATCCGACGAACGAGCATGACTCGTGCGGCGTGGGCTTTGTGGCCAATATCAAAGGCCGCAAATCGCACGAGGTGATCGACTGCGGTCTGCAGATCCTGGTCAACCTCGACCACCGCGGCGCCGTGGGCGCGGACCCCCTGGTCGGCGACGGCGCTGGGATTCTGATTCAGATTCCGGACGCCCTGCTGCGCGCCTGGGCCGGCAAGGAGGGCGTGAACCTGCCCGCCGCCGGCGAATACGCCGTGGCCATGTGCTTCCTGCCGCAGGACCAGCTGGCCCGCGAAATGGCCATGGCGCAGCTTGAACACTTCCTGCTGGTGGAAAAGCAGCCGCTGATCGGCTGGCGCGACGTGCCGACCGACACGACCGGTCTGGGCGACGCGGTGCTGGCCTCCATGCCGGTGGTCCGCCAGGCGATCATCGGCCGTGGCCCGAACGTCAAGGATCAGGACGCCCACGAGCGCAAGCTGCTGGCGATCCGCAAGCAGACCCAGAACCCGCTCAGGGAGCTGGCGGCGAAGAAGAACCTGCCCGGCCTGACCGAGCTCTACATTCCGTCCATGTCGACGCGCACGGTGGTCTACAAGGGCCTGCTGCTCGCCCACCAGGTCGGCACCTTCTACAAGGACCTGACCGATCCGCTGACGGAATCGGCGCTCGCCCTGGTCCACCAGCGGTTCTCGACCAACACCTTCCCGTCATGGCGCCTGGCGCACCCCTACCGGTTCATCGCCCACAACGGTGAGATCAACACCGTCCGCGGCAACGTGAACTGGATGAACGCGCGCCGCCGCACCATGGAGAGCGATCTCCTGGGCCCCGACCTCAACAAGATGTGGCCGCTGATCCCGCACGGTCAGTCGGACACCGCCTCGCTGGACAACGCGCTGGAGCTGCTGGTGGCTGGCGGCTATCCGCTCGCCCAGGCGGTGATGATGCTGATGCCCGAGGCCTGGGCCGGCAACCCGCTGATGGACGCCAAGCGGCGCGCTTTCTACGAGTACCACGCCGCCCTCATGGAGCCGTGGGATGGCCCCGCCGCCGTGGCCTTCACCGACGGTCGCCAGATCGGCGCGACGCTCGATCGCAACGGCCTGCGCCCCGCGCGCTTCATCATCACCGACCAGGACCATGTGATCATGGCTTCCGAGGTCGGCGTCCTCGACGTTCCGGAAGAGCGCATCGTGCGCAAGTGGCGCCTGCAGCCCGGCAAGATGCTGCTCATCGACATGGAAGAGGGCCGCATCATCGAGGACGAGGAGATCAAGGCCTCCCTGTCCCAGGCCGCGCCCTATGAGGAGTGGCTGTCCGAGACCCAGTTCAAGCTGGAGGAGCTGTCGCTCGCCGCCGAGCCCGAGACGCCGCTCTCCAACGATCCGGCGACCCTGCTCGATCGCCAGCAGGCCTTTGGCTACACCCAGGAAGACATCGCCTTCTTCCTGGAACCCATGGCCAAGTCCGGCGACGACCCGCTGGGCTCCATGGGCTCGGACACGCCGATCGCCGTGCTCTCGCGCCGGCCCAAGCTGCTCTACGAGTACTTCAAGCAGAACTTCGCCCAGGTCACCAACCCGCCGATCGATCCGATCCGCGAGGAGCTGGTGATGAGCCTGGTCTCGATGATCGGGCCGCGCCCGAACCTGCTCGGCCGCCAGGCCGGCACGCACAAGCGCCTCGAGGTCGCCCAGCCGATCCTCACCGATGAGGACCTGGCCAAGATCCGCGCTGTCAACGAGCTGCTCGACGGCGCGTTCCGCACGGCCACGCTCGACGCCACCTGGCCGGCCGGCGAGGGCGCCAACGGCCTGGACGGCGCCATCGAGAAGCTGTGCCGCGAAGCCACCGACGCGGTGCTCGCCGACATGAACATCCTGATCCTCTCGGATCGGGCGACGGGGCCGGACCGCGTGCCGATCCCGGCGGCGCTGGCCACTGCGGCCGTGCACCACCACCTGATCCGCCAGGGCCTGCGCATGCAGACCGGCCTGGTCATCGAGACCGGCGAAGCGCGCGAGGTGCACCACTTCTGCGTCCTGGCCGGCTACGGCGCCGAGGCGGTGAACCCCTACCTGGCGTTCCAGACCCTGGAGCAGATTCGCACCGAGAACGGGCTCAGCCAGTCCGCTTATGACGTGCGCAAGAACTACATCAAGGCGATCGGCAAGGGCGTGCTGAAGGTGATGTCCAAGATGGGCATCTCCACCTACCAGTCCTATTGCGGCGCCCAGATCTTCGACGCCGTCGGCCTGTCGTCCGCCCTGATCGAGAAGTACTTCACCGGCACCGCCTCCACGATCGAAGGCGTTGGCCTGGCCGAGGTCGCCGGCGAGGCCGTGCGCCGCCACCGCGACGCCTACGGCGACAACCCGATCTACCAGACCATGCTCGACGTGGGCGGCCAGTACGCATGGCGCCTGCGCGGCGAGAGCCACGCCTGGACGCCGGAGACCATCGGCAACCTGCAGCACGCCGTGCGCGGCAACCTGCCGGAGGCCTATGCCACCTTCGCCCGGTCGATCAACGAGCAGTCCGAGCGCCTGCTGACCCTGCGCGGCCTCATGCAGCTCAAGCCCGGCGAGACGCCGATCCCGCTGGAGGACGTCGAGCCGGCCTCAGAGATCGTCAAGCGCTTCGCCACCGGCGCCATGAGCTTCGGCTCCATCAGCCGCGAGGCCCACACCACGCTGGCCATGGCCATGAACCGCATCGGCGGCCGGTCCAACACCGGCGAGGGCGGCGAAGAAGCTGATCGCTTCGTCCCGCTGCCCAACGGCGATTCCATGCGCTCGGCGATCAAGCAGGTCGCCTCGGGCCGCTTCGGGGTCACCACCGAGTACCTGGTCAACGCCGACGACATCCAGATCAAGATGGCCCAGGGCGCCAAGCCCGGGGAGGGCGGCCAGCTGCCCGGCCACAAGGTCGACGCCAACATCGCCCGCGTGCGCCACTCCACGCCCGGCGTCGGCCTGATCAGCCCGCCGCCGCACCACGACATCTATTCGATCGAGGATCTGGCCCAGCTGATCCACGACCTGAAGAACGTCAATCCGGTCGCCCGCATCTCCGTGAAGCTGGTCTCCGAAGTGGGTGTCGGCACCGTCGCCGCCGGCGTCGCCAAGGCCCGCGCCGACCACGTGACCATCTCCGGTTTCGAAGGCGGCACGGGCGCGAGCCCGCTGACCTCGCTGACCCACGCCGGTTCGCCCTGGGAAATCGGCCTGGCCGAGACCCAGCAGACCCTGCTGCTCAACGGCCTGCGCACGCGCATCGCCGTGCAGGTGGACGGCGGCCTGCGCACCGGCCGCGACGTGGCCATCGGCGCCTTGCTCGGCGCTGACGAGTTCGGTTTCGCCACCGCGCCGCTGATCGCGGCCGGCTGCATCATGATGCGCAAGTGCCACCTCAACACCTGTCCGGTGGGCGTGGCGACGCAAGACCCGGTGCTGCGCGCGCGCTTCACCGGCCAGCCCGAGCACGTGATCAACTACTTCTTCTTCGTCGCCGAAGAGCTGCGCCAGATCATGGCCGACATGGGCTTCGCCACGGTCAACGAGATGATCGGCCGCGTCGATCGCCTCGACATGGCGCCGGCGCTCGAACACTGGAAGGCGCAGGGCGTCGACCTCACCAGGATCCTGCACCAGGTCCAGCCGGGCTCGGCCAAGGGCCTGTGGAACGAGGACCGCCAGGACCACGGTCTCGGCAAGGCGCTGGACAACACCCTGATCGCCGACGCCAAGGCGGCGCTCGACGGCGGCAAGCCCTTCGCCGGCGAGTACCCGCTGCGCAACGTCAACCGCACCGTCGGCGCCATGCTGTCGGGCGAGGTCGCCAAGCGGAAAGGCCACGCCGGCCTGCCGGACGGCGCCATCTCGTTGAAGTTCCGCGGCAACGCCGGCCAGAGCTTCGGCGCCTTCGCCGCGCGCGGCGTGTCGCTGGAACTCACCGGCGACGCCAACGACTACGTCGGCAAGGGCCTCTCCGGCGGCCGCATCGTCGTGCGCCAGCCGGCCGAATCCACCCGCGAGCCCACCCAGAACATCATCGTCGGCAACACGGTCCTCTACGGCGCCATCGCCGGCGAGGCCTACTTCCAAGGTGTGGCCGGCGAGCGCTTCGCCGTGCGCAACTCGGGCGCCGTGACGGTGGTCGAGGGCCTGGGCGACCACGGCTGCGAATACATGACGGGCGGCGTCGTCGTCGTGCTGGGCGACACCGGCCGCAACTTCGCCGCGGGCATGAGCGGCGGCGTGGCCTATGTCTACGATCCGGCCGGCCGCTTCGGCGACCTGTGCAACAAGTCGATGGTCACGCTGGAGAAGATCGCCCCGGCCTTGCCGGAAGCGGCCAACAGCGCCGACGAACCCGGCCGTCCAAAGGCCGCCGCGCCCTCCGTCGAGGACAACGGCATGGGCGACATGCTGCGCTTCGACGCCGAGCGCCTGAAGATCCTGATCCAGCGCCACCAGGCCCACACCGGCAGCGCCCGCGCCGCCGAGATCCTGGCCAACTGGGACAAGGCCTTGGGCGCCTTCGTGAAGGTGCTGCCCACCGACTATCGCCGCGCGCTCGAAGAGCTCGCCACCACCCGCACGACGGCCGCCGCCGTCGCTGCGGAATAGACCCCAGTTTCCGGAGAGTACCCCGATGGGCAAGCCCACCGGCTTCCTCGAGATCGAGCGCCATGACCGCGGCTACGACAAGGTCGATGCGCGCCTGAAAACCTGGAAGGAGTTCGTGAAGCCCCTGCCGCTGCCCGAGGTCGGCCAGCAGGCGGCGCGGTGCATGGATTGCGGGATTCCGTTCTGTCACCAGGGCTGCCCGGTGAACAACCAGATCCCCGACTTCAACAATCTGGTCTACCGCGACCAGTGGAAGACGGCGCTGGAGAACCTGCAGTCGACCAACAACTTCCCGGAGTTCACCGGCCGCGTCTGCCCCGCGCCCTGCGAGGCGTCGTGCACGCTCAACATCCAGGACAACCCGGTGACCATCAAGACGATCGAATGCCAGATCGTTGACCGCGGATGGGACGAAGGCTGGATCGCGCCGCAGATGTCGCCGCGCGGCACCGGCAAGCGCGTGGCGGTGGTGGGCTCGGGCCCGGCGGGTCTCGCCTGCGCCCAGCAGCTGGCCCGCGCCGGCCATGCGCCCACCGTCTTTGAGAAGTCCGACCGGATCGGCGGCCTGCTCCGCTACGGCATCCCCGACTTCAAGATGGAAAAGCACCTGATCGATCGGCGCATCCAGCAGATGGAAGGCGAGGGCGTGATCTTCCGCGCCGGCTTCGAGGTCGGCGTGACGGTCTCGGTGCAGCGCCTGCTCGACGACTACGACGTGCTGGTGATGGCCGGCGGGGCCGAGGCGCCGCGCGACCTGGAGGTCCCGGGCCGCGAGTTCGACGGCGTCCACTACGCCATGGAATTCCTCACCCAGCAGAACAAGCGCAA
>JACXTT010007131.1_pt1 | contig 15833 bp, 28 predicted proteins | sample 9270951 | NCBI WGS metagenome assembly JACXTT01 (sample SAMN15532306, study PRJNA645909) | rock metagenome | isolation source: weathered quartz diorite | place: Puerto Rico | collected 2017-06-21 | reverse complement strand
GGCAAGTCCGTGTTCAGCTTGATCGGCACCTGCTTCAGGTTGAGGATAATGTCCGTGGCGTCTTCCACCACGCCGGCGATCGAAGAAAATTCGTGCAGCACGCCTTCGATCTTCACCGCGGTGATGGCCGCGCCTTCAATCGAGCTCAAGAGCGCGCGCCGCAGACCATTCCCTACCGTTGTTCCCCAGCCGCGCTCAAAAGGCTGCGCGGAAAAACGGCCGTACTTTTCCGTCAGTGATTCGAGCTCAGAGGCAAGACGCTTCGGCTTTTGAAATCCCTTCCACATCGTGTTCCATCCTTCCGTGACCGCGTTTGCGGCCACTTAAGACCAAATCTTTTTTCGAAACTGCGATTACTTCGAGTAAAGTTCGACGATCAACTGCTCGTTAATCGGCGGCGTCTGCACATCCTCGCGCTTCGGCAACGCCACGACTTTCGCCTTGAACGCTTCGCGGTCCTGTTCGAGCCAGGGCACCGCGCTCTGGCTTTGCGCCACGTTGCGCGCTTCCATAATCATCGCGTTCTGGTGCATTTTTTCCTTGATGGAAATCTCCTCGCCCACCGTAACCTGATAGGAAGGAATGTTGACCTTCTTTCCGTTGATTCGGATGTGGCCGTGCAACACGAGCTGCCGCGCCTGCGAGCGCGAAGAGGCCAGTCCCGCGCGCCACACGACGTTGTCGAGCCGGCGCTCCAGGAAAATAATCAGGTTTTCGCCTGTCGGACCCTTGGTCCGCTCGGCGCGTTCAAAATAGTTGCGGAACTGCCGCTCGAGCAGCCCGTAGGTGCGCTTGACCTTCTGCTTTTCGCGCAACTGCAAACCGTAGCCGGCGACCTTCGCGCGGCGCGACTGGCCGTGCTGGCCCGGAACGAAATTGCGCTTCTCGATCGCGCACTTGTCCGTGAAACACCGCAGACCTTTCAAAAACAGCTTTTGCGACTCCCTGCGGCAGAGCCTGCAAACTGCATCACGATGTCTTGCCAACTTCTATTCTCCCTTCCGGTATCCCCTGAAACTTTTCCAAACTCAAACGCGGCGGCGCTTCGGCGGACGGCAGCCGTTGTGCGGAATCGGTGTCACGTCGCGAATCACCACAATGTGCAAACCCGCTGCGGCCAGCGCGCGCACTGCGGACTCGCGGCCGGAACCCGGCCCTTGCACGCGAACTTCAATGCTCTTCATTCCGTAGGTGTCGCGCGCCACGGTCGCCGTTGAAAGCGAAGCCTGCTGCGCGGCATACGGGGTGCCCTTGCGCGAACCCTTGAAGCCGATCGCGCCGGCCGAGGACCAGCACAGCGTGCGGCCATCTGAATCCGTGATGGTGATCTGCGTGTTGTTGAAGGACGCTGCGATGTGCGCCACGCCGTGCGGCACGACGCGCTTTTCGCGCTTCTTCTTGAATTCTTTTTTGCGCTTTGCCGCTGCTCCACCCGCCGCCGGTTTTGCCGGTGCTTGTGTTGCGTCCTGCGCTGCCTTCTGCTCTTTAGCCACGTTCTGCTCCGTTTCGCTCGATGCTCAAAATCTTCAAGCTCAAAAACTAGCCCTTCTTGCCTTTGACCTGCTTTTTCGCTGCGACTGCGCCGCGGCGCGGACCTTTGCGCGTGCGCGCGTTCGTGTGCGTGCGCTGTCCGCGAACTGGCAGGTTGCGCCGGTGGCGGATGCCGCGGTACGCCTGAATTTCGATCAGCCTGCGGATGTTCATCTGAATCTCCTTGCGGAGATCGCCTTCCACGCGGCCTTCCTTTTCAATTTCCTGGCGGAGACGGTTCACTTCGTCTTCGGTCAGGTCGCGGACTTTTTTCGTCGCGTCCACATTCGCGATTTCCGCGATTTTTCTCGCGCGCACTTGTCCGATGCCATAGATCGACGTCAATCCGATCCAGAGGCGCTTTTGCGGCGGAAGATCTACACCTGCGATACGTGCCATGCTGACTTCTCCTCGTTATCCTAAAACCTTAAGAGCCAAAACTTTTTGTTAGAAGCAGGAAAACTATCCTTGGCGCTGCTTGTGCTTCGGGTTGGAACAAATCACCCGGACCACTCCGCGGCGGTGGATCACCTTGCACTTGTCACAAATCTTTTTCACGCTTGCGCGAACTTTCATAATTCCTGCTCCTCGCTTGCCAAACTCGTTCCGACTCACGCGGCCCGCTTCAGAAAGCGGGCCCTACAACTACTTGTAGCGATAAACAATCCGGCCCCGGGTCAAATCGTACGGCGAAAGCTCCACCGCCACTTTGTCTCCGGCCAAAATCCGGATGAAATTCTTGCGCATCTTGCCGGAAACGTGCGCCAGCACTTGGTGCTTGTTTTCCAGCTCAACGCGGAACATCGCGTTCGGCAACGGCTCGATCACCGTCGCCATCACCTCAATCGCGTCCTCCTTCGGATTTCCGGAGTCGCCCTTTTTCTTTTCCTCTTCCCGGTTCGCCATGTTCTCCCAAAACGTCCGCCACAGAGTGCGGCCGTCACATCTATTCTACCAAGCCGGTCCAGTTATCTCTTTCGGACGCGTCAGAATCCACGGCCCGTCCGCGGTGACGGCGATAGTGTGTTCGAAATGTGCGGAAGGACTGCCATCCGCCGTTTCCGCCGTCCACTCATCGCGCATCCGAACATCCGGACGCCCCGCATTCACCATCGGCTCGACCGCGATTACCATGCCTTCCTGCAATCGCGCGCCGCGCCCGGGTTCGCCGTAATTCGGCAGGTTCGGCTCGTCGTGCATTTTCGTTCCGATGCCGTGCCCGACAAATTCGCGAACCACCGAAAAGCCGTTTTCCTCGACCAGGCTCTGCACCGCGTAACCAACATCCCCGAGCCTGTTGCCAGCGCGCATCTTGTCAATCGCGCGGTCGAGCGATTCCTTCGTCACATCGAGCAGCTTCTGCACTTCCGGTTTGATCCGCCCCACCGGAACCGTAACCGCCGAATCCGCGTAGTACCCATCCACTTCCATTCCGAAGTCGATGGATACGATGTCGCCTTCCTTCAACTTCCGCTTCGGCGACGGAATCCCATGAACGATCTCGCTATTCACCGACGTGCAAAGAACGCAGGGATAACCCCGGTAGCCCTTGAACGCCGCTTTGCCCGGTTTTCCCGCGATGAGCCTCCTGGCTTCTTCCTCGAGGTCCATCGTCGTGATTCCCGGCTTCACAAATTTTCGCAAAGCCTGCAGCACCTCGTGGACTACCAGTCCCGCGCGATGCATCTTTTCTAGCTCTTCGGCGCTGCGCAGATGAATCGCCATGATCCTAGTGCGCCCGCTTTCCGCTCAACACACTCTGCAAAACCTGCTGCTTCACTTCATCCACGCTCTTCGCCGCATCCACCTGGTGCAGCAACCCCAGCCTCTTGTAATACGCGACCAGAGGCGAAGTCTGCTTTTCGTACGCTGCCAGACGCGGCGCGATCACTTCTTCACTATCGTCCACGCGCTGCATCAGCTCGCCGCCGTCGTCGTCGCAACGTCCTGCAACTTTCGGCGGGCGGTCGTAAATATTGTAAATCTCACCGCCAACCTTGCAGACCCTGCGTCCGGTGAGCCGCTTCATTAGCAGCGGTAAATCAATCACCAGATGAATCACAATCGGCCGCCGAAATCCGTGCTCCCGCAAGAGCTGGCCCAGGTACTGCGCTTGCGCCACGGTTCGCGGAAATCCATCGAACACGAAACCGTGCGTGCAATCCGGCCGCTCGATCCGCTCGGCCACCATTTTCAGCACGAGCGAATCCGGCACCAGTTCCCCGCGCGACATAATGGGCTGCGCCTGCAGGCCGAGCGAAGTGCCGTGCTCGACGTGCTCGCGAAGCATGTCGCCCGTCGAAAGATGCGGCGCTCCAAACAACTGCGCCAGCACTTTCGCCTGCGTACCTTTTCCCGCGCCCGGAGGCCCGAGAAAAATCACTGCGCGGTCAAGCTTGCCATGCGGGCGCACTGTGCCCGCCGCTCCGCGCGCTTCCATTACCGCCGGCCGCGAATCCGGCCCTTCCGAGCAAATCCTTCATAGTTGCGCATGACGAGCTGCGCTTCGAGTTGCTGGACTGTGTCCATTGCAACGCCAACGACAATCAAAAGCGACGTGCCGCCGAAATAGAAATTCACGCCGAGGCCCTTCAGGAACCAAGTCGGGAAATGGCGGTCAAACCAACCGCCGATGCCCCAGCCGATATGGTCGAAATGGATACCGGTGAGCATCCACTCCGGCAACAGACAAATCAGCGCCAGATAAACTCCGCCGACGAACGTGAGGCGCTTCAAGATTTTGCTGACATACTCGCTGGTGTTGCGGCCCGGGCGAATGCCGGGAATGAAGCCGCCGTTCTTGCGCATGTTGTCCGCGAGCTCGGTGGGATTGAACACGATGCCGATGTAGAAAAACGCGAACGCGAGAATCATGACGACGTAGAGCAAGTTGTAGAGCGGTTCGCCGAATTTGATGGTGTCCACAAACTTATCAACGAATTGCCAGCGGTGATTCAGAACCAGCTGGATCGTCGGCGGAAATGCGAGCAGCGAGCTTGCGAAAATCGGCGGAATGACGCCGCCGGAATTGACGCGCAGCGGCAGGTAAGAGGACTGTCCCCCCATGACGCGGCGGCCGACCACGCGTTTCGCGTACTGCACCGGAATGCGGCGCTGGCCGCCTTCCACAAGAACGATGAAGGCAACAACGGCAACCATGAAGACCAGAAGCATGATGAGAATGAGGGCGCTGAGCGGTCCCCACTGCTGCGTTTTTACAAGTTCGAAAAGATTGACGATGGCGCGGGGCAAACCGACGACGATGCCAACAAAAATGATGAGCGACATGCCGTTGCCGATGCCACGCTCGCTGATCTGTTCTCCAAGCCACATGATGAAGGCCGAGCCCGTGGTCAGCGTGAGCACGGTCATCAACGTGAAGCCAATGCCGGGGTTATAGACAAAGGACTGATTGTTCGGCCCCGTGGCATGCTGCAAGGTCGCTGCGATGGAAAGCGATTGGATGATGCTGAGCGCAACGGTCAGATAACGCGTGTATTGCGTGATCTTGCGGCGGCCGAGTTCGCCTTCTTTTTGCAAGCGCTCGAGGTACGGAAACACGACGGTCATCAACTGCAGGATGATCGAAGACGTGATGTACGGCATGATGCCGAGCGCGAAAATCGTCAAACGGCGAAGGTTGCCGCCACTGAAGAGGTCGAAAATGCCTAGCGCAGAGTTTTGTGCCTGCTGGAAATAGAGCTCAAGAACATCCTTGTTGATTCCCGGCGTGGGGATGTGCGCGCCAATGCGATACACGGCCAACAAGGCGAGTGTAAAGAGGACGCGCTTCCGCAGATCTTCGATGCGGAAGAGATTCGCGAGTGCCTGGAGGAATCGGTTCATGCTAGTCCCTTGAATACTCCCTTAGGCCAAAACCTCAAACGAGCCGCCAGCCTTGGTGATCTTTTCCTTGGCGGAGGCGCTGAACGCGTGAGCGTGAACGTTGAGTTTGTTCTCGAGCTCGCCGTCGCCCAAAATTTTTACGTCCTGCGCAGTCCGGACAAAGCCGTGCGCGCGGAGAAGATCCGGTGTAACGGTTTCGCCTGCGGGAAAAACGTTCAGCTCTTCGATGTTGATGACCGCAAAGGACGAAGCGAACGGATTGTTGAAGCCGCGCTTCGGAATGCGGCGGTGCAACGGCATCTGGCCGCCTTCAAAACCGCGGCGGCGCGAATAGCCGCGACGGGATTTCTGGCCCTTGTTACCGGAGCCGGAAGTCTTGCCGAGCTTCGAGCCCATGCCGCGGCCAACACGGACCTTTCTCTTACGGGAGCCGCGCGGGGGCCTGAGACTCGAAAGGCTTGCCACTGGTTTCTTTTCGCTGGTCTTTTTTGCCATGACTTATTTCACCACTTCCACGAGATGGCGCACTTTATGGATCATGCCGCGGGTTTCCGGCGTGTCCTGACGCTCAACAATCTGATGCAAGCGGCGCAAGCCGAGGCCGCGAATGGTCTGACGCATATCGTCGGTGCAGCCGATGAAGCTGACGACCCACTTCACTTTGATGGTCCCGGAGGATGCTGCTTTTTTCTGCGCTGCCATTAGCTTTCACCCGCCGCTTTTTCTTTGGTCTTCCCGGTGATCTCTTCGACGGTCTTGGTGCGAGTTTCCGCAACCTGCGCTGCGTCCTTGAGGCCGAGAAGGGCTGCAAAGGTGGCCTTGATGACGTTGTGCGGATTCGATGTGCCAATGGACTTCGTCAGCACATTGTGAATGCCCGCCACTTGCATGACCTTGCGAACGGGGCCGCCGGCAATGACGCCCGTGCCCTCCGCCGCGGGCTTGAGCAAAACTTGCGCCGAGCCGTAGCGGCCAACGACCTGATGCGGAATCGTTGTGCCCTTGAGATTCAACTGGATCAAATTTTTCTTGGCTTGTTCGATGCCCTTCTTGATAGCCATTGGAACTTCACGGGCCTTGCCCATACCGAAACCGGCGTGGCCATGACTGTCGCCAACGACAACGAGCGCGGAGAAGCTGAGGTTCTTGCCTCCCTTGACGACTTTGGTGACGCGGTTGATGGCGACGACGTCATCCTTCAACTCGGCAGGATTGACTTCGAGCAGCCGGCGAACCGCGAGACTCTCCCTTAGAATTTGTTTCGACATAGGCTTAGAACTTTAACCCCGCTTCCCGCGCCGCATCCGCGAGCGCCTTCACCCGGCCGTGATACTTATATCCGCCGCGATCGAACACGACTTTTTCAATGCCAGCAGCTTTGGCGCGTTCGGCGATTGCCTTGCCCACGACTTTGGCTGCAGAAACGTTGCCGCCGCCCTTAAGCGCTGCCTTAGTCTTACCGTCATTGGAGCTGGCGGAGGCGATGGTCTTGCCGGCGCGATCGTCAATGACTTGGGCGTAGATGTGATCGATAGAGCGGTACACGCAAAGGCGCGGACGCTCCGGAGTGCCGACCACAGAAAGGCGCACGCGCGCATGAACGCGCTGGCGCTTTGCTTCTCTCGATAATCTGCGAACTGGTGTTGATGCCACAGCTTTCTCCTCTTTAATCCCCTGGCGCGATTACGCTCCGGCCTTTGCACCCGCTTTGCCGGCTTTCTTCTTGAGGCGCTCCCCGGTGATGCGAACACCCTTCTGCTTGTACGGATCGGGCGGACGGAGCGAACGAAGATCCGCGGCGACCTGGCCTACTTGCGCCTTGTCAGCGCCGCTGACGATGAGGTGCGTCTGCTTATCCACGGCGATCTGAATGCCTTCCGGAATCGCGAATTCGACCGGATGCGATTTGCCGAGAGCGAACGAAACCGCTTTGCCCTTGAGCTCGGCGCGGTAACCGACGCCGACGATATCGAGCTCCTTCTTGAAGCCCTGCGTGACGCCATGGACCGCATTGGCGACGAGCGCGCGAGCAAGACCGTGCACGGCGCGATTTTCCTCCGCGGCACGCTTGACGTTCAGAACGTTGTCCTTCTGTTCGAACGAGATGCCGCTGGGGATAACGACGCTCAGCTTGCCCTTGGGGCCCTGAACGTCAATCTTATCCGCAGCAATGGCGACCTTTACGCCAGAAGGAACGGGAATTGGTTTGTTTCCGATACGCGACATTTTTATCCGACCTTTTTTGCAAAACCTTTACGAAAAATTTTGATCAACAGCACTAGAGCGATTACCACACTTCACACAACAGCTCACCGCCGATTTTCGCTTTCTTCGCGGTACGGCCGGTCATGAGGCCCTTCGGAGTCGTGAGAATGCTGATGCCGAGTCCGCCGACCACGGGTTTCACATCCATCGCCCCGACATAACGGCGCTGGCCCGGGCGCGAAACGCGCTTGAGGCCGGTGATGACGCTGCGGCGGTCCGGCGTGTACTTCAGAAAAACGCGAAGCGTCTTGTGCGTCTTGTTCTCGTCCACAGTCTTGAAGGTCGAGATGTAGCCCTCTTCCTTCAAGATGCGGGCAATCTCGCTCTTGAGCTTCGAGGCTGGCACGTCCACGCGCTGGTGCTTTGCGGCGGCGGCGTTGCGAATGCTCGTCAGAAAATCGGCAATGGGATCGGTCTGCATAGCTCTCCTAAATCTCTTACCAGCTCGACTTTACGACGCCGGGAATTTCTCCCTTAAGCGCCATGCCGCGGAAACAGATACGGCACATTTCAAACTTGCGGATATAGCCGCGCGCACGGCCACAGACGCGGCAGCGGTTGCGATGGCGAACCTTGAATTTTGGTTTGCGCTGGTCTTTTACGATTTTTGCGGTGCGTGCCATTAGTTCGCCTCTTTCGGTCCGCGCAGCGGAAAGCCAAGACCCTTCAGGAGCTCGCGGCCCTCTTCATCGTTTTTCGCCGTGGTGGTCAAGGTAATGTTCATGCCCTTGATCTTGTCCACGCGCGTGTAATCGATTTCCGGAAACACGAGCTGATCCTTCAGTCCGAGCGTGTAATTGCCGCGTCCGTCGAATGCGTTCGAAGGCAAACCGCGAAAGTCGCGCACGCGCGGGAGGACGATGTTGCACAGCCGGTCCAGAAATTCGTACATAATGCTGCCGCGCAGCGTGACCGCGCAGCCGATGGGCATACCCTTGCGAATTTTGAAATTCGCAATGGACTTCTTTGCCCGGGTGATGACAGCTTTCTGGCCAGTGATCTGGCCAAGTTCCTGCGCCGCGGTGTCGAGCAGCTTCGCGTTCTGGCTGGCTTCGCCAAGACCAATGTTCACGGTGATCTTGGAAACCTTGGGCACAGCCATGATGTTCTTCCAGCCAAAACGCTTCATGAGCGCCGGCGTCGTTTCCTTGCGGTATTTTTCCTGCAATCGGCTCTTCATCTCTCGTGGTCCTTACTTGTCCAATGTCGTTCCGCAGCGGCGGCAGGAGCGGACTTTCTTTCCGTCGGCCAAAACGGTGTGGCCGATGCGGGTGTGCTTGCCGCAGCTGGAACAGATAATCATCACGTTCGAGACGTTCATCGGGCCTTCTTTTTCGACGATGCCGCCCTTGACGTTCTTGTTCGGATTCGGCCGCGTGTGGCGCTTGATGATGTTGGCGTGCTCGACGACAACGGTGTTCTTCGACGGATTGATCGAAAGCACGCGGCCGCTCTTGCCGGCGTCGCGCCCGGAGATCACTTTCACATGGTCGCCCTTGCGAAGCTGAATCCTTGCCTGTTTTGTAGCCTGTGCGCTCATGTTTCCCTTACCAAACTTCCGGAGCGAGCGAGACGATCTTGGTGAATTTTTTCTCGCGCAGCTCTCTTGCCACCGGCCCGAACACGCGGGTGCCGACGGGCTCGTTTGCGTCGTTAATCAAAACCGCAGCATTGTCGTCAAAGCGGATGTAGGTTCCGTCCTTGCGGCGCTGCTCCTTGCGCATGCGGACGATGACGCACTTCACGACTTTGCCTTCTTTGATCTGGCTTTCCGGCGTCGCTTCCTTCACCGAAGCGGTGACGATGTCGCCGAGTCCAGCTTTCAGTCCGGCATCGCCGCCTACCGGCAGAATGCACATCAACTTGCGCGCGCCGGAATTGTCGGCCACCGTCAGCCAGGTTCGCATCTGAATCATGGCTTCTCTTCCCTCGTTTACTCGGCCGACGCGTTCCGCGTCAGCACTTCTTTCAAACGCCAGCGCTTGAGCTTCGAGAGCGGCCGCGCGGAGGAAATCCGCACGGTGTCGCCCGCCTTGGCTTCGCGCTTTTCATCATGCGCGTAAAACTTCTTCGAAATGCGCACAACGCGGCGATACTTTGGATGCTGCACGAGGCGAGTCACTTCGACGACAATGGTCTTTGCCATCTTCGCGCTGGTGACTTTGCCCACGAGCTCGGTACGTTCGCCGCGAGCGGCGGCAACTTGTGTTTCGGCTGTCATTACGCTTTCCCTGCTTTCGCCGTTTTCGAAGCGGCGTTCAGTTCGTGCGCGCGAAGCAACGTTTTCACACGCGCCAGATCCTTTTTCGCTTCCCGCAAGCGCTTGAGCGCTTCGGATTGCCCCGTAGTCAACTGAAAGCGGAGGCGGAAAATCTGCTCGGTCAAATCCTTGTGCTGAGCTTCGAGCTCGTTCACGCCCGCTTCACGAATTTTTTCGATGCGCCGCGGCATTAGAATCCTCCTGCGCGGGAAACGAATTTGGTGGGGATGGGAAGCTTGTGCGCGGCAAGCGACAACGCTTCGCGCGCGACGGCTTCGTCAATTCCCGCCATTTCAAACAAAATGCGGCCGGGCTTTACAACCGAAACCCACTTTTCCGGAGCGCCTTTGCCTTTACCCATGCGGGTTTCCGCGGGCTTCTTGGTAAAGGGCTTGTCCGGGAAAATGCGGATCCAGAGCTTGCCGCCGCGCTTGATGAAGCGCGTGATGGCGACGCGCGACGCTTCAATCTGGCGATCGGTGATCCAGGCATTTTCCATGGCCTTGAGACCGAATTCGCCGAAGGACAATTCACCGCCGCGCCAAGCCTTGCCTTTGCGCCGGCCGCGCATCTGTTTCCTGTACTTCACTTTCTTGGGCATCAACATCGCTTTGTTCTCTTTTCCCTAAAATCCGTTTTCTTTACGCTACGCCTGCGGCTTCGCGTTCCTGCGCATTCTTGCGCCGAGGAATGTTTTCACCCTGATAGATCCAGCACTTCACGCCGATAACGCCGTACGTGGTTTGGGCTTCTGCAGTGCCGAAGTCAATGTCCGCGCGAAGCGTCTGCAGCGGCAAACGGCCTTGCAGGTACCACTCTTTGCGGGCGATTTCGGCGCCGTTCAAGCGGCCGGCGACGCGAACCTTGATTCCCTTGCAGCCGAAACGCAGAGCGGAGTCCACCGCTTTGCGCATCGCGCGGCGGAAAGCGACGCGCTTTTCGAGCTGTAGCGCGATCGATTCCGCTACGAGCGTGGCGTCGAGTTCGGGGCGGTGCACTTCCTGAATGTCAATGTGCACTTCGCGCTTGGTCCGCTTCGAAACGTCCTGCTTGAGCTTGTCGATTTCCGCTCCCTTGCGGCCGATGATGATGCCGGGACGGGCGGTGTAAATGCGCACGATGAGCTTGTTCGCGGCGCGCTCGATGTCAATGGAGCTGATGCCGGCGGACTTGAGCTTTTCTTTCAGCTCTTTGCGGAGCTTGACGTCTTCATGGAGCAGATCGGCGTAATCGCGATCGGCGTACCAGCGCGACTTCCACGGCTTGTTGTAGCCGAGGCGGAAACCGTAGGGATGTGTTTTCTGACCCATATTCTTTTTCGTGCGGTCCTTGCCGGACCGACTACTTTTTCCCCTTCTTCCCGGACGTCTGCTTGCCCGTCAAAGCCTTGCGAACGCGGCGCGCGGTTCCGCGAACGCCCTTGCTCGATTCCTGTTCCGCGACGTTCGCGGCGTGGCGCTCTGCCGCGGCAATGTGGTGCTCGGCTACAGCGACCCAGAGATGCGCTGTGCGCTTCTGGTAGCGGAAGGCGCGACCCATCGGCGCGGGACGCAGCCGCTTCCAGCGCGGACCTTCGTTCACGAAGCACTTCGAGACGTAGAGCTGATCGACGTCGAGCGGCGCTCCGGCGTCGTCCGCCTTTTTCTCGGCATTGGCGACAGCGCTGCGCAAAACTTTCTCAATGTGCTTTGCGGCGCGCTTCGGCGTGTAGCGAAGCGTCTGCAACGCATCCTGCACTTTTTGACCGCGGATCAAATCGATCACGAGGCGCGCTTTTTGCGGCGACAGGCGAACGTGCCGCGCGAGCGCGTGCGCTTCAATCTGCGGATTCTGTGTTTGAACGTCAGCCATGGCTTATGCCTTCGGCGCTGGTGCTGGTGCTGCGCCGCCTCCTGCTGCTGCCGGAGCCGCACCGGCTGCCTTTTCAAGAGCGGCCTTCACAGCGTGGCCCTTGAACGTGCGGGTCGGAGCAAACTCGCCGAGCTTGTGGCCGATCATCTGTTCGGTCACATACACCGGAATAAATTTTTTGCCGTTATGCACGGCGATGGTGTGGCCGATCATTTCCGGCACAATCGTCGAGCGGCGCGACCACGTCTTCACAACCTTCTTTTCGTTGCGCGCGTTCAAGCCTTCGACTTTCACGCGCAAGTGGCCGTCCACAAACGGTCCCTTTTTTAATGAGCGAGCCATTTCCTGCTATTCCTCCACGCGGCGCAAACGGCCCCATTGGGCGTGCCGCACTTTCTTAAATCCGCGCACCGGTCCGGGGACACGGTGAGACTTCGGGCAGAACGGGCAAACAAAACGCGTGCCCTGCGCGTTCGGCGTGCGCTCGACGATCACCGTCCAGCCAGGCTTGCACAGTTTGTACAGTACCGGCTCAAGCGGAACGATTTGCGACTTGCGCAACGGAAGAACTGGCTTGGCTGCAGGCTTCGCCGCGACGCGCTTTGCTGCCGCGCGCTTTGCGGGACGTGCCCGCCGCTTTGACGCTGTCCTGCGTGCTGCCGATCGACTTGTCCGAATCGCTCGCATCGTTTTCTGCTCACTCCCGCGGCTTTCACTTCACCGCAGGATTTCTCGCCTCAGTTCGTGCACCAACCAAACTCGAAACTACTTCCTTCTCTCGACGATGTGCTTGTCCGTGCGCTTGTTATGGCGCGTCTTCTTACCCAGCGTCGGGAAAGCCCAGGGCGTCTGCGGATGATTGCCCTTCACACGGCCTTCGCCACCGCCGTGCGGATGGTCCACCGGGTTCATGGCCACGCCGCGAACCGTCGGACGAATGCCGCGCCAACGTGTGCGCCCGGCCTTGCCGAAGGTTTCGTTTTCGTGGTCGAGATTGCCGACCTGACCAACCGTCGCCATGCAATCCACGGAAAACTTTCTGACTTCGCCTGACGGCAGCTTGATCAGTGCGATGTCGCCTTCTTTGCTGAGCAACTGCGCCGAAGCGCCCGCCGAACGAACCACTTGGCCGCCGCGCCCCGGGTAAAGCTCGAGATTGTGCACCATCGTGCCCGGAGGAATGTGCCGGAACGTCAGCGCATTGCCGGGAAGAATGTCCGCGTCATCGCCCGTGGAAACCGTGGCGCCAACTTCAAGACCGACGGGCTGAAGGATGTAGCGCTTGTCGCCATCGGCATAGTGCAAGAGTGCGAGGTTCGCGCTGCGATTCGGGTCGTACTCGATCGCCGCAACCTTCGCAGGCACTCCAGCCTTGTCGCGCCGGAAGTCCACTTTGCGGTACTGCTTCTTGTGGCCGCCGCCGCGGTGCCATACCGAAACTTCGCCCTGGTTGTTGCGGCCGCCAGTGCGCTTTTTCGGCTCGAGGAGCGCCTTTTCCGGCGTCTCCTTGGTGATTTCGCTTTTGTCGAGGACGGTCATGAACCGCCTTGACGCTGTGTATGGATTAAAGCTCTTCAGTCCCATCGCTGCCTCTTACCTTCTAAAACTTCTTCTACTGCCTCGCGTTTTCCGTTTGTGTCTCGAATTACAGGTTGTCCGCGTACTCGATCATTTTTTCGCCGTCGGCGAGCTTGACATACGCTTTCTTCCAGTCACGCCGGTAGCCTTCGTTCTGGCCGCGGCGGCGCATCTTGCCGGGGAAATTCGCAGTGCGAACGTCCGCGACTTTCACCTTGAAAATCTGCTGCACGGCTTCCTTGATTTCCGTCTTCGTCGCTTTTGCGGAGACTTCAAAGACCACCGTCGCTTGCGTTTCCTTCACGCCCAAACCTTTTTCCGTGATGATCGGGCGGCGAATAATTTGATAATGAGGGGTCGACATGGCTTATTTCTTTCCCTTTTTTGCTGCGGGCTTTGCAGCCTTTTTTGCCGCGGGCTTCTTCGCTGCGGCTTTCGGCGCCGCTTCTTTTTTCACTGCGGGAGCCGGAGCAATCGTTTCCACATGCGGCGCTTCGATCGGTTTCTTTTCCGGATCGAGCGAGCGCACTAGGCGCGCCACGGCATCCTTCGAGAGAACCAGGCGGTCATGCTTTAGCACGTCGTACGGCTGAAGAACGTTCGGAGCCGTGAGTTTTACACCTTCGATGTTGCGGCTCGCGAGTTCAAGATTGCGGTTTTCGCCGTGCGCGACCAGCAAAGCGGATTTCGTGAAGCTCAACTTGTCGAGTGCGGAAACAAGGCCACTTGTCTTGTGTGAATCAAGCTGCCAGCCGTCCACTACGGTCAGCTTTTCTTCCGCGAGCTTTGCGGAAAGAGCCGAGCGCAGCGCGCCGAGCAAAACTTTCTTAGGAAGCGCGTAGCTGTAATCGCGCGGGCGCGGTCCATGAACCGTGCCGCCATGGCGCCACAACGGTGAACGGATGGAGCCAATACGGGCGCGGCCCGTGCCCTTCTGCTTCCAGAGCTTGCGGCCTGCGCCGCTCACTTCGCTCTTTTCTTTCACTTTGTGCGTGCCGCGGCGAAGTCCCGCGAGATACCAGCGCGACGCTTCGTGCAAAAGGTTTTGATTCACTTTTGCGCCAAAGACCGCGTCGGCAAGTTCGACCTGCCCGACTTTCTTGCCTTCCAGATTGACGACATCTACGACCGGCATTTTTTCTTCTTCCTTCTCTAAAAATCGCTCTGACGAAAAATTCCTACTCGCTTGCCTTTTTCGCAGCTTTTTGCGCTCTGCGGATAAAAATGTACTGGCCGTTCGGTCCGGGCACCGAGCCGCGAACGAGCAACAGGTTTTCATCAGTGTCTACTTTCACGACCTTCAAATTCTTCGCGGTCACTTTCTGGTTGCCCATGTGACCTGGGAAATGCTGGTTTTTCCACACGCGCGACGGAAACGAGCTGCCACCGATGCCGCCCGGCGCGCGGTGAAACATCGAACCGTGCGTGGCGTCACCGCCGGCGTAGTGCCAGCGCTTGACGCCACCGGCAAAGCCTTTGCCCTTACTGACACCGGAAACGTCGACGAGCTCACCGGCCTTGAAATTCTCAACCAGCACGCGATCGCCGACTTTCGTTTCGTCCTTCGATTCGGCAATGCGAATTTCCTGCAGAACCTTCATCGGCGCGACGTTGGCCTTTTTGAAGTGACCCGTCATCGCTTTGTTCACGCGCTGCGGCTTCACGAATTCCACAAGACCGAGCTGCGCCGCTTCGTAGCCGTCTTTTTCTTTCGTCCGGCGCTGAACAACGACGCAAGGACCCGCTTGCAGAACCGTGCAACCGACGAGGTTGCCGTCTTCCGCGAAGACTTGCGTCATGCCCAGCTTGATTCCGATAATTCCGTCAACCGCCATTTTCTCTTCTCTCTCTTTCGCAGCTTGTCCGCCCCTGGCGGATATTGGCTGCGTCTTGCTTAATTTCTTGCACGGCCCGCTTCAGAAAGCGGCCGCTACAACTTATTTCGCTGCGTGACCGAACGCCTTGATTTCGACGTCCACGCCCGGCGGAAGATCGAGCTTCATCAAAGCGTCCACCGTGTCCGGCGTCGGTTCGAGAATATCGATCAGGCGCTTGTGCGTGCGCATTTCAAACTGTTCGCGAGACTTCTTATCCACGTGCGGCGAACGAAGCACGGTCCACCGGTTGATGGTGGTAGGCAGGGGAATCGGGCCGGCAACATCGGCGCCCGTGCGCTTTGCCGTTTCCACGATTTCCCGCGTGGACTGATCCAGGATGCGGTGGTCGAACGCTTTCAAACGAATTCTGATTTTGTCGCCTTGTCTCATGTGTGTTCTTTTCGTCGCTTATTCGATGACTTCGGTGACGGCGCCGGCGCCGACGGTGTGGCCACCTTCGCGAATCGCGAAGCGCAAGCCCTTCTCAAGAGCCACCGGAGTGATCAACGTCACTTCGCAGCTCACGTTGTCTCCCGGCATCACCATCTCCACGCCCGTCGGAAGCTTCACATCGCCCGTCACATCCGTCGTGCGGAAGTAAAACTGCGGCCTATACCCCGTGAAAA